>Ga0306920_100012046_pt1 | contig 11725 bp, 10 predicted proteins | sample flu12Cox44000170_FD_204666 | JGI IMG/M metagenome (GOLD analysis project Ga0306920, IMG submission 204666) | Lab enrichment of tropical soil microbial communities from Luquillo Experimental Forest, Puerto Rico - flux4day.12C.oxic.44.000.170 (v2)... | ecosystem: Environmental > Terrestrial >...
GGCGCCCGTCACCGCAATACGCCGGCCGGTAAGATCTCCAATTTTGCGCAGCGCCTCGAATGCAGTCACGCTCCCCAAACCCAGCGCCCCAATGTCGAGCGGATCGACGTCTCGGGTAACGGCTGCGCCTGCGCTGGCGCGTACCACAACATAGTCGGCATAGCCTCCGGGTCTTTCAGGGTGGACACCGCCAAGTCCTTGCATCATGGTAATTACGCGTTCGCCGACACGAAAATCGGAGACGCTCTCGCCAACCTCCACGACGTCCCCAACTACCTCCAGTCCCGGCGTATAAGGGAACGGATTTGGTTTGAGGATTGGCCAATTGCCGGCTCTGATCTCGAGATCAGAATGATTAACCGCCGCCGCGATAGTTCGGATGCGAATCTCATCCGGTCTCAGGCAAGGCTGCGAAACTATTTCAGGCTGGAGGACGCTCGGACCACCATATTGGCGCATGACGATCACCGCGCCCTGTCCATTGGAAATCGTATCGTTCGGCGACATTGAAATCGTTTATGACAGGCTGATATGTACCTTCGAGAGCCGCCGTGTTTGGGAAAGTCCTCAGCGGCACCTTTTTTTCCATTCTTAGTACAAGATAATTCGCCTTTCTCGTTTTTTTTTGCTGAGTGGAGGCTCTATTCGCAGTTGTGTGATTGGCGAACCTGCCTATCGGGCACCGCCGCTAAAAGGTCGGCAATCGAGTGAACTTTACATTGCTCGCAGCTCATCAAAAAGATCCTATTTACTTGCGGCCAGTTCTAGATCTAGCTCGGGTCTCCACGACCTCGGTTGCGTTGAGGGGGAAGGTGCCAAGGTGCAACACGCTCCGTTCAATCGTCCCAGCGAGCGTAAATGAGCGCCGTATGGCAGTGGCTTCTTGCGTACACGTCCACGCTCTCCAGCTTGTCCGACCAGCGCCCTATGATTTCCTTGGCGCACTGGTCCATCATGGGATCGAGCAACGGGGGCTCGGCGGGGAAGTCGTAAAAGGTGAGTAGCGCGTCGCGATCCTTGATCAAGCACTCGACCGCACTTCAGGGACCATCTGCGCACGACCAATGTCACCGGTCAGAAAGCTCTTGCCAAAGCGCCGTCCACGCATGACCCCCTACCGGACATGCGAAGTTCAGGAATTTTGCAGCGCAATTTGATCGATACCCATTTCGCCGGCCGCAAATCCCTGCTGTAATCCCACTTTGAAAATCGGCCTGGTTCCATGCTTGGCCTTGTGTGCCAGCAGCACGTTCCAATGCTTCAGCTGGGACGTTGAAGATCAAAACATTCTCATCGGTACTGGCATCGTCATATTTGTCCATCACAAAACCCCGTTCGTAGTTTTAGCGAGCAAGCGGTCGATCTGTAACTCGTTTTTGCTGCCCTAGCCGCGTTCATCGAGCTCAAGCGGCGACCAGGCGATGGCCGCATTGAAGAGTGCAGAGCGGACAACTGCGATTGCATGACTCTCGCCGAACAGTCGCAGCGTTTCCTTGGTATCACCTTGGACAACGACGACGTTTGGCGTTTGGTCGCCGTGCTTGGTTAAAACGCGAGCACACATCCTCCCGCCGAGTTCGTCAATCTCAGGAAGATCGAGAATGTCGTCTAGGACGCGCACGACGTGGATGACGTGACGGCCCCGGTCGGACACAATTCCTTGCAGCAGTTTTCGCGTCATTGCTTCGACCGTGTGCGTGACGTCCAAACGATGGCCGCTGCCCTCCGTGACGAGAGGACAGCGGCACGGGGCGACTGCGTTTACTGAAACAGCGCCACTGCCGATTTGAGCGTGATCCAAACGCCCCAGGCGAGCGGTATGCCGACAAAGGCCCAGAACGCGGCCGCCTTCACGTCGAGGCCGCCTTTGCCGATGCCGAACGAGCTGTGCGGCGTCGCCGCGTCGCTCTTGGCGCGCGCGGCCTGCAATTTGGCGACCTCATCGGCGCTCATGTACCACTTCGGATTGACCGGCTTGATCAGCAAATTGCAGATCAAGCCGATGACTAACATCCCGGCCAAAATGTACAGCGTATAGTCGTAAAGATGATCCCGTGGTACGCCGGCGGCGAGCTGCGCTTCGCGGATATAGTTCACCACGACCGGGCCGATATGCCGGCCGTTGACCATGCTGTGAGCAAGCGACCGTGGATGGCGCCGACGAACTGGGTCCCAAACATGTCAGCGAGATAGGCTGGGACGGTGGCGAAGCCGCCGCCATACATCGACAAGATGATGCAGACGGCGCCGACGAATACCGCTTTCGAGCCGGCATTCGCGGACCACGGCATCAGCAAGTAGCAGACAATTCCGAGAACGAAGAACGTGTAGTAGGTGTTTTTGCGTCCGATGTAGTCGGATAACGACGCCCAGAAGAAGCGGCCGCCGATATTGAACAGCGAAAGCAGTCCGGCGAAACCGGCGGCGATCGCCGCAATCATGACTTTCTGGTCGGCGCTCAGAGCATTAAATCCGAGTTCCGGATGTCCGATCAACTTGCCACCGAAGATTTCCTGCAACATCGGCGAGGCCATGCCGATCACGCCGATGCCGGCGAGACGTTCAAGCAGAGCACCCACCAGATCAACCAGAATTGCGGTGTCTTGTGTGCATTGTTGAGATGCACATTGTGTTGCGAGATCATGGTGTTCGTGGCCGGAGGCGGGGTCCAGCCTTCTGGCTGCCAGCCGACCGGCGGCAGCCGATAACGGAAAGCGCCGATCATCATGAAAAAGAAGTAGATCGCAGCCATTGCGAGAAACGTCTGCCAAACGCCTACGTCAGTCGGTGTCATGAAGTAATTCAGCAGGAGATTGGCGAGGGGTGCGCCGATCATAGCGCCGCCGCCGAAGCCCATGATGGCCATTCCGGTCGCCATGCCCCGCCGGTCGGGAAACCATTTGACCAGAGTGGACACGGGCGAAATATAACCAAGCCCGAGGCCCAAGCCGCCAATCACGCCAGAGCCGAGCCACAGCAGCGACAGTTGGTGGCCAATCACTCCGATCGCGCCAAGGATGAGACCACCACACCACAGAATTTCAGCGGCGACGCCGGCCTTGCGCGGGCCGGCGCGTTCGACCCATCCGCCGAACACCGCAGCGGATAGTCCGAGAAACACGAAGAAGAGGGTGTACATCCAGCACCGAGGCTGGCGACCTTCCAGTCACACGTCGTGGTGAAGAGTTCGGTGACGATCGACATGTCCGGGCACGACTTCGGAGCGGTTAGGCCGATCGCGCGCGACAGCGGCAGCCAGAACACGGAGAATCCGTAAGCCATGCCGATGCAGAGATGAATGCAGAGCGCTGCGGGCGGGACAAGCCATCGGTTGAAACCCGCCGCTGCGATAATTCGTTCGCGATCAAGAAGGCCGGGCATCGCTGCACCGGCCGGCATGGTTTGATCAAATGCCGACATGATTGGATTCCCCCCAGCAAAAAATCTTCGCGCACTTCTATGCCAAATCGGAGCGCGCGCGCATAGTTCGACGATTGTATATGTGACGAAATGTATGAATAAAAAAATCGGAGTTTCGCGATAACGAAATTCTGTCACTCATAGGAAACGACTATGGGCTTGGTGACTGAAACAGCACCCAATAGGGAAAAGCTATGGCGTGTTGACGGAAACACATCAATAGGAAAAGGCTATGGCCTTGTTGACTGGCGCAGCACTGTGTTGATTTGCGTTGACCGAGAGGTGGAGTGGATGCGCAAATAATAAAACTGTCACAAGGGGAGGTAACGTTGCCTCAAAAAGTCTGATTTGAATCGGCAACGAGGTTAGCGTGAGAGAAGTTGTGACATCAGGTTAGGTTTCGTTGCGATACCCGGGCGCGCCGTAAGCGCGTTCTGGCACCGAAATGGCGGTTTCGGAACGGTCACATTCAGTCACAATACGGTGCTTCGTCGCGGCTTACGGAGACAAGTATGACTCGCTTTTTTGCATTTGCTCTGATCGTCCTGAGCATCGGGGCTGCAACCACCGCTCACTCTCAAGACAAGACGATCACCGTATTTGCCGCCGCGTCCCTGAAAAATGCGCTCGACGACGTCGATATGGCCTTTACCAAGCAAACCGATGTCAAAGTCATCACGAGCTATGATGCGAGCTCGACACTGATGAAGCAGATCGAGGGCGGCGCCCCCGCCGATGCGTTCGTCTCTGCCGACTTGAAGTGGATGGATTACGGCGTGGAGAAAAAGGTAATAAACGAGAGTACCCGCCTCAATCTGCTCGGCAACGTTCTGGTGCTGATCGCTGCCAAAGATTCCAAAATCGATCACGTCGATATCAAACCGGGGTTCGATCTCGCCAAGCTCGCCGGCGACGGTCGGATTGCAACCGGCGACGTCAAGGCAGTCCCGGTCGGCCTATACGCGAAGGCTGCGCTGGAGAAACTTGGCGTGTGGCCATCCGTCGAGCCAAAGATGGCGATGACGGTCAATGTCCGCGCCGCTTTGGCTTACGTCGCGCGCGGCGAAGCGCCGCTCGGTATCGTCTATGCGACCGATGCCAAGGTCGAGCCTGGCGTAAAAGTCGTCGGGGTCTTCCCCGACAATTCGCACGATCCGATCATCTATCCAGTGGCGGCGACGGTGAACGCCAAGCCAGAGACGATGCAATATCTGGCGTATCTGCATTCCACGGCGGCTAAATCGACATTCGAGGGTTACGGCTTCTCGGTACTGGCAAAGCCCACATCCTGAGCCAGCCACCGGCGATACCGGTTCGCCGTCCGGCGCTTTGGCAAGCGAGCAACGCCCTTTATCATGAAGGCGATGGCGGCCGACTCCATCCAGCGTATCGCCCGACTGACGCCGCTTGAGGCGATTTTCGCGCTTTTTCATTCGCGCGTCGCCATGGTGCCGCCGCGCCGTGCTCCGCTTGCGCAGGCTCGGGGCGCGGTGCTTGCCGAGGATGCGCATGCAGCGGAGCGGCCACCGCGCGCGATCGCGTTACGCGACGGTTTTGCGGTCGCGGCGGGGGATATTGCCGACGCCGGACCTTATGCGCCGGTACCGCTGACCTTGACGGCACGGCGTATCGACACTGGCGAGGCGCTGCCGAACGGAACCGATTCGGTTGCGCCACTCGACGCCATCGCGCTCCGCGGCAATCGCGCCGAGGCGGTCGCCGCGTTCGCGCCAGGGGAAGGCGTCCTGCCGCCAGGCGGCGATACGACACCGGTCGCCGCGCTGCGCTGCGCGGGCGAGCGCCTGCGCGCACTCGATCTCGCAGTCATGGCCGCCGCCGGGATTGCCGAAGTGACAATTCGTTCGCCCCGCATTGCGCTGGCTTATGCAGGTGCGGCAAAGACGCCTTGGCTCGATGCGGTCTACATGACGCTTGCGCGTTGTGCGTCGGAAGCGGGCTGCGTTGTGCGCGAGCCACCGTGCACGCTTGCGCAAGCGCTCAGCGCAGGTCTATGCGACGCGGTGATCGGCATTGGCGGCACCGGCAGCGGACGGCGCGATGACGCCGTGCAAGAGCTGGCGCGGCGCGGTCGAGTGGAAGCGCACGGGATTGCCATCGCTCCCGGCGAGACGGCGGCGTTCGGCTTTGTCGGCGAGCGGCCAGTCCTGCTCGTGCCCGGCCGGCTCGACGCCGCGCTTGCGGTCTGGCTTCTACTTGGCCGGCAGCTCGCGGCCAGACTCGCCGGCGGCGGCATCGATGATATGCCGGTTGCGGCGACGCTTCGGCGCAAGGTCACATCGACCATCGGCATCGCCGAGTTGATTGCGGTGCGCTGTAGCGATGGGGTGGCGGAGCCGCTCGGGTCTGGATATCTGTCGTTGACTGCGCTCACCCGCAGCGACGGCTGGATTGTGGTCCCGCCTGAAAGCGAGGGTTTTGCGGCAGGCAATCAAGTCGCGGTGAATCGATGGCCGTAAAATCATCTTTGCCAAATCCATGAGCTCGGAAACAAAGCCAAAGATAGCGCGAGCCGCGATCCTTGATGCCGTGCGCCGGGCGGCGCGCCAGGAACAATTTCTTGAAGTCGTCTCGGCGACGGAGGCGCGCCGGCGGTTCGAAGCGCGGATCGACCGTTCGCCGCTTCCCGGCGAATCACTACCGCTTGCTGCTGCGCTATCGCGCGTGATCGCCGCTGACGTGATTGCGCCGGTCGATGCGCCACCGTTCGATCGCGCCAATGTCGACGGCTTTGCCGTGCGTGCGGCAGATACGCTCGGCGCCAGCCCCGGTGCGCCGAAACGGCTGGTGCTTAATCGCGAAGTCATCGCCTGCGGGGTAACGCCAGTCCTTGAAGTTGCGCCAGGCACGTCAACAACGATCGCGACCGGCGGCGTCATTCCGCGCGGCGCCGACGCCGTGGTGATGATCGAACATACCGAACTTGTCGAGGACGATGCCGTTCCTGTGATCGACGTGCATCGTGCCGCAGCGAGCGGCCAGTTCATTTCTTACGCCGGATCCGATATCGCGCGCGGTGAGACCCTGCTGCGGCGCGGCACCCAGATCGGCTCGCGTGAGATCGGGATGCTTGCCGCGTGCGGTTTCGCGAGCATCGACGTGGTGCGGCGACCGCGCGTTGCCCTGCTCTCGACCGGCGACGAACTGGTTGAACCCGGCCAACCGCTTCGTCCCGGCGGCGTCTACGACAGCAACGCCGCAATCCTCGCTGCAGCCGTCGTCGAAGCAGGCGGCGAAGCAGTGTCGTTCGGCGCCGTGCCAGATGATGAAGCTGCACTTGAACGCGCGATGCGCGCCGCGCTTGCTTCGTGCGACATGGTGGTGCTCAGCGGCGGCACGTCAAAGGGCGCCGGCGATCTGTCGCACCGGGTGGTATCGCGGCTCGGCAGCCCGGGCATTCTCGTTCATGGCGTCGCGCTCAAGCCGGGCAAGCCGCTTTGTCTCGCGGTGATCGGAAAGACGCCGCTGATCGTTCTGCCGGGATTCCCGACGTCGGCGATCTTCACATTCCACGCTTTCGTCGCGCCGCTCATTCGCGCGCGGGCCGGAATACCGCTCGAAGCCGCGCATACGGTGACTGCGCGCGTGCCGGTGCGCATACCGTCCGAGCTCGGCCGCGAAGAGTTCGTACTGGTTTCGCTGGTAGGCGATGACGAGGGCCTCGTCGCATTCCCGACCGGAAAAGGCTCGGGTGCGGTGACGGCGTTCTCGCAGGCGGACGGGTTTTTTGCCATCGATGCGCTCGCCTCCGCGCTCGATGCCGACAGCCAAGTTGAAGTCACGCTGATCGGGAAATCCGAACGTGCGCCCGATCTTGTCATTATGGGCAGTCACGACATTGCGCTGGATGTCGTGGTTGGCGCGCTGGCCGAGCGCGGCGTATGCGCGCGCACCATCGCTGTCGGCAGTCTCGGCGGAGTGAGTGCGGCAAGTCGTGGCGAATGCGATATTGCGCCGGTGCACCTGGTCGATGCCGCAAGCGGCGTCTACAACAAGCATCTGCTCGCACCGGGATTGGCGCTCGTGCGGGGCTGGCGGCGCATGCAGGGCTTTGTCTTTCGTCCCGGCGACGCGCGCTTTGAGGGCCGTAGCGCCGAGGCTGCACTGCAGGCCGCTTTGGCCGATCCCGCCGTCTTGATGGTCAGCCGCAATGCCGGCTCCGGCACGCGTGTCCTTATCGACGGTCTTCTGCGCGGCGCCAAGCCGCCCGGTTACGCCAACCAGCCGCGCTCGCACAATGCCGTGGCCGCCGCGATTGCCCAGCACCGTGCCGATTGGGGCGTTGCGATCGCGCCGGTCGCGAATCTCTACGGTCTGGGTTTCCTGCCGATCGCGCCGGAGCACTACGATTTCTTGGTGGTCGAGGCGCGGCGTGAACGGCCGGCGGTCCAGGCCTTTATCGAGGTGTTGCAGGACGAGGCGACCCGCGACCGCATCCGCGCGCTCGGCATGGAACCGTGATCCCGCGGAAGCCCACAAGACGAGCACTAATTACAAGATTGACGGCGAACGATTATTCTATCCTAACGCTAATGATCCGAGTGAACGGAAGGATGTTTCATGAAACTGAGCGCGCGCAATCAGCTTAAAGGCGAAATCACGGAGGTGAAAAAGGGCGCAACCACTACGCACGTTCGCATCGATATTGGCGGACAAATCGTCACTGCCTCGATAACCAATGAGTCGGCGGACGAGCTCAAGCTCGAAAAAGGCAAGACAGCTTACGCCATCATCAAGGCAAGCAGCGTGATGGTGGGGATAGATTAATTTCGGTTGTCATCACCCACAGACAATGATGCCCCCATAAGGTGAGCACCATTGCGACAAAGCTTTTGGTACGTCTATGGCGATCTCCCGCCGCACTTTCGTGGCCACTGCCCTAGCCACAATAGGCACATCAAAAGCACGCGCGGAGGTGACCGATGCGACAGGCAGGTCGCTCTCGGCGCCTGAGAAAGTTGCACGAGTATTTCCAGCGGGCCCACCGGCCGCCATCCTGCTCTATACGCTCGCGCCCGATTTGCTGCTCGGCTGGCCGCGGGCCAATCGGCCCGAGGAATGTGCCTATATGCTACCCGATATCTGCGCGCGCCCTGAGGTTGGCCGGATCACTGGGCGCGGCAACACGGCTAATCTGGAAAGCGTCCTAGCGCTCAAGCCTGACCTAATTCTAGACGTTGGCTCGACCAGCCCTACGTTCGTTTCGCTCGCCGAACGGGTCCAGCAGCAGACTGGCATTGCCTATGCACTGTTGGACGGTCGATTTGACGCAATTCCTGCCACCTACCGAAAGCTGGGCGAGTTGATCGGTCGGCAAGGCGAAGCTGAAAAATACGCGCTCTATGCCGACGACATGCTCAAAACCATTATCGGACGAACCGCGGCGATCACACCTTCCAGTCGCCCGCGCGTCTATTACGCCCGCGGCACGCGCGGACTGACAACCGGCCTGGGCGGTTCGATCAACGTCGAAACGATTGAGTTGCTGGCGCAGAACGTTGCCGGCGAGAACAAAGGCGGGCTCGCCAATGTATCGATCGAGCAGGTGCTGCTTTGGAACCCAGATGTGATCATCACTATCGACCAGGATTTCGCCGCGACTGTTTATGGCGATCCATCCTGGGGCTCGGTGAACGCAGTGCGCAAACGCCGCGTTCACTTGTCGCCGAAAATGCCGTTCGGCTGGGTTGATTTCCCGCCATCGGTGAATCGCTTAATCGGCCTGTGGTGGCTCGCCAAGATCCTATATCCAGACAAATTTTCGGAAGACATGCGTTCGCTTACGCGCGACTTCTACACAATGTTCTATCACCGCACACCGAGCGATGTGCAGATAGATCATGTGCTGACCGGGAGGGATTAGTTGACCCGCTCTGCTCTGCCCGGCCTCGCGATTGCGACTGCTGTGTTGTTCGTGGGTCTCTTTCTCGCGTTTACCGTTGGCCGCTATCCGGTGTCCGTAGCCGACTTATTCAGTGTGCTGCTAGCAAAAATCAGCGGCCAAAATGCTGACGTGTCGGGAGCAGTTCAAAGCGTGATCCTGCAAGTGCGCGGGCCTCGCGTGCTGGCGGCAGTCTTAGTCGGCGCAGCGCTCGCAGTCGCCGGTACGGCCTTCCAAGGCCTATTTCGGAATCCGCTCGTGTCACCGGACATTCTGGGGGCATCTTCGGGAGCGGCGCTGGGAGCAGTCATCGGTATATTCTTTTCGCTCGGCGTATTTGCGATCCAAACGTTGGCTTTCGCAGGCGGACTGCTTGCGGTCGCTGCGGTCTATCTAATCGGCTCGGCAGTGCGGGCGCGCGATCCGATTCTGGTGCTTGTGCTGACTGGCGTCGTGATTGGCGCATTGCTCGGTGCCGGCGTCGGCCTCGTGAAATATCTCGCTGATCCCTACAACCAACTGCCAGCCATGACGTTTTGGTTGCTCGGCAGCCTCGCGGCGGCAAATGTTACAGACCTGCTGCCATTGTTCGGTCCAGTCGCTATTGGCACCGCGGTTCTGATCGCGTTGCGATGGCGGATGAACGTGATGTCGCTACCCGAAGAGGAAGCGCGCTCGCTTGGCATTGCCACAGGTCCGCTGCGTGTAGCCATCGTCGCAGCAGCAACGCTGACCACTTCGGCCAGCGTTGCCACCGCCGGCATCATCGGCTGGGTCGGCCTCGTAGTGCCGCATCTCGCACGCTCGCTCGTCGGCCCAGATTTTGCCCGTCTGTTGCCGACAGCAGCCATACTCGGCGGTGGCTATCTACTGCTGATCGATACGCTTGCTCGCACCGCGGCACAAGTAGAAATCCCGCTCGGCATTTTGACGGCAGTGGTGGGCACGCCGTTTTTCATATGGCTTCTGGCCAGCATGCAGAAAACCTGGTCATGAATATCGAAGGCCGCGCTCTCACCATCGGTTATCCAGACCGTACCGTGGGCCACGGACTCGATGTCACGCTCGCCACCGGCGAAGTGCTTGCTCTGCTTGGGCCAAACGGTGGTGGCAAAACCACGTTGCTCAAGACTCTACTTGGTCTCCTCAGACCAAAGGCCGGCGAGGTGCGGCTAGGCGACAAGCCGCTCGATAATTATTCCATCCGGGAGCGGGCGCGGGTCATCGCCTATGTTCCGCAGGTGCACATCAGTACCTTCGCGTTCACGGTGGAGAACGTCGTTCTGATGGGCCGTACCGCACATGGCAGCTTGTTCAGCGGGCCGAGCGCGAAAGACCGTGGTGTTGCGCAAGCTGCGCTCGAACGCTTTGGCATCGCGGCTCTTGCCGCGCGTCCTTACACGATGATTTCGGGGGGAGAACGACAACTGGTGCTGCTTGCGCGCGCTCTTGCACAGGAGCCCCAATTCATTGTGCTCGACGAGCCAACTGCCAGTCTTGACTTCGGCAATCAGGGAATGGTGATGAGCGAGATTCGAGCACTCGCAAAATCAGGTCACGGCGTCCTGTTCACCACTCATGACCCGAACCATGCCCTACGGGCGGCCGACCGCGCCTATCTGTTGCGTGAAGGCAAACGGCTCGATGAGGGGCCGGTTGACACAGTCCTTCAACGCGTGCAGCTAGAGGCACTTTATGGTGCGCCAGTCCAGCTTATTTTCGATGAGAACCGGCGCGCATTTCTTCCCGGCTGAAACGCATTCAAAATGTCCGCTTTTGTAATAAAGCGTGACACCCCGCAACCATCCGCTAATTGCGCTAAATCAAATTTTTTGAAAATTAATTGAGGTTCGATATGAGTCTTGATCCACAACACTACACGTTTTTGATCTAACGCAAAAACTTTTGCCCGCCGTCCCGTTTATCCTTTGCCGATTGCGAGGGTGGCCATGCGCGACGGCTGGATTATCTACGCGATATTTGGCGTTCTCGTGTGTCTGCTCCTTTGGCGGGTAGCAACACAGCGGAGCGTTAATAGCGCAGAGGCCGGAAATCTACGAGCCTCACTTATAATTTTGGGCGTCGTTGCGCTTGTCATAGTCGTTTGGCAGTCCGTGCGGCTCCTCGCTGTTGGAGGCGCTCATACGGAAGACAAAACGATCACGGTGTTTGCCGCCGCATCGCTTACGAACGCACTCGATGACGTTGATACAGCTTTTACAAAGCAAAGTGGTATCAAAGTCGTCGTCAGCTATGGAGCAAGTTCGGCGCTGGCTAAGCAGATCGAACAAGGCGCACCAGCGGACGTATTCGCCTCCGCTGACTTGCAGTGGATGGACTACGGGGTGCAAAAGAAAGGTGACACGCGCGTCAATCTGCTGGGCAATAAGCTGGTATTGATCGCTG
>Ga0306920_100012047_pt1 | contig 11724 bp, 10 predicted proteins | sample flu12Cox44000170_FD_204666 | JGI IMG/M metagenome (GOLD analysis project Ga0306920, IMG submission 204666) | Lab enrichment of tropical soil microbial communities from Luquillo Experimental Forest, Puerto Rico - flux4day.12C.oxic.44.000.170 (v2)... | ecosystem: Environmental > Terrestrial >...
GCATCATCGATGTGACGAAGGCGCTGCCAAAGCCAAGCTAGTTGCCCACGATGGAGATGCCGAATCGCGCTGTTCGGGGACAGGGATCAACTTGCGTCCGTGCCTGCGCGTCTTCGGTCTGTCCCTGTGCGACTTCCGCCTCGGCCAGAACCACGGCAATCACAAAGGACAAATGAAATGTTTTTTTCATCTCTGTATTCCCACACAGCCTTGTACGCCAGTTTCACACTTCACGTAGTGTTGAGCAGATGGCGCGCGGCAACAAGAGCACACGGGTGCCGGTAACCTCAACGACTCATTCCCATCCCTCCTTGTGACCGGCAGGGCCATGCGCGACTGATACCTTCGTGCGGGGCCACGTACTTTCAAGCAAGCACGGCATGAAAGCAAGACATGGGTAGGGAGAAGCGGCGACAAGGAGCCAAAACGGGGGAGCAGAATCAGCACGATCGTCTGTCTTAATATGAGGAGAACAACTTTGAGCTTCCAGGAAGCAACGGAGCTTCTCTGCAGGAAGACGTCAGCTTGGCTGATGCTAGTGCTGCCTCGGCGGGCTGCGTGGGAGCAATGCTTCCCAAGCCTTTGGCTTGGCGGTAGCTGATCAGATTCGAAAGCTTGTTAATACAGTGGGAATGAAGCTCCCATGTCCGGTGGACGCTTCAACGAGCACAGCCGGGACATGGCAAGCAGGAACGGCTCCCCCCGGACCCATTTAAGAGTGCTCATGGGCAGATGGCCGCACCAGGATGGAATACATGAACGGCCCTCCCCCGACGAAGACCTAATTCCTAGATTGCTTCCAGCCACACGCGACGTGACGTTTCACGGTTTCGTTTCCGACCTGATCTCGTAGTAGCGCAGCGCGCGCATGAACACTTCCTTATCTACAGGCTGCCTGGAATCGTCGAGCATCGGCGAAATGCCCAGCGCGCGGCCGACTTCCGAGCTCTTCCAGGGAACGATGACCAGCGACGTGGGCGCTTCCTGATTGCCTAGGACGGACATACCCAGCGCCTTTCCTCCAGGGACGGAGATCAACTTCGCGTCTTTGTCCGTTTGCGCCTGCACCGCTTCACTCCAGCCCTGTGTCTCTGCCGTTTCACTCTGTCCTTGTGGCTCTCCTATCTCTGCCTGCGCTTCTTCCGCGCGTACCTGCGCTGCCCCAGTGTTTGCCTGCGCTTCTTCCGTCTGTCTACGCACTGCTGCCGTCTTTTCCTGCGTCTCAGCGGCACCGGTGGCTTGCTTGGCCTCGGGCTTTTTATCGGCCAGGGCGACTCCAGTTGTCAGCAGCAGCACGAGCAACAAGTCTCGGCTCATGGCTTCTCCTTCCGGCTCTCGCGGTTGCGAAGGTCGGCAATCCATTTGGCGACTTCGGTGTCATTCGGAACGAGCCGGCTATACGCTTCGTAATGCTCCAGCGCGCACTTGTAATCCCCAAGATATAGGTCGCACAGAACCGCAAGATTCTTGTGGGCATAGTGAAAATCGGGAAACTGCGCCAGGGCCGCCTCATAACTGGCGCGCGACTTTGCAAACTCTCCCTTGCGCCGCTGCACTAGGCCAAGCTCGTTGTAGGCGGCGGGGTGGTGTGGATTCAATTCCAGCGCCCTTCGAAGGCTGGCCTCGGCGTGGTCCAGGTCGCCGGTGTGCGCGTATGCGATCCCGAGATCAATGTGCGCTGCCGTTGATGCGGGCGCCTGTTCGGTTACCTTGAGCAGCAAAGCGATGCCGCGTTCATACTGCGCTTCCTCCAGCATGCGCACCGCCGCCTCATAGTCGCCGCGCACTGCGTCCGTAACGGGTACGCTCTGCGTGATCGTGAACCCGCCTGCATCCTGCTCGACTTTGACGGGCGCGGCCGACGGTGCCACCAGCTGTTTGGTCATCGGCGACTCGGTGGTCCCCTTGCGCCGGGCAGCAGGTGCGCAGCCCAGGGCGAGGAACAGAGCCAGCCACGGTATCCCGCGGCAAATCGCTTTTATGCGGCGGGTCTTATTGCGGACTCGCATGTTTCACCACTCCCTCGTTCACGGCCATCGGTACCGGGCTTGTCGTCTTGTCCGGCTCGCCCGGCGTCGTTCCGGGCTCGCCCGATGTCGGCGCGGAGGCCTGCGGCACGGGCGATCGGTACACATAACTGTCGATCGCGCCGAGGAAGCCGCTGCTCACTTCGCTTTTCGCGTAGCGGCCCGGCATCAGCTTGGTAAGCCTGCTGAGACTCTTCTCAGTCCACTCGTTGAAGACGCCGGCGTGCAACAATTCCATGTTCTTCTCGTGTACCTTGATGGCTTTCTCCTCGAACGGAAATGCCGTGTCATCGAGATCCGTCTCGTACTTTTCCAGGTCCGCGGCTTGAAGGTCGGCCGGGCGCTCCGACTCCTTCAGTGAACTACTGAAATCGAAGTAGGTCTCGGCCATGTAATACGTCGCAGCCGCCGTCACGTCGGCGATTTCGTACTCCACCAACCGGTTCATGGCATCGATCGTGGCATCCATGCGCTGCTGTTTCTCCTTCAGGCTGGCCTCGAACGGTTGCCGCAGCTTCACGGCCACGAAATCGCGGTAGAGTTGCTCCGCGAGGACCAATGCCGAACGTGCCGCGAGCGTCCGGGTCCGGCCAGTCCTTTCCGGCCCTGCGGCCGCGTCGATGCGTACGATTTCCGCCAGTTCTTTCTGATAGAGAGCCTCGTCGTGCGTCGCCTTATATATCTCGGAGATCTTGAAGCGTGTCTCGAGGGCCGTCTCAACTGGGCGTGGAAACTCGTTGAGGTAGCGTCGGTATGCGTCCAACGCCTTGTCGTTTGCATTGGACTGCTGGTAGAGGTCGCCTGCCGCGAGCAACGCCTCGCTGCGTAATGCCGGATCCTGGGACTCGGATGCGAGTCGGTCGTATTCGCCAGCGGCGCGCGACAACTGTCCACTCTCACGGTAGGCACGCGCGATCAGTTTGGTGGATTCACCGTGCATTTTGTGCTTGGGGTAGGCGCTGCGAAACGCTTCGAGCACTTCCGCAGCGGACTTCCAGTCCTGCAGCGCGATCAGGGCGGCGCCTGCGTCGTACTCGGCCGTCGCACGGATGGTGGACGTAGGCGCGGCGACGCGAATCCTCAGGAAGTGGTCGGCGGCTGCGCGATAATCCTTCGCGTCTCTCGCAAGCTCACCCTGCTTGTAGATAGAGGCGGCAAGGTTATCAACGAACGCGGCGCGCGACTCGTCGCCCTCCGGCGTGAGTGTCAGCACCTGGGCGTAGGCGCGTTCGGCCTGCGCGTACTCGGCAAGTTCGAACGTGCCGTGTGCAACGACAATCCACGCGGAGCGCCGGATGGGCAGCTCCGCGCCCGCATATTTATCGATGACACGCTGGGCGGAATCGATGGCGGCGCGATAGTCCTTCATCTCGTATAAGTCATCGGCGGCCGCTCCCAGGACCGCTGCGGCTTGTGCGTGGTCCGGGAAGGTGTCGGCAAATTTGAGCGAGCTTGCGACCGTAGCGTGCTTGACGGCATCCTGCTGTTCCTTGCCCGCGTCCTTCAGCTGTTGCCGGTAGGCATAGAGCGCGGCGTAGCCGGCGGCTGCCGACTGGGAGTGGGTCGGGTATCCGTAAGCCGTACGCTCATACTGTTTGGCCGCTTCGCCGAAATCCTTGTTCTCGAAGAGAAGGTCCGCAAGTCGATAGTTGATCGCCGGCGCATCGGCGTCGGTCGGGAAGGACTTGAGGTAGTCGCCGTACCATCGGAGAGCCTCGTGATAATTCGCGAGTTTCTCGTCCGCCTCCTGCGTGCTCTGATACTCAGCGTGGTAATGCGTCGCGAGGTCCTTCAGGTTCGCCTTCAGGTAGGCCAGCGCCTCCGGCGACTCTTCGGGCTTGTTGTGTCGCCAGTATTCGGACTGCAGTCCATACTTGGATGCGAACTCCCGCTTCGACTCCAGCACGAGCTTGGGGAACCCGCCCTTGGTGAAAGTCTCCACTACGTGCATGCTGAAACGCGGCGCAGCACGGTGGAAAGGATAGAGCGCTATGAAAGTCTTGTACGTCTTGGCCGCATCATCGTAGCGCAGCTTTGCCAGGTAGTGCTCGCCAAGGTTGCTGTAAACGCGGTCCTCATAGGATCGATTCCCGAAGCCGGAGAAATACTCGTGAACCGCCTCCGGCCCGCCGAGGTTGCTGAAGCTCAGGCTGACGGCTCGAAAAGTATCGGCGACTCGACGTTCGTCCTCCTTCTCATGCTTCTGATCGAAGTCGTAGCCAGTCGACACCTTATAGTCAAGCAGTGCCATGTACCTATGCAGGGCGTCCTCGTAGAGTTCCTGCTTGTAGAACGTCCACCCGAGTTTGTAGAGAGCGAGCTCGTAGTACGAGGAATTGGCGCCCAGGTTCGTGATCGCTGAATAGGCGCTCTCCGCGTCGCGATATTTTCTGCGCGTAAAGAAATACTCACCTCGCCGGAACTGTACCTCGTCATAGTGCTCGGAATGCGGATTCTCGCGTATCAGGTGCTCCATGGTTTCCATGGCCTCATCCGTACGGCCTAGTTCGTCGTAGGCCCGCGCCATCTGGTAGAGAACCTGGTCGCTGTTCTTGTAACTGGGGTACTCGGTGAGCAGCCGATTATAGAGACCGATTGCCTCCATGGGACCTTTGGGAGCTTCATCAGTACCCACCGCCCCCGCAAGGAAAGTGCCGGCGTCGCCGCTTGTGAGGATCGGGCGTTCCGCGGTTGTTCGCCGCTCGAATTCCCGATCGGATTCCCCAAGGCCGGAGCCGACAACTGCGGCGGCCGGATCGGGCGTGTGGGCTGAGGGGCTTGCAGGTAACTGAGCGGCCTTCGGGGCGGCCATTTCCCGCGGCTTGAGGTCGCCCGCGTGTATGCCGAACTGCTTCTCGATTTGCAGATCCGCAAGACGCCGCATCGCCTCCGGAGTCATCGCTGTCTCCCGTGTTTCCTCGAGGAAGCGCCGGTAGCTCTGCATGGCCTGATCGAGGCCCTGATCGACCTTCGCCTCCTGCACATCCGGTCGCATGTTATGCAGGTCTGCCAGCGTTGCGCGCGTCGCTTTGTGATGCGCAGCGCAGCCGACGAGGAGAGCTGGCGCAAGCACGATCGGAATGGTAAGGCGACGCATCAGCGTCCCTCCGCGCCGGACCGGGCGCGCGCAGTTCGATCGTAGCTATCGGCGACGCCGTAGCGCGCCTGGGTCTGCTGCGCCACGAGGCGTTCCCGGCGGGCCTCGAGCTGGTTGATGGCGACGGTCTCAATCATGTGACCCTGCCGTGACATCAAGGTATCGACACGCTCCAGTGCGCGGCCGACACGCTCGCGGAGCTGTGCAATCTGGGCGTCGTATCCGACATAGCTGTGCGTCGCCGCTTGCCTCGTCCTGACGAAGGCCTCGTACTGCCGAGTGAGAGCATCGACCTGCGTATTTAATTCGTTGAGGTGCTCGTATGCTGCGGTCAGCCGCTCGGGGTATTCGGTTTCGAGCCGCCACGTGAGTACGCCGCGCAGGCGGGCCGCTCGGTGCCGAAGCGCGAGCAATTCTGGGCTATCAGAGTTGCCGAGCTGCTTTTCGATGAGCGCAATTCGCTCACCGGCAATCCGCTCGTCTGCGGTTGCTAGGTAATCCGGCCGCGGGGCAGTCAGCATGGCCTGCAGGCGCTCGGTGAGGTGCTTACGCTGCTCGAGTCGCAGGTGCATCCGCGAATCCAGCTCCCGGAACTCGCCATCGACCACTGGCAGCAGCGGCTCGTAGTTCTGTTTGCGCAGCCGGATGACATCGTCGAAGGCGTCGAGGCCGGTTTGCCAGGCCATGAGTTTCGACCGCAGGTCCTCGAGGTCGAGATAATTGTGCAACGCGGTCTGGAAGTCGTGAGATGCCATCAACTCCATCAGGTAGTAGGTTTCCGGTGCACCGGGCAGGCTGCGCAGGCGGATGACCCAGGTTTGGTCCTCCCGGCTCTCCTCGCGGATCAGAGCCTTGAGAAACCGCCCTTGCTTGACGCTGTCGATCGATGCATCCACGTTTTCGATTTGCTTGCTGAACAGCTCGAGTGCCCGGCCATACATGAGCGCGGACCGGCCGTACAGCTTCAGGCTAGCGTATGCATGTGGCACGGCAAGCATGGCTTCCTGGACCCCGACATCCGTCGGTTCGCGATTTGCCAAGATGTTCCACGGAACGAGCGCACGGTCATACTGTTGGGCAGAGGCCTCGGCCCAGCCTGCCCGCAGCAGAGCCTGATTCGAGAACGGTCCCTCGAGGCGGACGCGGTCCAGTGACTGTTTTGCCCGCTCAAAGTTGCCTGAGTCGAATAAGAGGGAGCCAAGCACTAGGTTGGACTTGTCGCGGATTGCGAGACCTGCGCGATCGTCCGCCGGCAGCCGCCCGGCTTTGTCCAGTTGCTCGACCGCTTCCTGCTGTCGACCGGCCTGCAACAAAGCAATACCGAGGTTGTAAGCAACAAACCCGGGCAAGCTCTTATCGTTCTGCAGATGGCTGAGCACTTCAACGGCATCGCTCGGTCGGCCTGTCGCCATATAGATGTTCGCCCGCAGAAACTCGACATCGTCCTTTATGTTTTCGGGCACAGTACCCCGGATTCGCCCTAGTGCTTGCAGCGCATCATCGAGCTGATTTTTCTGGAAGTGAATGCGGGCGAGCCTGAATGCCGCTTCGTTTCGTACGGCGTCATCGACGGAGCCTTCGAGCACCCTCTTGATGGCGCGCCCTGCGCGGTAGTGCATGCGGTAGTCGAGTTCGAAATCGCCGACCGAGAATTCGGCGTCGTTGATGTGATAGTGAAGCGTATCTAGTTCGGGCTCGTCCAGACGGTGGTACTGGGCAAGTTCTGTGTCAAGCCGCTGGATTGCCTCGAAATACTGTCCCTGGTCGGCGTGATAGATCGCTTCACCGAAAAAGAGGTCCTTCAACTCGCCGCCCAAGGCTGGACGGGCAGCAAGTCCTAGGGCTAGGCCGAACCCGATTAGCCGGCGTGTCGCTCGCATTGGTTACCATTCTCCAATCGTGATCGGGGTCTTGCCGGAGTCCGATCCGCCCACCGTCAGTTCCACCAACTTTGGCTTTACTTCCTTGTGAAAGGTGAAGTGTTCCGTGCGGCTGAAGTCCGCGCCGGCCTTAAGCTTGCCGTCGACAAGCACGTTGAGCTGGTGATCCCCCGTCGCCACATTGCCGACGTAGATCCGTTGCACGCCACCCTTGCGCAGGGCTTCGAGCTCTTTGAAGCTGTAGATGTAATGCGCAACCAGCCGGCCGTCGATCTCGAGCCGCACAGCGTCGAGGCGCATCTGGTCGCCCTTGGCCAGCGCGACGAAAACCGCGACCTGTGTCCCTGACGGGTACAGCAATTTCTCCTCCAACTGGTCCAGTTCGGTCGCGATGCTGAGGACGTCTGATTTCACCTCCTGAACCTGTTCGTCGAGGCCCCTCAGCTGCTGTTGGTCGGGAGTGGCATCAGTACCTTTGGCTTCGGTCTTGTTGTCTCCTGGCACCGGGGCGGCATGCAGTCCCGCGGAAGCGGCAAACGATAGTGCGAGAGCTAGACCAATCACAACGGATAAATGCACGGTATTTTTCATCTCTGTATTCCCACGCGCGTTGGACAGTAGTTTCAGACTTCAGGTAGTGTTGAGCAGACGGCTCGCGGCAACAAGAGTACACGGGTGCCGGTAACCTCAACGGCTCATTCTCCTGCGCCGTCGTGACCCGCTGGGCCGTGCGCGACTGATACCTTCGTGCGGGGCCACCACTTGCGAGGAAGCGCGGCATGAGGCAGGACCTGTGGTAGGGAGAAAGCAGCGAGCAGGAGCCAACTGGGGGAACAGAATCAGCACCCCAACTATCATCGCGGTCTTAATATAGAGGAGAACACTGTGAGCTTCAGGGAACGGAGCTTCTCTACAGTCGGCTCGGCTGATGCTAGCGGCTATAGAGCCCGAGGTTCCTATGAGCCGGAGGAGGTCGAGGCGAGCTGAACGTGCACAGCCAGACTGCCAACCTGAAAGTAAGCCAGGCTTTCGCTCCTACCCACCCGGATGATTACTTGGCTCAGGTACAGCGGACGGACAAAGCGGTTGACCGAGCAAATGCGAGGTACTGCCCATCCCGCTGCGGACAGGCTCGCAATCCATAGCACCATCGCCGCTACTCGGATATCGCTCCCGAAGCTTTCCTCAATGACCGCCGTCCGTGCGTAGATATCCCCGACGCGCTGGCGAACAGCGGAGCAGGCGGCTACGAGTGTACCTAACAGATAAAAGCCCAGCCCGTCTACCACCCTCAACACATTCCTTACTGCACAAGCCGAGAGGGACCGCCGTCTCGCCGCTCCCACTACCCGGATGCCAACTATAGCCTTTCCAACCGTGGCGCCCCATGCCCCTTCCAGTATCCAACCATACAGAAAGAGCAATGTTGCGTTGCATATAATCGCAACTAGCACGGACGCAGCAGTGAGCTGTAGTTCCTGGCCTTCAACTTTGCCCCAGCGTGTGAATATCCATGTGTCGATAATGGCGAACAGGCCGAAAAGGAAAACTGTATCGAGCACAAAGGCGATGAACCGATCTCCCAATCTTGCAAAGCGGCATTGACTCGGAAGGCGGGCGGCCGCTCCAGGGCCAGTTTCGGAGGTTGGGGAAGGGCCGGCCTTGATCACTCCAGACTCTTCCAGCAGGTACTGTCCCGGCGGAATCGGCTTTCCGCAGTTCTTGCACTGCTTCGAGTAAACGCCAGTTTGGCGCTGGCAAAAAGGACATTTCATAGCTTGGCCGAAAAGATGTTAACCGTCGGCCAAGTATACCTCCAGAAAAAGGGACGCTTACGTGACCGAGGGGCAGCGTCAGGAGGACATTGCCCGTTGGGGTTCTAGGGCTGTCCGGCTGGAATTTGTCGGGTTTGCACCGCAGACGGGCGTTACAACGCCGATAGAATTGCAGTGCGACGGGAGTCACGATTGAACTGCAGAATCTCGGAGACGCCGAACTGTGCCAAGAAATTGTGGTTCATATTGAACACGTGCTCAGTGCCAGACGGGAGAGTAGTGGGTGTCGATCGCAGGATCGCGGGCGAGCGAAGACTGGCACTTGAGAGTTGAAGGACCGAACAGCTTTGAACGGTCGTACACCTTGGCGGGTTCGCCCGAGGAGCATGAGCCCACGGATTCAAGGTCATGAGACTCATTATCGCGTCCCCCAAGCTCATAGTCTTGTAAAAATGGGAGTTCGCGAGTGAGCCATGCCTTCGGTCAACATCCCGCGAGCGCGCGCCATTCGCGTATTAAATGTGGCCGGTCGTAATAGCCGCACTCAATCGCGACTTGTACCAGGCTCGACCGCTTGTCGGCAATGAAGCGACATGCACGCTCGAACCGGAACACACGGGCGGCCAATTTGGGGCAACGCCGATCGCCGTCTCGAAAACGCTGAGTGAAATGCCACCGGCTATAGCCGATTTCATCCGCGAGCTGCTGGACTGACACAGACCCTTGCGTTTTTGCCAGCCTTCTCCACGCCCACGAGATTTCGGGCTGCACGCTGGGTGGGTTGAGCTTCGAGGCAAACGCCCGGTCCAGCGTGGCAAACCGTTGTTGCCACGTATGGGCCGCGAGAAGCATTTCGACCAGATCTCTTGCGCGGTTTCCCCAGATATCTAGCAGAGCGCGAGGCGAAGGCTCTTGTCGTGCTAGTTCCGAATTCCTATTGAAAAACGACAGCACTCCATTTGGGTCTCAAGATTGAGAACGCCGAACATCTTCATGTCGTCGGTGGAGACGCGTATTCTTCATTGACTACGCCAACATGGCGAAAGTTTAGGGTTTCAACCAAAGCCTCAACGAGTTCGTGATGAGGAACCGGTCGGTGGGTTCCGGTTGCTTGAGGAACGGGGATTTGCGTGAGCTCTGCTCTCCCCATCGACAGTGGACCGGCAACAACCGTGCTTGTGCTCATGACGATTTCCTTTCTCATTTGTATGTTCTTACAATCAGCCGCTGGCGCATGGCCAAAGACGAGGGCGTAGCTCGGTTAGGTCGCGGTGCCTGCTTTTGGGGGTCGATCGCGGAAGTGAATAGAGTTCCCATTCGCCAAGCCGGAAGATGAGCTGATTTGCTCGTAGCTGCGGAATTTTCTATAAAGCCAAACCATATTCCCGTCAAACGGATCCGGTTGGAGGCGGTTGGAGCACACAAAAGCTGGAGACCGCCGTGCCTTCACGTCCTGGCTCTCGCGCGCGGCGTAGAAACCACAGTCGCGCGCGGCTGGTGGTGCCCCGCTCAGTGCTTCACCGGCACAAGCGCTTTTCCCAATACGTGCACCTGGGCACCGCGGCAATTCATTGCGGTTCCCCGAAAAGGAACCAGTTCTGATATACAGAATTTTTCACTGAAGCTATTCTGGCTGGGGTACCTGCTCTATATTTTTCAGTAACATACAGCACGCAGGAAGTATCTCTTGCTCTTCTTCGCCTGCCGTTTTTTATGACAAGCACTTTCGAGGGATGGCAGAATTAACACATAGGTAAAGGACATGAGTTCACAAATCACAAACCCCAATACCGAGGCCGCGATCCTCTCCCGTGTAATTCAAGTCGAAGGCGGGGACTTGTCACGCGGCGCTGAATACTTGTTGTCGATTCGCTTTGGGGAACACAACGTTGCTCGGATGAACGAACTGTCCGAAGCGGCTCGGCAGGGCAAACTGACAGCGGAGGAGCAACTCGAGCCTGATAGCTACATCCACGTCAGCAATATGTCTATTATGCAGTCCAAAGGACGGCGCTCGCTTCAGCGTACCACTCAGTAGACATTTTTGACGCAGATCTCATTCCGTGCCCCCGCCAGAATTACGAAAGAGTAGGTAACTGGTCTATACGGCCGCATTTTGCTCCTCCCCGTCAAAGCACCCACGTTCCAAGAAGGTTACCAAACTTGTTAGCGCCGGGAATGCAGGGGGATTCTACTGTTTGAAGCTGCCAAAATGAGCAACTACAAATTCAAACATTTTTCTGAGATGAGCACGTTGTCATGCCCATCTTGAAAGAGCGGGTAGGGGGATTATCCCGCCGGGCAGCATCGGGCGAAACAGTACCTTCGATTCCGCGACCACCAAACGACACGCATTCAGGTCAGAAATGGTCGAAGAAGAGAGCCAAGGGGGGTGCTAAGGGTCGAGCGACTTGATAGCCGTGGCTTATAGGCGAACGTGGATTCAAAACTTTTTGCGAAAACAGAGTGAGGGGAGCAAAAACGGAAATGCGGCCAGCAGTTTGAGCATTAACGGGAAGGCAGCCCCGGCCGTTTTGCGGCCCGATGATCAGTCGGCAGCTATGGTGGCTTCGGATCTCCCGTCGTCACTCGATCTCGATCCTTATTTCACTTGGCTTGCAACCTGCAGGTCGTTATCGACACTGAAGACGCCTGACACTATGTTGGCCCGCATTTCAGCGATAGCCATATCGCTGTCGTTGTCCACGACGCCCGTCAAGGTGACGTTGCCGTTCTCGACGATGATGTGAATCGCATGATAGCCAATGGGGGGATCGTTGGTGATTCCGCCCGCGGCCCGGGCAACTGATCGCCCACCTGTAGGTCCGCCCCGATTGGACGTGTATTTCTGTAGCGGAGCGTAGCTATAGATGCTGGCGTAAACCGCGGCACGAATCCGGTCGTCGTTGTTTGAGACTGGCAGTACCTGAATCTGGTTGTCTACA
>Ga0306920_100012048_pt1 | contig 11723 bp, 10 predicted proteins | sample flu12Cox44000170_FD_204666 | JGI IMG/M metagenome (GOLD analysis project Ga0306920, IMG submission 204666) | Lab enrichment of tropical soil microbial communities from Luquillo Experimental Forest, Puerto Rico - flux4day.12C.oxic.44.000.170 (v2)... | ecosystem: Environmental > Terrestrial >...
GAGCGAGGACCGCCGGACCCGCATGGTGTTCATCACCCGCGACCTGCCGCGGGAGGCAATAGAGGCAACCTTGACGGCGTTTGAAAAGGCCGTCACGGATGCCCCACCCTAGCCCTCAGCTGCTTGCGGGGGAGGGAAGGGAGGGGGCCGCGCCTCGCGCTCGATCGCCTCGGCCGCAGCGAGCCATTCGGTCTCGGCACGTTCGATCTGCCGGACGAGCTCGGCACGGCGCTTGAGTGCCTCGCCGGGCGAAAGGCCATTGCCATTCCCTTTGGCCAAGACCCGGTCGAGTGCGTCACGCTCTTTGGTGAGCCGCGCCACCTCCTGTTCGGCCCGGCGCGCCTGCCGGCGCAGCGGGTCGAGCTCGCGCCGCCGCTCAGCCGCCAGGCGCCGCGCCTCTTTGCGGGTGTTGGACTCGTTCGCACGGTCGCCCTCTGACGCTTCGCTGCGCTCGAGCACAAGCCGTCGGTATTCTTCGAGGTCCCCCTCGAAGGGCCGCACGGTTCCATCGGCGACTAGCCACAGCCGGTCGGCGATCAGCTCGATCAAGTGCTCGTCATGGCTTACCAGCACGACGGCACCGGGGAACTCGTTGATCGCCTGGACCAGCACTTCACGGCTCTCGATGTCGAGGTGGTTGGTCGGCTCGTCGAGGATCAGCAGCGCCGGTGCAGCATGGGTGACCAACGCCAGGTTCAACCGCGCCCGCTCGCCCCCCGACAGGTCCGCGACCGGCACAAACGCCTTCTCCTGGCCGAAGCCAAAGGTGCCGAGCCTGGTGCGCACCGCCTCGGGCAAGGCGTCGGGCATCAGCTCGGCGAGATGGTCGTAGGCCGAGGCCTTGGGCCGCAGCTCCTCGATCTGATGCTGCGCAAAGAAGCCGCAAACAAGCTTGGGCGACCGCGTGACCTCGCCGCCGAACGGGGTGAGGCGGCCGGCGAGCAGCCGGGCCAAGGTGGTCTTGCCGTTGCCGTTGGCGCCGATCAACGCCACCCGCTCGTCGGGATCGAGACGCAAATCGAGCTTCGACAGTACCGTCTTGTCCGGAACATAGCCGGTGCTGACCCGGTCGAGCGAGATCAACGGCGGGCGCAGCTGCGGCGGCTCCGGAAAGCTGATCCTCGGCACCGGCTCGGCGGCCGAGAGAGTGATCGGCTCGAGCCGCGCCAATGCCTTGAGCCGGCTCTGCGCCTGGCGCGCTTTCGACGCCTTGTAGCGAAACCGGTCGACAAAGGCCTGCATGTGCTGGCGCTCGGCGGCCTGGCGCCGCGCCATGACCTCTAGGCGGCGAGCCGCCTCGGTGCGGGCCCGCATATAGGCGTCGAAGCCGCCCGAATAGAGGGTGAGCTTTCCGCGGTCGAGATGCAGCGTTAAGGTCGTCGCGGCGTTCAGGAAATGGCGGTCGTGGCTGACCAGGATCAAGGTGCGCCGGTAATTGCGCAGAAAACCTTCGAGCCAGAGGGCCGCTTCGAGGTCGAGATGATTGGTCGGCTCGTCGAGCAGCAGCAGGTCGGGTTCGGCGAACAGGATAGCGCCAAGCCCGACGCGCATTCGCCAGCCGCCCGACAGATCGCCGACCGGCTCGTGCTGCACCCGCTCGTCGAGCCCGAGCCCGGCAAGAATGCGCGCCGCCCGGCTCGGCGCGGCATGGGCCTTGATCTCGATGAGCCGCGCCTCGATCTCGGCCAGGCGCAGCGGCTCGACCCCGGCTTCGCGCTCGGCCAGCAGGCGGGTCCGCTCGCGGTCGGCGGCGAGGACCGTCTCCAGCGGGGTTGCGGCACCGCTTGGCGCCTCCTGGGCGAGAAAGCCGGTGCGACAACCGCGCGGCAATTCGATCATCCCGTCGTCCGGCTGCAGCACGCCGCGGATCAGGTCGAGAAGGGTCGATTTGCCGGCGCCGTTGCGACCGACCAGCCCGACCTTGGCCCCCTCGTAAATTTGGGCGTGCGCATTGTCGAGCAGCCGGCGCCCAGTACGCCCGCCGACGCGGTATGTCACCTCGGAAAGGGTCAGCATGGCAGTCTTGTAGCACGGCTTTGCGGAGCCGGAAGATGAGCGGCGCCGGGACCGTGCGGATCGGGATCTCCGGCTGGACCTATGCGCCGTGGCGCGGCAACTTCTATCCGCCCGGCCTGCTGCACGCCGACGAGTTGTCCTATGCCAGCCGCCAGGTCGACACGATCGAGATCAACGGCACGTTTTACGGGCTGCAGCGTCCCGACGCTTTTGCCCGGTGGTATGACGAGACCCCGGAGGGCTTTGTGTTCGCGGTCAAGGGGCCGCGCTTTATCACCCACATCCGGCGGCTGCGCGAGGTCGAGACGCCACTCGCCAATTTCTTCGCCTCGGGCGTCCTGCGGCTCGAGGAGAAGCTCGGCCCGGTGCTGTGGCAATTCCCGGCGAGCTTCCGTTTCTCGGCCGAGCGTCTCGACCAATTCTTCGTGCTGCTGCCGCGCGACACCGATGCCGCCGCTGCCCTCGCCGAACAGCGCAGCGAGTGGCTCGCCGACCGCGCCTGGGCCAAGACCGCGCAACGCCGTGAATTGCGGCACGCGATCGAGATCCGCCATCCGAGCTTTCTCGACCCGGCCTTCGTGGCGCTGTTGCGCCGCCATCGGGTCGCCTTCGTCTTCGCCGACTCGGTGGCATGGCCCTATGCCGAAGATGTGACCGCCGATTTCGTCTATCTCCGCCTGCACGGCTCCGAGGAGCTCTATGCCAGCGGCTATTCGGACGAGGCGCTCGACCATTTTGCCGCGCGCATCAAGTTGTGGGCCGCGGGGCTCGAACCGAACGATGCGCGCCGGGTCACGCCGGAGACCGGACCGGCTCGGGCCGAGGCTCGCGATGTCTTCGTCTATTTCGACAACGATGCGAAGGTCCGCGCACCGGTCGATGCGCGTTCGCTGCGCGCCAGACTTCCCTGAGTTTCCCTGTCGGCAGGGAAAAAATCGTATGCGGTTCCAACGCCGGCGTTATTAAACATTATATATCAGATATTTAAAGTCAAAGGACGACGCCGCATTGACAGTTCGGCAGGGGAATTTTGACAGCGCGACGGACACTCTCAGGGTAGCGGCGGCCAATCGCCATTCAGCCTCGCAGGATACGCATCAATTGTGATGTGAGGATGGCGACGTTGCATTTTGCCGTCCGCTGAGCAAGCCTCGCCGCGAGCTCGACAACTCGGGAGATCCTGCGATGACCACCCGCCCGCCCGCCGAGATCGGCATGCCGCTCGACGAGGTCGACACCCCGGCCCTGGTGATCGATCTCGATGTGTTCGAGCGCAATTTGCACCGCTTGGCGGAGCGTATCGCGGGCAGCCGGGTCAAGGCGCGCCCGCACGCCAAGACCCACAAATGCCCGGTCATCGCGCTAAAGCAGGTTGAGCTGGGTGCGGTCGGGGTGTGCGTGCAAAAGGTTAGCGAGGCCGAGGCGATGGTCTATGGCGGGGTCAGGGACGTGCTGGTCACCAACGAGGTCGTCGGCCCGCAGAAACTGCGCCGGCTCGTATCATTGGCGCAGACCGCCCGGGTCGGGGTGTGCGCCGATGACGAGAGCCAAGTGCGCGCCCTCGAGGCTGCGGCTAGTGATGCCGGGACCACGTTGCCGGTCTACGTCGAGGTCAACATGGGCGGCAACCGCTGCGGCGTCGAGCCGGGCGAGCCGGCATTGCAGCTCGCGACGCAAATCGCCGATGCGCCGCACCTCGCCTTTGCCGGATTGCAAGCCTATCACGGCTCGGCCCAGCATCTGCGCGGCTGGGACGAGCGGCGCCAAGCGATCGCCCAGGCGGCCGACCGGGCCGGGCGGACCCGCGACCTGTTGGCACGCCACGGCATCGACTGCCCGACCGTCACCGGCGCCGGCACCGGCAGCTTCGAGTTCGAGGCGGCGAGCGGCGTCTACACCGAATTGCAATGCGGCTCCTACATCTTCATGGACGCCGATTACGGGCGGAACCGCGACCGCGACGGCGCGCCGACCAAGGCCTTCGAGCCGAGCCTTTTTGTCTGGGCGACGGTGATGAGCCGGCCGGCCGAGGACCGCGCGATCGTTGATGCCGGCCTCAAGGCACTCGCTTTCGATTCGGGGCCGCCGCAGGTCTGCGACGAGCCCGCCGCGACCTACGAGCGCGCCTCGGACGAGCACGGTCGGCTCGCGGTCTCGGCCGCCACCAACCGGCTCGGGCTCGGCGACAAGATCCGGCTGATCCCCGGCCATTGCGACCCGACCGTCAACCTCTACGACTGGTATGTCTGCGTGCGCGGCAACCGCGTCGAGCAGGTCTGGCCGATTACCGCCAGGGGCGCCGTTTATTGACCACAGCAGGCCCGCGACCTCGCCTACCGGGTCAACACTCGCTCATGGCGCAGCCATGACCATCCAAACCGATCTTCCGGCTCAAAGCAGGCTCAAGCAACTACGGTTCGACCGCTATGTCTTAGATTTAAATCGCGGCTCTCTTTTTCTCGGACGCAACGAAATTACTCTTCGGCCAAAGACCTTCGCGATCTTGCGCCACTTGGTCGAAAATCCCAGCCGTCTCGTCTCGAAGGACGAGCTCTTCGCTGCCGTCTGGCCTAATCTCGCGATTACAGATGATGTGCTGGTGCAGAGCATCGGCGAGCTGCGGCGGGCGCTTGGGGACGATGGGCCGCGCCTGATCAGGACAATCCCGCGTCGCGGCTATCGGTTTGAGGCGGCAGTGTCTAGCTTCGCGTCCGTTGATCCGTCCACGAGCGACGATGCGCGGGACGCGGCCGCTTCCGAGGATGGCGTCCTTCACCGAAGCCCTGCTCCCGCCCGCACACCGATGATCACGGGGGCCCTCTCAGGACGGCGGAGGCAATCGCTCGCCGGTCTGGCTTTCTCGACCCTGCTTGTTGCGGGAGTGCTGTCGATCGGCCTCGGCATGGAGTGGAAGCCTTTCAGCTCCGCTCCCTCTGATGGGCGATCCAGAGAAAGTGCCGAACTCGGCACGAAACCCGGCATCGCTGTTCTCCCCTTCCTTAACGAGGGTGTCGTTTCGGGTAGCGAGTATTTCGCGGACGGATTGACGCAGGACATCATCAATGCGCTGGGCCGGTTTTCCGCGCTGACCGTGATGTCGTGGAACGCCGTTTTTCCATACAAGGGCAAGCCCGCAAGCCCCGCAGAGATCGCCCGCAGTCTCGCGGTGCGCTATCAAGTGGAAGGCAGCGTCCAGCAAACCGGGGATCGCGTGCGGGTGATCGCGCAGCTCGTCGATGCGGACGGCAGGGTGCTGTGGTCTGACCGCTTCGACGAGGCGCTCGCGGACCTCTTTGCCCTACAGGACATGATTGCCATTCAGATCGCCAGGGCGTTGCCGATTCGGGTGACGGAGAGCGAGCAACGGCGAGTGTCCGAGAAGCCGACCAAAAGCCTCGAAGCCTACGATTACGTGCTCCGCGCTCGGCCGGCGCTGGAGCGCCCGACGCGGGCAAATAATGTCGAGGCTCGCACGCTTCTCAAGCATGCAATCGAGCTAGACCCGAACTATGCCGCCGCCTATGCCGCGCTCGCCGAGGCCGACGTCGTCGACGTAACGATGGGCTGGGCAGAATCCCCGACAGAACTCCTGCACCGCGCCGAGGGATTGGCGAACAAGGCACTCAGTCTGAACGATTCCGAAGTGCGTGCGCACGTCATCCTCGGCCGTATCGCTATCCTCTATCATCGATACGACGAGGCTAAGCGACAGATCGACCGTGCGATCGCGATCAATCCAAACGACGCCCTTGGCCTCGCCGGCCGCGGCAACATATTGATGTGGCTTGGGGAAACGGATGCGGCGATCGAGGCTTTAGAGCTGGCGCGCCGGATCGACCCCGAGCTCAACCCTATAGATCGTAACGCTCTGGGTCTGGCCTTTTATCTGAAAGGGGACTACGGCGCGGCGATCGACGAAGCGGAGCTCAACCTACGAAATTCTAAGAGTGCGTCATTCAGCTATGTCACGCTCGCGGCGGCGGCTGCAGAGCTGGGAAGGTCTGAGGACACGGCGCAAGCCGTGACCATGATCCGCCGCACCTACCCGGCATTCGATCCACAGACCTTCGGGAGCAAATTCCTGAACCCCGCCGATCTCGAGCGGCTGCGCGATGGGATGCTTAAGGCTGGCCTCTACGCCCCTGATGCCGGCCTCTCGCCGTCAGCCCGTTGACCGTCAGCGTTCGGGAAGGATCGGCCGGTTCTCATTCGCCTTGGTAATGTTTTCTGCAAGATCTTGCCGGAACAGGGCCGGTCCCCTCGGCGCCGGATCTCCGAAGACATAAAGCTTGCCGTCGCTGATTAACCAGTTCTCCGGGTTCGCCACGACGATTCTGCCTTTTGCGAGCGCCATCGCGCAGTAGTTTCCGAACTGCGGCGCGTAGCGGACCGGGTCTGCTTTGAAGAGCTCGCGATCCTCGGCGCTCGCGAAGCGCCAGACGTGCTCATCCCATTCATATTCGATCTCCGGGAGCCCTTGTGTCGGCTTTCCGAGGATGAAATAGGCGACCGGGTCGTATCCCTTGATCGCCAACGGGACTTTCTCCTGAGCCGCCGACGGCAGCGAGGCCACGAGCGGAGCGACCCCGGCCAATAGGGCCAAACAAATGACGTTTCGCCGAGAAAGGTTGTGCATTCGTGAACTCCTCATGGTCTTGGCGTTCCTGCGCCCCTCCAGCCCGCTTCTCCGGCGGCCAAGTCGAACATCGTGCTGGCGTCACTGAACCGGCGGCAACCCATCATAGCCTCTGTACCGAAGGCCGAAGAGCCCGCGGGAAGCCCTTCGTGGCGTGAGCAAGCCAAACGCAAGAAGTGGCTGCGGTACCGAAAAAAGGCGAAGAAAACACCGAAAAATTTCCGATATTTCACTGCGTTGTATGGAGGCGCCGGTCGGCTATGCCATTCCCGACGCGGTCGAGGAAGCGACCAGGCTGCCCTCACCCCGCCGGCACCGGCACTTTCAAGTTCGAGGCGGCGAGCGGGCTTTATACCGAATTGCAATGCAGCTCCTGCATCTTCATGGACGCCGATTACGGGCGGAACCGCGACCGGCGACGGCGAGCCCTTCGAGACCTTCGAGCCGAGCCTATTCGTCTGGGTGGCGGTGATGAGCCGCCCGGCCGAGGACCGTGCCATCGTCGATGCCGGGCGTAAGGCGCTCGGCCTGGTTCGGGGCGGCCGCCCGTCAGGTGCGAGCCCGCCGCGACCCTATGAGCGCGCCTCGGACGAGCACCGTCGGCTCGCCGTCTCAGCCGCCAGCAACCGGCTCGTGCTCGGCGACAAGATCCGGCTGATTCCCGGCCATTGCGACCCGGCCGTCAATCTTTACGACTGGTATGTCTGTGTCCGCGGCAACCGCGTCGAGCAGGTCTGGCCGATCACCGCCAGGGGGGCGGTGTATCGAACCGGGGAATGCCGATGTAAGCTGAAAAAGTCCCAGCCTTTTCCCGGCCGATAGCGCCGGGCGAGGGAGGCCCGAAAGGCCATCGTCTGTTCCGAGAACCTAAAGAGAAAACCGATGCCCCAACATCCTGCTCGCCCGCTCAAGGTCGGTTTGCTGCTTCCGATCCTCGAAGAGACGATGGCCGGGGCGACACCCTGCTGGGCCGACCTCAAAGCTATCGCCGGGCTCGCAGAGGCGGCCGGGTTCGATTCGCTGTGGGTGCCAGATCATCTGATCATGGACTTCAACGCCTACGGCATCCCGTCCGAAACCAAGGCCGGGGGATGGGACTGCTGGTCCATATTGGCCTCGCTGGCGGCGGTCACGACGAAAGTAGAGCTTGGCACAATTGTCACCTGCGCCGGCTTCCGCAACCCGGCGCTGATCGCGAAGATGGCGGACACCATCGATGAGATAAGCGACGGACGGCTGATCCTCGGCTTGGGTGCCGGGTATCACGAACCGGAACACCGTGCCTTCGGCTACCCGTTCGATCATCTGGTCGGACGCTTCGAAGAAGCGTTGCAGATCATCCATCCGCTGCTCCGCCAAGGCGCGGTAGACTTCCACGGGAAGTATTACCAAGCGATGGAATGCGAACTGCGGCCCCGCGCGGCGAGGCGCGGCGGAGTACCGATTTTGATCGGGACAGCGCGACCGGACCGGCCGCGGATGCTTCGCCTGTGTGCCCAATATGCCGACTACTGGAACATCGTTTGGGTAAATCAAGTGGCTGATCTTGTCCCGGCGCTGCAAGCCGTCGACGCTACCTGTGCCAAGGCGCGCCGCGATCCGGCGACGCTGCGGCGGTCTGTCGCTCTTGCCGTTGTTCTCCCCGCCGCCGAGCAGCGAACATCGGAAAACTGGGCGCGATATCTCTTCCGGAGGCCGCCGGCAACCGGCACGCCCGAACAGTTGGCCGATCATTTGCGGGCTTACGCACAAAAAGGGATCGATCACGTCCAGCTTTGGATCGAACCGTTTACGACGACCGGTATCGAGGCCTTCTTGCCGGTACTGGAAATTCTCGATCGGGGATGATCGAGCACAGAAATCGTGATCGCGCCCCGCACCTCTCAAGCGCGCGATTGGGGCGAAGGCGCAGGGCGCTGAGCCAAGATGCCGGACTCTAGTCCATAGGCTGAGACGAGCGCTCGGCGGCGCGGCCGTCGCTGCCCGAGACCTCAGGACGCGCAGGCAACCGGCGGGCGAGGCGCAGAATTTCTCGGGATCCGATGGGGTCGGACGGACCCGCGACCTGCTGGCGCCGGACGCCATCGAATGTCCAACCGTCACCGGGGCCGGCACCGGCAGCTTCGAGTTCGAGGCGGCGGGCGGCGTCTACACCGAATTGCAATGCGGCTCGTACATCTTCATGGACGAACCGACCAGGCCTTCGAGCCGAGCCTGGACGACGGTGATGAGCCGTCCGGCCGAGGACCGTGCGATCGTCGACGTCGGGCTCAAGGCATTGGCCTTCGATTCAGGCCCGCCGCTCGTTTGCGACGAGCCCGCCGCGACCTACGAGCGCGCCTCCGACGAGCACGGCCGGCTCGCCGTCTCGGCCGCCACCAACCGGCTCGGGCTCGGCGACAAGATCCGGCTGATCCCTGGCCACTGCGACCCGACCGTCAACCTTTACGACTGGTATGTCTGTGTGCGCGGCAACCGCGTCGAGCAGGTCTGGCCGATCACCGCCAGGGGGGCGGTATATTGACGCTCGCGGCTGGCCGTACTGAGGCGGAAGGCCGGCCAGCCCAGGACCTTTCGTGATAAAAAAACGTGAGTGGACGGGAAAATATCACGACCGGCTTTTAGTTCGTTGCTAAATAAATCATTTCTGTCACTGACGATTTTTGGAGTCCCTTCGACGCGCCCATTGTCGAATGCTGATGTGAAATCTCTCCGGCAATCTCGACCTTTCTGTAACTCGTCCTCAGCAAGGACAGAAGAAATTTTACAGAATCGGGGAGAAATCCATTTTCGGGATAACTGAGAACAAGTGTCGTTCCAACGCGAGCAGCATTTTCGACTAACGCCGTAAACGCCCCACAAACTTCGGTTCTGTTACAGAACGGGGAGCTATACCGATCGGGGCGGTATTGTCCCTTCCCTGAAATCTTTGGGTAGTCGTATAATATGATGGTTTCTAAAAAATGGTAATAGCGCGAATACTGATCGCGCGTGTAAGGTGGGTCCGCATAAACAACCACGGGCCGGTTGCCCACAGTCTGGAGGTCCTTTAGAAGTAGAATTGCCTCTTTGCGAAAGGCCTTGTTGGTCAAGCGCCATTGAAGGCGGCCAAAAGGGATCATAGAATTTAGCGATCCGAGCCAGGCATTCCACGGTGAGCGGCGCCGTTTTACGAAAAAACGATACTTGTTACTGGGTTTTACTGTTAGATATTGGGCGAAATGTCCTGTGCTATTCGATACGGCAAATAGGGCATGACAAAGCGCAATTATCATCCATCGCCAACTCTCTGTACTTATTCTTTCTCTTTGTAAAAGATGATCAGTCGAGTATCGTATAGAATCTATTTCAATTGCCTGTCTTAACCCGACATACCCGCCGGAGTGAGTGATCGTGAAAAGGCAATACGGGAAGTTCTGCGGAGTAGAACGCAGTCTCTGGCGCCAGACACCTGCCGCTTCTGCCTCACACATCAGGATCAACTCGGTTGAGCTTTCGGCCAACGCCGCTACGTCTTCGTTGGCCAGAGCCTGCTCCTCCTTCGCTAGTAAGGCTCGGAACCGATTAGATAGATTGACTAAGTTTTGATTGAAATAATCTTCGCATTCCGCGATCTGCTCAATCGATAGCCTCGCTCCCGACTTCGATGTGAAGAACGCGCCGGCCACGTTAAAGGCGAAATGTTGGATGTCGTTGCACCAGACGGGGCGTTCCTCTATTAATGCCTTTCCCACCGCGGACACACCAGCGAACAGGTCCAAGATTGGTCCATCAGGCGAGCGACAAATGATGTCTGCGACCTGGTCGGAGATGCGATGCTTAGTCCCCATGTATGTAAAGGAGCTGTTCATTAGCTCAACCTCGAACGGGCGCAGGCTGCAAATAGCGCGGGAAGAGACCTTTCCATTTTGCATGGTGTGCGTGAAGTATCGGAATTGTGTTGTTTGGCGTCTTATGGCACAATACGAAAAGTAAACCACACTCGCCAAAACCCCTCGGATTTTTATTATCAGCCCGTCTCCCATAACGGATTAGTATCTTACAATCATCTTCGGAAAAATTTACGCATTGCTGATGAAAAACATTGTCACGTTCCTCGAGGATTATGGACGAAACAAGCTGTAGGCTAGTTTCACTTGTAATTTTACAGATTGCTGCGCGAGTAGCGGCGGTCACAATCAAAAAACAGTTTGCGTTAGCACCGACGAGTTCCTGTATCGTTGGCCGCATGCCGGCCACCTGACGCCCGGTGCCAGAGAAATCATCCACGAATATTATATAGTCACGCGAAGTTAGCCGTTTTGATGGTAAGTCCGTAATGCTGCAAAATAGTGAATCGTATGTGGCAGACGTTAAGCTATTAGCCTCTCTAAATAGCCGCAACATTGACTGTCCGCTCTCGCCGGGTTTGCCAAAGCCCAAGAAAAGCCATTGTCCTGTCCGAACTGCAGGGTCAATATTCCATGCAGATAGACTGGACAGGGCAGCACGGTATCCCTGCTGGATTTCCCGCTCTGAAATGACCTCCACGCAATCGAGCACTCGCGCTGCAACATCGCGATGGCTCGCCCAAAGTGAGCAAGCCATGTGTTGATATCGGCTCTCTCAGGTGGTTCCCTATAGAATTTGAAGCGGTCGAGCCAAGTTTGGACGCGCGACTCGGAGATCGGGCACCGAAGTCCTAACGGTTTTCGCATCAAATTCGCCTGTCGGCTGCCGTGAGCTTATGCTGAATGACGCTTAGCAATCGTTCAAGTTCGACCCATAATTCTTGCTCCCCAAAGAATTCCCTGACATTCAACTTGCGGAGGTCATCTGCAATCCGAGAAACAGAACGGGTGAGTGTCGTCGCTTCGCGGTATATTCGGGCTGTGTCGATTTCTAGATAGGATATTCCGAGGCTGTCATCATATACAAACTCTCGGAGTTTAGTTTCGATCGTTACTAGTGGAGCGACTCTAACACTAGTTTCCCGCGACGGACCTTTTCGATGATGGCATCGGGGTCGGCGGTCCAGACGAAGGGTTTGGGATTTGCATTGGTTTCTCGCAGGAAGCGGTTGATGGCAGCC
>Ga0306920_100012052_pt1 | contig 11721 bp, 12 predicted proteins | sample flu12Cox44000170_FD_204666 | JGI IMG/M metagenome (GOLD analysis project Ga0306920, IMG submission 204666) | Lab enrichment of tropical soil microbial communities from Luquillo Experimental Forest, Puerto Rico - flux4day.12C.oxic.44.000.170 (v2)... | ecosystem: Environmental > Terrestrial >...
AAAGCAGCAAGGAAATGGTGGTGGATAAGCAGACCCGCAAACTGGTGCAGCAGGACAACTATGTGCTGGATGTGATCCAGAAGACGGACCACGGCTGGGTTCTGGCGCGCAAGGTCATGTTCGATCGCACCAACCTCGTTCCCCATCGGCAGATCATGTTTGACTTGCACGGCAACCCAGCAACAGACGCGAACTACCAGGTGTTCAAGGATTTTGATGGAGTCTCGTTCCCCAGCTACATCGACATCAAGCGGCCACAGGAAGAGTACGACATCCAGCTGATCATGGTGAAGCTGACGATCAACCAGCCGATCACCGAAGAGCAGTTTGCGCTGCAACAACCCCCAGGCTCGCAACTTGTCGATCTCGACAATCGCAACAAGAATGCGTCGGGGAAGGTGTCGTCTACGAATAGCACCGCGGCAGAGTCAACGTCGCCGCATTAAGTTTAATTGCTCGATTTCGAGAGAGACAAAGAAGGCTCCAGCCGGCTAGAACTGGAGCCTCTTCAATTTCAGGGCGGCAAGATCGGAGCTAGCGCTTCGATTGGCCGCGTACCATCTTCTTGACTTTGCGCTTGGCTGAGCCGCGAGCGTAGGTGCGGGGAGCCTTGGGCGCCGCCTTCTTGCGTGCCGCACGCTTCAGCTTCTTGCGCTCAGTCTTCTCGGTGATGCTTTTAGTGTTTGCCATGAACTCTGCTTTCCTTTGCGATTGTGGATTCGAAGGCTGCGTGACACTGTGCAGGGCAGTCGTAACGGAACGCGCTCCCGGAACCTTCGTTGAAATTCTGGCGGCTTATGCCTTTTCCAGTTGGGCGTACTTCTCGACCAGCTTTTTGAAGCCGTACCTGGGAAATTGTACCGTAATCTTCGCGTTCTCTCCTTCACCCTCGCGCTTGTAGACGAGCCCTTCGCCGTACTTCGGGTGGCGGACCTTCTGTCCGGGACGAAACCCCGTTCGACCGGTTGGCTCGACATTTTCCGCTTTGGGCAGGGTAAATTTCTTTCCGCGCGAAGCAAAAAACTCGGCGATGTTGCCGACGGAGTTGTACGTCGTTCCGCGATACGCGCTGCGCGAGCGCGGCGGCGCCTGACGATACTGCGGACGCTGGTCCTCGTCCTCATATGCATAATGCGAGGACGAGGGATAGTCTTCGCTCGTCCGCGTTGAGTAGCGCCGCGAGGTTCCCAGGTCTTGTAGCAAATCCTGTGGAATCTCCTCCAGGAAGCGCGACGGAATGCTCGCCTCCGCCATGTCGGTGCCATAGCGGCGGCGATAGCGCGCGTTCGTAAGGATCAGGGTGTCTATGGCGCGCGTCATGCCGACGTAGCACAAGCGCCGCTCCTCCTCGATATCGTCGGGCGCCGTCAAGGTGCGCGAGTGAGGGAAGAGGCCCTCCTCAAGACCGACGAGGAACACAACCGGGAACTCGAGTCCCTTGGCGGCGTGCAGCGTCATCAGCGTAATGCGGGAGTTCTCGTCATAACCATCGGCTTCGCTGATCAACGCCGCATGATCGAGGAACTCGTTCAGCGTCTCTCCCCGGTCGCGCGAGTCCATGGCTGCGTTCACCAATTCGTGCAGGTTCTCGATGCGCGCCAATGCGTCGGGCGTGTCTTCCTCTTCCAGTTGCTTGATGTAGCCCGTCCGGTCGATCAGGAATTTCAGCAACTCGGCGGTCGTCGCGCCGGCGCCCGGCTTGCGGAATCCTTCAACGGCCCCACCCTTGCTGGGAGTATCCGCGGTGCTCGTTCCGCCGGCTGGGTTTTGTTCCGACAGCGACTGCGGATTGAATTCCGTCGTGCCGACTTCGTCAAACATCTCCGGCGAAAAATCGATGGCATGCTGCAGGTCGTCTTCGTCATCTCCATCCGCCGGAGAAGCCGGTGAGGCGGTTTCCTCCATCCGTGCCTGGAAGGTCCCGAGGTACGCCGCACGAGCGTCGTCCATGAGCTGCTTGAAAGCCTTGAGTGCGCCCAAGGCGCGCGGTTGCAGCAGGTCGCGCTGAATGGCCTCCTGGATTGCGCCCCACAGCGAAAGGCCAGTCTCGAGCGCAATCCGTTCCAGCGTCTCCGTGGTGGTCTTGCCGATGCCGCGCGCAGGCGTGTTGATGATCCGTTCGATGGCGATCGAGTCGTCGGGGTTCTGAATGGCTTTGAGGTACGAGATCATGTCTTTGATCTCGGCGCGCTCGTAGAAGCTGAAGCCTCCCACAACGTGGTACTTCAACTGATAACGCCGCATCGCTTCTTCCAGCAGTCGGGATTGCGAATTGGTGCGATAGAGCACGGCCGCGCGTGGAACCTGTCCGTCGTCGCCAGCCGGGGCCTTCGACAGGTACTTCGCGATGTAGTCGGCGCCAAACAGCGCTTCGTTTTCGCCGTCGGGAGCTTCGTAATATCCGACCTTGGCGCCGCCCCTGCGGTCGGTCCAAAGATTCTTGCCTTTACGCTTGATGTTTCGCGACACGACCGACGACGCGGCCTGCAGAATGTTCTGCGTGGAGCGGTAATTCTGCTCGAGCCGGATAATGCGGGCTTCGGGGAAATCCTGCTCGAATTCGAGGATGTTGCGGATGTCGGCCCCACGCCACGAATAAATGCTCTGGTCTTCGTCACCAACCGCGCAGACGTTGTGCTCTTCGCCCGCGAGCATGCGCATCAGTTCGTATTGCGGGCGGTTGGTGTCCTGATACTCGTCCACCAGGATGTAGCGGTAGCGCCGGTTGTAGCGCTCGCGGGCCTCGCCCGAGACCTTGAGCACTCGCACCGCGTAGAGCAGCAAGTCGTCGAAGTCAAGCGCATTCGACTTCGCCAGTTCCTGCTTGTAAACCTCGAAGATGTGCGCTACGCGCTCAGTTTTTGGATCCGCCGATTGGAGATACACCTCCTGTGGATCGAGCATGTGGTTCTTGGCCCACGAGATTCGCGCCATTACCGATACCGGCGTCAACTGCTTGTCGTCGATGCCCAGGCGTCGCATGACAGCCTTGACCACGCTCTGCTGGTCGGCCTCGTCGTAGATCACGAAGCCTTTGCGATAACCCTTGCCGCCGACTTGCAGCGTCTCGATGTCGTGCCGCAGCAGCTTTACGCAGAACGAGTGGAAGGTCGAGATCAGCGGCTTGGCCACCGTGCGCGCACCGACCAGCGACTCCACCCTGCTCGCCATCTCACTGGCGGCCTTGTTGGTGAACGTGACAGCGAGAATCGAGTCTGGAGTTACTCCGACGTGGTCGATCAGGTGCGCGATGCGATAGGTGATCACGCGCGTCTTCCCGCTGCCCGCGCCGGCCAGAATCAATACCGGCCCGCTTACGGTCTCGACGGCTTCGCGCTGCTGGGGATTCAACTGCGAAAGGTACGACAAGTCTTCTTAGTCCTGATTGCGTGGTCCTGAACTCTTGTGTTCGTCCGCGGTGCGGCGCTCTAGTCAAATAAATCGGTGCGGTCTCTATGCCGCGTCACTACGACGTCTGAATGCGGTCAATTCGACCTGCCGCTCTGGGCGGTCTCCATCAAGCGGCGCGCCTGGCAATCCTGGCAGGGGCAATGTTCGCGAAGGAACTCCCAGGAATAGATGCCATGCTGGTGCCCGTCGTTCCAGGTGAAGCGGATGCCGTACTTCCCGACAGGCTCGACTTCCGTCGGACGCGCCAGCGCTTTGAAGATTGGCAGCGTGCCCGCCACCGGTTTCAGCGGATCGCCCGGCTGGCGACCGTCTTTCTCGCGCTCTTCGATGCAGAGTGCGCAAGGGCAGGCATTGCGCAGAAACACGAAGCTGTAGGAGCTGCGATGGCCATCCTTCCATTCGATGTCCATGCCGTTGCCCGTAGTCTTGTTGACTTTGATCGACTTGGGATTGGCGACGAGTTCCATGAGAGCGTGCTCTCGCGAGAGCTAACACTCTAGTATCGCAGATATCGCCTCGTGCAGTCGGAGCGCAGATCGTGACGCTGCACGCAACAAGGGCCGGGAGTCTCATCCCGGCCCGGTCGACATACAGGTTAACCGCGGCTTCTAGCGATCATCGCGCCCGATTGCCCTTGTGCCATCTGCCGTCACGGTCATACCAGCCGTCTGCGCGCCAGCGGCCATGCTTGTCATACCATCCGCCCGGGTAGTACATCGGGCCGTAAGCGACATGGCCATTGCTGACGTATCCATTGCCGTGGTAGTAATACCGGTCGCCATCGCGGTCTCGCCAATAGCAGTGGCGGTCGTCGCGATCATGGTCTCCGTCGCAGCGGCGATGATCGTCCCAGTCAACCAGCTGCAGTTTTGCCGCGCTCTGGCTGGGCTCGTATACCGCATAGCTTAGCCGCGGGCTTGGCACGCTGTCACCCGGCGCGCTGCTCTGTGCGACTGCTGTCACACTTAGCATTGTCGCCGCGACCGCCATACACAAAACGAGGCTCACTTTTCTGTTCATCGTCTCCTCCGATCCACTTCTCCACTCCGACGATAGGTGGCGCTGCGAGCTCGCTTCGTTCCTAGAAACCCGAAGCCGGACGAATAGTTGGCGGCGAGTTGCGCATTTCAGGATTCTTTACAGTTGCCGAGAACTAAGAGAGAGTTACGACAGAGGCACCCTTCGACTTCGCTCAGGGCAGGCTTCAGACCCGCAGAGAAAAGCGGAACAGGCAAAACCATTCCGTGATCTCCGTGCTTCCGTGGTGAAATATCCGGTAGAGGGTGCGTTCATGCCAGACGTACGTCGAGGACTCGTTATCGTGAATACCGGCCCCGGCAAGGGCAAGACCACCGCCGCCATGGGAACCGCCCTGCGCGCCGTCGGCAACGGCATGAAGGTCCTGATGCTGCAGTTCCTCAAGGGCTCCTGGCACTATGGCGAGCTCGATGCCGTGAAGGCCTTCGGGGACAGCTTCATCATGAAGCAGATGGGACGCGGCTTTGTGAAAGTCGGCGGCGCCGAGACCGATCCCGAAGATGTGCGCATGGTCGACGAAGCCTGGAAGGAAGCCGAGCAGGCAATTTACTCCGGCGTCTGGGATCTGGTAATCCTCGACGAGATCAACTACGCCATCAGCTACAAGATGCTTGATCCGGAAAAAGTCGTCGCCGTGCTGCAGCAGAAGCCCGAGATGGTGCACGTCATCCTCACCGGACGCAATGCCCATCCCAGCATCATCGAAATCGCCGACACGGTGACCGAGATGAGGGAAATCAAGCATGCCTACGCCAAGGGCATCGAGGCGCAGCGCGGCATCGAGTATTAGGTGTCCATCGACCGACGGCCCAACCTAGAAAACCAAATTGACCACGGAGGCACGGCGATCACGCAGGGATATTGAATAAAAACCCCGAGTCCTCTGGGTCGAAGCCTGCCCCGAGCATAGTCGAAAGGTGGCGAATGATTTTCGACTCAGTGGCGACAATCCCAACGCTGTCAGCTACACTGAAAAACGGCTATGGCATGGTTCAAGCGGGAACAGGCGGATATTGACGCCTCGGGAGAAAAGCGCGTCAAGACCGAAGGCCTTTGGGTCAAGTGCGACCAGTGCCGCCAGATCATCTGGAAGAAGGACCTCGACCAGAATCTGAACGTCTGCCCCAAGTGCGACCGCCATTTCCGTATCGATGCCCGCACTCGATTGACCCTGCTGCTCGACGACGGCCAGTACCAGACCGAAGACGGCAACCTGGTCTCGACCGATCCGCTGAAGTTTACCGACCTCAAGCCGTACGCCGAGCGCCTCAAGCGCGCCCAAACCGAGACCCGGCTGAACGACGCCATCATCAACGCGCGCGGCAAGCTCAACGGCCAGCCGGTCATCGTCAGCGCCATGGAGTATTCCTTCATCGGCGGATCGATGGGAGCGGTGGTCGGCGAGGTCATCACACGGGCAATCGAGAAGGCGACGCACGAAAAGCTGCCGCTGATTGTCGTTTCCGCATCGGGCGGAGCGCGCATGATGGAAGGAGTGGTCAGCCTTATGCAGTTGGCCAAAATCTCCGCCGCCCTGGCGCGCATGGATGACGCCAAGGTTCCGTACATCTCCGTACTTACCGACCCCACGACCGGCGGAGTGACCGCCTCATTTGCCATGCTAGGCGACCTCAACATCGCCGAGCCAGGGGCGTTGATCGGATTTGCCGGTCCGCGCGTTATTGAGCAGACCATCCGCCAGAAGCTGCCCGAGGGATTCCAGCGTAGCGAATTTCTGCTGGAGCACGGCATGCTCGATGCTGTGGTGCATCGCCGCGAGCTGAAGAACTACATCGCGCGCGCGCTCGACTTCATGCAGGTACCCACAGCCACATGATTCCTGCTGCACAACCATTCACCGCGAAGGCACAGAGGCACCGAGGTTTTTCATTTTTTCGAGTCTTCTCTATGTCTCAGTCTCTCTGTGGTGAGAAATACGCCGAATGTGCGCCGCGTCAGCGTGGTGGGTTTACCCAATACATTACACTCGCAGCGGGAGCCAGCCATGAAAGCTGTGGTTGTCGCACGCGCGGGCGGACCGGAAGTGCTCGAAGTCCGCGACGTGCCTGAACCAGTCGCCCAGTCCGGCGAGGTCATCGTCCGGGTTGAAGCCGTGGGCATCAACTTCGCCGACACCATGTCAACCCACGGGACCTACAAGGGCACGCCGGCGCCGCCGTTCATCTCCGGCCGCGAGTTCGCGGGAGTCGTAGAAGGAACCAACGAGCGTGTGATGGGCTACGTACAATACGGCGCAGCGGCTGAGAAAATCGCCGTCTCGCCCAAGATGATCTGGCCGCAGCCCAAGGGATGGACATCGCTACAATCCGCTGCGTTCCCGGTCAACTTCTTCACCGCCTACCTGGCGTATTGGAAGGCGGGCATGACCTCCGACGCGATCGAACCGGTGTATATCGCTGGCGAGGGTCAGTGCCGCGTCCTGATCCACGCTGTTGCGGGGGGCGTAGGCACAGCAGCTGTGCAGATCGGAAAGCTCCTGAATATCGAGACCTACGGAACCGCTTCGTCAAAAGACAAACTGGATCGCGTCAGGCAGCTTGGTTTGGACCACGGTATTAACTACCGCGAGGTCGATTACGAACAGCGCATCCGCGAGCTTACCAACGGCGAGGGCGTCGATGCGGTTTTCGAGATGCTGGGCGGCGAGCACACCGCCAAGAGCCTGCGCTGCTGCCGCGAATTCGGACGCGTCATCATTTACGGCACCGCTACCGGCGAGCGCCAGAAGTTCGACGTCGGAGCGATGATGACACGCAGCCTCAGCGCGCATGGTCTGTGGCTCAGCGTGCTCGCCAACGACTATACGCTGATAAACGCCTGCCTGACGGCTATGCAGCCGTGGATCGAGCAAGGCAAGCTGCATCCTGAAATCGGTCACACGCTGCCGATGGAGCAGGCCGCTGAGGCCCATCGCCTGCTGCTCGGGCGCGCCAATTACGGCAAGATCGTGCTCGAGATCAAGTAGCCGCGAACGATTCGATCACCGGAACTTGCGTATCGTGCATAAATTCACGAAACACGTCTGCCGAAAGGGAATCTAATGAACATGAATTACATTGCTGTCGTTGGATTTGCTGCCGGCGCTCTTTGCACGCTCGCCTATCTTCCCCAGGCGTTGCATTCTTTTCGCACGAAATCCGTCCGCGATATTTCGCTGACGATGTTGATCAGCCTGAACGTCGGGCTCTTGCTGTGGGTGGCGTACGGATTTCTCATCCACTCATTGCCAATCATTCTGCCGAACGCCGTGACCTTCTTTTTGGCATTTCCCCTGCTGATCATGAAACTGCGCTTCGGTGCGGTGGGGACCAATGACTCCAGCCGCAAAAATCGTGGAGCTGTCGAAGCCGGCTATTAGTATCTGACCTAGTGCTGATACCGTTTGGCAAAGAAGTAGACAGTCGGCGTACAGCCGATCACGATGTTGATCGCGCGCACATGCTCCGGCTTGGTCTTCTGCGCGAGGTGAGCCCCAAAGTACCCGCCGATCATCGACGCCACTACCATCAGGATCGTCTCCGGCCCGTACACTGCGTCTGACACGATGAACAGCAGCAACGCCACGCCGTTGGAGATGGTCGTCAGCAACGCCATTAGCGCGTTCATGGCGTGGATCTCGTCCATGCCCAATAGCGCCAGCATGGCGAGGGTGAGAAATTCCCGCCCCCGCGCCGAAATGCCCCATGTAAAACGAGACAAACAGCTGGAAGATGACGCCACGCCAAGTCGAGAATTCGTGGTGCTCGTACCTGGCAGTGCGGCTTCGCACCCAACGCGTCACCCGTCCGCTCATCATGAAGATAGAAGAAGAGTCGAGACGAAAATCAGCCACGGCAGCAGCCGCAGAAAGGTTGTCTGCGGCGTCTTGAGCAGCGTGCAGCCGCCCAGAATGCCGCCAGTAGCGCGGTGATGAGCAGCGGCATCATGGTTTTGCGCGACAGGTTACGGAGCTGCCGCCGATAGGCGCCGATGCTCGCTACCTGCCCGGGCCAAAGGGCAACAGTGTTGCTGGCGTTCGCATTCACCGGCGGAATGCCGAGCAACAGCAATGTTGGGAAGGAGACGAAGGCCCCCGCCCGCAACCGCGTTAATCGCGCCTGCCGGAAGCACAGCGAAGAACAGAATCGTGGCCTGGAAGAGCTTCATGAACGAAAAATCGATGTTAGCAGGTGAACAAATCCCTTCGCCTTTCGGCACCGCGTCCACAGGTCACCGTCTCCGCTACGCAGGTAGCAGGCGTGTTACCTAACTAGGAACCCTCTCAAAGGTGCATGGATAAAGGTTCTCCGAGGTGAGGGCTGTGGAAAACCCGCATGAAATCTACCGAAAATCGCTTTGCGCCCGGTGGCCGGTGTTATAAGATACGCTGAGATTGAGCACTCTTACCGCTCAATGATTCAAGGAGGAATACCCAATGGCAGCAGGATTGACCAAGACACAGCTCGTTCGGCACCTCGCGGAGAAGCATGAACTGAGCAACAAACAGGTTGCAGCGTTCCTCGACTCCTTCGCTGATGTCGCCATCAAGGAAACCAAGAAGAATGGCGTCTTCGTCGTGCCGGGCTTGGGCCGTCTGGTGAAATCGAACCGCAAGGCGCGCATCGGTCGCAACCCGCAGACCGGCGAAGCGATCAAGATTCCCGCCAAGACCGTCGTGAAGTTCCGGGTCGCCAAGTCGGTGAAAGACACAATCGCTCCGACCAAGAAGTAGTCGCTGCGTCGCAGAGGCAGAAAGGCCGGCCGTCGCCGGCCTTTTGCATTGCTGGCGGACTTGGGATTAATGTGCGGTGCTGGAGGTAGAGTCTTTCACGAATACCTGCCCACCCTTCATGACAAAGTTCACACGCCCCAACTCCATGATGTCGGTCAGCGGATTCCCCCGCACCGCAATGATGTCGGCATACGCTCCGGGTGCGATCACACCAATCTCTGCTTGCATGCCAAGCATTTCTGCGGGCCGAGTGGTTGCCGAGCGAATCGCTTCCATCGGAGGCATGCCCAGCTTGCTCATATAGTTGAATTCCTGTGCGATCGGCTCTGTCCAGGGAAAGCCGCCAACGTCCGTGCCGAAGACGATCTTCAATCCAGCCTGCATCGCTTTCTTGAAGGACACATCATGGTCCGATACGCGCACCCGGTCGCGCTTGCCTTCCGGCGTGTCCTCTGGAGACCAGTCGGTGTAATACACGGTGAGCGTCGGACAGTACCACGTGCCCTGCTTCTTCATTTGCGCGATTGCGGCATCATCAAGAAGCAAACCATGCTCGATCGAGTCACACCCGCCATCGAGCGCGCGATGAAGCCCTTCGCCGCTGTACGCATGGCATGCGACCTTGTGTCCCCAACCGTGGGCCTCATCTACGATTGCTTTCAGCTCTTCGACGGTCAACGTCGGCTGCGATACCAGGTTTCCGTCCTTGTCGACCCATGACCGGTGGGTCATGTACACCTTGATCCAGTCTGCGCCGTAATCCAACTGTTCGCGCGCGGCTTTGCGCGCCTCCCCAGGACCATCGACGATCTGCACGCCCTTCGGTACCGCGACTCCGGGGGCATAACCTTCGAGCGGATATCCGCCCGTCGTTGAAATACCTCGGGTCGTCGCGAAAATGCGGGGCCCGGGAATGTATCCCTCATCAATCGCGCGCTTGAGCCCGACGTCGCCGTACCCCGCGCCTTCCGTTTCCATGTCGCGGATCGTGGTGAAGCCCTGCTCAAGTGCTCGTCGCGCCGACACCGTCGCCCGGGCCGCCCGGTAAGAGGGATAAAACTTCAGCAACTGGATGTCGTACCCCCCTTTGGCCGGGTCTTCTCCCTGCAGAAAGAGATGGGTGTGCGACTCGATCATTCCCGGCAACACCGTCGCGTTCGACAAATCGATGAGGTTTGCGCCGGCCGGAACCTTCATCGTCCCATCGTCGGCGACAGCCTCGATCTTTGTACCGCGAATGACGATGACCTGGTTGTGCTTCGGCGTATCCGTTCGCGGATCGATCAGCGTTCCCGCACGGATGACAGTCACTTGTGGTTGGTTGGGTGCAGCGGTTTCGGCGAAAGCGGCACCGCACAACAGCACCGCGAGGAACGGCAGCAGACGAATGGATCTCATAGCTCGCTCAATCCTTCAGGCGTTCTTCATTACTTCAGTTCGGATGCAATGATCGCGTCGGCTTCGATTTCCACCAGCATCTCCGGAGACACCATCGCCACTACTTGCAGCATGGTCGCAGCCGGACGGATACCGCGGAACACTTCACCGTGCGCGCGTGCCACTTCCTCCCAGCGGCGAACATCGGTGATGAACATCCGCGTCCGCACGACGTCGCGCAGGCTCGCTCCCGCGGCCGTCAAGGCTCGCTCGATGTTCTTCAGCGTTTGCACCGCTTGCGCGTACATGTCGTTTCCGCCGACGATCTTGCCGTCATCGCCCGTGGCCACCGTCCCTCCGACGGTCACGAACGGACCGATCTTCACGGCACGCGAGAATCCAACGATCGACTCATACGGCGAATTGCCGGAGATGTTTTGTCGCTGCACAAGCGCCTCCTTTTCGAAGGCGGAATTGTCCCACAAACCTCCAAGCTCGTCACAATTTTGCGTGACCCGGAATTTTGGCAACCAACGGTCGATGTTGCTAGCAACCATACGCGACCCTGGGGTCAGCGCGAAGATCTGGCAAGGAAGATCGGGCGATCCCCGCAAAAAAATGGCTCGTGCGCGACTGACACAAACCCGAAACACCTCAGGTCGCGGTCAGGAATCCGCTCGCGATGTACCAGCCCAGTCAAGGTTTCGTTACAAAAGTATTTGCAATCGCGACTCAGATGGGTTATGACCCATCCAATTGGTTGGGGATGAGAAATTCCGCGATCGGCGTCACAGTGGGGGACGAACTCGGTTATGGTTCCTGAATCACGCGCGCTGCAAAGTCTCTTCGGTGAGCTAGTTAACCTTCACTTCGACCTGGAAATCGGTCTGCGCGACTCCGGAGTGCAGGGCTACATCGTCAATATGCTGGCGGAATTTTGCGAAGCCGATCAACTCTTCAAAATTCGCAACGCCAAGCAGTGTTCGCTCGATGACGTCGGCGAGATGCTGCTCGAGGCCGATCCCGTCTACGGTCCGGCGCCCTCGTTCGACCGCGAGCGCCAGGTACGCAAGCACATCGGCGACTACACGCTGTTTCTGGCTGGCATGTTCCCGGAAAGCATCAATCACTTCCGCCTGCGCCGCCAACGCCTGGAGAACTTT
>Ga0306920_100012054_pt1 | contig 11720 bp, 8 predicted proteins | sample flu12Cox44000170_FD_204666 | JGI IMG/M metagenome (GOLD analysis project Ga0306920, IMG submission 204666) | Lab enrichment of tropical soil microbial communities from Luquillo Experimental Forest, Puerto Rico - flux4day.12C.oxic.44.000.170 (v2)... | ecosystem: Environmental > Terrestrial >...
TGGCGGCGGATCGACACATAGCCGGTGATGATCGCAAGCACGCAAGCAGCTGCCGTGCCGACCACGATGCCCAGTTCCGGCGGCAGGTTCCAGACCTTCAACGCGTGCGCAGAACAGTAACCCGCCGTCCCCAGAAACATCGCGTGGCCGAAGGAGAGCAAGCCGCCATAGCCGATCAAGAGGTTGAAGGCGCAGGCCACCAGCGCAAAGCAGAGCGCCTGCATCACGAAGAACGGATAGATGCCACTGAACGGCACGATCGCCAGCAATACGGCCATGATGCCGAACACGATCATCTCATCGCGCATCGCGCGCGGCGTGATTGGCAGGGTGTCGTCGGTCAATGCTGTCATGTTAGGCCGCCCGTCCCGTCAGTCCCGTCGGTTTCACCAGGAGCACCAGCACCATGAGCACGAACACCACGGTGTTGGAAGCCTCGGGATAGAAATACTTGGTCAGTCCCTCGATCACCCCGAGCGCGAAGCCCGTGATGATCGAGCCCATGATCGAGCCCATGCCGCCGATCACCACCACCGCGAACACGACGATGATGAGGTCGGCGCCCATCAGGGGACGCACCTGGTTGATCGGCGCCGAGAGCACGCCGGCGAGCGCGGCCAAGCCGACGCCGAGGCCGTAGGTCAGCGTGATCATGCGCGGCACGTTGATGCCGAAGGCGCGCACCAGCGTCGGATTTTCGGTGGCGGCGCGCAAATAGGCGCCAAGCCGCGTCCGCTCGATCAGGAACCAGGTGGCGAGGCACACGATCAGCGAGAAGATGACGACCCAGCCGCGATAGATGGGCAGGAACATGAAACCGAGATTCATGCCGCCCTTCAACTGATCGGGAATTGAGTAAGGCAGGCCCGAAGAGCCGAAATAATTCTGGAAAACGCCCTGAATGATCAGCGCGAGGCCGAAGGTGAGCAAGAGCCCGTAGAGATGGTCGAGCCCGGTCAGGAATTTGAGCATGGTCCGCTCCAGGATCATGCCGAAAATGCCGACCGCAATCGGCGCGACGATCAGCGCTCCCCAATAGCCGATGCTGAACACGTTATTGTTGAGCAGAAAATACGCCACGAACGCGCCCATCATGTAGAGCGCGCCATGGGCGAAATTGATGATGTTGAGCATGCCGAAGATGACGGCAAGCCCGAGACTGAGCAGCGCGTAGAACGAGCCGTTGATCAGTCCCACAAGTAGCTGTGCGTAGAGAGCCTGCATCGCTTTACACTCTTTCGCGCGAGGTGCTGCGCGCCCCGCGCCTATCCGTTTCCCCTCCCGCCGGCCACAAGGCCGGCGGCATATGCGCTGTTACTTCTTCAGCAGCGCGCACGTGCTTTCCGACAGCGGCGTGAAGGCCTGATCGCCGGGCACCGTGCCGACGAGCTTATAGAGATCCCACGGGCCTTTCGACTCCGACGGCTTCTTCACCTCGAACAGATAGGCGTTGTGGATGGCGCGACCGTTGGGTTCGATCGAGCCCTTGCCGAACAAGGGATCGTCCGTCGGAATCGACTTCATCTTGTCCACGACCTTGAGGCCGTCATGCGGATTGCCGCCCAGCGCGTCCAGCGCCTTGAAGTAATGCATGAGCCCGGCATAGACGCCGGCCTGCACCATGGTCGGCGGCGCGCCGTTCTTCATCCGCTCGGCAAAGCGCTTGGAGAAGGCGCGGGTTTGGTCGTTCATGTCCCAGTAGAAGGTCTCGGTGAAGTTCAGCCCCTGCGCGGTCTCCAGCCCGATCGCCTTGACGTCGGTCAGGAACAGCAGCAACGCGGCGAGCTTCTGACCGCCTTTGGTGATGCCGAACTCGGCCGCCTGCTTGATCGAGTTGGTGGTGTCGCCGCCGGCGTTCGCAAGGCCGATGACCTTGGCGCCCGACGACTGCGCCTGCAGCAGGAAGGACGAGAAGTCCGAGGTGTTCAGCGGATGCTTCGCGCCGCCGACCACCTTGCCGCCATTGGCGAGCACGACCGCCGTGGTGTCGCGCTCCAGCGCTTTCCCGAAGGCGTAATCCGCCGTCAGGAAGAACCAGGTGTCGCCGCCCGCCTTCACCAGCGCCTGCCCTGTGGCGTGGGCGAGCATGTAGGTATCGTAGGTCCAGTGGACGGTGTTCGGCGAGCACTGCGCATTGGTGAGATCGGAGGTGGCCGCACCGGAATTGATGTAGACGCCGTTCTTCTCCTTCACGACGTTGTTGACGGCGAGCGCGACGCCCGAGTTCGGCACGTCGACAATGACGTCGACCTTGTCGACGTCGAACCACTGGCGCGCGATCGAGGTGCCGACATCAGGCTTGTTCTGGTGGTCGCCGGAGATGACGTCGATCTTCCAGCCCTTGCCGGTTAGCCCCGAATCCTCCACCGCCATCTGGGCGGCCAAGGTTGACCCCGGTCCGGCGAGATCGGCGTAAAGGCCGGACTGGTCGGACAGCGCGCCGATCTTGACGACCTTGTCGTCAGCGCTCGCAACATTGACCGCGGCCAGCGACAGCGCGGTCGAAAGCAGCAGGGAGACGACTGTAGTTTTCCTCATAGTTCCTTCCTCGTAACCTTTCGTTGGCGCTCTAGACGCCGAGATAAGTGTGCAGCTTGTCCATGTTCGCGGCCAATTCGCTGTTGGCAAAGCCGTCGATGATCTTGCCGTGCTCGACGATGTAGTAGCGGTCCGCGACGGTGGAGGCGAAGCGGAAATTCTGCTCGACCAGGAGGATGGTAAAACCCTCCTTCTTCAGCCGCGCGATGGTGTGGCCGATTTGCTGGATGATGACCGGCGCAAGCCCCTCGGTCGGCTCGTCCAGCATCAGGAAACTCGCGCCGGTGCGCAGGATGCGCGCGATCGCCAGCATCTGCTGCTCGCCGCCGGAGAGCTTCGTGCCCTGGCTTTTCAGCCGTTCCTTCAGATTCGGGAACAGGTCGAAAATCTGCTCCAGCGACAGCCCACCGGGACGCACCACGGGCGGCAAGAGCAGGTTCTCGCGCACATCGAGGCTCGAGAATATGCCCCGCTCTTCGGGGCAGATGGCGATGCCGAGCCTGGCGATCTTGTCGGAGGGGCTCTTGATCAATTCGCTCCCGTTGAAGCGGACTGAACCTGAGCGCTTACCGATCACGCCCATGATCGATTTCAGCGTGGTGGTCTTGCCGGCACCGTTGCGCCCGAGCAGCGTGACCACCTCGCCGGCATTCACCTTGAAATCGACGCCGTGAAGAATGTGGGACTCGCCGTACCAGGCCTCGAGATTCGAAACCGACAGGATCTCGCCACCGGTGGCGGCTTTTGCGGGGGCCTCAGCCATCTTTACGTCAGGCATGACCGGCTCCGAGATAGGCTTCCTTGACCCGCTCGTCCTTGGAAAGCTCGGCGTAGGAGCCTTCCGCAAGCACATGGCCGCGGGTCAACACGGTGATGATATCAGAGAGATTGGCGACCACGCTCAAATTATGCTCGACCATCAGGATGGTATATTTGGCGGAAATCCGCTTGATCAGCGCCGCAATCTTGTCGATGTCCTCGTGCCCCATGCCGGCCATCGGCTCGTCCAGGAGCATCATTTCCGGATCGAGCGCGAGCGTGGTTGCGATCTCCAGCGCCCGCTTGCGGCCGTAGGCCATTTCGACCGCAGGCGTATTGGCGAATTCGCTCAGGCCCACATCGGTCAACAGCTCCAACGCGCGGTTGTTGAAACGGTTCAGCACCGATTTGGACCGCCAGAAATCGAAGGAATGGCCGTGCTGGCGCTGCAGCGCCACCCGGACGTTTTCCAGCGCGGTCAGGTGCGGAAACACCGCCGAGATCTGAAACGAGCGGACGAGCCCCAGCCGCGCCACGTCGGCCGGCGGCGTGGCCGTGATGTCCTGGCCCTTGTAAAGGATCGTGCCCGCGGAAGGCCGCAGGAATTTGGTCAACAGATTAAAGCACGTCGTCTTCCCGGCCCCGTTGGGACCGATCAGCGCGTGAATGTGCCCACGTCTAATCTTCAGTGAAACATCGCGTACGGCAAAAAACCCCGCGAATTCCTTGGTCAATCCGTGGGTTTCGAGAATGAACTCATCAGCCAAATATATCCCCCCCGCCACGCACGGCTTCACCGCACACAGCTCGTTTTCTTGTTAACCGGCAGTTTCCCGGGCAACGCCCGGAAACCGTTGCGAACCGCCGCCTCAGGGGGCGGAATATGCCGCTATCCGGGGGAGTTAGGCAAGGCGGAAAGCTCCAGGAGACCGCCCTGGGCACCTCGCGCGGCTTGATCCTTCGTCGCATCCTGGAAATCCCAAAGCAGGATGAAATCAGGTTGAATCGTCATCGCGCTTTAGGTCTTTGATTGAGCATGATCTTTTCTCAAAAACCGCTGCGCACTTGGCGCTAACGCGGCCCTCCGGGTCCGGATCATGCTCTCAGTCCCGTCCCTGTGGAAAGCCGCTCCTAACGCTGTTTGGCCCGGTTTGCCCGCGCCTTCATAGAAAATTTTCCTCTGCCTGCGAAGATATACCGGTTTCCGATAGGAATGGATTTTCATCTTGGAATTTGAAAGCGCCGATCCGTCGGTGGTCAGGTCCATCAAGCAGCGCGTTCTGCTCAACGCCTGGCTGCGCGCCCTGCGGAAGCCCAATCGCCTGCCCGCGCTCGCCGACTTCAAGCCCGAAGGTCTCGCCGAGGACCTCGCGGACATGATGGCGTTCGACGTCGTGGGCACCGGCGAGACCACACGCTTCTTCATCACGCAGGAGGGATCGCGACTTGCCGCGGCCTATGGCAACGAGCATATCGATCCGGCTCAACGCATCAATCGCTATCTCGACGTCTCCATCGACCCGGTGCGCTATGCGCGGGTGCTGCCCTGCTATCTCGCCTGCACCACACGCAAGCGCCCGACCTATTCGATTGCGAGGGTCAGGGATCTCGACGGCAAGGACGTCTCGTTCGAGCGACTGCTTTTGCCGTTTGGCAGCAGCGATGCCGTCGAGAACATCATCGGCTCCTACAAGGCGATCTCAATCGAAGGCGGCTTCAAGGTGGAAAACCTGATGGGCCTGCGCGCCGACACCAAGCCGGTGCGGCTCCTCAACGCCGTGGTCGACCGGGAGTTCGCTTGTCGCCCCGCCGACGTGCGTATCTCGGACGATGTTGTCGAGGCGGATTAGGGCCTCTACCGGCACCGCAAGCGCCCCTGGCATCTCATCCATGATGAGAGGCAATGCGCAACAACGGGCCCTCATGACGGCCTCCTTTCAGCAGAGATCCGTCACCACAAAATTCCAAAGTCACATTAACGCGGCTTCACCGGTTCGGATGTGAAATGGTTCACTCGCAAGCCTTGCGGCTTTTGGTCCCTTGTCCACGACAATCCTAGCTGCCATTTTATGACGCTTCGCAGCCATGCGCTTGAGCGCGCGAAATCGGCCACATTGCCTGGCAAAGGCATAAGCTGTTCATCCTGCCGGGTAAGGGGCCTGTAAAGCGGGAGGCGATGTGCAGGAGATTGCCGCCTGGCTTGGGCGACTTGGTCTCGGGCAATACGCGCAGCGTTTTGCCGATCATGAAATTGACGTCTCCGTACTCCCGCATCTGACCGACCAGGATCTGAAGGATATCGGTATTCCGCTCGGACATCGGCGGAAAATTCTTGTAGCCATCGGCGAGCTTAGCGCCGCACCCGAACCCCCCGCAGCTTCAAGGCTGCCGAAGACAGCGAACGTTGCGGAGCGCCGTCAGGTCACCGTCATGTTCGTCGATCTGGTCGGCTCGACGGAACTCTCGGCGCGTATGGACCCTGAGGATCTGCGCGACATCATTTCAACCTACCAGAAGTGTGTCACCGAGACGGTGCGCCGCTTCGGCGGCTTTGTCGCAAAATACATGGGTGACGGCGTGCTCATCTATTTCGGGTATCCCGAGGCGCACGAGGATGATCCTGACCGCGCGGTACGGGCCGCACTACAGCTGATCGCCGCGGTATCTGCGCTCGAGGCCCCCGTTCCCCTGCAAATCCGCATCGGAATAGCCACAGGCGTCGTGATCGTCGGAGATCTGCTGGTGTCGGGTGACGCGCAGGAACGCGGCATTGTGGGCGAAACTCCGAACCTCGCTGCGCGGTTGCAAATGATCGCGGCTCCCAACACTGTGGTCATCGCTGACGCCACCCGGAAACTTCTCGGAAATCTCTTTGAACTGCAGGACCTCGGGGCAAAGGACCTCAAGGGCATCCAGGGCGCTGTGCGCGCGTGGGCAGCCTTGCGGCCCAGCTCCGTGGCGAGCCGCTTTGAGGCGTTCCACGCGAGTGCACTGACGCCCCTGGTGGGGCGGGAAGAAGAACTTGAGCTGCTGCTTCGGCGCTGGTCACGTGCCAAGAGCGGCGAAGGCCAAGTGGTGCAGCTTTCCGGTGAGGCTGGCATCGGCAAATCGCGGCTGACTTTCGCCCTGCTGCAACAGCTTGCTCGCGAGCCGCACATTCGACTGCGTTACGTCTGTTCGCCGCAGCATACCGATAGTGCGCTCTATCCCATCATCAGCCAGTTGATTCGCGCCGCCGGACTGGAAGATGACGACAGCCCCCAAGCCAAGTTGGACAAGCTCGATTGGCTGCTGGCACAGAGCTCGACGTCGTCAGAGCATGCGTCCCTGATTGCCGAATTGCTGTCGCTGCCCAATGATGGACGGTATCCTCCAGTTGAGGTTGAGCCGCAGCTCCGTCGTCAGAAGACGCTGCAGGCTCTTGCTTCGCAGCTCGAGTCGCTTGCGCAAACCAATCCGGTGCTGACGATTTTCGAAGATGCGCATTGGACCGATCCGACCAGCCTCGAATTGTTCGGCCGGGTGGTTGATTTGGCAGTCAGCCGACGGCTTTTGGTACTCGTTACTTTCAGGCCGGAGTTCAGCCCGCCCTGGATCGGACGGCCTCACGTAAGCACGCTGACGCTCAACCGGCTGACGCGGCGCGATATCGATTCCCTCATCGAGGGCGTCATCGGCCATCGATCACTGCGCGCGGACATCCGCCGGGACATTATCGACCGCACTGACGGCATACCACTGTTCGTCGAGGAAATGACCAAGGCGGTACTGGATGCGGAAGGTGAGAGACAAACGCAACGGGCCGCCGCAGGAGAGCCGACGCCTCTCGTTGCGGTTCCGGCAAGCCTGCAGGCTTCACTGATGTCGCGGCTCGACCGGCTCGGCCCAGCCAAGGATGTAGCCCAGGTCGGCGCGGCGATCGGTCGGGAATTTCCCCACATGTTTCTGGCAGCGGTCGTGGGAAAGCCGGAGCCGGAATTGAACTCCCACCTGGATCGGCTCATTCAAGCGGGTTTGCTGTTTCGACAGGGCACTCCGCCGCATGCGAGCTACCTGTTCAAGCATGCGCTGGTGCAGGACGCAGCCTATAGCACGCTTCTGCGTGAGCCACGGCGCGTGCTGCATGCACGCATTGCCGAAATCCTCGAAAATCAGTTCGCCGAGCTCGCCGACAGCCAGCCCGAGCTGCTGGCGCGTCACTACACAAAGGCCGACATGATCGAGAAGTCGGCGCGCCTGTGGGGCAAGGCCGGACAGCGGTCACAGGAGCGCTCGGCGCTGGTCGAAGCCGCAGAACAGCTCAACCAAGCGATAGCGCAAATCGCAACCTTGCCCAGCACGCCGGACCTGCGGCGCGAGCAGATCATCTTACAAGTCGCACTCTTGAACACGCTCATGCATGTCAAAGGATATGGAGCGCCCGAAACCAAGGCTGCCGTGGCTCGGGTGAGGACGTTGATCGAGCAAGCGGAACAGCTCGGAGAATCTCCCGATGATCCCTCGTTGCTCCTCTCCGCTCTCTTTGGCCAGTGGATCGTAAATTTCATAAGCTTTGACGGTGACGTCGTACGCGAACTCGCGGCGCGTTTTCTGGCGTTGGGCGAGAAGGAGCGAACGGCCGTACCGCTCATCGTCGGACACCGCACCATGGGGAGTGCTCTGGCGCTCATGGGGGACCTCGTTCAGGCTCGCGCGCATTACGATGAAGCGCTGGCCCTCTACCGACCCGCCGAGCACCGGCGATTGATGACGCGATTTGGCCAGGACCTCCGGGTGACGTGCCTGGGCTTTCGCTCAATGGCCTTGTGGCTGCTCGGCTATCCCAGGACTGCGCTCAAAGATGCAGACGACGCACTAAAGGAAGCGCGCCAGATTGAACATGCTGCCACTTTGATGTTCACGCTGAATTTCCCGATTCTCGTCAATACCTACTGCGGGAATTACGAGGCGGCAGACGAGCTTCTCAAGGAACTTGCCGCCTTGGCGGAGGAGAAGGGCGCCCCGTTCCGAAAGGCGGAAGGGGTGTTGCGGCGCGGTTATGTCCTGACCCTTACGGGCCACGCCGCGAAAGCAGTCGAGATGGTTTCGGACGGCATCGCTTTATGGCGGTCGGCCGGATCGACAATATTCACGCCGGAACACGAGTTCATGTTGGCAATCGCCCATGCAGATTCGGGCCAGTTCGATGACGCTCGGCACTGCATCAGCAAGGCGATGACGGCGATGCAAGCGACCAAGGAAAGGTGGTGCGAGGCTGAGGTCCATCGCGTTGCCGGCGAAATCGCGCTCAAGTCGCCGGAACGGGACGTGCCGAAGGCGCGGGCGTATTTCGAACATTCCCTGACAGTTGCGCAGGCCCAACAGGCGAAATCGTGGGAATTGCGTACGGCCATGAGCATGGCGCGGCTTTTGCGTGATCAGCGCAAAGTACAAGCGGCACGTGACCTCCTCGCCCCCATCTACGATTGGTTCACCGAAGGTTTCGACACAAGCGACCTGCGACAGGCCAAGGCCTTGCTCGGCGAGCTTCATTGATAAAGCGGCCGGACGACAAAGTTCCACGCTCGGCTCCGAGCCGAAGAAGCGTGAAATCGCCTGCACGCGCACCGCCAGAGGAAGCCGGGTTTAGTTTACCGTGGAATGCGCATGCGCTTTCTATTCCGGCGGCGACGGCGCCGCCGGCTCCGGCTTCCCGGACCAAGGTGTGGCCGGCTACTTTGACGCCTGCGGCTTGCTTCTCGGATCATCCGCGGGGTTTACGTAAGTGATCGCGAACGGCCCCTGACCGTGGATTTGCACGACCGTTGGACGGCTCGCCCAGGCGTAATGGTTCATCTGCGCTGGCGCCACAGCAAAGCCGCCGGCAGTGAGCAGCATGCTCTTGTCTTCATCGAGCTTGTCGCCCATTCCCAGGTGGAAATCGCCGGAGATGACGGTCACCATTTCTGTGGTCGGGTGATTGTGAGCCGGGACCTTATAGCCGGCAGGCATCTTCAACCGGACCACATATTGCCCATCCTTTGAAGGATCGCCGGACAGCACGACGATCTCGGCACCCTCGGGCACGAAATTCGGTGCCGGTGCCCATCCAGCTGGGAGGCATTGACCGGCATCTTCATGTCATCGGCGAGAGCACCAGTTGCGCCGACGAGGAGCAGTACCAGACTAAGCGTCCCTGTTTGCATGATCGGCCTCCATTGCGCACCTAATGTGCAGATGTAAGATATTTGTCGATCACGTCGCACATCTGGTTCAGAAATGTTCATGATGAACGGTGCTTCAGAGCCTGGGAGGCGATGCCCGGCGCGGATCTGACCAAGGCATGACCGCCGGCCGCACTGCAGCATGACCGCCGCAATACGCCCCATGGCACGCCTTGAATCAAGGAAACGCCTGCCCAACCCCGAGAATTCACGACGCGAGCGCGATGCGAAGCATCCGCGCGAGATCGGAGCTGAGGTAGGGCTTCGCTAGCAGCAGCACGTCGGCGTCGAGCCGGCCATGATGCACGAGGGCATTCTCAGTGTAGCCAGAGGTATAAAGTACTTTGAGTCCCGGGCGTCGTTTGAGCGCCTCGGTCGCGAGTTGACGGCCATTCATTCCGCCGGGGAGTATCACGTCGGTGAACAGCAGATCGATGCGTTCGCCCCGGTCAATGACTGCCAGCGCCTCGGCGGCATTGCCGGCGGCCAAGGAGTGGTAACCGAAACGGCTGATCTGCGTTACAACGTATTCCCGGACCAGTGCGTCGTCCTCCACGATCAGGATGGATTCATCGCCGTGTTCGCCGCCGGATATGCCGGTCTCGGCCGCTGTCGCCTCCGGCACACCCGTGGCCTGCGGCAGGTAAAGCTTCACGGTCGTGCCGTGACGCTCTTCGCTGTAGATCTTGATATGTCCGTTCGACTGTTTGACGAAGCCGTAGACCATGCTGAGGCCGAGCCCCGATCCCTTCCCGGGATCCTTGGTGGTGAAGAACGGATCAAACACCTTGTCGAGCAGGTTGCTGGGGATTCCCTGCCCTGTGTCACTCACTGCGAGCATGACGTAGTTGCCAGGTTTGACCTCGCTATTCAGGCGAGCGTAGTTCTCGTCCAGCACGACATTCTTGGTTTCCAACGTCAACTTGCCGCCGTTGGGCATGGCGTCGCGCGCATTCAGAGCGAGGTTCAAGATCGCGGTAGAGAGCTGACTGGGGTCAATCAGAGCGGGCGCGGAATCGTACGCCAGCATCGATTCAATTTCGATGTGTTCGCCGAGCGTCGGTCGCAACAAACGCGCAGCATCGATGGCCAGCGCGTTGACGTCGGTGCTGCGCGGCTGCAGCGGTTGTCGACGGGCGAAGGCCAGCAAATGCTTGGTCAGGTCCGCCCCTCTTGCCGCGGCGGCGCTAATGAGATTGGCAATCTGGGCAAGATGCGGGCGATCCTTGACCGCATCGCCGAGGATTTCAATGGTTCCGGTGATGACGGTCAGAATGTTGTTGAAGTCGTGCGCGACACCCCCGGTGAGCTGGCCGATGGCCTCCATCTTCTGCGCTTGCCGGACCTGAGACTCGGTGGCCTCTATCTCCTGAAAACGCTTGACCATGGCCTCGGCTCTGCGGCGTTGCCTGACTTCCTCCTCGAGTGCCGCATAGGCTTCCGCAAGCTGAATGCGCGTGGGCAGCACCAGGATCCGAGGCAGCATCACCAGCAGTGCGGCCGTAACCGCGACCGAGATCGGCACCAGCAAGCCCTTGGCAACGGCTTCGATTTCGTAGGCCGGCACCCACACGGTGAGGATCGACAGCAGGCGGCTCATTCCGCAGACCACGGCGAAGATCGCGAAAGCCCAGAATACGCTCTGGAACATGACCTGGCGGCGGCGCCGCCACACGAAGAATGCAAGCACGAACGCCGTAGCAAAGAAGGCGCCGGCGACCATCGCGTCGGAAACGACGTTCAGCAAGATCAATTCCGGCTTCCACAGCAGGCACGCGCCATGGGGGGTGAGCGTCGACATGTCCGGAATAGCTCCAAGATAAGGGCTGCAAGCGTGCAACCGCGATCCCATCCGTCGGTCAGAACGACGGATCAAATCATTCAGCTTTTTCGCCACCCGCGCAAGCGCAACGCTGGCGCGGCGAGTCCACGGCTCCGCTCCTAAAGATCTTTGTGCAAATCCTTGTGCAATTGGTCGAGCGCTCGACGCAATCCGTGGAGTTGATCCAACAGATGAAGGATGACGTCGACGCCCTCGTCATTGACGCCGAGACCGGTTTTCAGATCCTGGATGAGACGTGCCCGTGCAACGTCCATATCCGAGAAGTTCATTCCGGCGGCAGTCTCATCCGGAATGAGCCACCGCTGTTCAAGCCAGAGATCCAGCGTCTGCATCTTCAGACCTGCACAAGTCAGGAATTCCTCCTTGTTCATGATCAT
>Ga0306920_100012055_pt1 | contig 11719 bp, 9 predicted proteins | sample flu12Cox44000170_FD_204666 | JGI IMG/M metagenome (GOLD analysis project Ga0306920, IMG submission 204666) | Lab enrichment of tropical soil microbial communities from Luquillo Experimental Forest, Puerto Rico - flux4day.12C.oxic.44.000.170 (v2)... | ecosystem: Environmental > Terrestrial >...
CTTGAAACCAGCGCCCCAAATGTCTGGGCGATGGGAGATTGCGCGGGCAGCCCGTTTTTCACCCACGTTGCTTTCGACGATTTCCGAATTGTCCGCGACAATTTGAACGGTGGCCATCGAACTACGCGAAATCGGCTTGTGCCCTTCTGCATATTCACCGACCCCGAACTCGCCCGCGTGGGGATGAACGAATCCGAAGCCAAGGCTCGCGGTATCGAATATCGGCTGGTCAAACTCCCTCTAGCGGCAGTTTTGCGTACCCGGACTCTTTCCGAGCCGCGCGGCTTCATGAAGCTGCTAATCGATGCTGAAAGCGATCGTATTCTGGGATTCACGGCATTCGGAGTGGAGGCTAGCGAACTGTTGGCCGCAGTGCAGACCGCCATGTTGGGAGAACTACCCTACACCTTCCTGCGGGACGCTATCTTCACGCACCCTACGATCGCGGAAGGGCTGACGGTGCTATTAGCAAACGTGCCCGCTAAACAGGCACAAATAGCCGCTTGAGTGGTTGGAGGCATGGTAGCCTGTCTTGGTGGCAAGGGAAGCAGCCAGCGAGGTGCTTTCGCTCGAAGGACGTGAAGTCCGCATAACCCATCCTGACAAGCTGTATTTTTCATCACAGGCACGAATCTCGAAACTCGATCTCGTACGCTACTATCTTTCGGTTGCGCCGGGCGCGCTCGGTGGAATCCAGGATCGCCCGATTGTCCTCAAGCGCTTCGTCAACGGCGCCGAGTCAGACGCGTTTTATCAAAAGCGTGCACCCGCCGACCGGCCCCCGTGGCTGCGAACCGTCACGCTGTCATTTCCCTCAGGCCGAACTGCGGAAGAGATCGTGGTCGATGACACGGCTGGACTGGCCTGGATCATCAATCTGGGTTGCATCGAACTACACCCGCACCCGGTCCGCTCCGCCGATCTTGAGCACCCTGACGAATTGCGGATCGATCTCGATCCGGTTCCGGGTGTCAGTTGGGCGGATGTCTGTCGTGTCGCTCTCGAGGTGCAGGGGCTGCTCGAGGAAGTAGGGCTTCGCGGCTGGCCGAAGACCAGCGGTTCACGGGGCATGCATGTAAATGTGCGTATTGAACCGCGCTGGGCGTTCACCGAGGTACGGCGCGCGGCGGTCGCGCTGTCGCGCGCTGTGGAGCGGAGGGTGCCTGCCCTGGCCAGTTCGAAATGGTGGAAAGAGGAGCGTCACGGCGTGTTCCTGGACTACAACCAGAATGCAAAAGACCGGACCACCTGCTCTGCATACTCGGTACGCCCGCTTCCCGACGCCCGTGTCTCGACTCCACTTCACTGGCAGGAGGTCCCGGACTGTGATCCGGCCGACTTCACGATATTCACGATTCCCGAGCGCTTCGCGAAAATCGGCAATCCCCACGCGGGGATCGATGCTGCCCCCGGTCCGCTTGAAAAATTGCTCGAGCTCGCGGAGAAAGACGAAGCTGCCGGTCTCGGCGATGCACCCTGGCCGCCGCACTTTCGCAAGATGGAAGGAGAAGCACCTCGAGTGGCGCCATCCCGCGCTAAATCAGTTGCAAAAAATTCGCGGGTGAAGATGCCGCTCATCGTTGTTGCGAACTCTCCCGACAAGGGAGCCGCGTTGGTAGGCCTCGAAAGGTGGAAGGGGAAACATGCCCAGATACTCCATTTCCTTGCGATAGACGATGTGCTCGTTGACTCTATGCGAGGCAGGTCATCGACCTGGACCCGTATCCGGGTCAACCTGCGTCACGTGCCAGAAGTGCTTCGGCCGCCGCAAGAAATTCCCGACCCTGATGATGATCCCACGCGTGAATGGCGTGAATGGCGCAAGAAAAAACCGACGAAAGAGAATACATAAGGAGCTGGCAGACTTAGCGACCGTGTGGGAAAATCGCGGCCAGTTCTTGCGGGGGAACGACCTCGAGCTGGGCATAGGTGCAATCCCCCGGCTTTTTGTCGTTTCGCCACCTGCGGAACTGTGCCGTGTGACGAAAGCGGCTTCCTTGCATATGGTCGTAGGCGACTTCCACCACCAGCTCGGGTCGCAGTGGTTCCCATGATAAGTCCTTACCTTGACTCCAGCGGCTTTGGCCACCCGGCATGCGACTGACGGCTTCACCGTTCGCGGTTCCCTGGTCCGCCCAATACTTCCACGGGTGACCCACCAGCGCGGCTGTCCGGTACGGTTTAAGGAATTCTGCGAGTTCTCTTCGTTTCTGAGAGCTGAAGCTCGCGCACACCCCTACATGTTGCAAAACACCGGTATCGTCGAAAAGGCCGAGCAGCAATGAGCCGACGAGGGTGCGATCACCTTTCTTGTGCCAACGAAATCCTGCAACCACACAATCGCAGTCGCGTTCGTGTTTGACCTTGAGCATTACGCGTTTGTTTGGCTCATAAGTTCCTAAAATCGGCTTGGCGATAACGCCGTCCAGGCCCGCGCCCTCAAAACGACGAAACCAGTCCGAGGCGATGTTGCGATCATCCGTAGCCGGTGTTATGTGGATGGGCGGCGGCGCCGATGAAATCAGCGATTCCAACTCGCGGCGCCGGGTTTCGAAAGGCTCTCCCCGGAGATCCCACTCTGCCCTGCAAAGCAGGTCGAAGAAGACGAATGAGGACGGAGTTTTTCGGGACAGAAGATTCACCCGTGACGCGGCTGGATGCAAGCGGAGCTGCAGGGCGTCGAAGTCGAGTGCATTATTCTTCACGATGACAATCTCTCCGTCGAGGACGCAGCGAGGAGGCAGTGCTGTGCGTAAGGGCTCCAACAACTCAGGAAAGTAGCGGTTTAGCGGTTTTTCGTCGCGGCTCTGGATCAGAATCTCATCCCCGTCGCGAAAGACCAGCGCGCGAAACCCATCCCACTTCGGTTCGAAAACCCAGACTCCATCGGCGGGTAATTCCGTCACTCGCTTGGCAAGCATCGGCAATAACGGCGGGTTCACTGGAAGGTGCACGCCTCATGGTATACCGTGCCCTACCTCGAAGAATACCGTGCCGAATTCAAAATGAGTTCTCCAGACGGTGGTACCTTCAATAAAGCACCACGAACACTTTCATTCCCTCCGAACCGTCAAGCCGCCATTATCCAGCACCAGGAGTTTTTCTTGGGCTCTTCAGGAGCTATCCACCCGGCCCTTGGGCCGGAGCCTGATGACATCCTGGTGACCAAACATCGCGTGAGTGCGTTTGCCGGAACGGATTTGGAGATGCTCCTTCGGGCGAAAGAAATTGAGACGATTGTACTGTTCGGCATCGCAACCAGCGGCGTCGTGCTCTCGACCTTGCTGCAGGCCGGCGACGCTGATTACCGGATCGTTGTGATCGCCGATTGTTGTGCCGATCAGGATGAGGAACTTCATGAGGACCCGACTGTCACGGTAGATCCTCGCTGGGTAGCGGCCTTGAGGGACTACCTAGGTGGCCGAGCTAACCTGCGGGAGCTTCTGGAAACCTCACCCGGCTGTTTCCGAAACAAGCGGAAGTCATAGCGGCAGGTGATTTCTTGAAGGCAGTGCAATCGGGTTCATTGGATACTTCAGATCTTGAAGCGCTTACGCGCTTTGTAAAAACGCAAGCAGCTAGTCCGAAGACTCAAGTTCGATATTCGCCCCGTTCGTTGGTCATTGTGTGCGGAAGCTTCGCGGCAATCTCACATTCATAAGCATTGCTGCCAGGCTGATTCTGTTGGCAGCCCGAGCTTCACGAATCTATGGCGATTCCGGGGTTGTCATCCCGCTGTCGCCGTGGTTAGCAGCAGCAGACAAGCGGACACTAGTCTTGACTTAGAGCAGGGTGCTAGCACAGCCCCCGCTGGCAATGTCGAGAATGCTGTTGGGATTAGCTCATTCAGCAGAGTTCGAATTCTCATCGCCCTTTGCGCCGCACCTGTTCCTAGCGAGCGAGACTCGTGCTCGCAGCAGTTCAATGTCGCCGCACTAACACCTCACTGACCGGCGTTTGTCAGGTAACGGCACCTGTCGGCAAAGCCCAACCTTCCGGCTCGAAGAAGGGCATGCAGGCGGCCTCCGGATCGAGCAGTTCCGCGGCCAGTACCGCAACTCCCACCTCTCCCTTGTAGAGGCTCTCAGGGGTTAGCTTCAGGGCCACGTAACTATTCGTGTCCCACAAAGCAGCACGCACAGCCAGCTTACTGGCCCGCTCTAACCAGATGGCTTCTCTGGTGTACTTGTAGAAGTTCAACAGTCCATATGCACGTCCTGCCAGGCCGCAGCAGAGGTTGCTTATCAAGTCCGCGGCTTCCCACGTGTGCCAGGCGGCCCTTTCCGCAAGGCGCAGGTACGCATCGTCATGAAAGATGCTGTGCGCAATTGTCCACAGGAAAATGTGCCCTGCGGTGCCGTTACACCAACCTGACAAGTAGCTCGGCGCGGCACCTTGTCTGCCTTGGGGAAGGACCGAGGGCCAGCGAACGCCCCGGTCCGAGGGCTCGGCACACTCACACAGCTGTTGCAGGCGCTCCCCGAAATGAAGCGGCAACTCCGCACCTGACGACCTGCGCCAATTAAGTGCGGCGTACAGGATCCCCGCCCAGCCATGTGCAATCCCGAGATAGGTGATGGCCTTGCCCTCGCGGACAGGAGGCTGCTTGTCGATCTCCTGCCACACTGAATTCATCGTGCGAGTACCGAACTCGATGAGGGGATCTGGCTTCAGTGAGGTGCCGTCTCCCAAAGTGTCGAGCAGCAGCGAACTGACCAGCAGGGTGCCGGAGCGGCCCAGGACCAAGTCGAGATTATCGCATGGTCTCTGCGAGGTCACCATGAAGCCTTGGAGCGCAGCGGCTTGCGCGGTGGCGTCGCACATTGCGTGACTCACCAGCGCCTGCACGGCATGAATCCCGCTTAAAGTGTGATAAGGCGAAATCTGTCCGATGATCTCCGGTGTGATCTCGATGTCGGAGTTATAGTAACTGTCTCCGTTATCCGGGTCAGAGGCAGCCCGGCGACACCAGACATCAGCCAGCGACAGCAGAGCCCCGTTCTGGCGGCTACAGGCGATACGATACAGCGCATACGCGATTCCGGCGGCGCCGTAAGTCAAAGAGGCCGTTGGAGCAGTGCCCAACCCGGAATGCACAAGATTACCCGAGAATCCGACGCGCGCTAAGGAGCGATCCAGCACCCGATCCAAAACTGCCGGATCCGCGGCAGGAGTTCCGAGCAGCCAACCTCCATCGGGCATTTCCACTTCACTGAGAGCATCGGCAAACTCCCGAACGGATGCAAAGCGAACGACCGAATCCTTGCTGAGTGCCTTGTTGAGGATCCCCTCTATTTGAGGCCAGCAAGCCACGCCCCGCTGCGCGAACGGTAAGGGTTGGGCTTCCAGAATCTGGCGCAGCATCTCATTTTTCGTGAGGGAGAAGTCCACGTAGTGGGTACCGGTGATTAAGGAAAATAACAACGCGGCTAGTGCGTATTGCTCTCCTAGCTCGGTTGCAAATGGAGGATGGAGGCCTTTGAGAACCGCAGCTGCGTATTCCGGCTCGAAGAAAAACCCGATACCTCCTCGTGAAGGTTCGCCGAATTGCCGATTCACGTCCTCGTGACGGGCAAGACCGAAATCCACCAGCTTGACCCGGCTCGATTCGTCCACGAGGATGTTACGGGGATGAATGTCGGAGTGGAGCACTCCCTGCTCGTGCAGGTCCGAGTACGTACGGAGAATCCGACAACACAAATTCAGAAGCTTCTGTTGAGCCTCTGCGCTGCGAGCCTGATGCAGTTGGCTGGCGGCGGTGCTGGCATCAACGCCATCGCACCATTCCAGGAGAAGATACGGGCGGGTTTTCCAGACCCCAGCATCCAGCAAGGCAGGGCTAACAGTACCCGCTAAGTGCCGGAGGATCGCAGCCTCACGATCAAACATCCGGCAGCTTTCGGGAGAAGACCCGGGTCGCAGCACCTTGAGTGCGGCAATGGTGCCCACAGGCCGACGAACTCGATAGATCTCGCTGTCTTCAAGGGCTTGCAGGCACTGCAGTACTTCACAACCGACGGGCATCGTGCCAGGCAGGAAGGATGCTCGTATTTCCTCGGCTTCTACTGAATCCGGTGGCAACAGCAGCCGCGACTCAATCAGTTGCATGAGCATCGGAAGCGCTTCCTCCAGCGTACGCTCCGGAGCACGACCCACCGACCGGCTGTAATGCGCGATGGCTTCAGCAATTGTCTTTGGGACCTCGAATTCCTTGAGCAGCGCCGCAGATTGTGGGTCGAGGATGCGGGAAGGGGTTCGAGATTGCGGCCGTGAAATTGCGACGTCACCATCGCGCGCGTCCACCTGCTCGCGCAATCTGGCTGGCAGGTCTTCGACTGGGGTCAGGACAATGCCTTTGGGCAGGACCCAAGGATCGGTGATCCTCATGGCCGCTGATTCTCCGTTCCGACACTATGGTTCCATTCAGTGCCAGCGGGCGTCCAGGTGACTGTGTCAATTCCCTCGAACTGGAGCCGCCACAGGGCAAACTGCCACGGCTCTAGACTTGCGCCATCCTTCTTACCAGCCGCGATCAACGCCACGGCGAGACGGTTGGTCACCCAAAGTCGCCAACTCTCGCGGCCTATCCACGGGAGCACCTGATCATCGGCAGGCGGATCGACTCCCCAAGACAGCAATCCTTCGCCGGCCAGTTCCGCGGTAAATGGAACGCCCTGTGCCGCGCATCCCTCTAGCTCATGTTTTAATTCTCCTGTTGCTTCCAGTAGCTCGCTGTAGCTGCCGAAATATGCCACCATCTTGTCGGGGCGCAGCAATCCGGGTGCGTCCTTGCCGACCTTGAAATAACGCACTCGAGTCCGGCTGAGCGCACTGAGAAGTGCGGGAAAGACCGCCGGCAGCTGATCAGGTCTCGGACTGATATACAGCTTGCACGCGATTGTTGGACCGTCCCCGAAAGAACTCCGCGAGCCAACGCGGCGCGACTGCCAGACCAGCCATCCGTCGTTAGAAATGAGGTTCGTTACCCTCGACCACTCGCGGTCAAGCGATTCGCGGACGCGGCCCTCCCGTATTCCCAGATAATTGGCAACTGCGTCCGCATCGTGCAGGGTTCGGCTCCAATAAGGAGAGAGCGGTACACGATTGTAACCGTAGAGACGGCTGGAGAGCGCCATGGGATCGGTCAAGTCCATACTCTGCCCGTAACGAAGCGCATCCAGCGAAAGCCGCGCCAGAATTCCCCGCGCGGAAGATGTGGCGCTCGATTCTGCATCGCCCGCGTAGATGAGCGACGCAGCCTCGGATCCAGACAGATATTTGCCGTCCCGTTGAAGAGCCAGCACGCCATCCAGCACGAGGCGCGTGATCTCCTGGTTGCATCCGTCTCCCAGGGTCGCTCGGACGTATTCGGGCAGGGGGCCGGGTTTCTGAAGTGTGAGGAAAAGCAGAGCGGTGTCTCGCGAAACCGATTTCACACCCAAACCGGAGTTCTCGAGCGGGCGAAGAACCCCGTAGAAGTCGGGATCTTTCAAGAGATCTTTCAGCAGCTCGCGCTGGTTCGCGGGTAGTCGGTCGAACAACACTAATTCATACTTGGGATTTGCAGCGAAAACCGATTCCAGGATGCTATGGGAACGATTGAACATTAGGAGATTGTCTAGAACAGCCTGAATAGGAGAATGCTGAGCGGACACTGTCTCACGAGGGCATCCGCTCAGGTTAGTCCGGGGGTCATACCATCAGCCACGCCGCAAGGGCACGGAGGCCCCGCCAAGAGTCTATTTCTTCCTGTCTTTTGCGGACTTAGCAGGCGCCTCCGCCAATTTTTTTTCGCGCTGCTCCACTTCCTTAAGAGCATTTTGAAGCTGGGCCTTGATTTCTTCCAGTACTTCGCGGTCCATACCCTTGAATAGGAGCGTGGGGTCTTCCGTACCAGCGCAATAAATGGTTCCACCGCAGGTCACAATGGACCCGGCGAAGCACGTGTAGGTGCCGAGGTTGCATGGGACGATTGTTGTTGTGTGCAGGCTGGGATGGCAGAGCATCACAGTGTGATAGGTGCAACCGCAAGTGGGAGGTAAAATGCTGGGATGGCAGCCCCACTGCTCTGGTGAAGCCTTCGTAATATCGACCATCAATTCCTTGATGTCGAAAGCCATATTTTATCCGCCTTTCTCCGCGTCGGACGGAACACAATCCTCCGGACGGTCGCACTATAACTCCTATTTCCTAAGCATGCAAAGAATTTCCAGAAGGTGCATAAGCGCTCTCCCAGCAAAGGAAACGAGCGGAATAACAAGGGGAACACCGGTTTACGGCTCTTCCCAGTCGAGGGCGTAAACCCCCTGGGTTCCGATATCGCGAAGCAGCAGAGGCGAATCGTCCGGCGTGATTGCCAGTCCAGTCGACAGGTTGCCGGTATAGGGAAAATCGCTCAGGTCTACCACTCGTTCGATCCTCCGGTCGCTGAGGCGAATGCGAAGCACGGCGCCCGATCCACTGCTGTCGAGAATATAAAGGTACTGTCCGTCCTTCGACCAATTCGGCCAACCCAACGTGCCCTTGGCAATCTCAGTCCACTTTTGGGTCTGGAACTCGAACACGAAGAGAACCTTCGCGTCAGACGATACCGCAGCAATGTACTTTCCGTCGGGAGACCAGCGAGGCTGGAACAGGCCTTCCGAACCAGCCAGCGTTGATACTTGGCGGGTAGACAACTCGAAGCTGCGAATCACCGATGTAGCGTTATAGGGCGCGCCGCCAAAGACGATCCTGGTTCCGTCCGGCGACCAGTTCGGGTCCCATTGCGGCTGTGGATCGTCAGGTATCACCGGCTGGGGTGTACCTCCCTCGGGTGAGACCTCATAGATTCTGGAAGGTCGGTCTGCGATGTTCTCGAAGAACACGATCCTCTTACCGTCAGGCGACCAGCGAGGCAGCATGGCGTATTCCGGTGGATAGGTCAGTTGCAACCGCTGGGTCCCGTCCGCTTTGCTGCGCCAGAGGGTACCCCCGGGATAGGACACGTACGCGACCCATTGGCCATCCCTGGAGAAGGCCACGTACTCGGCCGAGATGCCTCCGAGAAACGGTGCGAACTGGCCAGACCTTGCGTCGAAGCGTGTCAACTCGCCCCGGGACATCCGGCCGACTACGAAGAGCATTTTGCCATTCTTGCCGGGAAGGGGAGAGGTCAGCCACAGAGGAGTGGATGTCAATTGGATAGGCTTCGGACCTGAGCGAAACAGACGAGTGTTTCTTGGGAGGGCCCAGATTTGCCCACGTGACGTGAAGACAAAGTACTTTCCGTCGGCTGTCCACCGGCCGCAGCACTCCGAGTTCGGTGGCTTGTTCCAATCGGGAAGCAAGCGATGCGGGTTTGTGCCATCCAGTGAGACTTCCCAAAGAAAGCGTGAGCCGTCAGTAGGGTTCTGGACATCGAAACGCAAATGGCTTCCGTCAGGGGACCAGGAGGCATGGTAGATAAGGTCAGAGTCTCGCATCCTGACCAACCTGCGGTTATCGGTGCCGTCCGCCTTTGCCAGGAACAATTCGTTCCCGTTGCAGTAAGCAAGCATCTTGCCGTCAGGCGACCAGGTACCGTCGATTCCCACAAGGTCGCCCAAGCGGCGGGGAGAACCGCCCAGCACAGGCAGGCTCCAGAGCGGTCCCCTGTCCGGATTGCCCTGCGAATCCACAACGAGGAGTTCGGACCCGTCCGGCGAGACGTCAGCAGCCTCCATGTTGGGAGATGGCGTCGGAATCTTGGTAGGGTCCCCGCCCGAAACTGAGATTTGCGCGATACTGCGGGAAGCGTACGCACCATAACTGAGGTAAAGCCTCGAACCGTCGGTTCCAGCTAACCACTTGTGCTTGCCATCGATCGTAAGCTGCACGTAATTGGAGACCCTGGGAACAGGTTCGGGCATGAGCAAATGAGCCAGTACCACAGCACCGAGCACTGTCGCCAGCGATGCTCCGCCGACCGTAAACCACGTACGATTGGTCTTCGGCTTGACCCGCGCGTGGGCTGCAGAGGGTGACGAGGTTGCCGAGTCAGATAGTGCTTCCAGGGCGAAAACCAAATCGTGTGCGGAGTACCACCTCTGCTCAGGATCCTTCTCCAGGCAACGCTTTACGACTCTTTGCAGCCCCGCAGGCGTATCCGGCGCAAATTGCGCGATAGGAGGCGGATCCTCCTTCAGAATTGCCGTCATCGTTTCCGCCGACGTAGCCTCGTGAAACGTCCGCTTCCCCGTCACCATCTCGTAGAGGATTGCCCCCAGCGCAAAGATGTCAGAGCGGTGGTCAGCTGTTCGTCCGCGCACCTGTTCGGGAGACATGTAGCCAACTGTTCCCAACACATGCCCGGGGTTCGTTTCCTGTCGGACGGTCACCGTCGAACTGTTCTCGCTTGAGGCCTTCCCGGGCTCGAGTTTGGCTAAACCAAAATCCAGGATTTTCACCCGGCCGTCTCTCATGATGAAGAGGTTATCCGGCTTGAGATCGCGATGAATGATTCCGGCGTCGTGTGCGGCAGCTAGTCCGCGAGAAGCGTTTACGCCTACCTCAAGCACCTCCTGGACTCGCATTGGACCATGACGAAGCCGCTTGCGCAAAGTTTCACCTTCCAACAACTCGGTGACAATGTAGGGAGAACTCTCGTGCTGGCCGACGTGAAAGATCGAAACAATATTGGGATGATTAAGGGCGGCGGCAGCCTGAGCTTCCAACCGAAAACGGCGGAGTCGATCTGGATCGTGCGCCCAGTACGCGGGGAGCACCTTAATAGCGACATCACGCTTCAGCATGGTGTCGCGGGCGCGATACACCTCGCCCATACCTCCCGCTCCGAGGGGCGCGATGATTTCATAGGAATCCAGCCTGGATCCCCTTACAAGTGGCATAACGTTGGCGGGATTATACCCTGAGTCACACGACTTTATCGCGAGCCGCAAGCTCATTTCGGCTGGTGTCGCCGAAGTCGGGTATGGTGCAGGCAAGGCCTGGATGGTCGAAGCCAGCGGCGAGATCGAGGCGCGGTACGGCGGTTTGAGTGATGACGAGAAGGAGAGAGTTCAACATATGCGGCAAAAGGGTGACAAAGCGAAAGCCTTCGCCGCACAAGAACTTTGGAGCTGGGCCACCGCGACTTCCCACTATCGACGCGCAGTCCGTATTTTTCTTCCCTATGTTCCGACCCGCGTTTCATTCAGTTCGTTAACCGCTATCACAGCCAACAGCAGTAATTCTCTCGGCTCTTGAGTTGAACGGTCGCGGGCACCGATGCCGACGGCCCGCGTGCGACCGCCGGCGCCCCTCAAGGAGCCTCTCTGAAACAGCCCCCAGCGCGTTTGTACTTGACGTCCGCACATCGTTTGAAGTCCAATCTGCGCGCTGGCAAGGAGGCCCTGCGATGAGGCTAATGCGTGTTGCTGCTGTGGTCCTGGTTTTGGGAGGACTTTCGGTCGCAATATCGGGTCCGAATGACCGTGAGCTTACAGATCCGAAGTCGGTTACTTCCGCGACAAACCCCGATGCGAAACCCGTGCCTGTCGAAGACCTTTATGTAACCCGCCTCATCGACAGTGCGGTTCTCTCGCCGGACGGGGCCGACGTGGCGTTGACAACCAATCTAACCGGACGAACCAATCTCTGGAAGCTATCGGCTGCCGGCTCGTGGCCCGTGCAGCTTGTGAACTCGGACGACCGACAGGCGGAGCCCATGTGGTCTCCCGACAGCCGGTGGGTCGCCTAT
>Ga0306920_100012057_pt1 | contig 11719 bp, 9 predicted proteins | sample flu12Cox44000170_FD_204666 | JGI IMG/M metagenome (GOLD analysis project Ga0306920, IMG submission 204666) | Lab enrichment of tropical soil microbial communities from Luquillo Experimental Forest, Puerto Rico - flux4day.12C.oxic.44.000.170 (v2)... | ecosystem: Environmental > Terrestrial >...
CGCGCAGGCCTATCTACCGGCGATCAACCCCGTGGTCGATCCGAAGCTGTCGCCTGACGGCACACTGGTCTTCGAGAACGCCGCGGTCGCGGCTGGAGTTGCCGAGGCGCCAACCGCTTACAGCACCACCTGGTCGTGGTTCGACAACGCCACGGGCGCGACGCGCCCGATCGGCGCGGCCGAGAGCGCGACGACGTCCGTAGCCGCGCCGGGCTGGTCGCGTGACGGCGGCCAGTTCGTCGAGATTGATATCGCCTGCGCCAGCGACGCGCACCCGTCGTGGCAACAGCCCGTCCGCGCGTACTTCCGCCGGACGTCCGCCGGATGGAAGCTGGTCGGGCTCGAGCGTCCGGCGGCCCCCTTGACTGCAAGCGCGCCCGCCAAGCGCGGCGCCGAGAAGTGACTGCGGTGCCGGTGCTGGCTCGCCAGGATGCGTCCCCACCGCCGGCCGACAAGGGCGTGCTCGAACACTTGCTCTCGCCGATCGCCGATGTGCGTCGGGGTGAAGCCCCGAGCGCGCTCCTGATGGCACTGACCATGTTCCTGATTCTCGCCGGCTACTATCTGCTCAAGACCGCGCGCGAGCAGTTCATCCTCAGCGAGGGCGGCGCCGAGGTGAAGAGCTATTCGTCGGCGGGGCAGGCGCTGCTGCTGCTGATCCTCGTGCCCGCGTACGGCGCGTTCGCGTCTCGGGTGAACCGCGTGCAGCTCATCCAGTGGGTGACGCTGTTTTTCGCCGCCAACCTCGGGCTGTTCATCGTCGCCTTGTCGGCGCACCTCCGCATCGGCATCGTGTATTTCATCTGGGTCGGCATCTTCAACGTGATGGTGATTGCCCAGTTCTGGGCGTTCGCCAACGATCTGTATACCGAGGAACAAGGCAAGCGCCTGTTCCCCCTGATTGGCGTCGGCAGCAGCCTCGGCGCATGGCTGGGCGCGGTGCGTGCCGGCGGGCTGGTGAAGTCCTCCGGGCCCGCGCGGTTGCTCGCCGGAGGGGCCGCCATTCTCGTCATGTGCGTCGTGCTCGCGCGCCTGGTCGACCGACTCAGCGCAAGCGGGAAGCCGGCGCAGGCCGCGCGATCGGAAGAGAAGCTGCAGAGCGACGTGCGCGGCTTCCAGATGATCGCGTCCGATCGCTACCTCATGCTCATCGCCGCGCTCGTTCTTCTCTTGAACGTCGTCAACACGTCGGGAGAGTACCTCTTCGGCCGGTACGTCGTGGCGGCGGCGAACACGATGTACGGCGACGGGCCTGGCACCGAGGCGGCCAGGCAGGAGTTCATCGGCACGACCTACAGCAGCTATTTCAGCTATGTGAATCTGATCGGGTTCCTGCTGCAGATGTTCGTGGTGTCGCGCGTGTTCCGGTTCCTCGGGGTGGGGCGCGCGCTCTTCATCCATCCGATCGTCGCGCTGACGGGCTACGCGATGATGCTGCGCGCCCCGTCGTTCGAGGCGATTCGGTGGCTGAAGATCTTGGACAACAGCCTCGACTACTCCCTCGGCAACACAACGAAGCAGGCGCTGTGGCTGCCGACGAGCCGCGAAGCCAAGTACAAGGCGAAGCAGGCCGTCGATTCCTTCTGCGTCAGGGCGGGCGACGTCCTGTCGGCCGGCATTGTCTTCTCCGGGGAGCTCGTCGCACTCACCGCCGGCGGGTTCGCACTCCTGACAACGGCGTTTGCTGGCGGCTGGCTCGCCGTGGCGTTCGGCTTGAGGCGGCGTCTGCACGCCCGTGCGCACGAAACGGGAAGGGCGGAATGGTGATCGGCCCAAGTACGGAGCGACGACGATGACGGCAGGAGACGACGACAGCGGCGGGAGTCGGGCAGGTTCCCCCCCGGTCGCCTACGAGTTCCCGCCGCCGTCCGCGACCGTGCAGGTGGCGTTCGGCGCCGATTCGCGTCGCGGCCGGTCGCGGATGGTCAACGAAGATCACTATCTGGTCATCAGGCTCGGACGGCATCAGTCGACGCTCTTAACAAGCCTGCCCGAGGCGGTCATCGGGAAGGGGTTCGACGAGTACGGTTACGCGATGGTGGTCGCCGATGGCCTGGGCGGTACTGGCGCCGGCCAAACCGCCAGTCGTCTCGCCCTTGCCACGCTCCTCCATCTCGTCCGTCACTTCGGCAAGTGGAACTTGAGAATCGATGACCAGGTCGCGCAAGAGATCCTGAGCCGCGCGGAGATGTTCTATCGACAGGTTGACAGGACCCTCGTGAACGATGCGGTGACCGCGTCGATGCCGACGCTGCAGACGACGTTGACAGCGGTATTCGGCGCCGGTCGCGACCTGTTCTTTGCGCACGTGGGTCACTCCCGCGCGTATCTGTTTCGCGAGCGCCAGTTGATGCGGCTGACGCGCGATCACACGATCCGCGGCGCCCAGGAATCGACCGTCCCCCTCGCGCCGCTCGTGGACGTGAATCTCGTGGCCCAGGATCTCAGACACGTGCTCACGAACGCCATCGGCATGCGCGGGTTCACGGGCCCGACGATCGATCTCGAGCGGTTCCAGCTCGCCGACAAAGACATCGTGCTGGTCTGTACGAACGGCCTGACGGATGCGGTCGACGAGCCGGCGATCGGCGCGGCGCTCGCGTCGCGCCGGTCACCGCCCGACACGTGTCGAGCGCTCGTGGAGCTGGCGGTCGCCTCGGGGGCGGACGATGACGTGACGGCGCTGGTGGCCGAATACCGCATTCCCGGCTAGGTGGCAAGGGCTGTGGTGACGACCATCGGCCCCGCAGGCTCGCCGCGGACGACCCGCCTCTCCCTGTCGGCCCAAATCGCTATCGGTGCCGCGGCCGGCGCGGCGCTGGGGCTGTTCTTCGGCGAGCGCGTGGCCTTTTTCCAGTTCGGCGCCGACGCGTACATCAAGCTCCTGCAGATGACCGTGCTTCCGTACGTCACCGTGTCCATCGTCGCCGGACTCGGTGGGCTCAACGCGGCGCAAGCGCGCGCGCTCGGGACACGCGTCGGCCTGGTCCTGGCACTCCTGTGGGCGTTGGCGATTGCGGCAGTCCTGTTGTTCCCGCTGATGTTCCCGCCGAATCAGAGCGCGTCGTTCTTCAGCACCGCGCTCCTCGAGGAACGCGAGCCGTTCGACCTCCTGAACCTCTATATTCCAACCAATCCGTTCTATTCGCTGGCGAACAGCGTCATTCCGGCGGTCGTCCTGTTCAGCATCGTGCTGGGCGCGTCCCTCGCCCTGGTGCCGGAGAAGGCGCGTCTGCTGGAGGTGCTCGACGTTGCCGCGCGCGCCGTGTCGAAGGCGACGAGCTTCGTCGTGGCGCTGTCACCATACGGGATGTTTGCGATCGCCGCTGTCGTCGCAGGGACGATGAGCTTCGAGGATCTCTCGCGGCTCCAGGTTTACCTGGTCAGTTACGTCGGCATGTCGCTGCTGTTGAGCATCTGGGTGTTGCCTGGGCTCGTCGCGGCGTTGACGCCCGTACCCTATCGGCCGCTCATGTCCCGCGCCCGTGACGCGCTCGTGATGGCGTTCATGACGACGAGCCTGTTCGCGGTGCTGCCGCTTCTCACCGAGCAGGCCAAGGCGTTGATTCGAGAGCACGCGACCGTCGAACGCGATTCCAGCGCCGCGACCGACGTGATCGTTCCCGCGTCCTTCAATTTTCCGCACACCGGCAAGGTCCTGTCTCTGAGCTTCCTGCTGTTCGCCGGCTGGTTCGTCGATCAACGTGTGCCGCTGGCCCAGTATCCGCGGCTCGCCGGCGCCGGACTGCTCGTCATGTTCGGGAACGTGAACGCGGCCATTCCGTTTCTTCTCGATCTCTTCCGGATTCCCGCCGACACATTCCACCTGTTCGTGGCGTCAGGGGTCGTCAACGCGCGGTTCGGCACCCTCCTCGCCGCCGTTCATACGCTCACGATCGCGGTGCTGGGAACGTGTGCCGTGACCGGGGCGCTCACGATCGACGGCCGAAAACTGATCCGCTTTGCGACAGTCACAATCCTGCTGACCGCCGGCGTGGTCGGCGGATCGCGTGTGCTCCTCCAGACGACGTTGAATCGCCCTTACGACAAAGACGTGACGCTGACCGGGATGCGCATGCTGCACGATCGTGGGACGGCGCGCGTGTTCAGGAGCGGCGAGCCGATTCCACTGCTGCCTGCCGTGAAGTCGTCGATCCTCGATCGCGTGCGCAGCCGCGGAGCGCTGCGCGTCGGCTACTTCGGCGACAGCCTGCCGTTCGCGTTCGTCAACCGTTACGGCGAGCTCGTTGGATTCGACGTCGAGATGGCGCTCCAGCTCGCGCGGGACCTTGAGGTCGAACTGGAGCTTGTTCCCATTGACCGCACGATCCTTGATGGCGGCCTCGATTCGGCCCTGTGCGACCTCGTCATGTCCGGCGCGGCGGTGACGGCGCACCGCGCACTGCACGTGCAGTTCTCGGCGTCGTACCTCGACGAGACCGTCGCCTTCATTGTGCCTGACCATCTGGCCCGAGCGTTCTCGGACTGGTCGAGCGTGCGTGCGATGGGCCACCTGCGGCTCGGCGTGCCGAACGAGCCGTATTTCGTGCAGAAGATCCGCGACGAGCTGACCGATGTCGATATCGTCCCGATCGATCGGATGGACGACATGTTCGCGCCCCACGATCCTCCCATCGATGCGGCGGTTGCGACCGCCGAGCGGGGGGCGGCCTATACGCTGCTGCATCCGGAGTACTCGGTGGCAATACCCAAGCCCCGTCCGTTCAAGGTGCCGTTGGCCTACATCATTGCGGGCCGTGACGAACCGATGACGTCGATGGTCAACACCTGGATCGAGCTGAAGCGCAAGGACGACACGATCGACGAGCTGTTCGCGCACTGGATTCTGGGACAGGACAGCACGTCCAGGGCGCCTCGATGGTCCATCGTGCGCGACGTGCTGCATTGGGCTCGGTGAACTGGACCCTAACGGACGAACACCTGCGTCTGTCCTTTCGCACGCACCAGCCGATCGATCTGCTCCTGCATCCCCGTACGGCGATCCAGGAGCGCTCGAATCTGATCCCGGTCGAGCCACTGGGAGAGGGCGCGCGCCAGCCCGTCTTCCGAGAGCGCGCGCATGCGCTCCCAGAGCGGCTGGTCGATGCGCTGCAGCTGGTGAACCAGCTTGGTGGTGGTGGTCAGCGCGCGCGACTGATCGATCAAGATCACGTTCCACGCAGGGTCCACGAGCCAGTTCCCGAGGTTCGGGTCGATGTCGCCGATGAGGTTGTGAAACATCTTGGCCCGAATGAGCTCCCGATTCCATTTCTCGAGCCGCGCCGGCGGCGGCTTGGGGATTCCGCCCAGAGCCGCGAAGCTTTTCGTCGGCTCCACCCACATCACCGCCACGCCGGTGACGCCATCGACGTCCCGCTCGACTTTCGGCGGGACCATGTCGAGCTCCAGCAATTTGTCGATGTCGTAGGCGGCGATTTCGGACTTGTAGCTCTCGTAGAAACCGCGGGATCGGCCCGGCGGGAGCGCTTTCCATGTCATCGAGGTCACCGGGCCGCCGGCCTCGAAGAACGCGCGCGCCGGCTGCGTGACCCCGCGCTCCGTCCGTTCGGTCCTGACAATCCGCGCCGTGCGCAGGTAGGCTTCGATTTCGGTGGCCCTCCCGATCCAGGTCTTGGCCGTCGCTTCCGGCGGTGCGACGACCTGTGCCCCGTCCCAATGCGTGACGGACGTGGCCGCGAACGCCGCCAGGGCGGTCACGATCCAGCACGCGGCACGCGCGGTTCTGTGGCGCATCTCATTCATCCGCATGCGGCCGAGCGCAGTCATGCGATCCGTCGTAAGCAAGCTGGCCACCGAGCGAAGGCGACGCGTGAATCCCGCAACGTCGGGCAATGCGGGCGGCGGGGGCTCAGGCGCCTCCGACATTAGGGAGAAACTCCGGCTGCGCGGAGCCAGGTGGTGGCCGCGCGGCGGGCGCGGGTGCGTCGAAGCTGGTTAAGGCCTTTGAATTGAATCACTTCTCGCGAGCGTGGATCTCGCCGCGAGGGGAATGTGCCTTGCTCGATTGAGCGGTCAGGCATGCGCTCGGCAGGTCCATGACCCGCGGGACGAAAACGGCAACTGCAGCGTGGTTGATCACAGCTGTGTACTACTTCTATCAGTACACGCTGCGCTCGGCGCCGGCGGTGATGATGCCGCAGTTGTCGGAGGCCTTCGGCCTGAGCGCGATGGGCGTGGCGTCACTCGCCGGCCTTTTCTACTACGGCTATTCGCCCTTCAGCCTCGTGGCCGGCGTCACGTTGGATCGACTGGGGCCCCGACGGGTCGTTCCGATCGGCGCCGCGACGGTCGGCATCGGCGCGCTGCTGTTCGCGTCGGGCAACAGCCAGGCGGCCAGCGCGGGGCGTCTCCTCCAAGGCGCCGGCGGCGTGTTCGCGCTCGTCGGCGCCGCCTACATCGCGACGACGAACTTCCCGCCTTCGCGCGCGGCCACGCTCATCGGCGCCACGCAGATGTTCGGCATGGCCGGCGGATCCGCAGGCCAGCTCGTGGTCGGACCGATGATTGCGGCAGGCGTCCCCTGGACACTGTTCTGGATCGTCATGGGCCTCTCTGGCCTGGCGATGAGCGCGCTGCTCTTCTCCCTGCTTCCGGAATCGAACGCCGCCGACCGGCGTGACGACTGGCTGAAGGCGGCTGCAGGCTCGCTCGTCACGGTCTTTCGAAATCCGCAGTCGATCCTCTGCGGCATGATCGCCGGCCTCATTTTCATACCGACGACGATCTTCGACATGATCTGGGGCGTTCGCTACCTGCAGGAAGCTCGAGGCTTCGACTACGCCTCCGCCGTGCTGCGTTCGTCGATGGTTCCGCTCGGCTGGATCATCGGCTGTCCGCTGCTCGGGTTCGCCTCGGACCGCATCGGGCGCCGCAAGCCGGTCATCGCCGCGGGCGCCGGCGTGCTGCTCGTCTCGCTCGCCTGGATCTTGTTCGGCCGCACGGACGTCTTTCCCCCTTACATCGTTGGACTCGTCGCCGGACTGGCGTCGGGGGCGGCGATGGTGCCCTACACGGTCATCAAAGAAGCCAACCCGCCGGAGGCGAGCGGCACGGCGACAGGCGTCGTCAACTTCCTGAACTTCACGTTCAGCGCCCTGCTCACACCGATCTTCGGCTGGGTTCTGCTGACCGTCAGCGGCGGGCTCGCCGAGATGAAGCTCGAACATTACCAAACGTCGTTCGCGCCGCTCCTTGTTGGTGTCGGCCTGGCGATCGTTCTCACCTTCTTCTTGAAAGAAACCGGGCCGGCGATTCACGCGCCGGTCGAAGCACTCGCACGAGGAAAACATGGCTCGAGTCTCTGGAACGGGAAAATACGAACAGCTGCTCGCGAGGTGCCGGACCCTCGAACCGGTGCCCACGGCGGTGGCACACCCGTGTGAAGCGACCGCGTTGGCCGGCGCCGTCGAGGCTTCGGAAAACCGGCTCATCGTCCCGATTCTCGTCGGTCCGGCAGGCAAGATCGGCGAGATCGCGAAGGCGAACGGGATCCGCCTGGATCAAGTCCGGATCGTCGACGTGCCCCACAGTCACGCCGCCGCGGCGAAGGCCGTGCAACTGGTCCGCGAGGGCCAGGCCGAGCTTCTGATGAAAGGAAGCCTGCACACGGACGAGCTCCTCGGCGCGGTCGTTGCGAGAGAGACCGGGCTGCGAACCGGCCGCCGCATCAGTCATGTGTTCATCATGGATGTGCCCACCTACCACAAGGTCCTGATCGTCACCGACGCCGCCATCAACATTGCGCCGACGCTGGAGGACAAGGCGGACATTTGCCAGAACGCGATCGATCTCGCGGTCACGCTTGGCGTCGCGCAGCCCAAGGTCGCGATTCTGGCGGCAGTCGAGACCGTCACTTCAAAGATGCCGGCCACGATAGATGCCGCCGCTCTCTGCAAGATGGCCGAGCGAGGCCAGATCAAGTCGGGTCTCCTGGACGGCCCGCTTGCGTTCGACAACGCGATCAGCAAGGAGGCCGCACGTATCAAGGGCATCAAGTCGGACATCGCCGGCGATCCGGACATCCTCCTCGTTCCGGATCTCGAAGCCGGGAACATGCTGGCCAAACAACTCAGTTTCCTGGCGAACGCGGACAGCGCCGGCCTCGTCCTCGGCGCTCGCGTGCCGATCATCCTGACGAGTCGCGCCGACAGCGTCAGATCGAGAATCGCGAGCGCGGCGGTGGCCATGCTCGCAGCCCACGCCCGACGGCACGTGCTCCAGGCCACGACCTAGCAGGGTCAGGTTATGGACGACTACACCATCGTGCTCAACGCCGGCTCATCGAGCCTCAAGTTCTCCATCTATGTACGGCGGGAAGCCGCGGCCTGGCGGTTAGAATCGCGGGGACAGATCGAGGGGATTGGCACGGCTCCGCACTTCTCAGCGCGGGACGGCGCAGGCGGTCGCCTTGCCGAGGAGCGTATGGACGGCAGCGTGCGCGACGGACCGAGCGCGCTCGATGCCCTTGCGGCATGGCTCCGCTCCCGCTACAGCGGCGCGCGCGTCCTGGGCGTTGGTCACCGCGTCGTTCATGGCGGCGCGAAGTACGCCGCCCCAACCGTTGTCACACCGGAGGTCCTTGCCGATCTGCGCACGCTCATCCCGCTCGCTCCCCTCCATCAGCCGTACAACTTGGCGGCCATTGAAGCGATCGCCGAGCGGCTTCCGGGCGTGCCGCAGGTGGCCTGTTTCGATACGAGCTTTCATCGCGGACAGCCCGCGGTCGCCGAAGTGGTGCCGCTGCCGCGCGAGGTCTGCCGTGACGGCGTGCAGCGGTACGGCTTCCACGGCCTTTCGTACGAGTACATCGCCTCCGTGCTGCCGGAAATGGCGCCGGATCTCGCCAGAGGACGCGCGATCGTGGCCCACCTCGGCAGCGGCGCAAGCCTCTGCGCGATGAAGAACCGGAGGAGCGTGGACAGCAGCCTCGGGTTCACGGCGCTCGACGGACTCTGCATGGGAACGAGGCCAGGCGCCGTCGACCCCGGCGTGATTCTGTATCTCTTCCAGAACCTCCGCCTCTCCGCGAAGGATGTGGAGACCATTCTCTACAAGAAATCGGGCCTGCTGGGGATATCCGGCATCAGCAACGACATGCGGGATCTTCTTGGCAGCACCGAGCCGGCCGCCCGGCTCGCCGTGGACTACTTTGTGTACCGCGCTGCCAAGGAGATTGGAGCGCTCGCTGCGGTGTTGGGTGGGATCGATGGGCTGGTGTTCACCGCCGGCATCGGCGAGAACTCTGCGGAGATACGCAAACGAATCTGCGAGGCTTCCGCGTGGCTGGGCATCGACCTGGAACACGACGCGAACGAGCGAAAGGGGCCGCGGATCTCGCGATCCGGCAGTCGAGTGTCGGCCTGGGTGATCCCGACGAACGAAGAGCTGATCATTGCCCGGCACACCGGGATGTTGCTGGGACTTATCGAGGCCCGCGCTTGACGGGCAGGAGGGCGCGGGAGCTCCAATGGCTGAGACCATCACCCAGGAGCCGCCAACGGGCGGGGACCGTTTCTCCCTGGCGGGGATTCCGGACGGGGCTCTGGCAGAAAGAGATCAACGTCCGCGATTTCATTCAACAGAATTACGAGCCGTACGACGGGGACGCATCGTTTCTGACGCCCGCCACCGCGCGCACGCAGTGGAAGGCCCTCGGCATGGAGTACAAGCTGGAGACGACCGAGCCTCCGACGCTCGACCGCGTCGAGCGGGTGTGTGCGCTCTTTCGACGCGAGGGGCTCACCACGCATTGAACCGGGCGTTGAAATCGATGCGTTGCCCCGCGCTGCCTCCGGCATTCGGGAGCGTCTCCGGCCCGCCGGAGGCGGAGTCGTCGAGGGCCGCGCCAGGCTTGTTCGAAGTAGTCTAAAGCCTTGGGGATCGCCAGGTTCCGTCCGGTCCTGGAGTCCCAGTGCGTGGCACGCACGCTGCTGTCACCGAGTGAGGCGCGCGACATGAGAAAGCCCGCGATCATCGTCGTCGTCATCGCGATTCTGGCGTTGCTGGGAGCCCGATTGGTACAGCATTCCGGCGTCACTGCACCCCGTCTGCACGCGCACCAAGGCTCGACGACTTCCCCGGCCTTCTCCGCGGCTCAGGCGGTTCAGACCCCCCGGGACATCGACAGCCTGCTCGCACCGATCGCCCTGTATCCGGACCAGCTGCTGGCGCAGATCCTCATGTGCGCGACGGACCCTGACAGCGTCCGGAGGCTGGATGAGTGGCTGAGAGTCAACCAGACGTTGAAGGGGAGTGAGCTCCAGGATGCTGCGGCCGTGGCGGGTTTCGAGCCAAGCTTCGTTGCGCTGGCGGTCTTTCCCCAGGTCGTGAGCACGATGGCCGGCAAGCTGGATTGGACGACGCTGGTCGGGCAGGCGTTCGCCGCGGATCGGAGCGCGGTCTTCGCCAGCATCCAGAAGCTGAGGGCGCAAGCAAGGAACGTGGGAACCCTGAAGAGCAGCCCCCAACAGGAGGTCGAGACGCGCACCACGTCGAGCGGCGAAGAAGTGATCGTGATCGAACCAACGAACCCGCAGGTCGTCTACGTACCTCAGTACAACCCGACGGTCGTCTACACCCAGGCTCCCACCACGACGACAGTCGTCGTCCAGGAATCGAGCAGCGCCGACGCGGCCGTGGCGGCGGGCCTGATTGGATTTACCGCCGGCATCGCGATTGGGGCCGCGGTCAACAACAACTATTACTACGGCCCCTACGGATGGCATGGCGGCGCGTACATGTACAACGACGCGTGGGACGACTACTACGACGCGCGGGAAGATGCCCGGGAGGACTGGCAGGATCACCGCGAGGAGCTGGCCGAGGAACGAGGCGAGCGCGCCGGCAATGCGCAGGAGCAGCGGACCGAGCGGCAACAAACGCGCCAGGAGAACCGTCCACAGACGCAGGCCGACCGCCAGCAGCGGCGGACCGACGCGCAGAACGCCGCGACACAGGCGAGGAGCACGGGTGCGGAGAACTACGACTCTCGCGGCCACAGTGATGGGCAGAGGACCGCTGCAACGGAGCGGAGCGGCACCAAGTCGGACGCGTTCTCAGGCTATTCGAACGGGCGATCGGAGCGCGCGGCCAGCACACGCGGACAACAGAGCCGGAGCAGTGCGCGCTCGAGAGGGAGCGGGGGCGGTTCGAGAGGGGGCGGCAGAAGACGGTGACACGTAGCGGGCTTCGAGAGATGGCGGTGAACGGAATCATCATGGGCCGATGGGTCGTATCACTCAGCGATGTGGCGCGCTGTCTGGTCGCGGCGGTGATCGCGACCTCGGTGCTGACGACATCCGTGTCGCACGCTGCGCCGCCGGCCGGACAACGGCGAACGTTCGCGACACCTGAGGAGGCGGTGCGCGCGCTTGCCGCCGCCGTCAAGGCGGGGAACCTCGACGAAGTCCTGGCGATCTTCGCGCCGGACGGGCAGGAGCTGGCGGCCTCGTCCGACCCCGCGACCGGCCGCAAAAATCGCGACGTGTTCACGGCCGCCTTCGCCGAAGGTTGGCGGCTGGTCAATCAGGGCGCGAACCGCAAGACGCTCGTCATCGGCGGTGAAGCGTGGCCGTTCCCGGTCCCTCTGGTCAAAGAAGGGTCCAGATGGCGATTCGATACGGCCGCGGGAAAGGAAGAAGTGCTCGACCGCCGGATCGGCCGCAACGAGCTGGCCGTGATCGCCGTCTGCCGATCCTAC
>Ga0306920_100012058_pt1 | contig 11719 bp, 7 predicted proteins | sample flu12Cox44000170_FD_204666 | JGI IMG/M metagenome (GOLD analysis project Ga0306920, IMG submission 204666) | Lab enrichment of tropical soil microbial communities from Luquillo Experimental Forest, Puerto Rico - flux4day.12C.oxic.44.000.170 (v2)... | ecosystem: Environmental > Terrestrial >...
ATTCACCGCGACCTTGAGCTCCGATGAAATCGCTTCGTTACTCCACTTGCGCGGCGCGTTGCGCGTAGGCAGTGAAAATAAAAATCGACCTGGCAAACCGCGCACGAAATAATCCCGTGTGAGTAATTTGCTGAAAACCTCCGGCACAACACAACTCGCAATCGAGAGCCGCGGATTTGGAATTCGATACGAGCGCCCGCCCGTCACACGATCGAGCGCAAAAAAATTCCCTGTCCAGATTGATAACCAGCGAGACACATCAGCTCCGGCGCGATCGTGGTATTGGTCAAACGACTCGAACCAATGCGATAACTCGTCTTTCGCTAGCAATACACCGCGCGGGTTATCGTTGATGCGTTTTGCGATCGCTTCAATCGTACTGTCGTCCATCAGGCAAGTAAGCAACGGCGGTTTCTCTGGTGGCGGTCCGCGCTCGGATTTCTTTTTGCCCTCCCATGCTGCGTACTGGCGCGCGTAATTTTGCTCTCTCTCTTTGTTGTTCCGAATCAATTCGCGTTCACGAACGCGCATCGGAGTGGTTGTCTCTTTCAGCACGGGCGACTTTCCCCCGCCAGTAGGCGCAATCACCGCAGTCCAAATCACTGACGGCTCGATGTAATCGTCCTTTAACCGGATCGAACGCGCATTGCCAATCGTGGCAGCGAGACTAGCCAGAACCGGCAAGAGAAAAAACGAAACGTCAACGTCGAATGTTTCCGCGCCAGCGTGGATATAGCAACGCACCTCCTGCGGCAGTAAAGCAAGCGGTGGCGGCTCGTAAGGCGGTGGCGCCGGTAACTCGGGCGGTTCAGGTTCATCTACATCTACGGAATGCAGATCAGGGTCATCCGGGATCGTAACTTCAAAATGCTGCCGGAAATCTCGCCAGTGCTTGTCCGCGCACCCGGAGTGAAGACATCTAAAACCGAGCCGCCCGCTCGGCTCTTCAAAGATTGCAGCGTCGCCCTTGCCGTGGTCACCGTTGAACGGGCAAACATCCAGTAGCCATTTGATGCGCCCGTTTGGTTCAGTCGTTTTTTCTGCCGCAATGCCGTGGCACGCCATAAAAGCGTCAACGTCAAATACACCACGCTTGCGATCTGCTTCGTACTCAGGCTCACGCTCTTTTGGTGGTATTAACGCACCTAACTTCTCGGCTCTCATTATTGCCATCAGCGGCGGCGCCCTAAGTATTCTCGACATCCGGTGCGGACGCTCTGCTGTGCTATCACCTTTTGCTGCCAGCGTCCCGTAGAGCCTCGCGATACGGGCAGGATTAAAAACGCTCCGATCAATTTTAACTCCTCCGCCGCCGAAGCGATTCGCTAACACGTAAAGTACCTGTTCAATCAGATTCCCATCGTCACAAGGCAGATCGACCCGATAAAGCAAATGGAACCCGTTGCCGCTATCGGCCGCCACTGGCTGCGGCCAGCCGCGCTCCTTAAGAAAATCGAAGATTTCGATCGCTTTCTTGTGCGCTGCTTCTTTCTCGATATCCGACGCACTGACTCCCCCAGGCCTGTCAAAGTCGACGTCCACGAGCAGCCAGCGACGTCGTAAAACATGCCGGTCACTCGTCGTCGCGTTCTTTTCAGCGTAAGCGAGCCGGTTTGCACATCGCGATAACAACGCCGGATTGATCGGATTCAGTGTAAAATATATGCCCTTTGCGCAGGCGAGTTTTCTAAGCTCAGCAACGCATGAATCAACACTGTCGAAATAACCAGAGATTGTCCCTTGGCGACGCTGGCCTTTTAACTGCGCATTCAGGGCGCGGATCTCAAATACGGTTTGCGTTTTGATGAGGGTGGAAAGCGCCGTTCGAACTTCGATTTTGTCAAAGAGGGGCGTCATCGCACACCTCCTTTCGGTAGCGCGCAAAGAGCCGGTCAATCACCGCGGCCTGTTTTGGACTGAGCTTGCGGAATTTTGAAACGCTCGCGACAAAACCGCGTTCCCAGTCGGTGAGTCCGTCGCACTTGGACAACTTTGCGATGCGCTCGGCGCGGAGCCGTTGAGTTTCCAGATTTTCCGGGCGCGGGATCCACCGAACAAAAGCACCGCAAACCTCGCAAATTTCCTGGGCATAATGCGGACTGTCTGGCGCAAGCTTGACGAGAACTTTTGTGTCGTGTTGACAGTTGTGTGGCCAACCATGTTGCGAACTGCAAACAAGCGCGGTATGATCGACCAGTGAGACGGTTTTCGGGGCGGTCGGCTTAACCAATCGATCGCCCCTTCTTTCTAGGGGCGGGCTACTCACAACTTCAAAAACCTCTCAATTTCCGCAACCGGGAATAACAAGTGCCGCGTTTGGCGATTTGGTTTCAGCAAACCCCGCGCGACCAGGCTGCGAATCGTTTTCTCAGTAACGCTCAGCCGCTGCGCGGCTTCTTTGGTTTTAATTGCGACTTTCTCAACGGTAGGCTGATTCATGCCTACCGGTGTGACCCCTCACTACCCCATTAACAAGTAACCGAAATTTTTTTTTGGTTACCCATTTCCTCGGATGCCTTCCTTTAATCCATGCGGCCCCCCAGTGACAGATTTCTTGCCGATTGGACGTCCGCTCTTGGATTTTGCCAGCGGCAGTTTGAGTAACTGAAGTGTTTTTCTCGCGGAAGAATCCCCGTATGATGGATCGTGATCATGGCCCCCGTTCCACTTTTTTTCTCCGAACCACGCAATGAATGCGGCCTTTACTTCACTAAACGCGCATTGTGAATACGCAACGACCAAGTCATGCCCACGTGGGCATTTGTCGCGTTTACGCGCTCCTTTAAGCCAGCACAGTGCCTTGGCAATTTCGCGCAGCTCCTCGGGGTTGTTAAGCGCAAGCTGTAAGAGAGCTTCTTTCACGTGTTCACGGTATTTGTCGTTCGTTTTACACCGGGTAAGCCGGGCAAGGTCCAAAGCAAGCTCCTTTGCAAGAGTCCGCTTTCCGTAGTTGCAGTGGAAGATGGCAGACGCGATCAGTTTTGTTCGCTCGTCAACGTTCATACCGCGTCCCTCATCGGAACCACGTTTTCCGGTTCTTCCGCGGTCAATAGCGCCGCCATGCGCTGGCTGTGAATTGGATTTACATGGCTGTAGGTGTCGAGAATGAGTTTTCCGCCGTCCCGGTGCCCTTGCCACTGAGCGATCACTTTCACGTCAATGCCCCGCTCGATGCAGCGCGTGATAAACATCCGGCGCAACGAGCGCTGACTAAACGGCGCGTACTTCAGGCGTACGCACGCACTGGCGAGCGATCCCCGTGCATCGTAGAGCTTCAGTAACCGCTCGTCATGATCCAAGCCCTGGCAGAGTTTCTCAACCAGCTCGCGCCCCTGTGGAAAGATAGGAATGAAAAAGCCTTGACCCGTTTTTTGCCGCTTTATGAAGATGCGGGAGGCATCAAGATCGACATCGCTACGGATAAGCGCCGAAAGCTCAGCTTGCCCGAGCCCCAGCAGCCCCATCGCCTCAAGAAAATCGCCGCTCTCTTGCGCTGCGTTGAAGCGCTGTCCGCGCACATCGGCAATAATCTTGCGGAATTGTTCAAAGGTCGGGGTCAGCCGGACCGGCGTCGGCCGCCGGCGATACTTCAAATGTTTGACCGGATTCTCAACGATGATGCGATCGCGCACCGCCAGGTCCAGCGCATCGCGAACCAGTGTTAAAGCCGAATTGTAAGCGGACGCGGAAAACTGACCGTAACGATCCGCTAAAAATGCTTCGAACGCAGAAGGCGCAAGATTTCGCAGCGGTTGATTGGCGCACCCGGCCAATACCGCTTTTATCATCGATATCGTGGCTTTCTTGTCCCTCAACGTTGAGGACGCACCCGTCAATGTCGCCGCATACTTGTCCAGGACCGCCGCGAAACTCGTCGCTCCTTTCTTGTGATCGGTCCGATCAAGATCTCGCCGAAAATCATCCAGCTTTCGCTTCGCATACGCTAGATCGTCCGTCCCCAGCTTCCGCCGATACAACGTGCCGCTCTTCCGTACCCGAGCGAAATACTGCCCCGAAGGATTGTAACGGTAGAGCCCAGGTTTACGCTTAATTTTTGTCCAAACGTCATTCAAGTTCATGAAAGGTAGTTTAAAGTATCATAAATCAGTGACAAGAGCTATTTTCACCCGATTGCAGAATAGCCGTAACTCCTTCGAACTTGGATACTTCTAGCTGTAGCGAGGCTTGATAACGCGCCTGGCACACAGCCAAGAAGGCCGTGTTACACGATGCCTTCTCGCAGGAACGCGTGCTTTCCGACTAGGAGATCCTGCACAAGAGAGTAGCCGCGTTTGTCCGCGTTGTGCGCTATGCCGGCGAAATGATGAATGATTCTCATTCGCGCGGCGCGACAAAAGTAATCAGCCACGGCGAGAATTTCATCGGCTGGTCTGCCCTGTCCGAGCAACCATTGGGCGTAGGAACAGGTCGCACTGATCGCGAACAGTTCAGTCGCGATTCCGACAAAGCGGGAAAGCAGCAATTGTTCGCGATCTATTTTCGGACCGAACCGCGCCATCGCGTGAAATAATCCGCGCGCCAATCGTTTGCTCGTTCGCGCCGCATAATCAACATGCCGTTGCAACCCGTCGTGCAAGTTATCAATCTTTCCCGCTCCGTTCGGCAGCCATTGGCGTGGATACCAGCCGGCATAGAATTTTCCGGAACTGAAAACCGCTTTCACGCGATCAGACATCGGCAGTTGCGTGTTGAAAATTGCGCCGCCGACTTTCAAGTGCGGATCGAGCGCCTCGCGCGCAATAAACAGCCGCATGATTTCGCTCGACCCTTCGAAGATCATGTTGATGCGGCAATCACGCAGAAAACGTTCAACTGCGATTGGCGGCTCGCCGCGCCCGGCCAGTGATTGCGCCGTTTCATAGCCGCGACCGCCACGTACCTGCATGGCTTCGTCTGCGATGCGCCAGGTGGTTTCAGTGGCCCACATTTTGCACATGGCGGTTTCGATGCGCAGGTCGCCTGCTTTGCGATCGACCAGTGCCGACGTGAGAAACGTCATTGCTTCCATGGCGAACACGTTGCCTGCCATTTCCGCGATTTTGCCCGCGATCGCCGCGTGTTTGCCGATCGGGGCACCCCACTGAATCCGTTCGCCCGCCCATTTCCGGCAGATCTCGAGCAAGCGCTTGGATAACCCGGTGCAGGCAGCTGGAAGCGTTAGCCGTCCGGTGTTGAGGGTCGTGAGCGCGACCTTCAAGCCCTGGCCTTCCTTCGCGATCATGTTTTCGCGCGGCACGCGAACGTTGGTAAATTTCACGATGCCGTTGTACAGCGCGCGCAAACCCATGAAATGACAGCGATACGTAATCTCGAGTCCGGGCGAATCGACATCGACAATGAACGCGGTGATCTGTTTGCGCTCGCGGCCACCGACGATTTTCGACGGCGTGCGCGCCATGACCACAAGCACGCCAGCCTTGATCAGATTGGTGCACCAGAGTTTTTCCCCGTTGAGGATGAACGTGGAGTCGTCTTCGGTCGGCTCGGCGCGCAGACTCATGTTCGCAGGATCGGACCCGGCGTTCCATTCCGTTAGTGCGAACGCGGAGATCTCGTGACGCGCGACGCGCGGCAGATATTTCTTCTTTTGTTCTTCAGTCCCGAAAAGCAGCAACGGTTGGGGCACGCCGATCGATTGATGTGCGGAGACGAGCGCCGTGACATTTGCGTCCCAGCTTCCGAGCAACATCGCCGCGCGTCCGTAATTGACCTGAGATAAGCCGAGGCCGCCGTACTGCTTCGGGATTTTGACTCCGAATGCGCCCATCGCGAAAAGATCATCGATGTTCTTCTGCGGAATTTCGCCGGTGCGATCGATCTCGTCCGGATCGACATGTTCACGCAGATAGTTTTCGAGATTGCGCAAAAATTCTTCACCGGCAGCGCGATCTTCCGCGCTCTGTGCCGGATAGGGGTGAATTCGATTGAAATCGTAGCGGCCGATAAAAAGATTGCTGGCAAAACTGCCGCGATCCTCAAGGGGATCGCGCGCGGCTTCTGCTAGCTCGAGCGCTTCGCGCTGGCCTTTCCCCATCTTCGATGTATCGATGACGGCGGCAGGCGGTGCCTTTTCCGGCTTCGCGCTGGTTTCCTTACCGATCTGTTTCTCCGGCGCTACGTCAGTTTTCATAGAATTTCGCTCCGTCACGCGCGTGTTTCTTCAAAATCTCGCATGGCAAAAATTTCTCTTCGCTTTGCGCCAGCCTTTCGAGTTCACCGACGATTTTCTTCAACCCAAAATGTTCCGCGAAACGCAACGGCCCACCGCGGAACGGCGCGAAGCCGGTTCCTAAAATCATTCCGTAGTCCACGTCCTCCGGCGAAGCGACGACTTCCTCCTCCACGCAACGCGCCGCTTCATTCACCATCAGGAGGACCAGACGTAGCGCGATGTCATCCGCTGTAGCCGGTGGCGATAACGCCGGCTGGCTCTTCGTGCTGCCTTCGCCCCGGCCGGGGTCACCGCCCCCGGCTACAACGCGCCACTGCGTAAGCGAGTCGTTAGGCGCTTGTGTTTTGCTCTCGTATTTGTAAAAACCGGCAGCCGTTTTGCGCCCAAGCATCTGCCCGTCACGCAACCAGAGCAAAACAGACGAAACGTGATCGCGGCGTCCGTAGGCCTTTTCAAGCGTACTTCCAATATCAACGGCAATATCGACGCCGATTTCATCGATCAACCGCAGCGGCCCCATCGGCAAGCCCCATTGCACAAGCGCGTGGTCGATCTTGCCTGGTTCGAGGCCAGCTTCGAAAAGCTCAGCGGCGTCGAGCAAATAAGGAAACAAAACGCGGTTCACCAGAAAACCCGGGCTGTCGCGCACAATCACCGGCAGCTTTCCGATTTGTCGCACAAAGGCGAGGCTCCGCTCGCGTGTCTCCTCTGATGTTTCTTTGGCAATAACAACTTCCACCAGTTTCATTCGGTTGACCGGATTAAAAAAATGCAGCCCGATCACGTGCTCCGGCGAGACCGTCACGTCAGCCAGCTCGCTGACTGGAAGCGCCGAAGTGTTGGTGGCGATGATCGTCTTCGGACCGGCTTCCATCGCCAGCTCGCGAAAAACCTCTTTTTTGACGCTCAACTTTTCTGAGGCGGCTTCGATCACGAATCGCACATCGCGCAACTCCATGGGAGCGGTCGAGCCACAGATCCGAGCGCGACCTTCCTTTGCCTTTTCCTCCGTCATCAAGCCGCGCTTCACCGCGTCGGTGTAAATCTTCTCGATGTTCGCCAAACCGTGGTTGATCTGTTCTCGAGCGATGTCGCGTAGAATCACCGTCACGCCACGAGAGCTGAGCCATTGCGCGATGCCCGAGCCCATGACGCCGGCGCCGATCACCGCCGCGTGTACTACTCTTTCGCTCGGCGCTCTCGAAGATCCTTTTTTGTATTTCTCCGCCAAAAAGAAATTGCGGATCAGGTTTTGTGTGGATTCGGCCTTGCCGAGATTCACAATCGTATCCAGCTCGAGTACGAGCGATTGTTCCGTAGACTCGGAAAGGCCTTTCCTGATTACCTCTAGAGCGCGCGCCGGCGCTGGATTGTGATCACGCGGCGCGGGAATCTCCTGACAGAGCTTCGGCACCGCGGCTGGTTTGCGTTTTCCGGCACTCAGCTTTCTCTTCGCGCGATCGATCAACTGATCGCGCGGCGAAATTTCATCGACCAGCCCAAGTTTCAAAGCGTCTTGAGCAGAATAAAGTTTCCCTTTCAAAATCACTTCAGCGGCTTTTTCGGCGCCAATCAAACGCGGTAGGCGCGTGCAACCGCCCCATGCAGGAATTAACCCGAGAGTAGTTTCGGGAAGCCCAATCCGCGTCGCTGGATCGTCACTGGCAACGCGGTAATCGCACGCGAGAGTCACTTCGTATCCGCCGCCGGCGCTCGCGCCGTGGATGGCCGCGACCGTTGGAATTTTTAAATCTGCAAGCCGGTTAAAGATTCGCTGACCTTCCGCAATGAACGCGCGCATGTCTCCTGACTGCGCTTGTTGCAAAAGCGTCTTCAAATCCGCGCCCGCGACGAAGATCGATTTCTTCGCCGACGCGATAATCAATCCGCGCAGGGAAGCGTCATTCTCAATGAAACCGAGATGTTCATTTAGCTCGTCGAGCGTGGCAGCATCGAAAATATTCGCGCCAGAATCGGGCCGATCGAAGAGGAGCGTGCAGATGTCGCCGTCATCAATCTCGCGCCGAATTATTGGAGCTGTAGCAACTGCTGCCATTACCTTCATTTTGGAGCGTTTCCGGCAAATGCCAAGCGCTGAAGAAGAGTTAAAAAGTTACAACGTTAGGCGTGGCAGGTTTTGTAACCTTTTTGAAAACTGTTTCCGCGGGCGTTGCGTCCTTTGACGCAGGGTGCTAAGGAACCCGACGGCGTCCGCGCATGTAAGGAGGCTGCTTATGCTCGGTAAAACTTTGTTGCCCGAAATCAAAAAGCCAGTCGTGCCTCGCAATCGCCCTGCACAGCCGCCGTCAAAGTTGGACGAAGCGGCACACAAAAGCGCTGACGAAGTTTTTGAAATGCTCGGCGCGTCCGCCGCGGGTTTGAGCGAGGAGGAGGCGGCAGCGCGCTTGGAAGAACACGGGCCTAACGAGGTCGCGTACGAGAGGAAAGAAAACTGGCTGCAACGGCTTTGGGTTGCTGCGCGCAATCCGCTGGTGATTTTACTGACGGTCCTGGCAATTTTGTCGTATTCGACCGGAGATGTCGCGGCCGGCACGATCATGATGTTGATGGTGGCCCTCGGCATGTCGCTGCGTTTTGTTCAGGAAACACGCGCCGATAACGCAGCCGCAAAATTGAAGGCCATGATTACCGTCACGGCCACAGTCGTTCGCGATGGCCAGACGAGAGAAATTCCGCTCCGGGAGCTTGTGCCCGGCGACGTGGTGAAATTGTCCGCTGGCGACATGGTTCCGGGCGATGTGCGCCTGATCTCAGCGAAAGACCTCTTCGTCATTCAAGCCACGCTTACGGGCGAATCGCTACCAGTCGAGAAAACGGACGCGCCGGATCTGCGCGAAAATATTTCGTCAATCGAGCGCGCCAATCTTTGCTTCCTTGGGACCAGCGTCGAGAGCGGCTCGGCGACAGCGGTCATCGTTGCGACCGGGGGGCAGACTTATTTCGGCAAGGTCGCACGCAGTCTCGCGGGGCGACAAATCGATACTGCCTTCGACAAGGGCGTCAAAAGATTCACCTGGCTGATGATTCGGTTCATGATCGTGATGGTGCCGCTGGTTTTTCTCATCAACGGCGTTACGAAGCATGATTGGAAAGAGGCGTTTTTCTTCGCCTTGGCAGTGGCGGTCGGTCTTACCCCGGAAATGCTGCCGATGATCGTCTCGGTTTGCCTGTCAAAGGGAGCGATCGCCATGTCACGCAAGGAAGTGATTGTGAAACGCCTGAACTCGATCCAGAACTTCGGCGCGATGGACGTGCTCTGCACGGACAAGACCGGCACGCTTACGATCGATCGCGTGATCCTGGAAATTTATTGCGACGTTTTCAAGAACGAGAACGAAGAAGTGCTGCGCGACGCGTATCTTATCAGCCATTTTCAAACCGGGCTGAAGAATGTGCTGGATCGCGCGGTGCTTAAACATGCGGAACTGCATGGCGAACTCGGCATCAACACGTTCGCAAAGCTGGATGAAATCCCGTTCGACTTTTCGCGCCGCATGATGTCCGTGGTCGTCGAGGGTCCCGACGGCCAGTGTCAATTGTTGACCAAAGGCGCGCCCGAAGCGGTCTTCACAAAATGCACACACTTCGAGAGCGGGGGCGAGATTTTCGAGATGGAGCCCATCCTCGTCGGCGATCTCCTGCAACAGGTAAACGAACTAAGCGAGGATGGATTCCGGGTGCTCGCGGTGGCGACAAAGAAGATCGACAAACGCCAAGCCTACTCGAAGTCGGACGAGTCGGATCTCGTTCTGACAGGATATCTAGCCTTTCTCGACCCTCCAAAGGAGACTTCAATTGAAGCGATTGCGGCGCTGCATCAGCACGGCGTCGCCGTGAAAGTGCTAACTGGCGACAACGATTTAGTAACTCGCAAGGTTTGCACCGAAGTTGGCATCGACGCGCAGAAAATTGTCCTCGGGCGCGAAATCGAAGCGATGTCCGAAGCGCAGCTATCCGACGCCGTCGAAAGCACCGATGTTTTTGCACGCCTGTCACCGGTGCACAAGCAAAGGATCGTCGAGGCGCTCAAAAGTAAGCGCCACGTCGTGGGATTCATGGGCGATGGCATCAACGACGCGCCTGCACTGCGCGCGGCCGACGTCGGCATCTCAGTCGATAACGCCGTAGACATCGCTAAAGAATCTGCCGACATCATCCTGCTCGAGAAGAGTCTCCTCGTGCTGGAGGAGGGCGTGCTCGAAGGACGCAAAGTGTTCGTGAACATTTTGAAATACATCCGCATGGGCGCAAGCTCGAACTTCGGCAACATGTTCAGCGTGATCGGCGCCAGCGCGTGGCTGCCTTTTGTCCCAATGGCGCCAATTCAAGTCCTGACCAACAATTTGCTCTACGACTTCTCCCAGGTGCCGATTCCCACGGACAATGTCGGTCCGCAACAGACCGCCATGCCTCGGCCGTGGCACATCGGGGAGATTGCGAAATTCATCGTGTTCATCGGGCCAATCAGTTCGATTTTCGATTACACGACTTACGCGCTGATGTGGTTCATCTTTAAATGCAATCAACTGGATCTCGCGCCGCCGGCGGATTTAGCCGCGCGTTTTGCAAATGCGTCAGCGCCAGACGCGACCTACGCTGCGGCACTTTTTCATACCGGGTGGTTTGTGGAATCGCTCATGACGCAGACCCTGATTATTCACGTCATTCGCACGAACCTGATTCCGTTCGTCCAATCGCGCGCCAGCTGGCAACTTACAATCACGACATTGTTGATCATGGCAATCGGAGCATACCTGCCGTTCTCGCCGCTCGGCGGGTTTTTGGGATTTGTCCCGCTGCCAACTCTTTACTGGCCATTTTTGCTGCTCACGTTGATTTGTTATCTCGGTCTAACCCAAATTGTGAAGGTCTGGCTGCTGAGGAAGTCGTGGATTTGATCATCGCAGCACGACTTGCATCTGGCCGTCGCTTTTTGCTCTACCCGTCAGTGAATCGATCGGTTACGCGCTCGGCCACACGGAGGCGACGTTGTGATTCTGACCTCGGCTAGAATTTATCCAAGTCTTCGATGACTTTTTCCATGCCGCGGACCACGAGCGTGAACCGATCGTAATCGAGTTTGTCAGGTGTGTCGCTTGATGAGTGGTAGTACGGATAACGAAACGGCGCTGTATCGGTTACCATGATAGCGGGGTAGCCCTGACGCCAGAACGACCATTGATCGGACCAGCCCACGCCGGGGACGAACGCGGGAAGCGCGGCGCCTTCGGATGGGATCTTTGCGTGTTTGCGGAACAGGGCGATGACGCGACGTAGCAACGCGCGTGAATGAACATTGCTAACAAAACCGATGAAGTTGCCAACTTTCGGATAGAAAATGCCCAGGCCTGGTGATGGATAGGTTTGCGAATGCGGCGCGTCGGAAAAATAGCCGATCGTTTCCAGGCTGATCATGGCCGAGATTTTGTCGCCGCGCGCTTTGCATCTACGGGCATAGACAAGGCTTCCCATTTCACCGGACAAAAAATAGGGTGGCTCCTCGTT
>Ga0306920_100012059_pt1 | contig 11719 bp, 11 predicted proteins | sample flu12Cox44000170_FD_204666 | JGI IMG/M metagenome (GOLD analysis project Ga0306920, IMG submission 204666) | Lab enrichment of tropical soil microbial communities from Luquillo Experimental Forest, Puerto Rico - flux4day.12C.oxic.44.000.170 (v2)... | ecosystem: Environmental > Terrestrial >...
AAGTTTGGTCGTAAAAAATCCCAGGGGCGAACCGGGCATTTCAATCGGACGCCGGTAACGGACGACGTAACGCGCCCCGGCTTTGGGGTCAGAATCGAGCCGGCGTGAGGCCAGCCCGGCGTCGCGGACCAGCTGCGCGATTTTTGGCGAGGTCTCGAGGAGGGTGTTCGGCCCACACTCGGCGAGAAACCCGTCGCGGCGGACGGATTGAATCACACCACCAACGCGTCCGCCGGCCTCGTACACCGTGACCGGCACGCCCCGCCGTTTCAGATAAAACGCCGCGGTCAATCCGGTGATGCCGGCCCCGATGATGGCAACGGGTTTCATTGGCAAAATCTTTCGGAGGGACGAGTTCCACGAGTCCCTGGCTGAAAATTTGATTGGGGACTCGTATCACTCATCCCTCCGAAGGATAAATCACGCCGGCTCATGCCACACAATCGTGTTGAGTTCGCCTTGGAACGGCCAATCTTCTGGCTGTTTTACCAAACCGTCCTTGATGGGATTTTGCCAGAGATAAAGCCACTTTTGCTGATAACTCTCGCCGTGGCGCAACTGATAATCGAAAAAATCCTTCTGCCAGATTGGCTTCTCCTCCGGATGCGGCCAACGCCGCGTCACGTCCGACCGCCAGAATTGAGCCCATTGTTTCAACGGTGTGATAGGCATCGTCGCCGGTGCGCAGAAAAGATGAAGGTGATCCGACATGATGACATATCGGCCAATCAACCAGCGATCCGCTTTGCGCCAGGAACCCAAAAGGAGGGAAACAATTTCAGGCCGCGCCAGCAGTGGCCGCCGTTTGTCCACGCAAACGGTGACAAATTGAAGGACAGTTTGACCAGCAAATTCCAGCGAAGGCAGGTGAGGCAGTCTTTGGCGACCTGGTTCGTGGATTGATGATTGCATTATTTAGTCAGGGACTCGTATAACTCGTCCCTCCGATTGATTCAAATCGTCTTGGAATGCCTCCGCTGACCTTCGGGCGCAAGCGTGTTGTCGAAACACATCGCGATGTTGCGGATGAACAGGCGGCCGGCGTCGGTCACTTCAAGGCCGGTGGCATTCCGTTTCACCAAACCATCCGTTTCAAACGGTGCGAGCGCCGCGAGTTCCTTCTCAAAATGCTGTTGGAAGTTGATGCCGAGTCTTTCCGACATGGCGGCAAAATCGAGCGAGAGATCGCACATCACGCGCATGATGGTTTCGCGGCGGATTTTGTCCTCGTCGGTGACGAAATAAGCGCGGTTTAATGGCACCTTGCCGGCATCCACGGCGTCCTGCCATTTCGGCAGTTCCTTCTCGTTCTGCCAGTAAGCTTCGGGAATCTGCGAAATGCTCGACATGCCGAACGCATAAATGTCCGACCCGGCGCGGGTGCTGTAACCCTGAAAATTCCGCTGGAGCTTTTTCTCGCGCTGCGCCTCGGCCAGTTCATCGGTCGGCCTGGCAAAATGATCCATGCCGATATAAACGTATTGGCCGTCCGTCGTGAGTTTCTCAATGACGAGCTTGAGCACTTCCAGCTTGGTCTCGGGCGTAGGCAGGACTTCGCGTTCGAGGATTTTCTGCGACGGCTTGATCCACGGCACGTGTGCGTAGCTGAACACAGCGAGCCGGTCGGGCTTCATTGTCAATACCGTGTCGAGCGTTTCGTTGAACGACTGTGGTGTCTGGAACGGCAGGCCGTAAATCAGATCCAGGTTGATGGAGTTGTAGCCCAGCTCGCGCATCCAATCCATCGCCTGCTGCGTCATTTCGCGAGGCTGGATGCGGTGAATTGCCTCCTGCACCTTCGGATTGAAATCCTGCACACCCATCGAGGCGCGGTTGAAGCCGATTTCCTTCAGCGCCACCATGTGCCCGCGCGTCAGTCGGCGCGGGTCCACTTCCACACTGGCCTCGATGTCGGGCGAAAAGGTGAAATGTTGGTGTATGATTTCGCCGAGCCGACGGATTTCGTCAGGCCGAAGAAACGTGGGTGAACCGCCGCCGAAGTGGAGTTGGACGGCTTTGCGGTCCTTGTTCAGTCTTGGCGCCATCTTTTCCACTTCGCGGCCCAGTGCCTCGACGTAGGCCATGCCTTTGTCATGATTGAGTGTGATGACAGTCGTACAACCACAGAACCAGCAAAGGGTTTCACAGAACGGGATATGGAAATAGATCGAGAGGTCGCGCGGTACACGGTTGTTCTCCTCAATTTTTGCGGAAAGCTGGTCCCACGAAATGGCGTCGGTGAATTTTGTGGCCGGCGGGTAACTGGTATACCGCGGTCCGGGCACGTTGTATTTCTTCACCAAATCCAGATTGACGTTCAACGCGCTCATTTGAGGAAGAAACAGTTTCGCGCGAAGGCCGCGAAGTTTACTAAGGAAAGAGAAAAAATCCCTTTGCCGCCTTCGCGTTCTTCGCGCGACGATTTCTTATAGAAAATGAGTTTCATTTAAAGGTTTTCACGGTTTCGGCCAGGGCGGCGAGGTTTTCCAGTTTCGCCTGGGGGGGCACACCGTGGCCGAGATTGAAAATGTGACCGCGTGTGCCTCGCATTTCCGTCAGAATCCGGCCGGTCTCCGCGGCGACGATTTCCGGTTTGGTCAGAAGCAAAGCTGGATCAAGATTGCCTTGCACGCCAACGTGTTCCGGCAATTGGGCGCGCACGTCCGCCAGCCGCACCGTCCAGTCAATCCCCAGCACGTTGGCGCCGGTGTCCACCAGGGTATGCCAGTGACCATGGACGTCCTTGGAAAAAACCACGACCGGCACGGTGCTTTTCAGCGCGGAGACAATCTGCTTGATCCAACTGGCCGATGCAGCCGCAAAGGCAGTTCCGGACAACAATCCGCCGAGGCTGTCAAAAATCTGCACCGCATCCACGCCGGCCAGGATTTGCATCTGCAACACGCGCGTCACGGCCACAGTCAGCTTTTTCATCAACATGGAAAAAATTTCCGGTTCGGAATAGAACAGGTTTTTCGCCTGCGTGTATTCGTCCGCGCTGCCGCCTTCAAGCATGAAATTGGCGAGCGTCCAGGGCGAACCTGCAAAACCAATGAGCGCGGTCCTGTCGCCAAGCGAGGACTTGACGAGTTGCAGGGCGCGCGGAATGTAAGCCAGCCGTTCCGGCAGGGCAGGCACATTGAGTTGCTTGATGTCGTCCTCGGTGCGCAGCGCAAAGGCCATTTCGATGCCGCCGCCGTCACGGAACTTGTAGCCCTGTCCCAGGCCTTCGGCGGTGACGAGGATGTCGCTGAACAGTATCGCCGCATCGAAGTCAAATCGCTGGATGGGCTGGAGGGTGACCTCGGCGGCCAGTTCCGGAGTGCGGACCAGGGTCAGAAAGGGATGTTTGCTTTTAAGTTTGCGGTATTCCGGCAGGGCGCGCCCGGCCTGCCGCATCAGCCAGACCGGGGGACGGTCCACGGGGCGGCACCGGCAGGCATCGAGAAAACGCTGGCGGTTGGTCAGCATTGGCGTTTCGGATTTGGCCTGATTTGCGGCAATCACGGTCATTATCGGGTTAAAATACGATGAAACCCGGCAAACGGCGAGCGAGTTTTCAGCGCAACTTTGCCGGCACCCCGGTTTTTAATCCTAAGAACACGATGAAAGGCGAGCCGATCCAGAACCCAGGGCGCGAGTTGATTTGGCGGCGAAAGCTTACCGAAGCCGAACGCGCGGAGTTGCAAACCAAGCCGGACAACCACGCAGATTTGGAGTTCGAATCCCGTCTGACTGAAGAGCTGGATCGATTGCCGGACAAGCCGGTACCTTCAAATTTCACGGCCCGGGTACTCCAGGCCATTGAACGCGAAGAAATGCGTCCCCGTCCGACGGTTTGGCACTGGGGCTGGCGCGTACTGGTCCCCCGTCTGGCGGCGGGAGTGGCGGTCATTGGCATCGCCGGTTTGACCTATCAGCATTACGAATTCAACCAACGCGCCCGTCTTGCCCGAAACGTCGCACTCCTGGCCGCAACGCAACCACTGCCCAGCGTCGAGGCGTTGAAGAATTTCAATGCCATCCAGCGCATGAGCCAGCCGCGGGCCGACGAGGAATTGCTCGCGCTCCTGCAATGAACCGTTTGCGGCAGACGCCCTGGTGGCTGGTATTGTGCGTTGCCGGACAAGGAATTTTTTCCGCCACGTTTGCCGGAACCGTTCCCAGCGTTCCTCCACCGGCAAAATTGTTTTCGACGCCCACCAATGGCTTTTCGGCGTTGCCGCGCCCCCGGTCGCCCGTGGATTTGTTCCGGCAGTTGCTGGCCATGACCCCGGAGGAACGTGAAGCATTTTTGACCAATCGCCCGCCGCAAACCCGCGACCGCATCCTCGCGAAGGTCGATGAATACGAAGCGCTTGATGCAAACGAACGCGAGTTGCGGCTGCGCGCCACGGAACTGCGCTGGTATTTGCTCCCCCTCCTGCAAATGCCGCCGGACCAACGTACGGCACGGCTCACTCAGGTCCCGTCCAATATGCGCGAATTAGTCCAGTCCCGCCTCAGTCAGTGGAGCATTTTGCCGCCGCCGTTGCAGCAGGAGTTTTTGGAGAACGAACGCGCCCTGCGCTACTTTGCGAGCGTGGATATCAGCAACGGTCCGCCTCTGCCGCAAACCGCCTCGGCCGATCCGGAAACGGCGCGTTGGAGCGGGATGCCTGAAAATCAGCGGAAAATAATTGCCGCCAGCGTAAACCAATTCTTCGACCTGACACCGGAAGAGAAGGCAGCAGCGCTTAACACGCTGTCGGACGCCGAACGCCGGCAGATGCAAAGAACCCTGCTGGCCTTTGACAACCTGCCACCCAACCAGCGGGATGAATGCATTCGCGCTTTTGCGAAATTCACCGGCCTGTCCGTGTCCGAAAAGCAGGAATTTTTGAAAAACGCCGAGCGCTGGTCGCAAATGTCGCCGGCCGACCGGCAGGCCTGGCGTGACCTGGTCGTCAATGTGCCGGAATGGCCGCCCTTGCCCCAGGGATTCATATCCTCGCCGCCATCCCCCGCGAATCTTCAGCCAACGGCGACCAATCCGAATTGAAACGGTCAATTTGAAGTTTCCCATTCCCGCCGTTCCGATTTAACTTCTCAATGTGCATCCGATTGCGTTTCACCTGGGGCTGATCACCATCCATTGGTACGGCATCATGATTGCCGTGGCGTTTTTGGCCGGCCTTTGGACGGCCAGCCTCCGCGCCCGCCGCGTAAATATTCCAGCTGAATGCATCGCCGACATCGTGCTCTGGCTGATGGTCGGCGCCATCCTCGGAGCGCGCATCGTCTATGTGACGACCTATTGGAAGGATGAATTCGCCAACCAGCCGCTGTCGGAGATTTTCATGATTCAACATGGCGGACTGGTTTACTACGGCGGCCTGATTGGCGCGACGCTGGCCGGTTTCATTTATGTCCGTTGGAAACGATTGCCGCTGTGGCAGATTGCGGACGTGCTGGCGCCGAGTTGTGCTTTGGGCAACGTTTTTGGCCGTTTTGGCTGTTTTCTCAATGGCTGCTGTTATGGCCGGCCAACCGATCTGCCGTGGGGCGTCCATTTTCCCGCCGGCCACCAATACGCCGGTGTGCCCGTGCATCCCACGGAGATTTATGATGCGGCGAACAATTTCCTGCTATACCTCCTGCTTGCCTGGCTCTTTCGGCGCAAAAAATTCGACGGCCAAGTCTTCGCCATCTACCTCGTCGGCTATGCCGTCACCCGCACGTTCATGGAATTTTTCCGCGGGGATTATCCGCCTGACCACATTCATTATGGACTTACGCCGGGCATGCTGGTCAGTATCCCTATCTTCATTGCCGGCCTCGTGCTCGGCGTTGTGCTTTCGCGCCGCGAACCGAGGCAGGCTTAGCGAAATGGAGAATTGAAGATGGTTAAGCCCGATCTTCCAGCTCCCGTCTCCCCTCTGCCAATTCTTATCGCCGGTCCGACCGCGGTCGGCAAATCCGAAATCGCGCTCCAGCTTGCGGAACGAATTAACGGTGAACTCATTTCCGTGGACTCGATGCAGGTGTATCGGGGGCTCGACATCGGCACGGCCAAACCCTCGCCTGCCGACCGCACCCGCGTGCCGCATCACCTCATTGACATCTGCGATCTGACCGAATCGTTCGATGCCGCGCAATTCGCCCGGCTGGCGCGCCGCGCCGTGGCGGAAATCCACTCGCGCGGTCATGTGCCGATTCTCTGCGGCGGCACCGGCCTTTACTTCAAAGCCTTTCTGGAAGGGCTGGATGAAATGCCGTCCGCCAATGCCCAATTGCGGACCGAACTTGAAGCCATGCCATTGGAAAAATTGTTGGAGGAACTGCGTGGACGTGATCCGGTCACTTACGAAAAAATCGACAAGAAAAACCCGCGCCGGGTTATTCGTGCGGTGGAAGTGATGCGGCTAACGGGAAAACCGTTTTCAAAAGTTCAAAGTTCAAAGTTCAAAGTTCAAGGCCCAAAACCTGCAGTCCTCTGCCTGACACGCCAGCCGGATGATTTACGCCGACGGATTGATATTCGGGTGGACGAAATGTTCCGGCGCGGACTCGTCGAGGAAACCCGTGAACTGCTCAAACACGGACTGGAACAAAACAAGACCGCCATGCAGGCCATCGGCTATCGACAGGTGGTGGAACGTCTGCGCAGCGAACGCCCTCTTGCGGACACCATTGAGCTTGTGAAGGCCCGCACCCGCCAATTTGCCAAACGGCAACTGACCTGGTTCCGCGCCCAGAGAAATTTGGAGTGGACGGAATTGAACCCGGACGAATCACCGGGAGGATTCGCAGCGAATCTTCTGCGAAAGTTCAAAACTAACTTTCCCGTGGCCGTTTGACGACGACGTCAACGCCGGCTTTGTTCTTGGCAATCATGTTGGCGGGCAGGATGCCGCGCCAGAAAACGTTCGGATAAATCACGGCGCCGCGCCCGATGATGCTGCCCGGATTCAATACGGCGTTGCAGCCAACTTCCGCGCCATCACCCAACAACGCGCCGAATTTACGCAGGCCGGTGTCGAACGGCCGGCCGTCCACTTCCACTTCGATGTTACCGGGGAACATTTTGAAATTGGAAATCTTTACGCCCGCGCCCAGGTGTGCCTTGTGACCGAGGATGGAGTCACCGACGTAATTAAAGTGCGGCGCCTGCGCGCCGTTGAACAGGAGCGAGTTTTTGATTTCGGTGGAATTGCCGACCACGCAGTTGTCGCCGATGATGACGTTCTCGCGAAGATAGGCGTTGTGACGGATCTTGCAGTTTTTACCGATGATGGCCGGGCCTTTGATCATGGCGCCATCCTCGACGACCGTGCCTTCACCAATGAATACCTTTTCGCCAATGAACGCGCGGCCTTCGCATTTATTATGGAGCGCTGGTTTAACGTTCGCGGCGAGGTAGCCTTCAATTTTTTTGAGCGCATCCCAGGCAAATGCGCAGCCGTCAACGATGGCGGCGTGTTCAGTTTGGTTGAGGTCAAACAGGTCGGCTGGCTTGAACATGCGGGCACAGTAACAAAACACCTGCAGTGGGAAAGCGTGATTTTAGCGAAGTTTACGCCGGTCCTGCGTTTGTCAGCCCTCAGAGCACCTGGCCGGTTCCCGGGAGGTCGCCGATTCCGCAACCGGCTGCCGGAACGGCGGTTTTGAGTTGAAACTGTCAACGGAATGGCAAGCCAGTGTCCAAATGAAGCACAGCCTTCATTGGTCCGCGCCGTGGTTGTCGAAAATCGCCGAATTGACCGATATTTGCAGATTTTCAAGTTACTGAAAAGGCGAAGTTTAACCTCAACCTGCCTTTTGACGTATCCGTGGGGCATGGCAACTGCTCTTGACTTCGAAGAAATAGTGCATCACCAGAATTAAAAAATGTTGGTTGATATACATCGCCAGTCTGTGCAGTAAAAGATGTTATGAAAATTCGGACTCTGCTAGTGGATGATCAATCCACCTGTTTGACGGTTCTGCAAGACCTGCTCCGTTTCGAAGCGGACATCGAAATTATTGGAACCGCCGCGAGCGGTGCCGAAGCCATCGAGTCCATCAACCAACTGGCGCCCGACCTGGTGTTTCTGGACGTGCAAATGCCTGAAATGGACGGCTTCGAGGTGGTTTCCCGAATCAAATTACCGAGGATGCCGGTCATTATCTTCGTGACCGGGCACGACGATTGTGCGTTAAAAGGGTTCGAGGCACATGCCCTGGATTATTTGATAAAACCCTGCCAGATGGCCCGTCTGCGATCAGCCGTGGAACGCGCACGGCAACAAATCCAGCACCATCGCAATGGCGATATCCAGCAGAAGCTCGATAGCCTCATGCGGGACCTGAAGGCGGATACCAAGTATCCCGATAGACTGGCTGTGAAATCCAACGGCCGGATCGTGTTTCTGCGCCTGTCCGACATTGACATGGTGGAGGCGGCGGACAATTACGTTAAACTATACGTCGGCAACGAAACGCATATGTTGCGCGAAACCCTCACTGCACTGGAGGAAAAGCTCCCGCCAGACCATTTTGTGCGCATCAGCCGTTCCACCATTGTGAACATTGAATCAGTCAAGGAATTGCATCCCATGTTTCATGGTGAATACACAGTAGCTCTCCACAATGGCACCCGCGCGACGCTCACCCGCGGTTATCGGGAACAGCTGCGGCAGCTGGGTGTCACAACCTGAGTCACCCGGCAAGGCTGGCTAAAAAGCCGGCATTTTCGCCTGAATTCCACCCCTCCGGGGGTGCATTTTACCCCTCGATTCCTCCAGTATGTCCCAAATTCGTCACGTTTTTGGGCATTTACGATTAAATAGACTGTGCGCGCTGGTCAGTGAGTCCGACCGGTTGCCTGAGAAAAAAACAGTAAGCGTACCAGAGAAAAATATGAAAACTTCAAAGATATGGTCGTGGTGGCTGGCAGGAGTTTGCCTCCTTGGCACTGGCCTGGATGTCCAAGCCGTCAATCTTTACCTGCGCTCCGGTTCTGCTGCCTGCATCTACAGCGGCAGCACCACGCAAACGCTGCAATTGAAGTCGGGCACCAGTCAGACGGGCATTGCCTTCTCCGCTCAAACGAACCTGTTCAGTTTCTATTCCGCACCGCTGACCAATTCCGTTTTCATTGCCGCCGGCAAGAAAATCAGCGGAATCATCGGTGTGCAAAATAACGGGAGTGCCGACTTCCAATTCAATGCCAGCGCGGTTTTTTACGATTACGACCCGGCGACCGGGAACCAGGTCCAAATGGTTGCGACAGCCGCTTCCGGCCAGGTCACCGCCGGTAAAAATGGCAAAAGCGGACATGCCACCCTGCCCACCACCCGGCTCGGTGGCGCGGGCTATACCCTCCCTGCGGCCCACTTGTTGAAAACGGTCATCAAGGTGACGGTCAACGCGAGCAGCGGCATCAACGGTGCCCTGATTTACAATGCCGGCAGCGGCAATGGGAAATCCCTCGTCCAGTTCCCACAGGATAACAGCATTATCTGGCCGTTCGCAAATTTCCCGACGACACCGAACGCCACCATTACGACGCCCGCCTCGGCGCAGCAGAATTCCACCGGCAATGTGGCGTCCGTGCTGAACGCCGGCATAGGTGCCACTTATTTCTGGAGTATTACCAATGGGACCATTACTGCCGGACAATCCACTCCTCAGATCACCTGGACGGCCGGTGCGTCCGGCACGACCGGCCTGGGAATTGCGATTGTAAACGGTTGTTTTTCGGCCAGCGGAGCAGCCGTGGTCACACTCAACGCCAAAACCAATCAAACTGTTTCCTTCGATCCGGTCCCCACTCAAACGTACGGTAATTCACCGATTACAATGGTGGCCACCGCTTCTTCCGGCTTGCCGGTCACGTTCAACCTCGTTTCCGGCCCGGCAACCGTGTCCGGCAGCACCCTGACGATAACGGGTGCCGGCACAGTCGTGGTGAACGCAAATCAAGCGGGCAATTCCAGCTATAATCCCGCGGTGGTCGAGCAATCATTCACAGTAAATCCGGCGGCTCTTTCAGTTTCAGGGATGGTCGCAAATGACAAGGTTTACGACAGTACCGCCACGGCCGTGCTCGACACGAGTAGCGCGGTGCTGGTCGGCGTGGTCCCCGGCGACAGTGTCGCTCTCGACTTCACTTTTGCGGCGGGCTACTTCCTGGACGCAAACGTCGGTTCGGGCAAGACGGTGCAAATCAGCGGCCTGGACATCAACGGTGCCGACGCGGGCAATTATACGCTGGTTGCTCCGACCACAACCGCCAGCATCACGGCGGCGCCCCTGACCATCACAGCGGTGGCTGACAGCAAGACTTATGACAGTACGACGACTTCATCGGCTACTCCAACCGTTGCCGGCCTGCAAGGCTCCGACACCGTCACCGGCCTGGTTCAGACCTATGACACCCCGGATGCCGGCACGGGCAAAACCCTCAACGTCAGCGCCTATTTAGTCAACGATGGCAACAACGGCGCCAATTACACCGTCGGCACAGTTTCCAGTTCCTCCGGTGTCATCAACCCGGTGATTCTGACGGTGACCGCCAATAACCAGGTTAGGATGTGTGGTCAACCTAATCCGGTGTTGACGGCCAGTTATTCAGGCTTCATCAACGGCGAAGATGCCAGTGTGCTGACGACCACAGCCACGTTGAGCACCGCGGCTACGATTAGCAGCGCACCCGGTTCTTATCCGATCACGGCCGGCAGCGCGACCGCCGTCAACTACACCATGAACTATGTCAGTGGGACGCTGGTCGTAGCCCAGCCCCTGCAATTGAGCTGTACCAGTGTCACGGTGAATGGAACCACTGAGTGCGTCGTCAGTTGGCCCACGCTCACAGGGCAAAATTACCAGCTCGAGCGTATTACCGACCTCGCCACCCCCACTTGGACCCCGGTGGGCAGTCTTCTGCCGGGAACCGGAGGCATGATTGCCGTGACCAACGACATGAGCGGCTCGCCACAAGGCTTCTTCCGCGTGAAAGTGCAGTAACCGGCCGTTGCGGATTTCAAAATAACAATACCAGGGCGATTTTTGGGTTGGTTGGTCAGGCCGGCGGGGTAAAACCCGCCGGCCTGTAAGTTCATCCACATCGGAAGATGGCAACGCAATGATATTCCCGCCGTTTAGGGTTGCCATGGAGTGATGGGGGTTTAGAGTATGTACCGTTCAAATGAAATTGTTTGGGTTGTTTATTGCCATCCTGGTGGCGCCGGTTTTCACAGCGTCGGCGCAGGTCACCGTCAATTTAACCGTGGACCAGGACCAATTTCTGCCTGGTGAAGCCCTGCCGGTGGCCGTGCATATCACCAATCAGTCCGGCCAGTCCTTGCATTTTGGAGCCGATCCGGATTGGCTGACTTTCAGCGTGGAGGCGGCGGATGATTTTATCGTCGTTAAAAATTCCGATCCGCCGGTCCAGGGCGAATTCAGCCTGGATTCATCACAGGTGGCCACGAAGCGCGTGGATTTGGAACCGTCTTTCGATCTAAAACGGGCGGGACATTATCGGATCATCGCCATCGTGCGGATCAAGGATTGGAACACGGAGATTACCAGTCAGCCCCAGGGGTTCGATATCATTGATGGCGCGAAATTATGGTCGCAAGTATTTGGGGTGCCCCTGCCGGCCGGCGTATCGAACCGCCCGCCGGAAGTCCGCAAATATACCCTGGAGGAGGCCAATTATCTGCATTCCCAGTTGCGCATGTACGTGCAGGTG
>Ga0306920_100012061_pt1 | contig 11718 bp, 16 predicted proteins | sample flu12Cox44000170_FD_204666 | JGI IMG/M metagenome (GOLD analysis project Ga0306920, IMG submission 204666) | Lab enrichment of tropical soil microbial communities from Luquillo Experimental Forest, Puerto Rico - flux4day.12C.oxic.44.000.170 (v2)... | ecosystem: Environmental > Terrestrial >...
GTTGATCGTGCTGCCATCAGACTGCGCGAACACCTTACCCACACCGGCACCGATGGGAATAGCGTAGTTACTGCGTGCGAGATCGAAGTTCCAGATCGCCGTCGAGCGCAGATACACGCCCTGTGGCAGGTTGTAGATGAAGAAGGGCTGCACGGTGAGGTTGTTCTGCGTCGGCCGGTCGCTTTCCCCGGCAAAGGAGTGCTGCCAGGTTACGAGTCCGCCGAGGAGGCCCCACGTCTGCGGCGCAATGGCGACAGCTGCGAGTCCCGCCTGCCACTTGCCGGTGCCGAGCGCCTGATCGCTCGCCGTGGGAAGAGTCAACTGGGGGCCGATACCGAGGACGAGACCCTCCTCCTTGAACAGCGCCAGATCGAACAGGTTGAGGTCACCGAGACCGGTCGTGTTGCCGCTGCCGCTCGTGCTGGGTGCGGTAGCGATCGGCAACGTCGCACGCAGGATCTGTGGCATACCGCCGAACAGGTGCGGCAGTACACCGCGCAACAGTAGCGCGTTCGTGGAGTTGTCCGAGTCATAGAGCTGAGGAGCCCACTGATCCTGCAGGTTGGCAGTGAGTGTCGGCGTCAACGGATTGTTCGCGTCGTTCATCTGCTGATCGGACTGCGCCATTCCCGCCACCGGCGCGATAAGAAGTGCGAACATGGCGCCCAGCCCGCGAGCACGGCAACGCCCACCTGTCGCGGGACCGTCATAGGGGATATCCGGACGTGTTGTCATTCGTGTCGGCAGCGCGAATCGTTCGAACCGCGCTGTTCAACCGACTGATTCGAAATCTCCTGGTTTCCAGCTCTTGTCGAAGGCGGCCTGCTCCGGCCCGTAGATGCGGATGTACGCGAACCACCCTCTTGTTGGAACCGTCTTAATCCAGCGCTGCGCGTGTCCGCCCGGGACAGTGGGACCAAAGTACAAATCAACCGACGAAGCGCTCGCAAGATCCTTCAATTCGAACATCGAGCGCAGGGCCGCCTTGTCCTGATCCGTCTGAACCTGCGATCGAGTAGCGGCGTCGTAGACCGTGACAGACCAAAAGAGCTTGCCCGGGACGGGCAGAGGAACGTTCAACTTGTAGGTCTTGCCGCCATCGAGAAATGCGCCTGTAGTGTCACGCGCACCCATCCAATAGAGCGATCCTGCACCCGCCGTGCGGCGAAACATCGCCGGCGAGGTCACGATCGCTTGTGCAAACCAGCGATCCCGCGCTTCCAGATCAATCCCGGCTGGGGTCTCAAATTGAGCGCTGTCGGGCACCAGGCCGACCCACTCCCACTTTCTATCCGGCCAGTTCACTCGATCCGGGCGAGCACTGTCGAACGCGGACACCAGCAATTGGTCCCGCCCGGCTATGGCCGCTCGTTCCAGAAGGTCCTTTCTCCGGCCGTCTGAAGGAAACGCGCTGCCTTTCTCGATACCGAGCGCCGAGAGCAGCCCGTACATGGGCAGAAATCCGGAGACCAAAGGCTCCGAGTTGATAATCGCGTGAAGCTTTTGCCAGAACTGGAGATTCGACTCCCAGGTCAGACAGGAGCTGTCCATTTTCTTTTCTGTGGTGTCGACGCAGGGCACGGGTTTGCCCGGATTCGTCAGCGGATAAACCTTTATGGCGCGAAGCGCGTCCAAGGCTTTCGCTACGTCGCCACCGGCCGGCAGAGCCCGGACCGCCAGCAGGTTCTTCATCGAGTTCGAACGTCCAACGTGATAACCGGAAGCTGTCTCCCCGCGATAGCCGGGCGGCAAAACCAGGTGCTTGCCGCCCTTGCCGGCATCGGGACCCGGCAAGCCCATGTCGAGCACCCAGCCCTGGTAGTGATCATCGATCAACCCGATGTAGGGTCCCGGTGGCAGTTCGATCACCATCGGCCCCTTCGAGACATCCAGACAGCCGGAGCCGTACGGGGTGTCGGAATTCAGCGTGAACCCGACTTGTCGCGGCCCACAGGCTGCGATGCCTATGGCCTCGTTGTCGTTGATGCCGACCGCACGGTTGCCGTTAAAGATGCCTTCATTTGATACTGCGGGATACCAAAAGCGGTATGCGACGGTTGCGCGCTGCAGCTCCGCATCATTCCGCGCGCGTAGCGTCGTATCAGGTGTGGGATAACCATGATCGAACTTGTACACGGCTTGTCCCGCGTCCGTAGCCATCGCAACCTCCTGTTCAGCACAAACAGCCGTTGAGCTCGACCGACCACTGGAAATGCCCGCGTCCGGGTCTGGCAAACGAATCCTGAGGAGGATTTGGACGCAAGGCCATCGGACCAAAGTTGTACTGCCAACCTGGCTGCCAACCTGGGCGAAGGCGGGACGGTGCCGGGCTCTCTTGGAGCGCTAAGCGAGACGGCGAAACGGCACCACGTTTGGGCCGGTACGCAGACCCTCGAGTAGTCCGCCCATGCCTGCATCATCTTGCGGCGCTCATCGAACGTTGCGCCTGTTGTAAGCGGTGCGGACCTCGTTCCGCGCCTGGTGCTCAAGGTGCAATTCAATGATGGCGGGAAGGAGAGCTCGTTGAGTAACGTGGACGCTATCGCACGGCATCGTGCCAGCTCATCCTCTGCCGCTTGTTGGGCAACACGCTGCGTGGGCGCTGGCGCACCCGGACACGCCCGCAGACCCGGCGCCCGGGGCATCCCCCCGAGGCTGCTGCACGCCGTCTGAGGCCCCTAAATAAGGTGCCTACCCGGCGCCTGCTGTCTACGCGCATGGGCATCTCCGCGAAGGGGTTCGGCAAGCGCCGGGACGCCTGAAACCGCGTATTTTTATAGGCTTTGGCGTTGGCGCCCCCGGCCGGAGCCACATTCACGAGGCAGTAACCTGATTCACAAGGCTGTTTCCGATGTGAGTAGCGCTAGTGGCCCCTGAAGTGGCCCCCTCGTTGCGCTGCTGCCCCCCCTTCCCGAGGGTCCGCGGTGAGTCGTGCCGAGAATCCGTCACCACCACCGCGGTATGCCATCCCGATCGCGAGGCGGATGACCGACCGGGGGGATTTCCGCACGAACGCACAGGAAAGTGGGCCTGCCCGGCAGCGCCCCGACGTGCGACTCTGTCCGGCCACCGACCCCTGACCGGCCGGAGTCGACCCTGCAGAGACATTGCGGTAGTTCGAAAGGAGACATTCGGGATTGAAAAAGCGGACCTTAGGACCCACCACAGCCCTGGTCATCTATCAGCGAAAGAGCCGATTATGCTCAAGGCCTGGTACAGAAGAGCCATCACTCGGCACCGCATGTTCAAGGCACTTATCAACCCGCGCGGCGGAGTCGTGATCCTTGGAGACGATGCCTTCGTTCGAGTGACCACCGAAGCCTTGGAGCTTCTAAGGAACAAAACACCCGATGTCTATTCTCTACTGCAGAAGCATGTTGGCTGCATCGTTTCGAGCAAGCCTACCCGGTTTTCAAAGCAGGTTTTCGCCGCCTGTTGTATTACCAGCTTCCTCGCCCTGGTTCCCACAACGGCGGTACTGATGCGTCCATACGGTAGTGAACTCTCAATAGAGAATCGCGCTGGCGTTCTCGCTCACGAGACGTACCATGCCGAGCTGTATCGACGCGCGCAAAACGGTAATCCTCGTCAGGCGGCGCCTAAGAATGCGTATTCCGGGGAACACGCGGAGTCCTTGTGTGTGGCGTATCAGTGTGACGTACTGAGACGACTCGGAGTGGATGAGTGGGACATCCAGCAATGGGAGCGCAGTCTCAAATCCAAATGGTGGGAAGCACAGGGCGACGGGTGGGACATCCTCTGACTTGCCTTCTGTAATAGCTGGAGGGACCGTGAGCGGCTTTGTAGTTCCGCGCCGCGGTCGCGAACGTCCCGAAAATAGGGCGCGCGCGTTTTCACACAGCCTCGGCCGGACTGAGTCATTCGATGCAGGCCGGCTGCTTTCGACCCTTCTGAGACACTCGGGTTGCTCCAAAGCGGTCAGCCAAGACCTATGAAGCGGACATTCGTGATCGCTAACGCCTCGGTTCAACGTCGACGGGTGAGATCCGCGTTTCGCGCGAAGTGCGAACCGGTCAGTCGATGATAGGACGAGCATCGAAGAGGAGTCCGAAGATCAGCGCGCCGGCGGCACTCACTATTGCGGCAAGTGCAAAGGCTGCCGAGTAGGTTCCGGTGACGTCGACGAGCCAACCGGTCACAGCGACGCCGACTATGCCAGGAATTGTCGCGAAGGTATTGCCAAATCCAAACACCACGGCCCCGTGGCGGGGAGCCACATCGAGATAGCTCGGCATGAATCCCGCCGCTGCACACGCGAGCGCACCGGTCGCTACGCATAAGAGCGCCAGAGCTGCGGGGGGCGAATGTGCTTGGTGCAGTGCGAGCAGGAAGCCAGCGGACACGATAAGGCCGGCGCAGAACATGAGCTTTCGGGTAATCGTCACGCCAACGCCGCGCTGCGTCATCCAGTCCGCCACCGGCCCGGCCAGATTGTAGGCCGCGAACATCGTCAGCCACGGCGCTGCCGAGAACAGGCCCGAGTGCGCGATGCTCAGCCCCTGCACGTCGCGGAAGTAGCTGGGCAGCCACGACAGCAGCACGTACAGGGTCCAGTTGTGCGCGACGTGCCCGGCGACGATAGCCGTCACGGGCGCCCGCGGCAGGAGCCGGCGCAAGGGTGCGCGGTCCCCCAGGTCCGTCGTCGACCGCGCTGCCTGCAATGGCTCACGTTCCTCGGCGCCGAGACGCGGGTCGGCGGTCAGGTCGTTATCGACCTGCTGAAACCACGGGATTAACCACAGGAATCCAATGGCCCCGAAGACATAGAAGGGCACGGCCCAGCCGTAACGTTGTACGAGCCAGCCGCTGCCCATGAGTCCGATCAGCGTGCCGACTGGAACGCCACTCAGCATAAAAGCCACTGCGCGCGCACGCTCGGTTGGGGGCACCCAGCGGCCAAACAGCTCATAGGTCGCGGGGAACACCCCGGCCTCTCCAACACCCATAGCGATGCGCGCGGCAATCAGCACTGCGATCGACAACGTCGCTGCGGGTGGTGTCAGCACTGTGAAAATCGACCATGCAAGGACTGAGCAACCGAGCACGCGCTTTCCGCCGAATCGGTTCGCGAGCAGGCCGGCCACGAACATGAACAGCAAATAGCCAACGAAGAACGCGGCGAGAACGAAGCCCTTTTGGGTCTGGGACCAGCCCAAATGCTCCTTCATCGCAATCGCTGCAACCGAGATGTTCACTCGGTCGGTGTAGGCGATGATGCAACCAAGGAAGGTGAGCCCGACGACGACGTGGCGCCGCGGCCAGCGAGCGACTACGGCGCCCGCGTTCACGCGAGAGCGCGCCGCGCCGCCAACGGGGACGCAGCCCTACTCATCGTTACCATACCTGCGTCGCAGTCCCTCAACATGCTCAACGTCGGTTGTTTTGGTGATTGAAAGACGGGCTGTCTCCAGACGTCCCACACAGAACTGAACGCGATTGATGGACATGACCTCCGCCGCATGGCGTTCGACGTAGGCCAGGAACCCTTCCAAGGTAAACACCCCCTCTGGGATTGCGGTCTTGAACTCTGCATTTCCGGTAAAGACAACAGCCGAGCGAATGGCATCAGCAGGTAGGAACTCTACAAGCTCCTGAATTGCACGAACGTGCCCGTCATTCTGATGAATAGGATTCTGGAATCTGAACTTGGCGCGATAGAACACCTGTGTCCAATAGCGGGCACCTGGACTGGCGAATATCCAGCCTCGGTAGTCTTTGGTCTCTATAACGAATATACCGAAGCGAGAGACGAAGACGTGATCGATTTGAGTTGTTCCTTGCCTGAGGCGCAGCGTTACATGGTTTAAAAGATGGTAGTCCGGCGCCACAAACTGCATTCTCAATGCACGGGACAGCTTTGCCTCACCTCGGTTCTGAAAGGCGCGCGTTTGATATCGGCTTCGATATCGGCCAAGAGCAAAGCCGATGGCCAATGCCACGAGTACAAGCACAGCGATGAGCTCAGTCGGTCCAATGTGGCCTAACCAGCTGAGGTGAGGTTTGTGAGCAAGCACACCGAGCTCGCGGCGAATCGCAGGATCGTTGCTCAGTAAGAGCGCGGCGATGGCGCCAGCGACGAATGCGAGGGACGACCGCAGCAAAGATTGCTGCCCTCTAACGGTGAAGTTGAGGGGCCGCCCAGAAGCACCCAATTGGAGCCGCGGGTGCACGCTGTCTTCCGGCGCGCCTGCGTCTTATCGTGAACGGTCTCATTTCTCCAAGTACCTATCAGAAAGTCCAAATCTCAGACGAGAAGGAATTCCGCGCATGGACCCATGACCGTGCGGCCGCGTCCCTCAGGATTGCCTCGCGGTTCCGGCCCCAACCACCCCCCAACACTAGCTTGACCAGACCGGGCAGAAACCGTTTGTCTTCTTTGGGTGTGAGTGCGTAGCACGCATAGGCGACCACGCGGTGCTGCGTCTCATTAAGTTGCCGAAGCCGCTCCACTGTAACCTCGGCCGGGTCCTTAGGACTTGCGAGCATCCTGCCCACGAGCGTCAATTCGTGGGACAGCATCATCAGAAATAGAGCTCTTTGTGTCGGACTCAGCCCACCCAACCACGAGGCTTCAATTTCTGGCACCGGCTCCAAAGGCTTCGGTAACGTTGCGAGCCAACTCGAAAATACCTCGGTGGCCTCATCGAGTTGTTCATCCCCTATCCAGAGGTGGCACTTACCGGCATATTCGGTCGTAACAGGCTGGCCGTCCGACGCCAGAATTTCCGCCGGAATACCCGCCGCGGCGAGTTTCGCTAATAACGCCTCCGCATTGGCACGGCTCGCAAACTGAGTGAAGGCAATCAAGGGTGGCTCTGTCATTGGCCTGCCATCGAAGCAGAAGCGCACATGATCCGGTTCGAGGTCCTTTGCGCGCATCGTCCAGATCTCGGCATCGCGAGGGAGCCGAAAGCGCAACTGGTTGAACCCTTTAATGCGAACCACAAGCGGTCCTTCCACGTCGCGAATGCCTGCATCAAAGGCATCCCAATTGTGTCCATAGTACGCAGGAAATCCGAGCCGCTTCCCCAATAACTCATGCAGCTGAGCCCCGGTGTGGACGTTCGTGACGTCAATGCTGAGTTCCTTGGCACCGCGTTCAGACATGGCAGCTAACGGTGAAGTTGGGGGGCCGCCCAGAAGCGCCTACACGGCCCCGTCCGACGATTGTTGGACGGCTTCATCATCCCCGGAGTAGATGTCCAAAGAGAGTTCGATTCCGCGCTCCCCGAGGCTCCGAAGCGTCTGTGGAGAGACACCCAGCCCTTCATTTTCCTTCTCCATAAACCAACCACAGAATAGATCGACATCGAATTTCGCGGACAGCTCCGACCATATCCTCAAGTCAGAACTCAGCTTCGCGAGGATTTCAGCAACCTGGGCGTCCAAATCTGCCGGAGAGGTTTCCGACGCATGCAGCCGCCAAGCCCCGAATTTTGCGGTGCGAACGCGTCCATCTTTCCCGCGCAGCTCCTGGCCCTTGAGCTGGCTCGCAGAGGGCGAGGTTCCAAGCGCCCGAGTGACGTCATCGGGTACCAAAGAGTCACCGATGATGCGAAGTGTTGCTACAGCGCGAGCGAGCGTCGCCATGAAGACGCCTACCTGTATTTATTCCACGAAAGCGTCCGACAACATCCCGGACGACTCGCGCAAAGCGGTTGATTTGCCTCTCATACAGCGCGGCACCGTACCACGGACTGAGTAGACGCGCCCGGCGGGACTTCTCACCATGCGCGCGTGCGCGTGCTTCCCCACATCACGAAGCTCGATCACGCCTTGGGTGACTTCATTGTGCGGGTCACCTGCCCGTGTCGGCGCATCCCGGCACATCGAGCCCGAGGCGCTCGCGCGGATCGCAGGGCGCTCGGGATCGGTCGCACGGACGAAGCGGATCAACGGGTCGTTCCGACGCCTCGACCGCGGCCTCGCCGGCGCGCCACAGTGCCTCGCGTACCTTCGGGTCCGCGAGGTGCGTGCCGGAGACCAGCCGCGTCCCCGTATTCGCTTGTTTTGGGGCGCGGCGGGCGGCCGGCATTGTCGCCCGGACCTCGCGGGGCTGTCTCGATTCTCAGTTGCGCCCACGCTCGCCAAAGTCCTTCGTACAACGTCGCGACGCAGAATGACTCGGCCGTGTTCTCAGCCGACTCGCTACGAGGAACGCAAGCCGCGACCCGGAATTGACACGCTCAATCCATGGGAGTAAATCGCCTTATTACAAAATCTTACAAATGAGAGAAATGCGTCCCTGACGGGATGGAGGTCTTTTTCATCGGGGCGATCATCACCTCTCCGAAGAGCGTTCTCTTCACAGAACGCAACACCCCCTGAGGCGTGTGGTGCCTCCTCACACAGGAGAAGCCATATGCTCAACACAATCCCGCGCGCGAAGGTACACGACCCGACGCTATTGGCCCCGCTCGGCCGTTATCTACTCGCTGTCGGTGCAGCGGTTGGTTTACTGGTCACATCGGCACGACGGTTGGCGTTTCAGGCTCGTGGTAGCCCACTTTTGGGCGATTCTATGCAGGGATTTCGTGTGAAGAATAGAGTCGACATCGTATCGCGCGTTGTCGGCGCAGCTATGGTGGGCATAGCAGCGCTCAATCAGCCGGCGCTCGCGCATTGCCAGATAGGGCAGGTCGCCGAGATACCTGTTGAGACCGCTCGCAACCGTCCTCTGGCACGCGCAGAGATTAATGGACAATCCATTAGTGTGTTGATCGACACGGGCGCGTCTCAGAGCGTAATGTGGAGGCCGGCGGCTGCGCGCCTCGGTCTCCACCTGACCGCCGGACCGCAGGCGGTGCGGACCTACGGGGTAGGTGGCGAATCGCGTCTGGACGCCACGCTAATTAAAGAGCTGCGCCTCGACAAGTTCACGGCGAGAGACGTGCATATCCCCGTATCCGGAGACCGGGACGCTGACTTTGAGATGGTGCTGGGCGAGGACTTCTGGTCCGTCACGTCACTTGAGCTCGATCTCAAGCATCACTTCGTAAGGATGTTGGACCCGAAAGGCTGTAAGTTCGACCAACTCGCATACTGGGCTAAGACTTATTCGATGGCGGATCTCCTCGCCCCACCAGGCGGCGCGCGCAAAATCCTGGTCAAGGTACTGCTCAACGGGCGGACTGTCCGTGCACAGCTCGACTCGGGCGCAGCCGTTTCTGTGGTTTCCAAGTGGGTAGCCGATCAAACCGGCGCCCCGTATCAAAGTGCAAGTGCTGAGCTTACCGGTGTTGGAGTCAAATCGCTCGAGAGTTGGCTGGGCCGATTTCAGACCTTCTCGCTCGGCGATGAGACCATAAACAACGTGCAATTGCGCCTGGCGGAGCTCGGTAAGAATATGAAGGCCCAGGAATTGGGGTCGCGCATTGAAGTCGCCGCGGTGGACGTTCCCGACATGCTCCTGGGCGCAGACTTCCTGCATTCGCATAGGGTCCTCATCGACAACGCGACGCGCAAGATGGTGTTCACTTACGAGGGCGGTCCCGTATTTGAGACGTCGAAGCCCGCGCAACCGAGCGCCGTAGAACCCAGCAGCCCGGCGGCGCCGCAAGCACAGCCGGCTGCGGTCGGCGAGCCCAGATCCAGGAACCCCTGACGTAGGCTGAGGGTTGGATTCGCGCAGGGTGTTTACGCGCGGCGGGAAGACAGCAATATGTAGTCGGCCCCGGCCGGAGTCCGGGAGGCGAGCGTGGACATTGCGGCATGGCTCCGCGGTCTCGGGCTTCAACAGTACGAGCCGATATTTCGCGACAACGATATCGACGGCGCGGTGCTATCTAGCCTGACGGCCGAGGATCTCAGGGAGCTGGGCATTGCCTCGTCGGCCATCGTCGCCGCCTACTCGCGGCGATCGCCTCCTTGAACGAGCACGGCAAGCGGCCAGCGATCGCGTCGGTCCGGGACGGCCCATCCTCGAGGGAAGCTGAGCGGCGACAGCTGACGGTAGTTTTCTGCGATCTCGTCGGCTCGACCGCGTTGTCGTCGCGGCTCGATCCCGAAGACCTGCGCGAGGTAATCGGAGCGTATCACCGGCGCATAGGCGAAGTTCTGGTGCGGTTCCACGGATTTACCGCCAGATACATGGGCGACGGCGCGCTGATTTATTTCGGTTACCCGCAGGCGCGTGAGGACGAGGCCGGTCCCCTTCGTAAGGTGTCGGTGATGCTCTGGTCCTGCATGGACGCGCCGTGCGAGGCGGCCGCAGAATCCGCCGCATGGCCCTCGAGCTCACGGACGTTACCTGTCCCTGCGGCACGTCCCGACACATCGAGCCGGAAGCGCTCGCGCGGATCGCCGGGAGGTCGGTGACGCTGGCGAGGCTCGCCACCCGAGTACGTTGTTCACAGTGCGGCAAGAAGGTCGCCGAGGTCGTGGCGGTGGCAAGGCCGAGGCCCCCAGGATCCCGAAGAATGCGCGCTGACGGTCACTCGCCCGGTTGGCATTAAGGCTTACCGCCTCTCTTGCTTGCCGCTGCGCCGAGCGCCACTCGTTGCTCGATGCTGATCGACCAGTATTCTTCGCACGATGAGCAGTATGCCTCCACCGGAAAGCCTTTATCGAGCAGCCTCAGTAAGGCATTCAATTCATATTGCTCCGTGCACGCCTTGCCGCACTTGGGGCACGTCGACGTGAAGCGCAGCGTTTCTGCAAGGCGGCTCATCGCGCATCCCGCCGATTGAGCAGGAAGTCGATCGCGCGCAGCATGGTCGGCTCGTCGTCGAACTCGCCGACCTTCTCGGGCTCGGCGTCGTCATAGTCGCGCTCGATGACGACTAAGAACTTCTTCGCGCCGGGGGTCTCGCGCCACTCAAGATTGTCGTAGTCGACCCATACGGCGAGCTGCTTAGTGTCGAGCTTGCGCACAGCGCGCGGTACGGCGTCCCTGTGCCATGACTCATCCTCGAAGCCGCGCGCGATCCCAAGGCGAAGGGGCTCTTTTCGATCGCAGTGCATTCGCATATCAGGCAGCGAGCGACAGCTACCGTTGCCCGGCCGGTCAGCTGCTCACTCGTAAGCAGACCCATACCCGACAAAGCCACGATTTATGCCGCCCGGAGCTCGGTCTGCGCAACCTGCGCGCTCAAGCCCCGCTGTACGACTAGCACCAGACGTTTCCTCAGGCGCCACTGGTATGAAGTGGCCCTGACGCGCCTGTCTGAGCGCACCACTACCGCCCACATGACGTTACGGCGAAAGACTGTGGAGCGCCCCTTCGCAGAGATTAAATGGCGGATCTTCGAGAAACCGCGATTCCTAATGCGAGGGCAACGGGGAGCGCGGACCGAGATGGCCATCGCGGTTCTGGTCTACAACCTGAAGCAAGCGTTGCGAGTTCTGGGCAACGGAAACTTAATCGCCCGACTCTCATCAGCCTAACCCTCTGAAACACGACGCCCCGCAAGCGGGGGCGTCGTGCCTCAGTCAGCCAGCAGTTCTGACACGGACTGCGAAGTCGGCGCTCTCGTGCTCGATTTTGATTCGATTTACCTATTAGTGGCCGTCTTCTCAGCCGCCAGAACCAATTCGTTCACCTTTACCATCGCTTTCTGGGCTGCCTCTCGGGCGCACTGGTTTTCGCTTGGCGCTGCGTCTGGGTACTGGCGTCCGATCTCTTTGCATGCCGCAAGAGCGGCCGCGCTGACACGGTTCTCCGCTTCAGTGGCACCAGACTTTGTTGCGAGATTCAGA
>Ga0306920_100012062_pt1 | contig 11718 bp, 3 predicted proteins | sample flu12Cox44000170_FD_204666 | JGI IMG/M metagenome (GOLD analysis project Ga0306920, IMG submission 204666) | Lab enrichment of tropical soil microbial communities from Luquillo Experimental Forest, Puerto Rico - flux4day.12C.oxic.44.000.170 (v2)... | ecosystem: Environmental > Terrestrial >...
TGAAGGACTTAATCGACATGAAAGGTGTAGTCACAACCGCCGGCTCCGAATTTCTTCTCAAGCATAGTTCTCCGGCGAAACGCGACGCGCAATGCCTGGAAATCGCGCGGCAGCGCGGGGTGCAATTTGTCGGAAAAACCAACCTGTCGGAGTTGGCCGTGGCGGTTTCAGGTATGAACGCCTATTTCGGCAACCCACGAAACCCATTGCGCGACGGTTTGATTCCCGGTGGATCATCGAGTGGCTCCGCCGTAGCCGTGGCAAACAACGTAAAGGCGGCGCGAAGACCGGGAGGATGCGTTCAGCCGATCTTAGCATAGTGTTCCTGCGCGACGTTCTAATGAAATCTCTAATATTCTTTGCCGTCGCATTAGCAGCATTGCTGTTGGTCGACGTCGGTTCCGCCACTGAATCACCCGCCGTCCTTGTCGAAAAAGGAAAAGCCTTCGAGCGAAAATTTCAGGCTAAGGATGCGTTACCGCTCTACCTGTCGGCGGAGAAAGTGGACCCGAAGAATCCGGAACTACTTGTGCGGATCGCGCGGCAGTATCGCTACCTCATGACCGACGCATCGGACACACAAGAAAAGCTGCGGCTGGGACACCTTGCGCTGGACTATTCCACGCGCGCCGCAGCGTGTGGACCAAAGGACTGCGACGCTCAGCTCGCACCGGCTATCACACTTGGAAAAATGCTGCCGTATCTGCCTACGAAAGAACAGGTGGGCGCTTCTCCGCGGATCAAGGAATCAGTGGACAAGGCACTGGCCATCGATTCGCGCAACGATACGGCATGGCATGTTCTTGGTCGATGGAATCGCGTATTGGCGGAGGTCAGCTCAGCGAAACGATTTGTGGCCGGACTGATTTATGGCCAGCTGCCGAAAGGATCGATTGAGGAGGCGGAACAGGACATGAAGAAAGCGATCGCGCTCAATCCAAACCGTCTGATGCACTACATCGAAATCGGGCGGATTTACGCGCAGATGGGGAGAAAACAAGAAGCGCGTGAGTTCATCAACAAGGGTCTGGCAATGCCCGATACCGAAAAAGACGATCCCGAAACAAAGCAACGCGGGCGCGAGACGCTGGCGAAACTTTAGCTTTTCACCAGGGGGATCGCTGTCGATGCGGCGCCGGCTTCCACCGCCGCGGGCGTTGACACCGCTGACCACTCAGGCAAATCTGCCAGCCCGCCACCCATGAAGAGATGATGCCACAGTTGCGTCCCAGCGACCGCCATCAGACCCATCTCGACCGAAAGCCGCGGCAGCGATCCGACGCGCATTTTACGAAAGTCGGTCCGCCATCGAGCAACTGCGGCTGCATCGAAATAGCCGGTTTTGCGGAGCGATTCCTCGCTCAAAAGCTGCGTGACAAACGGCGGTTCGGGTTCCATGTGAAAGCTGTCCAGCGGCGCGCGAAAGATAACTTTGTGCCGGCGTGCTACAGATTTTGGCACCCAACGTTCGGCCAAGAGTCGCAGCAGGTGCTTATCCCTAAATCCACGAAGGCGCCAACGCGGATGCAGTTTCGCCAAGAAATCGAAGACATCCTCGTCCAGAAATGGGTATCGCACTTCGACAGAAGAATGCATCGCGACGCGATCGCCTTTGGCTTGGAGGAGATGCCCGGCTAGAAGAACTCGCGCGGCAATCCAGACTCCGCGATGGAGCGGATCCCATCGCCGGGCGCGGTCTACCGGAAAATTCAGTTCGGTCCACGGATTCGTTTGCCCGAGAGCTTCGTGCATGGACTCGCTGTAGAAGCGCAGCTTCGAGATCGCGAGCATTCCGTAAGCATCGATCCAAGCATTCGGACCGCCGACTGAATTCTCAACTTCGCGCCGCCAGGAATTGGGAAAATGCGGCACCTTGTTCACGCCCAGGTAGGCGTTACGCGCGACATTGCTCAGACCGAGCCCGGGGATCAGGTCGAGGTAACCCATCAATTTCGCTGCTTTGTACCACGGATAGCCGACAAGCCATTCGTCTGCGCCCTCTCCGGTCAGCACTACTTTTTGTCCGCAACTGTGAACGCGCCCGGACAACTGAAGCAAGGCTGCGCAGGCTGTGTCGATCACGGGTGCTTCCGCAGCGCTGATCAGTTTGGGATAGGTCGCGAGCGCGTCTTCATCCCGGAAATCCTGCACGATCGGCGGCTTGGCACCGATGTGTCGCGCAGAGAGACTTGCTGCATCCAATTCATCAAGCTCCGGGTGGTGCACGCGTACGGTATAGGTGTTGATCGCCGGACCTTTCAGCTTGCATGCCAGCGCCAGGATCATGCTCGAGTCGACACCGCCGGAAAGATAAGAGCCGACTGGAACATCGGCCCGCAATCGTTCCTCGACGGCTTGGAGCAAAAGCGTCTCGAAGTCGTCAACGAGTCGCTTCGGATTTTCGCCCCGTTCCTCCGCACCCTGATCGGGAAAATCCATTTCCCAAAACGCTCGTTCCTGCACTGCTGCACTTGCACCATTCCCGTTTGCCGGAGAGACGCTCAGGAAATGGCCGGGCGTGAGAAGTTGGACGCCTTCAAAACAAGTTCGCGGGCCGGGCACGGCCGAAAAAGTGAAAACATGATCGATTCCCCGACGATCCGGCCGCACCTGAACCATGCCTGATGCGAGCAGTCCTTTAATTTCGGATGCGAAAAGAAGCCAGTCCCCTTGCCGCGTCCAGAAAAGCGGCGCGATGCCGAAACGATCGCGTCCGAGTTGGAGTTGGTGTCGTTGCTCGTCCCATAATGCGATGGCGAACTGCCCTCGCAATCGATCCCACATGCTCTCGCCGTGATCTTCCCAGAGATGCGGGATGACCTCAGTGTCGCAGTGCGTGACGAACTGGTGTCCGCGCGCTCTCAGTTCCTCTCGTCGCTCGACGTAATCAAACAGTTCGCCGTTGAAAACTACGGAGACGCTGCGGTCTTCGTTGAAGATCGGCTGCTGCCCATCGGCCAGGCCGACAATGCTCAGCCGGCGTGCAGCGAGAGCTAGTCCGGGACGAACCAAAAAGCCTTCTTCGTCCGGGCCACGATGCAACAGCGCCCGGGCCATTCGTTGAATACTCCCTTCGGGTACGCGACGTTGTCCCGCGAGATCGATTATACCTGCGATGCCGCACATGATGCTATTGTTCTAGTTCCAACTTCGTCGGTCGGGAATGTTTTCTCGACTATTTCATATTTCGCGGCACATGCCCAACCGGCCGCAAAATGACTGATTTGCGAATAACTAATGGAATTTTGCCGTCTACAGGTTACTCAATAAACTTCGTGACGATGGGCTGCTCACCGTTCGCCATAGACAAAGTTTATTTATCATCGGCCTTCCGGGAAACCGACCACTTATGCACAAAGATCGCATCGCTATCATAGGAATCGGATGCCGCTTTCCCGGCGGAGTTAACGACGCGGAGTCTTTTTGGAAGTTGCTGGTGGAACGCAGGGACGCAGTCAGCGAGGTGCCGGCGGATCGATGGAACGTGGAGCGATATTACGACCGCGAGCCGGCCATTCCCGGAAAAACGTTTGTTAAACGCGGCGGATTCCTCGACCAAATCGACAGGTTCGACCCACAGTTTTTCGGCATTTCGCCGCGCGAAGCTCCTTACGTTGACCCGCAGCATCGTTTGCTGCTGGAGACGTCATGGGAAGCAATCGAGAACGCCGGCATTGTACTCGACTTTGAGAAAGGCAGTGACATCGCTGTTTTCGTTGGCATTTCGCACAATGATTATCAGGGAATTCAAAGCACTGCTTTCGACCATTTCGGTATTACGCCTCATAGCGCCACCGGCAGCGCGCACTCTATCGCTGCGAATCGGATTTCCTATTGCCTGAATCTGCGCGGTCCAAGCGTCGCGATGGACACGGCGTGTTCGTCTGCGCTGACCGCGATCCACACTGCTTGCGAGCACATCTGGGCTGGACGCGGCGACACCGCTCTGGCTGGCGGCGTGACTGTGATGATCACGCCGGGAGGGTTCATCGGTTTTTCCCAAGCCTCAATGCTTTCTCCCGATGGCCGATGCGCCGCGTTCGATGCGACAGCGAACGGTTTCGTGCGTGGCGAAGGCGTAGGCATAGTGCTGCTAAAGCGCCTCTCCCACGCTATTGCCGATGGTGATCCGATTCAGGGAGTAATCGTCGGCACAGCGGTCAATCAGGACGGACACACAAATGGTATCTCGCTGCCAAGTACGGAAGCGCAAACTAGGCTGGTCCAGGATGCGTGCAGAGATGCCGGCGTTTTGCCGGCGCAAATTGGATTCGTAGAGGCGCACGGCACCGGCACGGCCGTAGGCGATCCGATCGAAGCGCACGCACTTGCGAAGGCTCTGTGCGAGCAGCGTTCAACTCCGTTACCGATCGGTTCGGTAAAAACGAATGTTGGCCATCTTGAAACTGCCGCCGGCATTGCCGGACTCCTGAAAGCGATGCTGGCTCTTCAGCATCGTGAAATTCCTGGCAGCTTGCATTTCAGTTCCCCGAATCCGCATATCGATTTCGATAAACTGAAACTGCGCGTGCCGACGGACACCGAGCCGTTCCCGGAAACCGATGGTGAACGGCTGGCAGGCGTAAACTCTTTTGGATTCGGCGGCGCAAACGCGCACGTCATTCTGACGGAGCCGCCATCTATTCCGCACGCGGATCACGCAGAAATCTGGATCGAGCGCGCTTGGCCGATAATGCTTTCCGCCCGGTCAGAAGATGCGCTTCGTGGTTATGCCATGAAGCTGGCTTCATGGCTGACCGAGCGAGTTAATCTTAACGGCGATTCACCGGTTTTGCCCGATTTGACGTACACACTCGGCAAGCGGCGCAATCATCATCCGCATCGGCTGAGTCTCGTCGCGCGCTCCATACCCGAACTCATCGAAGAACTCGACGTGTTCGCGATCAAAGGGGACAGCGTGAAGGTTCGCACCTTATTCACGCCGCGACCTGAGAGCGCACCGCGCGTCGCATTTATTATGAGCGGACAGGGTCCGCAGTGGTGGGGCATGGGCCGCGAACTCATGCAACATGAGCCGGTCTTTCGCCATGTGATTGAGCAGTGTGACGCGGCACTGCGTGGCGTCGCGACTTTTTCGCTTCTGGAAGAACTCGGCCGCCCGGAAGAAACCTCACAATTGCATCGTACCGAGATTGCACAGCCCGCCATTTTCGCGATGCAAGTTGGATTGGCGGAGCTTTGGAAATCGTGGGGCGTTTATGCCGCCGCTATTCTTGGCCATAGCGTCAGTGAAATCGCTGCGGCATGCGTTGCCGGTTTGTTCTCGCTGGAACAAGGCGCGCGAATCACCGCTTTGCGCGCGCGATTCATGGAAGGTTGCGCGCGCGGTGAAGGCAGGATGCTCGCGGTCGGGCTTGGCGAAGAAGAAGCCCAAGCCCTGATCGACAAACATGACCAAACCATTTCGATTGCGGCATTCAACGGCCCTCGCTCCCTCACCCTCGCCGGTCCACGTCATTCAATCGAAGCAATGTTTGCCGAGCTCGAGACGCAAGGCGTCTTCGCCCGGCTCGTCCGAGTCGATCATCCGTTTCATCACGCGATGATGCAGCCCGCTGCCGACGCGCTCGAGAATGCACTGATCGACCTCGTACCGCAGCCCGAAACCATTCCGTTGTTCAGCACCATCACTGGCAACCGTCTTAACGGTAATGCTGGTGACGCGGCGCATTGGGCCCGCGGCATCAGGCAACCGGTTCAATTCGCGCCGGCGATCAATGCGATTGCTGACTTTGGTGTGGATATCTGGCTGGAGCTCGGCGCCCATCCCGCCCTCGCTCATTCGATTGCGGAATGTCTCGCCAGCCGAGGCGGATCTAAACCGATTGTAATCTCTTCTGTCCGTCGGGAACGGGAACACGATTCTGTACTGGAAGCCGCCATGGATCTCCATCGTGCGGGAGCGGCGCTCGATTTCACAGCCGTGACGCCGTCGCGTCGTGTCCTTCCGCTGCCGGCATATGCGTGGGATCGCAGCCGCTGGTGGAACGAAGCTCCTGACTGGCGCGAAAGTCGCCTCGGCTCGGGCGGGCGCGGAATGCTCGACATGCGGCTGCCGCGCGCGACACCCACTTGGACCGCCAGGCTGGATAGCCGACACATGGCTTTCCTCAAAGATCACAAAGTCGAGAACCATGTTGTTTTCCCAGCCGCGGGATTTGTTGATCTGGTAATTGAGGCCGGCACGCAACTTTTCGAAGGCCGACCGTTCGTCGTTGAGGATCTTGAGATCCGCAAACCGCTGATCCTGAGCAACCCAGCCGGCAGTGTTCAGATTGAAATTTCGTATGAGCCTAACGATCGGACATTCACTATTCAAAGCCGATTCGATCCGAGCGCGTCGTGGTCACTGCATGTCGTTGGCTCAATGCGCGGAGAGCGTACCGAATCCGACTTTGCCGCGTCAACGTTTGAAACAGAAGACAATCATCCGTCGGCCAGCCTGAAGCCGGTCGATATCGATGCTTTTTACCGGTACATGAACGATCTCGGTCTGCGTTACGGCGACGAGTTCCGTTCCGTCCGTGAGCTCTCGGCTGCAGAGGGTGAGTCGGTCGGCCGGGTAGCGCTTTCAGAAACTATAGCCTCACGAGCGGGCGACTATCCTCTACACCCGGTGCTGCTCGATGGTGCGTTGCACGTATTTTCTGCCGGCCGTTCTACGATCGAAGCCCGCGGCTCGCGACTCAAATTGCCGGTCCGATTTGGCCGAATCTTGTTTCTCCACTCCCCCGGAGCCTCGACGCGGGTGCGCGCAAGCGTAGTCCAATGCAACGATGAGTTTGTCGAGGGATGCATCGCTCTCTATGACGAATCCTGCAAACCGTGCGTCCTCGTGGACGGGTTCCGCGCCATCAGTGTCGCCTCGGTGCGCCGGGGTGCTATCGGCCAAGTCCGCGATGTTCTCTATCATGTAGATTGGGAGCGCACGCCAAATGAATCCCGCCTCGGGACGTTGGAACCGCTGCCATTGACCCGCCTGCGCGACGCTGCCGAAGGCGCGCTCGACGATGTGGTCGCTATCCGCGGACGCAAGCGCCTTGAAAGTGCGATTGCTGCCCAGGACGATCTAGCTGCTGTCCTGCTGTGCCCAGGCCTCCGCGAAATGGGAGTTGCGATGGGCGCTGATTTCACTGCCGATACACTACAGGTCGCCGTGCCGATGCGGCCAGTTTTCGAAGAGTTAATGTTGAAACTTCAAAAACACGGCTTGGTGGAATCAAGCGGATCCGGCTATAGACCGAGCCCCGCATTCACAACCGCTGCTGAATCCGCTAACGAAGCGCTACGACGATTCATCACGGAGCATCCCGGTCATCTTCCCGAAGCGCAGCTCGTGGCTGGAAATTGCGCAGAGCTCGGTCCAATTCTGCGCGGTGAGAAGGATGCCGTGCAGATACTCTTCGCTGGCGCTGGAGCGGAATTGCTCGATCAATTTTACGGCGACGGTTTGCTGACAAGTCACTGGCTGGCAGCTATCACCGCTGCCGTGGAGGAAGCGGCCCGGGCGCTTCCCGAGGGCCGCGGGTTGAGGATTCTCGAAATTGGCGCAGGCACAGGCGGCCTCAGCGCACAAGTACTTCCGGCCCTGGCGCGCGGCTTGCATTCGTACACATTTACCGACGTCTCCGCTGCTTTTTTCTCGGGTGCGCATCAGAAGCTCGCGAACTTCGCCGAAGTTGAAACCCGGATTTTTGATATTGAAAAATCCGCCACCGAACAGGGCTTCGAGCTCGGTTCGTTCGATTTTATCATCGGGACCAACGTACTTCATGCCGTGGCCGACATTCGCGCTGCTCTGCATAACCTGTACGGTCTGCTCGCGCCGGGCGGTTCGCTGGTGTTCATGGACGTAGCCACGCCTCAGTTGTGGACGGAAACCGTCTTCGGCCTAACCAACGGTTGGTGGCGCTTCAGCGATCGGGATTTGCGTCCAGTGCATCCGCTACTTGGACGTTCTCAATGGGAGGCGGTGCTTCGTGAAACCGGTTTCAAAGAGACTAGTTCGTTGCCAGGATTAATGGGGCCGCATGGCGAGGGCCAGATCGCCATTCTCGCGCGCAAAGCGTGGCAGGCTCCAGCCGCCTCCCAGCTCACGGTGGAAGTTCCTCCGGAAAAATCATTTCTTATTTTTGCCGACCCGGAAGGCATTGGTTCCTCTTTAGCCGAACGCCTGCGCGCGGCTGGTATTCGTTGCCGAAGCGCATTCCGTGGAACCGCGTTCGTAGCGAGCGAACCAGATACTTTCACCCTAAGGGCCGAAGCGCCGGAAGATTGGCGCCAACTTTTCGCGGCGTGCGCCGGCGAAGGCGCGCCGGAGCGCATCATCTATCTTTGGAATCTTGATGCACGAATCGACGATGATGCAGCTATTGGCACGGACGCGCTGCTCCACCTCGTCCAGAGTCTGGACAGCGCCTGGCCCATGACCAAACTGCGAATCGATTTGGTCACGCGCGGAGCAGAAGCCGTTGGCCGAGATGGCAGCCCGACCGTCGTCGCGCAGGCACCCGCAATCGGTCTAATGCGCGTTATTCTTAACGAATATCCGAACTATGCGTGTCGCGGGATTGATTTGCCACCGACGCCGTCCGCGGCTGATGCAGACTTGCTTCGGATGGAACTGTTGCGTGCCGAATCAGAGCGCGAAGTCGCGTTTCGCGGCGAGGCGCGATATGTTCAGCGCCTCGAACGCGGGCATCCGCGCCGAGAACGGACGTTTGATCCCGCTGTACCTTTGCGGCTCGAATCACGTGAGCGGGGCCAACTCGATACTCTGAGATTCGCGCCTTTCGCACAGCCGTCGTGCGGCCCGAGCGAAGTAATCATCGACGTTAAGGCAGCGGGCGTGAATTTCCGCGACGTTCTCAAAGCTCTTGCGCTTTATCCGGGTGAAGCGCCCGATGCGCGCATCTTTGGAGACGAAGTTGGCGGTATCGTCACCGCCGTCGGATCCGATGTTACGCACGTTAGGCCGGGCGATCGGGTCTTCGGTCTGGCGGTGTTCGGGTTGGCGACGCAGACGATCGCGCGTGCCAGCGACGTGCGCCGAATTCCTAACGATCTGTCCTTTGAGGAAGCGGCTACGATTCCGGTCGTCTTCATGACCTCCTGGCATGCGCTAAAAAATGTGGCGCGACTACGCAAGGGTGAGACGGTGCTCATACATGCCGGTGCGGGGGGTGTCGGCATGGCCGCGGTCCAAATCGCGCATCATCTCGGTGCCGAGGTCATCGCCAGCGCTGGCAGCCCGGCCAAGCGGACGTTGCTCCAGACGCTCGGCGTAAAACATGTTACCGACTCGCGGCGCGGCGACTTTTCCGAAGCTGTGATGGAACTTACTGATCGTCGGGGTGTGGATGTAGTACTCAATGCCCTTGCCGGCGAAGCAATTCCAATGGGCCTGGCATGCCTCGCTGAGTTCGGTCGCTTCGTCGAAATCGGCAAGCGCGACATTTACCAAAACTCGCGCATCCCGCTCCGGCCGTTGCGGCGCAACGCATCGTTTCACGTTGTCGCGATGGACGCCGTCTTCGCAGCGAACGAATCGCTTACGAGAGAGATACTCGGGGAGATTTCTGACCTTATCGAGCAGCGCGCGCTTTGTCCGCTGCCGTTCCGCGCATTTCCAGCAAACAACGTCGGTTCAGCTTTTCGACTCATGGCGAGCGGGAAGCACATCGGCAAGGTCGTCGTTTCGCTCCCGGAAACGTTTGTGCCGCGGCGCGGGGAACCCATCGCACCAAAGTTCGAAATCAAGTCCGATGGTTGTTATCTCATCACCGGAGCGTTCGGTGGCTTCGGAAAAGTCATTGCGAACTGGCTGGTCAATTGCGGCGCACGGCATCTGGTGCTTTCCAGCCGCAATGGGGCGTCCACGCCGGAGGCTGACGCGTTCGTTAAGAGCCTGCTTGATCGAAAAATCGCAGTACAAATCGTAAAAGCCGACGCCGGCTCGCCTGACGACGTTGCGCGTCTATTGGCTGAAATCCGCAGCAATACCCAACCTCTTCGCGGAATATTTCATCTCGCCATGTTCATCGACGATGCGCCGCTCGCTGCGCTCAGCCGCGAGCGAATGGCAAGCGTCATTGGCCCGAAAGCACTTGGGGCCTGGCTCCTCCACGAAGGGACACACGACATTGCACTGGACTGTTTCGTCATGTTTTCATCGATCTCGTCAATCTTCGGCAATCCTGCGCAGGGCAATTACGCAGCGGCCAATGCGTTCCTTGATTCGCTCGCACATCACCGTCACGCGCTCGGGCTTCCCGCCTTGAGCATAAACTGGGGCGTGCTCGGCGGAGAAGGCTACGTCGCGCGAAACGAACGCGTCGCCGAATTTCTCGCCAAACAAGGTATCCGTGAACTTTCACCCGGCGAAGTGCTGGCGATTGTTGAGTCCTCACTTCGTGCCGGCAGCGCTCAGGTCGCTGCCATTCGAGTCGATTGGGCCAAATGGAGAACATTCTTCCGAGACATGCAAGGGAACCCACTGCTCGAGCGCATCTTCGCGGCCGTCGAGGACCAGGACAGCGCCGGTGTCGTAAGTGACTGGCGAAACAAGATTGAGTCCGCTGCACCGGCGGAAAGAGAAACTGTAATCGCACAGGCCGTGCGCGAAGTTGTCGGATCGGTTCTTCGGGTAAAGCCAGACACACTGCGTGACGAACAACCGCTCACCGACCTGGGCCTTGATTCTTTGATGGGTGTTGAAATCGAGAATTCGCTGGAAGCGGCCATCGGCGTCGCTATGCCGCCGACTAGCCTGATGCGCGCTCGAACGGTCGGGCAGATCGCAACTTTAATCGCAGGCCACATGGGTGGCACCGTACCCAGTATGCCGCCGACTCCATCAACACCGTCAGCAGAGCCCGCCCCATCTTCAATTGAGGTTGATCTTGATGCACTTTCGATTGAACAGATCGATGGGCTTCTATGCGGCGATGGAAATCCTGCACTCGAGGCAAGCCAACATGTCTGACGCCAAACGCGCTCGTTTCAAACAATGGCTTGAGAGCGGCGAGGCGTGTCTGCATCCGCTGACTTTGCCACAGCGCGAATTGTGGGAAACCTCGCCGGCCCCGGCTGGAGATGTGTCCAACCACATTTGCTGTGTTATTAACGTAAGGGGTCTGCTCACCCGGGAAGATTGTGTCGCTTCCCTGCAAGGAGTGGTCAATCGACAGGAAGTACTTCGACTCTCGATATTACCGGGAAAAAACGGACCCGTTCAGTTGATCCGGGCTCGCGCCGAGCCAGTGATACAGTTTCGCGACATTTCTCCGCTGACAGAGGCTGAGAAAATCGAAGAGCTTGCCCTCCAAACTTTCTCTGAGCCATTCGATCTGATTCAGGGTCCTCTATATAGGGCACAGATCCTTCGCCGTTCGCCCGATGACCAGTTAATGGTATTCGCGATTCACCATGCAATCGCCGATGGCTGGACGCTCGGTGTGTTTGTTCAGGATCTATGCGCCGCCTATGTCCAACAACGCATGCATGGACCTGACAAGCTCCCGCCAGTGCCGACTTCTTATTCCGCCTGGGGCGCCGCGGAGAAGGTATTCTGGCAATCGACCGAACTGGAACCACGCCTCGCTTTCTGGAAATCCCGCCTAACGGGCATACGGCGTTTTTGGAGTGTGCCGGATGAAGCCGACGTCGTCTTTCTGCCGCGACGATTAGTTTCGCAAT
>Ga0306920_100012063_pt1 | contig 11717 bp, 9 predicted proteins | sample flu12Cox44000170_FD_204666 | JGI IMG/M metagenome (GOLD analysis project Ga0306920, IMG submission 204666) | Lab enrichment of tropical soil microbial communities from Luquillo Experimental Forest, Puerto Rico - flux4day.12C.oxic.44.000.170 (v2)... | ecosystem: Environmental > Terrestrial >...
TGCATTGCCGGTCTCCTTTTCATTGTGCTTCGAGCACGTCGAACATTGGGAGCGTATCGCATCCCGCGGGAGACCGGCCTTCTCATCCCATCTGATAAACAACTGCCGGCCCAACCGGTCGATGCAACACCATCTAATCCGTTGATCCGACCATACTTCCCCTGGAGAACCGATCGGTTTGGCTGTACTCGGTCAAACCTAGCCAGGGTAGCGTTCCGGCTGATCTAACCTAGCGAGCGATTTTAGCCTTTGTTTTCAACGCAAGGTGGGTTCGAGCTGAGTGTTGCGTCGACCCATTGAGACCACACGCTTACCGGAGAACTTGAACTGACCCAAGAATCGATTGGGCAGATGTCCGGTTGAATATCAGACTGAGACATTCGCCAAACCTAAAACCACAAAGCTGTTCGGAGCCGTCTAATTTCGAATGAACGGCCTTGTCGGATTGGTGGAGAATTGAGGCGTCTGGACCCTGGGGCACGGGAGGACCAACCATGAATTGCAAGAGATCTCGGTGTCGGATCGCGACCATCGTCTTCGCCTCGCTCTGGTCGTTAGGAGACGTAGCTCTTGGAATAAACGGCGACCAGCGCCACGAGGTCACTCGGCTGGCAGAGTTGACGCAATGGAAGGCAGGGACAATTGTGGCGGACGTTGGCGCAGGTGACGGAACATACAGCTTCGTGGCCTCCCAAAAGGTTGGGCCGTCGGGCCGTGTTTATGCGACTGAAATTGACACGGAAAAATTGAAGAATCTGAGAGTGGAAGTTACGAAACGCAAGCTTGAAAACGTCATTGTAGTGGAGGGAACGGCGGATGACACAAAACTTCCCTCGAGTTGCTGCGACACGATTTTTCTGCGCCACGTATATCACCATCTTACGCAGCCGCAGGAATTTGACAGAAATTTGGTGCGCTCGCTAAAGCCGGGGGCTTATCTGGCAATTATCGACTTCCCACCGAGGCCCAATTTAACGCCTGTAGAAGGAGTCCCGAAGAATCGGGGTGGACACGGCATTCCAGAAAAGGTGATGCTCGAAGAGCTGTCAACTGCGGGACTGCAGGTAGAGAAGGTGATAGATGACTGGTCGGCGGACGACTATTGCGTCATCTTCCTGAAGCGCAGTCCATGAGCAATCCAGACTCCTGCGAGTAAACTTCAAGCAAGTGTTGCATCGACCGTCTGACCTGGTCGCACTTAGCGGACAACTGCTTCTCAATGCGGGCGATGAGGATGGGTCGGTCGGCCACACACAACATCAGTCTACTGTGGCTGCCACCACTTACGGAGAGACTGGCAGCGACCGTTTGGGTCCAACAAAATCAGGACGATTCCGTCCAGCCTGGTTCTAGACCGGGAGGCACGCGGACAAACGAGGTCACAACGTTGGGGTATCTGCGAAATTGAATAAACCCTGCCATACTTCTTCCTATCATGTACCTAGAGACTATAACTTTCTGTTGACACGAATCATCCCGGAGGGCATGATCAAGTTCTGATTCACTTCTCCCGCCCTAAGCAGTTCTCAGAAATCCCTCTTGCGTGCAAATCGAATGAGATAAGGGGGGCGCTTTGTCTGAACCAAAGGCTAGAAGCCACGCACCCAATAGGCACGTTCTCTCTATCGATCGCCGAACCCCTCTGGAGAAAGAAACGGCGGAGTCACTCGTCTCTTCGGCTTTCATCTCCGAAGATAGCGAACTGGACAAGATATTGCGCGCCTTGAGTGATCTCTCGAAGACATTCAAGTCGGGAGCTGTCGACTCTGTGGCTGTGGATGCCACGCTCAAACGAGCCGCTCTCTGGGCCGTCCAGAAGTCCTTGCTAGATCGTGAACTCCGATCACTAGCCATTACGGACGATCTGACCGGGATCTTCAATCGACGCGGTTTCCTGGCTTCCGCTACTCAACAACTGAAGCTCGCACACCGCGATAAGCAAAACGTTTTACTCTTCTTCTTTGACGTCGACAATCTGAAAGGTATCAACGATTCCTTCGGTCATCGCGAAGGCGATTTGGCGCTCATGCGGACTGCGGATGCCTTGGAGGAAACCTTCCGGGATTCAGACGTTCTAGCGCGTCTTGGTGGAGACGAGTTTGCCGTCTTGGCGTGGGAAGCGTCCATTCCCAACATACAACTCATCCTCTCTCGCTTGGAAGCGAATTTGGAACAGGCAAATGCGGAGGAGTTCCAATATAAGCTGGCGCTCAGCATTGGTGTTGCGCGATACGATCCACAATCCCCTGCCTCCATTGGCGAACTGATGGACGCCGCCGATCAGGATATGTACAGACACAAAAACCCACGTCTGCGTGCCGCTGCCGCTGCGCCTGGACTCACTGGATAAACCTCGCACCTGAATTTCTCGCAATTCCTTCAATCTGACCTCGTCCAACTGCACCGTTCGTCTCGTGGCGCGCTAAGTCCTGGCAAACGTGCTAACCAGACATCCATGATAAGTCTTTGTCAAGAGGGCAAAAGTCTCCCGACGCGCTTCGGAGGAGCGCGGGTACAAATTCTGTCTGATTCTTCGCCGCGCGTGTTGACTGCCGATCTTGTTCTTCATCTGCACCATCTGGCTGACCAGCAGGGTTGCGGTACAGCAGGGTTCGCCGCCGCTCGCGAATCGCGGTCGAGGCCATGTAGCACTCCGGTAGAAAATCGCACCGCAGGCAATCGCTAGTCTTTTTGACATCGATACGATCGCTCTTCTTTTTTCGCGGCCGCAATGACCCGCAACATCAGCGGATGCGCTACCTTCAGTGTCGCAGCGTGTGGTTTTAGATGATCGTAGATCCAGCCGGTGAAAACCGTGGCTTCCATCGCCGCGGTCCAAGGCTGCGGCAGTGTTTTCATCCAGCGGTCCAGGTCCAAGCGGGTGGCGGGAATCGTACCCTCGGAGTGAATCTGGCACTGCCATCCTTCACGCAGTAGCTGATCGTCCTCTTGTGCACATCCAGCCCGATGTAACACATATTCTGCTTGGGGGAGCCTCCTTTGGTCTCTCTGAATCAGCTTGCTCGCCGAGTTCAGCTTTTGTACACCAAACGCGCCTCCTTCGACTCATACATTCAAACTAATCAGGAGTTGAGTGTTGCAGTTGACGCGGGAACGGAGGAGGCCACGCAGGCAACGCAGGTTTCTGCACCGCTGAGACTATCAATTTCCGCTCACCGCTTCTGGGTCGATCCGCAAATCGACTCCGATCCAGGTCAAAAAAGCCGAGTTGCGCATTGGCATCCCAGCCGTCCAGCCTGCCGTTCGGTAGCGTCCTTACTCTGCAAATCCAGTTGCTCCTCCGGTATGCAACCCATTTACTGTGAGACGTTGCGGAATCCGTCGGCGGGTTGGAAAGCGGGTAGACGCTCAATCTTCCGAACTTCGAGTTCCGTTTCATCAAACGCCAACGTCGCCTTGCAACGATGGCAAGTGGCCTGAAAATCGTGTGGATTTTGCCTCCGTTTCGTCGAGTCGAACTCAAGCACAGGAATAGCTATTAGGGGGTGGCAATTGTCACAGAATACGCACCAATATTCTTTCATACCGTCCTTTGCCGATTGAAGCGCGGCCCCAATGGTACTGTTTAAAATTCTGCAATCTGCACTCCGAATCTTAGCTGATTATTTTCAATGGTTTGGAGAAGCTTCAGTCCTGGACAATGCAAGGACTTACGACAATTGAGAAAAGGTTTGCGCAATTCCGCTTGCCTAGAAGCAAATACCTGAGTCTTGTAGTCCCACGGACAAAGCTCTGCAACCCGTCAACTCCTGATTAACGCTGATCGGACAAGTCAAGTACTAGGAGCAGGATTGACTCAACTACTTCGATTCGCATTCCGCGCCGCCCCATTGGATTGTTGCATAGTGCTCATCAGTTGCACCGCCGCTGCGTTATATCAAGACCTTTTCCCACGGGCCGCCGGACCCGGTGCAGTCATTGCTCGGCAAGGTTGGGATCGCAGAAGTGTGCCCCTGTAAGACCAATCTTTCAAATACTGCGTTCCGCAGGTCGAGATCGCCGTATTCATTGGAACGGTCGCCCTCGTGTATCACCCCACCTCTCTCCCCCGACATGTTTTCCGAGCTCGGCCCGCCAGCTTCAACTGAAACCGGGTGACAGCGCACAAGGGTGCCAATGTTCATCCTCCGCGTGCGCATCACAGAACCACTTTCTACAGGTTGGGCAGTGTACCGTTGCCGGGAATCCACAGACTACATTGCTAGGTGAAACGGCTTGGCACAGTCGTTCCCTGTCTTCGCCATTCGACGTCTCTTCCACAGGCATTTGTAAATTATGCGTCGGCATCTGAATTGCAAATTTAGCACGAAATCAATTTACTCGTAGCGCAAAGCCATCATGGGATTAACCTTGGTCGCGCGCCGCGCAGGGATGTAGCAAGCCAACAACGCGATGGCCGCCAGCCCCAGCGCAACGGCTACGTACGTGACGGGATCGGTGGGTTTCACCCCAAACAGAAATGTGGAGATCAAGCGCGCGAGGACAAGCGACAACCCCGCCCCGATGACAACGCCAATAAGGGTAAGCTTCAGTCCAAGTTTGGCAACCAGGCCAAGGACGTCGCCCTGATGCGCCCCCAACGCCATGCGGATGCCGAATTCGTGCGTGCGCTCGTTCACGGAGTAAGACATCACGCCATAAATCCCCACCGCCGCCAGCAATACCGCCACGCCCGCGAAAATCCCGAGTAGCTGCATGTAAAACCGCCAATCGCCGATGGACTCCGACAACACCTGTTCCATTGTCATGATGTTCGCGACGGACTGGTCGGGATCGATTTCCTCCACGGCCTTTTTCACCGTGGACGCCAGGTTTGTCCCGCCGCCCGCCAGTCCCGATGCGGTGCGCACCACTAAATCTTTACGCAGGTGAGCCCTCGCCACGCCGCCAGGAAACACGGCCGGTTGCTGCAAATAGGAAGCGTACATGTAAGCGGGCGTTTCTTGCCCGAGTCCAAAGTGTTTCACATCTCCCACAACGCCGACGATTTCCCGCGGCCGCTCTTCGTCCACGGGATAGGGATCGTAGCGCAAGAGCACTTGATGCCCGATCGGGTCTTCGTTCGGAAAGTACTTGCGCACAAAAGCCTCATTGACAGCGATCACCCACGGCGCGCCAGGATTGTCGTGCTCCTCCGGGCCGCGCCCTTTGATCAGCGGAATCTTCAGCGTCTGGAACAAGCTGGAACTCACTTCGGCGTAACCCGCACGCGGCCGGTTTTCCGGCGGCGCCGCCGGCTTTCCCAGGATCGAAAATGAAAAAGATCCGGCGCCGTAACGGGTGGGCAACCCGCTAATCACGGCGGCGGATTCGACGCCGGGAAGCGCGCCCACTTTTTCGAGCAGGCGCTGGAAGAACGGTGTGACGGTTGGCAAAGTCTTTTCCATGTCGCCGCCCGGGATCCTTTCCAGATATTTCCCGCCTTCGGGCAACTGAATGATCATGGTCAAGGTATGGCTCGCGTCGAATCCGGGATTTACATGCTGCAAGTGAAAAAGGGTATTGATCATGAGCCCCGCACCCACCAGGAGCACCATCGCCAGCGCCACCTCGGAAACGGCCAGGGCATGTCGAGCCATGTGGCTCGAGGCCGTCGTCGTCTTCCGTTCCCCTTCGCGGAGAATCGCATTCAAATGGAAACGGGAAGCCTGGATCGCAGGCGCCAACCCAAAAAGGATCGCCGTGAAGAGCGAAATGCCAACTGTAAACAGGAGCACTCTGCCATCCACGGTGATGTAGCGGGAATTGGGAAATTCTCCCGCGAGGATAAGAAACAGTTTGATGCCCAGAAAGGTCAAGGCAATGCCAAGCAACCCCCCGGATAGCGCCAGCAGCACGCTTTCCGTCAGCAATTGCCGGATCAACCGGCCGCGCCCCGCTCCCAGCGAAACCCGCAACGCGTATTCCTTGCGCCGCGTCTCGGTCCGGAATTGAAAAAGGTTGGCGACGTTCACGCAGGCAATCAGCAAAACAAACGCCACCGCCCCGAGCAGTGGATAGAGCGCCCGCCCCGCCCACCCGAAAAGCTCTTCGTGCAACGGAATCAATCGTTTCCCAACGCCCTTGTTCGTCGGCGGATACTCCTGCTCCAGCCGGCGGGCAATCACGTCCATTTCCACTTGCGCCTGCGCCAGGGTGACGCCTGGCTTGAGTTGAGCGATGGGCATCAGCCAGTGATCAATGCGCGTCGAATAGCGGCTGTTCTCAGGATTAATGGGTTGCCACATGTCGATCTGGCTGCCGTAAAAGGGAGCGAATCCGGCGGGCATCACGCCCACAATGGTGGAGTTAATGCCCTCAATGTTAAGGCTTTTTCCCAAGACATCAGGATCGCCGTTGAATTCGTGCTTCCAGAAAGGTTCGCTGATCACGATCGTCTGCGTAAGGTCCTGCGCTTCCGACGCCAGAAAAATTCGCCCCAGAATCGGTTGCACCCCCAGCAAGCCGAAAAAATTCGGCGTAACGTATTGCGTGTGGATTGTCTTCGGCTCGCTCGTCCCCGAAATCGCGGACGAATCGGTGTTGCTGGTCAACGCGATGTCCTCGAACACGTGGTTCTGCTTTTTCCAGTCCACCATTTCCGCAATCGGCGGAGCCTGCCGCTCATCCGGACGCCCTTGCTCGGTCTGCCAAATGGCAACAAGTCTCTCCGGGTGTTCGTAGGGCATGCGGCGGTACAGGACGGCGTTCAGGACGCTGAATATGGTGCTGTTGGCAGCAATGCCCAGGGCGAGGGAGAGAATGACGACCGCGAGGAAACCCGGATTCTTCAGCAAAGTGCGGGCCGCATATTTCACGTCCGCCCAAAAAGTATCGAACGAAGCGAAGGTTCCCATATTCGCGCCACCTTGTTGCTGAAATCAGCCAAAGGAGCGAGCATAGCTTAGCCGGTTCTACCCGCTTGCAGGACGAAGCCCATCATCGCCTATACTATTGCCATGCCACGCCGTTTGTCGCAAGCAAAATGCGGAGGGTCCTAATCCACTAAATTGTTTTAAATGAATTCCCGATGTAGTTTCACCCTTGCCAGGGCGCGCGCTCTAGCTATGAGGTGCCGAGATTTCCGCTACTCGGATTTGGCGAGAGACTACGCCCGTGCCGCCTGGGATTGGTCTTCTTCCCGGATCGCCCCACGAACCTTGGCGATCATCTCGGGGGAAATGTCGGTCAGGTTGTGCGCCGTCTTGGCGTGCTCCGCAGCCTGCATCAGAACATCCGTTTCGGTGTCACCGCGCCCTTCCCAGTTACAGCCAGGCATCAGATCGTTACAACAAAGCACTTTGGTCATGGGGATTCTCCTTACACGGTTGAGAGAGGTGCTGATGCTAGGCCCCTGCATTGGGCAAGTCAATCGCGATTATCGCCGCAACTGACTGGCTCCTCTCGTACTACTTATTTCGTTCCGAGGTGGCTGCGGGGAAATCCTGCCGCCCGTCTTCATTGACTTGCCCAAAGCCGCAACCTAAGATCAATTCCAAATGCCGGACGCCTCGTTTTTCATGCGGCAGACCATCTCCCACTAAGCATCAGGACCCATTGAATCCACCTCGTTAAATCAGGCATCTTGTCGGATTGCTTGCTGCGGTGGGCGCGAGACACTGTGCAAGACGGGTTGCGCCGATATAGAATCCTTAAATCATGCCTGAAAGACCATGGCGAACATTTCGTGCCCCTGACCCCAACGGTGATTTCGTCGCGCTGCTTTCTTACCTGCCCTTAAAAAGCTACTGGCGAGTCCTCTCCTTGGCAATATATGGACAGCAAGTGGTTAAGCAGTTGGCGACGGCAGAGGGTTTAGTTGGCTATTCGCTTCTTGCTCGTCCGCTGACCAAGCGATTCTGGACGCTATCGGCGTGGGAAAGCGAAGCCGCGTTGCGAGCTTTCGTTCAGGACCAGCCCCATCAGCGCATCATGACTGCCCTTGCTCCGCACATGGACAAGACGAAGTTCGTGCGCTGGATAGTCAAAGGCTCAGACTTGCCATTGCGCTGGGATGACGCATTGCGGCGTTTCTCGAATGCGGCAAGTTGATGCGTAGCGCAGGGGAAGAATAGCGGGTCTGCGAAACGCCCAGTATTTTAGTAGGCACTTATCCGGTAACGTAAATCAGGCAGTGACTGCTCAGCAACGCATCATTGATTTTAGCGTCCTAAGTCCCGGTAGGAACCCGGTAAAGCCCTCGTGCCTAAATCCATTTCGGCGGTAACGCCGTTAATCGGGACCTACCTCGATACGCCTGACCCAACGAGCCACATTCATTGACTAGCTCTTCCAGGGCAGCCTAAGATGACGGGAACATGGCGGACTCTGAAACGCGTATCGGGCAGACCGTCTCGCACTATCACATCCTCGAGCGGCTTGGCGTAGGTGGGATGGGGGTAGTGTACAAGGCACAGGATACAAGGCTCGAACGCTATGTTGCCCTGAAATTCCTTCCGGACAATCTCACCCAAGACCGGCAGGCCATGGAACGATTCCGCCGCGAGGCCAAGACGGCATCGGCGCTGAACCACCCCAATATTTGCACTATCTACGACATCGGAGAAGAAGCTGGGCTGGCATTTATTGCCATGGAGTTTCTGGAAGGGCAGACACTCAAACACCTAATCAACGGTCACCCCACAGATCCGGAACAACTTCTCAAAACTGCGATTCAAGTGGCGGACGCTCTGGATGCTGCCCACGGCCACGGGATCGTCCACAGGGACATAAAGCCCGCGAATATTTTCCTAACCAGGCGCGGCCACGCAAAGATTCTGGATTTCGGTTTGGCCAAAGTGGCCACAGCCGCTTCAGCCGCCAAAGGCATGGACAGTCCCACGACGCTGGGTGTCGAACCGACACAGCTCACAAGTCCTGGCACAGCCCTAGGGACTGTTGCTTATATGTCGCCAGAACAAGTACGTGCCAAGGAACTGGACTCGCGCACCGATCTCTTCTCGTTAGGGGTGGTTCTCTATGAGATGACGACTGGGCAGTTGCCGTTTCAAGGTGAGAGTTCTGGAGTCATTTTCAATGCAATTCTTGAGCGAACGCCCACACCTGCCATTCGCTTGAACCCCGCGTTGCCTCAGGAGCTCGAACGCATCATCGATAAGTCACTGGAAAAGGACCGCGAGCTGAGATACCAGCATGCGGCTGATGTCAGAGCGGATTTGGAGCGGCTGAAGCGGGATTCTGATTCTGGCCGGGCCACAGCAGATGCGAGAATCTCTGCCTCCACACCTAGCTTGCAAACTGCCGGAGCCGGTCAGGCAGCCGATCGCCCTTCTGGCCTTAGGGCTACCCTGTACATCGGTGCGATTCTCGCGGTTGTGCTTGGATCTGTTCTTCTTTACCGGTCCTATTTGGGTGGGAGAGCGCATACGCCTTTTGAAAAGATGAAAGTCAGCCGGTTGACGACAAGCGGGAAGGTGCGTTACGCCGCCATCTCCCAGGACAGTAAGTATGTGGCTTATGTTCAGGTCGAAGGGGGAAAGCAAAGCCTTTGGGTTCGGCAAACGGCGACGACCAGCACCGCGCAGATTGTTCCCTCTGCGGTAGTGCAGTTCAACTGGCTGGGATTCTCACCGGATGGCAACTTCGTGTATTTCACGCAGTCTGGGCCGTCTGGACCCAACTCCTCGACTTTGTATCAGGTCTCAGCGTTGGGCGGAACTCCTAGAAAAGTCGTTGATCGTCTCGATCCCTATATGACATTCTCGCCAGATGGCCAGCAAATCGCGTTTGTGCGATTGGACAATCAAACCTCAGAGGATCTGTTGGTCATAGCGCATAGCGATGGCACAAAGGAAAAGGTGCTCACCCGGCGACGGTCACCGATGGGACTGGAAAGCCCTTCCTGGTCGCCGGATGGAAATACAATTGCCCTTGCAGCTTTCACCGGCAAATTCGGGCCTGGCAACCAATCGCTGGTTCTTGTTGCAATGGACTCCTCCGAGACGCCATTAACCTCCAGCCGATGGACAATCGTCCGTGAAGTGGCATGGCTGCCCAATGGAGCCGCATTGGTGGTTGTCGCCGCAGAGGAACCGACCGGCGGCGGGCAGGTTTGGTTCGTTCCGTATCCTCGAGGTGAAGTCCGCCGCATTACAAACGACTCCGACAACTACCGTAGCCTTTCGATGGCAAGTGACGGGCGGTTTCTGGTTGTCCAATCGGAATTACGCACCAACCTTTGGACCGCGCCGAATAACAATTCTGCACAAGCCACCCAGATCGTCTCCGGTATCGAAGAGGCAAACTATGGCTTCGACTTCACGCCGGACCGCAAACTTGTCTATACGTCGAAAGCTGGTGGTAAACCCGACATCTGGATTAGCGACGGCGACGGTCAGAATCGCAGACAACTTACGACCGAAGGGCCAATGAACCATCAGCCCAATGTGTGCCCCGATGGAAAGATTCTATTTGTTTCGGACCGTTCTGGGATTCATCAAGTCTGGAAGATGGATTCTGATGGGAGCCATCAGCAACAACTGACAGAGGGCGATGGTGAATATGGTCCGTACTGTTCTCAAGATAGTCAATGGTTTGCCTACGTCGGCACTATTCCCGGGGGCCAGTTCATATTCAAGATGCCGACAACAGGAGGCACGCCCACAAAGCTGACAGACCGAGATTCAAGTTGGCCCTCCATTTCACCGGATGACCGGTGGATCGCATTTAACTATGCTGACCAGTCGCCTACTGTCACGGTCATATCCTCCTCCGGGTCGCAGCCGCCAAAAACAGTTGCTCTTCCTGCTACCGCCAATTGTTGCATGTGGTCTACCGACAGTCGCTCTCTGGAATACGTGGATGTTCTGGAGCGAGTTCCCAATTTCTGGAGTCGTCCTGTCTCAGGCGGGGTCGCAAAGCAGATCACGCACTTCAGCTCACAGGAACCGATCAGAGACTTTGCATTGTCCCGGGACGGAGCCGCGCTCGCGATCCTCCGAGGAACAGAGAACAGCGACGCCGTTCTCTTCAGCAACCTCAAATAGATTTGACATGCCTGACGAAGTCCTGCCAGCTCAACCGGTCGATGCAACACCATCTAATCAGTTGATCCGACCATACTTCCCCTGGAGAACTGTACTCGGTCAAAACCTAGCCAGGGTAGCGTTCCGGCTGATCTAACCTAGCGAGCGATTTTAGCCTTTGTTCTCAATGCAAGGTGGGTTCGAGTTGAGTGTTGCGTCGACCCATTGAGACCACCCCGTTAATCGGGCGCTATTTCAAATTTTCGCGATTGCGCTCAATGCGCGTTTTTCGCCTGCTGTTGTTGCTGCTTTTGTTTTTCCCGTTCCGCCGCGACCCTCTCCGACTCCTCGAAGACCTTTTTCAACTCCGCCACCGCTGCCATTTCCGGACCCTTTAACGCATCCTTCCGCGAATACATCCATACCGGCGCATAATCCAGCGGATACTCCACGCCACCACCAATGAACAGCCGCAACACTTCGAAGCACAAATTGTCCTTACCTACATCGACGCAATCCAAAGTCAACTGGTTTCACCGCACGCGCGAGATCCAGAGTCATAGTTTTGAACTCTAACACTCGGTCGGCCGTAGGGAACATGGCTCCCAGTGAAAGGAATTGCTGTGGAAGAAAAGCGTGCGTGGGAATTGGGAGGATGGAGCCTTAACTTTCGAGACCTGGACCGCCATCTGCTGCTTAGAATTGGCTACGCCGTGCACCTGGTCAGTCTAT
>Ga0306920_100012064_pt1 | contig 11716 bp, 10 predicted proteins | sample flu12Cox44000170_FD_204666 | JGI IMG/M metagenome (GOLD analysis project Ga0306920, IMG submission 204666) | Lab enrichment of tropical soil microbial communities from Luquillo Experimental Forest, Puerto Rico - flux4day.12C.oxic.44.000.170 (v2)... | ecosystem: Environmental > Terrestrial >...
CCCGGCGCACGCGACGGAGCCCGCATTGCCGGCGTGATACCAATGTCTCCGTAGGGCGTGTTTGCTTCAACTCTCAGCTACGGCCGATCGCGACTCTTGCATGACAGACCAAGCGGCAAGGTCGTTGTTACGAGAACAGATGGTTGACTAGCAGCCCGAATGCGACACCCGCGGCCGCGGCCGCGATGCCGATTGAAACGGTCTCGACGACCGTGCGCGCTTTGTTGCGCTTGGCGATTTGCGCCCGCCCGAGGCCGAGCCCGACGAGCAACGCCAGCGTGACCGCCCCGGACACGATCCTTCCCTGAAGGACCGGAAGGAACACGAACGGCAGGATCGGGACCGAAGCCGCAACAAAGTCGGCAAGCAACATCCAGAGCGCCTGTTCCAAGGGATTGAGCGGCGTTTCCGCCGCGCCGTCGAGCGCGAGCAGCAGGCCGCCCATCGCCTTGGGGTCGCTTTGAACGGCGACGGCGAGCGCGGCGGATTGCTCCGATGTGAGGCCGGCCCTCGTCAGGCGACTTGAAAGAGCCGCAGCGGAGCCCACGGCCGCGTATGAAGATGAACGAGCTGCCGTGGCCTCGTCTCGCGTCGTCTCGACGTCGAGATAGGCGCCGGCCATCATCGAGACGGCCGCGGCGGCGGCACCGGATGCCCCGGCGATCAGCACCGTCTTGGTGTTGCTGGTCGTAGCCGCGACGCCGAAGATCAAGCCGAAGATGGAAACGGTTCCGTCTTCCATTCCGAAGACAATCGTGCCGGCTGAATTGGCGAACGAAGTGCGCACGCGTTGCAAGATTGACCCGAATCTCATTCGTCCGCTCCCTTTCCGAGCTTATGCAACCGCGACGTCGGATGGGGCGATCCGCGGAACGCGAACGCATACAGGAATCGAAAAGCTGCCGACGTTCGCTCCCGGCAGAAGAGCGAACAAACTTCCGCTGGAGCTTTGAGGCTCCGCCTTGTCGGCTTCAATGCGCGAGCGGATCGGGTCGCACCTGGATGTGCACGGCGAGCGGCCGCGCGCCCTTGCCGAGTTCGTTGAGCCACGGCGTGCGGTCGCCGCTCGCGCTCCACAGGCCGCGTCCTTTCCAGCCGGCGTTGGCGTCGTCAATGCGCGCGTCGAGCCCCTTGGCGTAGAAGCCCATGGGGTAGGGGACGCGCAGCATGATCATCTGGCCGTCTTTCAAGGCGACGAAGCCGTCCTCGAGGTTGGCGGTCGAGATCGGCACGTTCTCGCCGAGGCCGACCGCGTTGTGCTGGTCGACCCAGGTGTAATAGCTCGCCTCCGCGCTGGTGTTTTCCAACCCGTCGAAGCCCGGCCCCGGATATTTGTGGAACGCAAAGCCTTCCGGACAGTGGTTGCCGCTGGCGTTGGGGCCGTTGAGCAGGCCTTTGCACTTGTGGCGATCGAAGCTGATGAGCGAGCCGTTCGAGCCCGAGCCCCACACGACGCCGTTGCCGTCGATGTCGCCGCCGCGCACGTCAATGCCTTCCTTCGGGATGGCGTAGAATTCGCTCAGCTTGGTTTTCGGATCGAAGCGCAGGAACCCGGGCGTTCCGGCGAATACGTTGAGCGTGTACCAGACCGAGCCGTCGGTCGGATTAGGCATGACCGCGTAAGGCCCGGAGCCGGCGATGCGCATGTCCTTGCCGGCCTCGGTCGGCTTGCCCGGCTCGGTGTACTCGTCGACTTTTCCGTTGCCGTTGAGATCGAGCACGAACGGCGCCCAGCCCTGCGCCTTGGCGGCGTCGCCGGTTTCCTCCCACACCGTGGTGTCGATCCAGGCCGCGACCGGACCGCTGCCGCTGACCCACAGCGTGTTGTCGGCGTCGAAGCCGAACTGCAGGTGATGGGTGCCGAAGCAGGTGTCGATGAAGCTGTATTTCATCGTCTTGGGATCGAGCATGGCGATCTGGCGCGCCGAGCGCTCGAGCGGGAAGGCCTTGGCGGAGGGATGCTCCGATCCCTTCTTGCAGAACGCCGGATTGTCCATGCCGCGCACGGTCGCCGCGAGCCACACCCGGCCTTTGTCGTCGAACATCGCGTTGTGACTGTTGGCCCGCGTGTCCCACAGCGGCGTGTCGCCCCAATAGGCCGACGGCTGCAGCGACTTGATCGCGCCCGCGTGCCCCGGCCCGAGCGAGAGCGGCATCGACGGATCGGCGACCGGCATCTTGAAGTACGAAACCATGTTCGTCTTCGGATCGAGGATCGGCATGTTGTCGGTCGAGTATTCGGGCGAGCCGTAAAGCGGACCGTAGGCGTTCACGGTCGGCTTGCGCTTGTCGGAGGAAATCAGGTCGTGCAAATATTTGTCGGGCGTCGACCATTCCCAGGCCGTGACCACCACGTTGCGCTCGAGACCTTGCGGCCGTGGCGGCTGGTGCTTGGGCAATTCGCCTTTGGCGACCCGATCGGTCCAGTCGCCGAAATATTTGTAGGGCACGCCGCCGAGTTCGCCGGCGAGGCGGTTGGTCATCATCTCGCCCGCCTGGCCGGACGCGGTGCGGCGCATCCAGGCGTCGCTTCCCGAGTCGAAATGGCCGAACTGCGCCGGCACCGTGCGCGTCGATTCCTGCCCGAGCTGGTGGCAGCCGATGCAGTCGACGTTGTTCATGCGCATGCGCCACGTATCGAGCGTGATGTTCTTCGGGATGTCGCTCGCTCCCCCGAAATCGCTCGCCGGCGGCAGCTTCATCATCGTGTACCAGTAGATCGCCGGGTAATAATGCGCGGCCGCCCGCTCGTCGGGCGCCGCCACCGCGGCGAGGTTGACGATCTGGCCGGGCTTCGCGCGCAGTCTCGGCGAATCCACGAGCCCGTAGCCGCGCACCCACACCTCATAATTCGCAGTGGGAAGATCGGGGATGACGTAGCGGCCCTGATCGTCGGTGACGACGCTCTTGATGTAGCGCGTCGGCAGGTCGGTGGTTTCCGCGATCACCCATACGCCGGCTTCCGGGCCTTGGGGCCCCGTGACGACGCCGCCGATGTCGTCCGCGTCGATTGCGACGGCCGTTGCCTGTTGCGCTTGCACCGGAGGGGCGGAGCCCGGCGCCGATACCGCGATCGCCATGGCGGCTACGGTCGTGTACAGGATTTTTCGCGGACGCATGTTCGGTCCTCCTCGATCGGGTGCAGCGAGGCACCGGCGGGCTTGGCTGGGGAGGGCGATGATATCCCTTTCGCTGCAAGCCGAAAGGGGGCCGCCCGTCAGTCGAACTTCACGCCGGTGGCCTCGACGACCGTTTTCCATCTCGCCCGTTCCTCAATTACGAAGGCGGCGAACTCGGCCGGGCTCGTCGGCGACGCAACGGCGTCCTGCTTGGCGTATTGCGCCTTCAGGTCGTCGGCGCGAAGCGCGGCGGTCGCGGCGGTGTGAATCTTGTCGAGGATGGCCGGTGGCGTCGCCGCCGGCGCAAGCAATCCGTACCAGTTGTCGGAAAGCACCGTGGAGAAACCCGCCTCGGCCGTGGTCGGCACGTCAGGCAACGAAGCGGCGTGCGTTTTCGACGTGATCGCGAGCGCACGAAGCGCGCCGGAGCGGATGTGCGGAAGCAGGACGGGGACGTCGAACACGACCAGCTGAACCTGGCCGCCTAGAAGGTCCGTCACCGCAGGCGCCGCGCCGCGATAGGGCACGTGCGCGAGATCGATGTGCGCCTCGGTCTTCAACAACTCGACCGCCATATGGGAGATGCTGCCGGTGCCGGAGGACCCGAAGTTGAGCTTGCCCGGATTGGCGCGGGCGTAGTCGACGAGGTCCTTGAGCGTCTCGACCTTGAGCGAGGGATTGACCACCAGTACTTCCGGCACCCGCGCCACCAAGGTGAGGAGCGCGAGGTCCTTCTGCCAGTCGAACGGCATCTTGTTCATCATGAACGGAATGATGGAGAGCGCGCCGGCGCTGTTCATCCCGATCGTGTATCCGTCGGGCGTGCTGCGCGCGACCACGTCGACTCCGGTCACCCCGCCGACGCCGGAGCGGTTCTCGACCACGACCTGCTGGCCCAGGCTCTCGGTGAGCTTCTGGCCGAGGATGCGCGCGAACAGGTCGGACGGTCCGCCGGCCGGAAACGGCACGATCAGCCTGATCGGTCGCGTGGGATAGTCCTCCGCCGCCGCCGCGAACGGCCACAATAAGGGCGCCCCAAACAGCAGCAGGCTCGCAACGCGTCGATTCATCGTACGTCTCCCTCACACGCCAAGCGCTCCTTCTCACACCGAGCGCACGTCTATCGAGATGGCCGTGGCCGTTCAACCCGCGTGGCCAAATGAGCAGAGACGGCTCACGAGGCCCGCCATGCCGTCCAACAGGTGGCCGTGCAATCCTGAGACTTCGGCTCCCCTGACATTCGTCACGTCGTCATCGACCATGAGCGCGGCTTGCGGCGCCACACGGAATTTCGCGAGCAACCGCCGATAAACTTCCGGGTCGGGCTTGCGGGCGCCGAACTCGGCGGAAAACAGCAGATTGGCGGCGAACAATTCGGGGAGCTGCGGAAACAGCTCGCCGATCGTTTCTTTCGTCAGGAAGCCGTTATTTGTCAGCACGGCGACCGAAACGTGTTGTTTGAGACTCGCCACGAGTGTGAGCATGTCGGCGAAAGGTGTCATCGCTTGGCGGCGTGCGTCGATCCATTGCGAGCGGGTCAACGGATAGCCGATGCGTTCGCCGAAGCCTGCCAGGTAAGCATCGGCGTCCATCGCTCCGGCTTCCGAACTGGCCTCGAAACCCGATTCCCAAATCGCCGCAAATATCTCTTCCGGCGCACGCGCGCTTGTCTCGGCGAGCCGGCGCAGGCGCAGCGCCCGATCGTACCGACAGAGCACCCCATCCATATCGAAGATGACGAGTTCGAGGCGGCTCACCGTCGGACCTGATCCCATCGCGCGTGCTATGCTCTTATCCCTTGGAGAGGGACTCTGACATGCTGGACCATATTGGAATTAGAGTCAGCAATCTGGATCGCAGCAAGGATTTTTATCGCGCAGCGCTGCGGCCGCTCAATTACGTGCTCCGGAAGGAAATTTTATCGGCGGCAGGTTTCTGCGTACTGGACGGCTTTGGCAAGAGCCCCGATCCCGCTGGCGATTTCTGGCTGATCGAAGGCGATCCGCAGCGCCCGCGCGTGCACATCGCGTTCAGCGCCAGCTCGCATCAACAGGTCGACGCGTTTTTCGCCGCTGCCCGGGCTGCTGGCGGAATCGATAATGGAGCTCCGGGACTGAGGCCCGAGTACCACTCTCACGATTACGCGGCATTCATTTTGGATCCCGATCAGTACAACGTCGAAGTGGTCTGTCACATTGCGCAGACGTGAGGACCAACTGCGCATCACTCGCTCGGATCAGTCAAAACGTCTATCACAAAATTCGCGTGTTACCTCGTTCGGGCCTGTCCTTGGCGAGCTTCCGGCTGAGCTCGATGAAATCCCTGACGATGGGCTCCGCCTCGCCTCGCCTGTAGACAAGGGTCAGCGGCGCGACCAGCGAAGGAGCATCCATTACCGGACAATAGACGATGCCCTGCTGTCGGATTTCTCGGATCGAGGCAGGTACCAGCGAAATGCCCACACCGGCGGCGACCAGATTGATGGCGGTCAGCATCTGCTCGACCTCGGCGACGACGAGCGGCGCGAAGCCGGCCCTGTGACACGCGTCGAGGACATTGGCATACATGCCCGGAGCCGCATGGCGGCGCACCAGAATCAGCCGTTCGCCTGCCAAGGCCCGGAGCGAGATTGGCGCGTGCGCGCCGGAAGCTCTGCGCTTGACGAGATGATGCTTTGCCGGCAGTGCGATCAACATGTTTTCCTGTGCCAGTTTTTCGAACACCAGATCCGCCGGTCGTGCCACGGCCGCTCTTATGATTGCAACCTGCACCTCTTTGCGGAGCAGCGCTTCGGTCAAACCAGCCGCGCTGTTCGCGTGTAGATCGAGAGATATCGCGGCGTGACCGTCGGCGTAGGCCCGCAACGCGCGCGTTACGCCGGGGTGCAGCGCGGCCGAGGTGGTCAGCCCTATCGAGATGCGGCCGGGTTGTCCCAGTGCGGCCGCGCGAGCGCGCGATGCGGCGCGCTCGACACCGCTCAGCAACACGCGTGCGTCCTCCAGGAGCCCGTGGCCTGCAGGAGTCAACGCTACGCCGCGGGGGAGGCGGGTGAATAATGTGGTGCCTAGCTCCTTCTCCAACGCGCGGATTTGCTGACTAAGCGGAGGCTGCTTCAGGCCGAGCCGGGCCGCCGCGCGCGTGATATGCCGCTCTTCGGCGACGGCGAGGAAATAGCGGAGATGACGCAGCTCCATGTGCCGGCCCCCGAGACATATATTTTAAATATGCCATATAGGCTTTCGATATATTTTACAACCCGGCTCCCTGCTGCTCTGATCGCGCTGTCGGTTCATACCTGAACCTCGAAAGCCGCTGCCGATCGGGCGGCGGCGATAGCTGGGAGGATAGCCATGCGGAGTTGCCGGGGGCGCGCGGGTGTTGGCGCATGCCGAATCCAGATCAACAAACATCGCGGGATGTTGCGGACTAGACTGTTTCTCGCCGGCATGCTGGCTGTCGCGACGGTTGTGGCCGCCGGCCCCGCCGCGGCTCAGTCTCCTGTCAATCCCGTCGAAATCTTGTTCCTCGGCAACAGCTTTACGCACGGGCGCTACGATCCCGCGCTGAACTACAACGCCGCCCCGGGCAACTCCACGGACAGCAACCTCGTCCGTGATCTGCTGTGCCCGTCGCTGAATGCGTCGGGGATGTGCACGTCGGCTGTCGAGGGGGTCGCCGCGGTGACCCCCACGGCGGCCAATACCCCCGGAGCCACGCTGCTGGACCAACTGGCCTATCTGCAAGCCAATCCGTCGGCGCAGTTGACCGAGCCTGGGCCGTTCGGCGGTGTCGCCGGTGTATTCCTGCAATTCACCAAAGAGGCCGGGCTGCACTACAACGTCTCTCTGATGACGGTCAGCAGTGCGACGCTGACTGGCTGGCTCAACAACAAAGGCAGCGAGTTAGGAGATCTGCCACTGATCGCCAGCGCAAAATGGGATCACGTCGTCATGCAGGACCAGAGCTTCCGGCCCCTGCCGACGACGGTCACGGTCAACGGCCTGAGTGTGCCGACACGCGGCGTTCCCACAGGCTTTCAGTCGGGCGTCACTGGTCTGATCAATGCCATTCACGCTGCCGACGCGGCGGCCCACAAGGCAAATGCTGCGATAACGCTCTATCAGACCCAGCCGCTGGCCTCCTATGGCTTCACCAGCAGCAATCCGGACGCCCCGATCTTCGGCAGCAGTACGGCCGCGCAGAATGGCGGCAATCCGGCTTTTGCCCCCTACGTTGGCGCCACCGACCCGATCGCCCAGATGGCGTCGGATCTGCACAATGCCTATACGGGAGAAGCAAGTGCGTATAACGCCGCGAATTCCGCCGGACCGCCCGTCGACGTCGCGCTCGCCGGCGACGCCTGGGTGAGTGCCATCAATCTCGGCTTTGCCGTCCAGAATCCTTACTTGCCGCGCCATCCCCAAAAGCAAGTCGACCTTTGGGACAGCAACCCGTTGACGGCGTGCTGCACCACCCCGATCGGCTATCATCCCAGCAGTTACGGCGTCTATCTCGATGCACTCACGATCTTCTACAAGATCACGGGCGTTGACCCTCACACGTTGCGCGCCGAGATGGACGAACATAACCCGCTTTTCCAATCGTCCGCGGCGAATGCACTGGGCATTTCGGCGAGAGACGCCAGATTATTGGCGATTGCGGCACGCGAGACCGTTGACGCCGGGATGCCCATCTGCCGTCCTTATGCAGCTCCCACTTGGCCTTGCGCCATGCTTCAGCAGCCTCCCCAAACAGACTGATGACAACCGGTGACATCGCCGGCACCAGACCGGATCGCGCAGATACAGGCGTCGCGACCGCCTGCAAGGCGCCAGGCATTGTCCAGGATCAACCGACGTGCAGCGTCATGCTTGCTGATCCCAATCGGCCGGTGGGGTTGCCTCGATCGGCCAAGTGAGGTGCTGCCGCCAAAAGTAGCAGTGCGGTTGCGCAAAGCGGTGCCGAGGATGCGCCGAAGGTCGGAGCCGAACGCACGCACGAAGCCGCTGTGGACCATGTGCAGGCCCCACAGCAGCAACGCGACGCCGCCCAACAGATCGAGCATGACGATATCGGTCATTTTCCTCCTTTCAATTCGGAGTTCGGCCAGGCCGGCGCAAGAGCACAGATTAGCTTCGTTGAGGCGGAAATCCAGTTTGCCAGCTGGCGTTCGGCCGGTTTCTCCGGCTACTCCGGCCGGGCAAATTCGCCGAACAGCTTGCGGGCGGCGGCCACGTAGGCGGCGTGGGCTTCCTGCGGGGTTGAAAAAAGACCGAGATAACGCAGCCGTCCATTCTTTTGAATGCTGGCGTGCCATCGTCCCGATGGAGTCTGGAGGTCGGCGGCACGTTTAGAAAAGCTCAATCAGATCGTCGGCAATCCGTTGCGCCATCCGGTTATCAATTGAGCAACGCGTGGTGACCTGGGTTTTGAGCCCGGTTAGCGAACTTACTCCGCCGCCTCGCGGCTGTGGCCGAGCCGGCGGTTGAGCTTGCGCACCAGCTCCTCGGCGGCCTCGGCGATCACCGTGCCGGGCGGAAAGATCGCCTCGGCGCCGGCCTTGCGCACGGCGTCGTAGTCCTGCGGCGGCACGACGCCGCCGACCACGATCATGATGTCGGAGCGGCCCTGCCGGTCGAGCTCGGCCTTGAGCTCGGGAACGAGCGTGAGGTGGCCGGCGGCGAGCGATGACACGCCGACGATGTGCACGTCGTTCTCGACCGCCTGGCGCGCCGCCTCGGCCGGGGTTGCAAACAGCGGTCCGATGTCCACGTCGAAACCGAGGTCGGCGAACGCCGAGGCGATGACCTTCTGGCCGCGGTCGTGACCGTCCTGGCCGACCTTCGCCACCAGGATGCGCGGCCGGCGGCCCTCGTCGGCCTCGAACGCGGCAACGAGCTTTTGCACGCGCGCAACCGTGTCGGACATTGCGCCGACCTCCTGTTTGTAGACACCCGAGATCGATCGGGTCTCGGCGCGATGGCGGCCGAACACCTTTTCCAGCGCGAGCGAAATCTCGCCCACCGTCGCCTTGGCGCGTGCCGCGTCGATCGCGCAGGCGAGCAGATTGCCCTCGCCGCCGGCGGCGCCGGTGAGCGCTGCGAGGGCCGCTTCCACCGTCTTCGCGTGGCGCTCGCGTTTGAGCCGGCCGAGCTTGTCGAGCTGCAGGCGGCGCACCGTCGAATTATCCACCTTGAGCACCTCGATCGACCGGTCGTCATCCGGACGATATTTGTTGACGCCGATCACCGCCTGCGCGCCGGCGTCGATGCGCGCCTGGGTGCGGGCGGCGGCTTCTTCGATGCGCAGCTTGGGAATGCCGGCGTCGATCGCCTTCGCCATGCCGCCGAGCGCCTCGACTTCCTCGATGTGCTGCCAGGCGCGCCGGGCAAGGTCGTGGGTCAGGCGCTCGACATGGAACGAGCCGCCCCACGGATCGACGGTGCGGGTGGTGCCGCTTTCCTGCTGCAGGAAGAGCTGCGTGTTGCGGGCGATGCGGGCGGAGAAATCGGTCGGCAGCGCTAGCGCCTCATCGAGCGCATTGGTGTGGAGCGACTGGGTATGCCCTTGCGTCGCCGCCATCGCCTCGAGCGCGGTGCGCATCACGTTGTTGAACACGTCCTGCGCGGCGAGCGACCAGCCGGAGGTCTGGCAATGGGTGCGCAGCGAAAGCGAGCGCACGTCCTTGGGGGTGAATGGCTTGATCAGCTTCGCCCACAACAGGCGGGCGGCGCGCAGCTTCGCCACTTCCATGAAGAAATTCATGCCGACGGCCCAGAAGAAGGAGAGCCGCGGCGCGAACTGATCGATTGCCAAGCCGGCCTTGAGCCCGGCGCGTACGTATTCGACGCCGTCGGCGAGTGTATAGGCGAGCTCGAGGTCCTGCGTCGCGCCGGCCTCCTGCATGTGATAGCCGGAGATCGAGATCGAATTGAATTTCGGCATGCGCGCCGAGGTGAAGGCGAAAATGTCGGAAATGATCCGCATCGAAGGCTCGGGCGGATAAATGTACGTATTCCGCACCATGAATTCTTTGAGGATGTCGTTCTGGATCGTGCCGGCGAGTTTTTCGGGCGGTACGCCCTGCTCTTCGGCGGCGACCACGTAGAGCGCGAGCACCGGCAGCACCGCGCCGTTCATGGTCATCGACACGGTCATCTGTTCGAGCGGAATCCCCGAGAACAGGGTGCGCATATCGTAGATCGAATCGATCGCGACGCCGGCCATGCCGACGTCGCCCGAGACGCGCGGGTGGTCGCTGTCGTAGCCGCGGTGGGTGGCGAGGTCGAAGGCGACCGAGAGGCCTTTCTGCCCGGCGGAGAGGTTGCGCCGGTAGAAGGCATTCGAGTCCTCCGCGGTGGAAAAACCGGCGTACTGGCGGATCGTCCACGGCTGCGTCACGTACATGGCCGGATAGGGGCCGCGCAGATACGGGGGAATGCCCGGATAGGTGTCGAGGAAATCGAGGCCGTCGAGGTCGCGCGGGCCATAGAGCGGCTTCACCGCAATGCCCTCGGGGGTAGGCCACGGCGCGGGCGACCCGCCGGCCTGCGGCAGGGCCGGTGCAGTGAAGCCGACCGTGGCGAAATCGGGAATACGGCTCATGTTAACTCGTCACGTTCGTAACCCGGATGAAGCGAAGCGTAATCCGGGAATGGGACCTCCCCGCATTTCGCTTCGCTCCATGCGGGCTACGGGTGTACTCCCAACTTACTTAAGGCGCATTGCCAGAATATCACCCTTTGTTCCGCCGGTCGAAAAACGGCCTCCGCGGGCCTTTATTGCTTTCCCACCCGCCTGAAGCTCCCCGATGCACGAACCCCATCGCCGCCCGCCGAAAGCTCTGCCGCGCTGTGGGCGCCGCTCGCCCGCTTCATTGTCGTGGAGGAGCGGATCGGGCGATGGGCGGCGCAGCGCCCCGGGCGCGCCGTCGCGTACGAGTTCGTCCGTTTCTGGATCAAGCAAGGCTGGGCCTGCCTGTTCGGTGCCCTGATGGTCGCGCTCATTCCGGCGACCTATCGCTGGTAGCCGGCCGGCGCCGCGCTCACCCGCTACGATTTCATGTTCCTCTCCGCGCTTGCGATCCAGGCCGCGATGCTCGCCTTCCGCCTAGAGACGATCGAGGAAGCCAAGGTGATCCTGATCTTCCACATCGTCGGCACGGTGTGGGTCTATCCCGAGGCGAGCCTGTTCCGCATCGGCGGAGAAGCCGCTGTTCTCCGGCTTCATGTAGCGTCGATCGGCAGCTACATCGCGCGCGTGTGGCGGCTGTTTGATTTGCGCTTCACCCATCATCCGCCGTTATGGGCCGTCGTCCTGGTCGGCATTGCGATCTACGTGAATTTCTTTGCTCACCATTTCATCGTCGATATTCGCTATGGCCTGTTCGCCGTCATGGCGCTGATGTTCGGGCGCACGATGATCTATTTCAAAATCTGACGCGTGCATCGTCACATGCCGCTGCTGCTGGTGAATTTCTTCTCCGCCTATTCGTGTGGCTTGCGGAAAACATCGGCACCCTCACCAAGACCTCGCTCTATCCGCACCAGGCCCAGGGCTGGTCGCTGGTATCGCTCGGAAAGCTGGGGTCGTGGTTT
>Ga0306920_100012067_pt1 | contig 11716 bp, 10 predicted proteins | sample flu12Cox44000170_FD_204666 | JGI IMG/M metagenome (GOLD analysis project Ga0306920, IMG submission 204666) | Lab enrichment of tropical soil microbial communities from Luquillo Experimental Forest, Puerto Rico - flux4day.12C.oxic.44.000.170 (v2)... | ecosystem: Environmental > Terrestrial >...
CGAGCATGGTCTCGTCGTGCTGGTGCTCGTGCTGGACCACCATCTCGTGCACGAAGCCGTGGCGGGTGAGCTCGTCGGCGTCGAGGTCGATCCCGGCCAGGACGTCCAGGGCCCGCCGGCGCACCTCGCCGGCGTAGGCCCGGGCCTCGGCCGGGCCCAGCATAGGCAGGGCCGACCGGGTGGCGCGGGGGTGCTGGAAGGCGTCGTAGAGATCGTCGAGCCCGGGGCGGTCGGCCGGCTGGTGGGTGACGGCCCGCACCAGCCACTGGTCCTCGTAGTTGGCGACGTGGGCCAGGTCCCACACGAGCGGCGACATCAACGGCGAGTGCTGGCGCGTGAGGGCGTCGTCGTCCAGCGACGCCAGCAGCGACAGGGTCCGTGCCCGCACCTCCTCGAGGGCGGCCGCCAGCTCGGCTTTCACCGGGTGGCGCCGATCGTCTCGAGGGTGTCGTCGGCCGGACATCGGCCCCGTTCGACGAACCGCTCGCGGTAGGCGTCGACCATCCCCACCAGCCGGGGCGGGGCGCCGAGGCGGGGCAGGGCCGACGAGGCCAGGGCGAAGCACACCCGGGCCGCCTCGGCGAGGGGCTCGTAGTCGAGGGCCCACCGGGGCGCCTCGCACCAGCACCACGACGCCCGGCCCGTGGCCCGCGCCGCGCCGTCGGCCGCCTCGGCGTCGTCGAGCAGCGCCGCCGTCACGGCGACCGCCACCGGCCACCAGCGGTCGGGCAGGGCGTCGATCACCCGCAGCTCGAGCCAGCCCCGGGCCCGCACGGGCGGGAACAGGGTCGACACGTGGTAGGCGAGGTCGTCCTCGTCGGGCCAGCCCAGCTCGTGGCCCTCGGCCAGCCAGCGGGCGAACGGGAACGGGTGGTCCAGCGGCCGGTAGTCCTCGCCGCAGCGGATCAGCATCACCGAGGCGTCGAGCACGTACGCCGCCCAGTCGTCGGCCGCCCGTCCCGTGCGCAGGGCGGGTGCCGTGCGCGTGCGGTCGAGGCCCTCCCAGATGCCGAGGCGGCTCGACCGCCAGCCGGTGATCCGTCCGAGGGCCATGGGCGAGTTGGCGAAGGCGGCCGCGAGCACCGGGGAGAGGGCGTGGGCCAGGCGCCACCTCCGGTCGCGGTCGCCGGGGTCGCTGCCCGACGGGGCCGCGTCGAGGGAGGCGTCCACGGACACCTGCACGGCGGCGGTGTTGCACATCATGGCCAGACCGGCACCCCGGTCATGTTCCCCACATGCTTTCCAGTAGGCGGCCATGGCGTCGTAGCGCGGCTGGTGCAGCACGCGCCGGGGCGGGCGGTCCGGGTGGACACCGGCGCCGAGGAGGACGGTGCACCGCTCCAGGCGGCGGGCGAGCTCGGCCGCGTCGGTCTCGAGCGCGGCCCACGCCTCAGCCGGCCCGAGACCGGCCGGCCCGCTCAGCTCGACCTGGCCGCCGGGCTCGAACGTGAGCCGGCTGCCGGCGGGGAACGGCTGGGCGCCAGCGGCGCCGGCGACCTCGTCGTGGCTCGCATCGCCGTCGGCGAACCACTCCAACTCCGCCCCGACGCGACCGACACCGGGGGGAAGGCAACGCTCGTCGACGAAGCGGCGGACGTCGCCCTCGGACAGAACGGGGCGTGGTGAGGTCATGCCCGGCCATCCCCTGGGGGGCGGGGGTGGAGCCAGTCGAGCGAGCGCACGCCCGTCTCCCTTCGTCGGTCGGTACCGCCGCCGACCAAGCTAACGGGGCCCGGCGCCTTAGTTGGACGCTACTGGGACGCCTCCCCCGGGAGCGCCGGGGCCGCCGGGCGGCGGAGCACCGTCCCCAGCCCGAGCCAGCCCAGCTCGAAGGCGAACTCGAAGGCCCGCCAGCCCACGGCCAGGGCGGCCGCGTCGGCCGTGCCGAAGCGCCGGTAGAGGAACCCGACCATGGCCGTCTCCCGCACGCCGATCCCGGCGGGGGTGACACCGATCATGCCGATCACGCTCGACGCCTGCAGGGCTCCAGCCAGCAGCCAGGCGTCGCCGGCATGGATCGGGAGCAGGGCGGCGCTGAACAGCACGAAGGCGACCGACTTGGCCACGCTGAACGCCCCGTAGCACGCCACCGAGCCGTACAGCGCGCCCGGGCGGCCGCGGGTGTGGGCCAGGGTGGCCAGGGCGGGGACGCGGTGGAACCGGCCGGCGGCCCAAGGGTACAGCAGCGGGAGGGTCACCAGGCCGGCGGCGGCGGCCACGCCGAGGATCACCCGCAGCGGGATCGCCAGCAGGCTCGACGTGAGCCCGATGGCGGCGATGAGGCAGGCCCAGCCGATCAGGATGGCCAGCTCGAGGGCCATGCTGGCCGCCCCCAGGGTGGCCGGGACCCCTTCCTGGCGGGCCAGGGCGGCGCGGGACGCGAAGGCGGCGAGCCCTGTCGGCACGTAGCGCGCCACCTGCGCCCGCCACCACACCCGCACGGCGGTGCGGACCGGGAGCCGGTGGCCGAAGGCGCTGAGCATCTCCCGCCACCCGAGGGCCAGGGCCAGGCTGCCGGCGGCGTAGACGGGCAGGGCCGCCACCAGCCAGCCGGGGCGCAGCCGGAGGTGGACGCGGGACAGGTCGGCGGCGTTGCGGTGCCCGATGAGCACGAGCAGGCCGATGGTGACCAGGGCCAGGACGGTGCGGGCCACCCGGAGCGCCGGCCGGCGCCAGGCCTGTTGGTCCGTAGCCACGACCACGTAGATACTACGGTCCAGCCGATGGTGGCCCGGACCCTCGCCCTCGCCTCCGACGTCCCCGGCGCGGTGGCGGTCGAGTTCGGGGGACGGGCCGGGAGGGAGCGGGTCACGTTCCGCGTCGACCCGTCCCACCACGCCGGCGCCCTGGCCGAGGCGGCCGGCCGCAAGATCGCCGCCGCCGCCGATCTGGCGCTGCGGGTGCGCCGCCCGCTCGTCGGCATCGTCTCCTCGAGCGGGGCCGACGTGTTCGAGGGCGTCGCCGCCCTCCACGGGTGGGGCGCCGCCGCCCGCGCCATGGTGGCCTGCTCGGGGATCGTTCCCGTCGCCCTGGCCGTGACCGGGCCGGCGGTCTCGGGACCGGCGCTGCTGCTCGGGCTGGCCGACCTGGTCAGCATGACGGGCGAGGCCTTCGCCTACGTGAGCGGGCCGGGGGCGGTCGCCGGGTGGACCGGCGCCGAGCTGACCGCCCGCGAGCTCGGCGGCGCCGGCCTGCACGGGCGCCTCACCGGGGTCAGCGCGTTCACCGCCGACGACGAGGCGGGCGCGCTCGCCGCCCTCGACCACGCCCTCGCCTACCTGCCCGACCACGCCGACGAGGAGCCGCCGGCGTGGCCCCACGACGACGATCCCCACCGGCCCACGCCCGAGCTGCGCGAGCTGCTGCCGGCGTCGCCCAACGGCAGCTACGACGTGCGGGCCGTGATCGCGGCCATCGCCGACCACGGGGAGCTGTGCGAGCTCCGGGCGCGGTGGGCGCCCAACATCGTGACCGCCTTCGCCACCGTCGACGGGCGGCCGGTCGGCGTCGCCGGCACGCTCGACATCGAGGCGTCCCAGAAGGCGGCCCGGTTCGTCTCGCTGTGCGACAGCTTCAACCTGCCGATCGTCACGATCGTGGACACCGGCGGCTTCTTCCCCAGCAAGGATCTCGAGTGGCGGGGGATGATCCGCCACGGGGCGCAGCTGGCGTTCGCCTACGCCGAGGCGACGGTCCCACGCGTGTGCCTGATCACGCGCAAGTCCTACGGCGGGGCGTTCATCGTCATGGACTGCAAGACCATGGGCAACGGCGTGTGCCTCGCGTGGCCGTCGGCCGAGGTGGCGGTGATGGGTGCGAAGCCCGCCATCGCCGTCCTGCACCGCCGCGCCGACGCCGACACCCAGGCGGACCTCGAGTCGGCGTACGCCGAGGAGTTCCTCACGCCCTACATCGCGGCGGAGCGCGGCTACATCGACGCCGTCATCGATCCGATCGAGACGCGCGCCGCCGTCGCCCGCGCCCTCTCGCTGCTGGTCGCCAAGCGGGAACGCCTCCCGGGGCGGGCGCACGCCAACGGGCCCCTTTGACCGACATGATCTACCGCCCATGATCTACCGCCGGTGCGGGCGGAGCGGCCTGCTGCTGCCGGCGGTGTCGCTCGGCCTGTGGCAGAACTTCGGCGGCGACCGGCCGCTCGTGACCGGCCGGGCCATCCTGCGCCGGGCCTTCGACCTCGGGATCACCCACTTCGACCTGGCCAACAACTACGGCCCGCCGCCGGGCGCGGCGGAGGAGAACTTCGGCCGCGTGCTCGCCTCCGACTTCGCGCACCACCGTGACGAGATGGTGATATCGACCAAGGCCGGATGGGACATGTGGCCCGGACCGTACGGCGACGGCGGCTCGCGCAAGTACCTGCTGGCCAGCCTCGACCAGAGCCTGCGCCGCCTCGGCGTCGACTACGTCGACATCTTCTACTCCCACCGCTTCGACGCCGACACGCCGGTCGAGGAGACGCTGGGCGCACTGGCGACCGCCGTGCACCGGGGGAAGGCGCTGTACGCGGGCATCTCGTCGTACCCGCGTTCCAAGACGCGCGACGCGGCGGCCATCCTCGCCGGGCTCGGCGCGCCGCTGCTCATCTCCCAGCCGTCATACTCGATCTTCGACCGCTGGATCGAGAGCGGCCTGCTCGACGTGCTGGCCGACGCCGGCGCGGGATGCATCGTGTTCTCGCCGCTGGCGCAGGGCCTGCTCACCAACCGGTATCTCGACGGCATCCCTTCCGACTCCCGGGCCAGCCGCGGCGACTCACTCCCGCGCGAGGTGATCGGTCCGGAGCTGCTCGACCGGGTGCGGGAGCTCGACCGCATCGCCTCTGGGCGGGGCCAGGCGCTGGCGCAGATGGCGCTGGCGTGGACCCTGCGCGACGCGCGCGTCACGTCGACGCTCGTCGGGGCGAGCAGCGTGGCCCAGCTCGAGCAGAACGTCGACGCCCTCGCCCGCCTCGACTTCACGCCCGGCGAGCTCGAGGCCATCGACGCGCGGTCGCCCGCCCCGAAAATAAATGCGCCATAAATGCGCGGCTAAAATAGCCGTAAATATTTACGCGTAACACATCGTTCATATCCGGGACCCAGCCGTGAAATGCGCCGGATTTATCGTCCGAGCGGCGTTCCACCGACCTGACTGCCACCAACCAGACTGGAGGAGAACCGCGTGGCCGAGCCCACATCCGCGGGGGAGATGAGGAGAACCCTCAACCTCACCGGCGTCACCGTCAATGCCATGGCGCTGATCGCGCCGGGGGCGTTCCTCTGGACCACGTTCCAGACCCAGGCCGCCCTCCAGCGCCACGGCTCGTCCACCGCCAACGAGATGTGGACGGGCCTGTTCTTCGCCTTCATCCTGGCCATGCTCACCGCCTACAGCTACGCCGAGCTGGCGAGGATCTACCCGCAGGCGGGGACGGGCTCCACGTACTACTACGCGGAGGCCGCCTTCCTCGACAAGGAGCGCTCGCACCACCAGCGCTACGCCCGCTTCGCCAAGCTGTCGATCGGCTGGGTGAGCCACCTCTACTACTGGATCTACCCCGGGATCATGGTGGCCTACATCGCCACCCTGTTCGGCTACATCTACCTCGGCATGTTCCACCACCAGCTGACGGGCGTGCCGATCGCCTGCATCGCGGTGGTGTTCGCCGGCGTCGTCGGCTACATCGCCTACCGAGGCATCCAGGGCTCGACGATCACCGCCATCATCATCAACGTCATCCAGATCGTGTGCCTGCTGGGCGTGAGCTTCATGTTCATCTGGTTCCGCCTGGCGCACCCGCACGCCGGCTTCGAGCACTCGAACGGCGGGAGCGTGATCATCCCGCACAACTACATCAACATGCTGTACCAGTCGACCATCGCCATCCTGCTCCTGGTCGGCTTCGAGTCCGTCACCGCACTGGGCGCCGAGGCCAAGAACCCCGAGAGCGACATCAAGCGGGGCGTGCTCATCAGCCTGCTCATCCAGGGCGGGATCTGCTACCTGTTCGAGTACTTCGCCGCCAACTACGCCATCGGCGCGGGCACCATCGCCTTCAAGACCTCGAGCGGGATCGAGACGGGCTACGCGGCCGCGGCGGATGCCACCAAGACGAGCGCCCCGATCGGCAACATGATCCAGAACATCGCCGAGCACCACCTCGGCCACAGCGGTACGACGGTGTCGCTGATCGTGGCGTTCACCGTGTTGCTGGCCCTGATCGGCACGACGCTGTCGTGCGTCAACACCGGCGTCCGCGTGACCTACGCCATGGCCAAGGACAAGGAGATGCCCAGCCTGCTCAAGCTCGGCCACCTCCACGGCGAGTACGCCACGCCCTACCTCTCGATCCTGTGGATGACGATCATCGCCGCCGCGCTCGGCGTGTTCGGCTCGGTCCCCTGGCAGGTCGACAACCTGACCCAGATCACGCTGGCGTCCAACATCGGCACGTTCATGGTCTACGGAGCCACGTGTGCCATCGCCTTCATCGCCTTCGCCAGCCGTCACGACAAGCACATCCTCAAGCACATGGCGATCCCCGGCGTCGGCTGCATCATGAACGTGCTCGAGCTGGCGGGCGTCGTGTACATCGCCCTCACCGGTTCGGGGACGTCGCCGGGCGACGCCGAGAAGGCCCTGGGGGTGGTCATCCTGTGGTGCATCCTCGGGCTCGTCTGGGTGCTGATGAACCCCGAGCGGCACCGCAACCGATCCGACGTCGAGGCCAAGATGGACGGGCCCACGATCGCCGTCGGGAGCGCTTCCCGCTGAGGTCCCCCGGGAGATGACGGTGCCCGCGTCGGCTTCGTACCGACCGGGCACCGCCTCCTGGGACCGCCCCCGCTCCGGTCCTGCCTCTGCACCTCCGGCCCGGTGCGACACTGGTGCGGTGACGGCCCAGACCGCGCCCCGGGTGTCGCCTGTGCGGCGCGCGCGCCTTCCGGTCGTCACGCGGTCCGGTCCCGTCGGTGTGCTGGCCGGTGCCGCCGCCATCGTCGTCGCCACGGCGGCGCTGCTGCCGTTCCGCTCCGGTACCAGCCTGGCCACGCCGGCGCTGGTGTTCGTCGTGCCGGTGGTCGTGGCCGGCATCGTCGGCCGCCGGATCGCCGCGGTCGTGATCGCGGTGGCGTCGGCTGCGGTCTTCTCGTACGCCTTCGTGCCCCCGTACGACCAGGTGTCGATCGCGCGGTCCGAGGATGTCGCCGCCGCCCTCGTCTTCCTGCTCGTCGCCCTGGTGGTCGGGACGCTGGTCGCGCTCGAGACCGACCGCCGGCGCGCCGCCGAGCAGCGGGCCGACGAGCTGCGCGCGCTGCTGGCCCGCAACGAAGAGCTCACGGCCGAGCGCGAACGCCTGCTCGAGGAGGCGGCCCGCGCCACGGTGATGGCGCGGGTCCACGAGCAGCGGTCGGCGCTGCTGCGCTCGGTGTCGCACGACCTGCGCACGCCGTTGGCGACGATCCAGGCGGTCACCTCCGACCTCCGGGACGGGACGCAGTACCCGCCCGAGACGCGGGACCGGCTGCTCGACCTGGTGAGCGACGAGGCGGCCCGGCTCAACCGCATCGTGGCCAACCTCCTCAGCCTCAGCCGGATCGAGGCCGGCGCCCTCGAGCCCGAGCGCCAGGCGGTCGCCGTCGACGAGCTCGTCGCCGAGCGGGTGGCGAGCCTGACGCGGGTGCTCGACGGGCGACGGGTCGAGGTCGACCTCGGCCCCGGCCTGCCCCTCGTCGACGCCGACTACAGCCAGCTCGACCAGGTCATCACCAACCTGCTGGACAACGCCGCCCGGCACACGCCGCCGGGATCCATCGTGCGGGTGAGCGCGGTGCCCCTCGGCCCGATGCTCGAGATGAGCGTGAGCGACTCGGGTCCCGGGGTGCCTCCGCAGGACCGGGCGCTCGTGTTCGAGCCGTTCCGCCACGGCCGGGCCAGCACGTCGAGCGGCGTCGGGCTGGCGATCTGCAAGGCCATCGTCGAGGCCCACGGCGGCACCATCGGCGTGGACTCGAGCGACCTCGGCGGCGCCCGGTTCCACCTGACGCTCCCCGTGCATGCCTGAGGCAGCGGCGCCGCCGTGCCGGCCGCCGGCGACATGACCGAGCTGCTCGTGGTCGAGGACGAGTTCGCCATGGCGACCGTCATCACCGAGGGCCTGCTGGCGCGCGGCTACAAGGTGCACACGGTCGCGTCCGGAGCCGACGCCATCACCGCCGCCGCCGACTCGCCCGTCTCGGCGGTGATCCTCGACCTGGGACTGCCCGACATGGACGGGCTCGAGGTGTGCCGCCGGATCCGCGAATGGTCGGAGGTGCCGATCATCGTGGTGACGGCCGACGGGGCCGAGGACCGCAAGATCGCCGCTCTCGACGGCGGGGCCGACGACTACGTGACCAAGCCGTTCTCGATGCGCGAGCTGCTGTCGCGCGTGGGGGTCGCCCTGCGCCACCAGGCGCGGCGGGGTCCCGACGACGCCGTCCTCGCCGTGGGGGACCTCGTGGTCGACATCGCCCACCACACCGTCACCCTCGCCGGGGAGCCCGTCGACCTCACGCCGAAGCAGTTCGAGCTGCTGACGCTGTTCGCCCGCCACCCCGGCCGGGTGCTGACCCACGGACTGATCCTGAGCGAGGTGTGGGGCCCGGAGGGGGCGGGGCACGTGGAGTACCTGCGCGTGTACGCCCGGGCCCTGCGCCAGAAGCTGCGCGACGACCCGGCCCGCCCGCGCCTCGTCACCGAGCCGGGCGTGGGCTACCGGCTCGTCGACCCCGGAGAGCTGCCGGCGCGCCCGTAGCGGCGGCGGCCGCGGTCAGGCGCGCTCGAGGCCGAGGTGCTCGATCGCCTTCGGCGGTGAGCTGAGGGTTAGGTGACCGCCGCCCGGGCCGCGGCCACCTCCCGGCCCAGTGCGGCGCGCAACAGCGCGCCGTCGTGGGGGAGCGAGCACAGCTGGAATCCGGCGGCGAGGCGCCGGCCGGCGTCGGTCCCGCCGTTCGTGTGGATCCCGGCGTACACGCCGGCCCGCGCGCAGGCGGCCCGGATCGCTTCGACCGCCTCGGCGTGCTCGGCCGAACCGGCCGCGTCGGCCGGGCGCAGGCCGAGGCCCACGGCGAGGTCGGCGGGGCCGACGTAGGCGCCGCTCAGGCCTCCGACGCGGCAGATCTCGTCGGCCCGGCCGATGGCGTCGGCGGTCTCGATCATGACGAAGCAGAGCGCGTGCGCCTCGATGTCGGCCGGGTCGGCGCCGACCGAGAGCCCCACACGGGACGGCCCGTAGCTGCGGACGCCGCGCGGCGGGTACCGGCAGGCGGCCACGGCCTGCTCGGCCTCCGCCGCCGTCCGCACCAGCGGCACGATGACCCCGCCCGCCCCCAGGTCGAGCGCCCGACCGATGGCGGCGGCGTCGTTGGCCGGCACGCGGACGAGCGGGGTGACGTCTCCGCGCACGGCGGCGAGCAGGGAGGCCAGGGCGGACCCGTCGAGGATCCCGTGCTGGCAGTCGAAGCAGATGAACTCGACCGCCTCGGACGTCAGGATCTCGGCCGTGTACGTCGAGGGGGTGATGCACCACGCGCCGACGGCGGAGCCACCGGCGGCGAGCACGGTCCGCAGGGTGTCCATCTCAGGTCATCTGGGCGACCATCAGGGCCTCGACCTGGTTGAGGTGGGCCTCGGCCGCCCTGCGGACTTGTGGCGCGCTCCCCCGGTTGATGGCCTCGCCGATGTGGCGGTGCGCCTCGGAGGCCTCCCGGATGACCCGGCGGACCACGGCGGCGTTCTGGCTGGCGGTGAGCAGCGACTCGAAGTCGGTGGACCTGAACAGCGTTTCGAGGACCTTGGCGTGGAGCTCGGCCAGGGCCGGGTTCCCGCACCCGTGAGCGATCGACTCGTGGAACTCACGGTCCCGGGCGCGGAACTCCTCGAGCGGCATGTCGGCGCGGAAGGACACGCCGAGCTCCGCGATCACCGACCGCTCCCTGGCCTCGGCCCGCTGCGCGGTGAGGGCCGCCATCGGCACCTCCACCAGTCGACGGACCTCGAACACGTGGGTGACCGACCGCTTGCGGTTGTCGGCGAAGGTGACGCCGGGCAGGTGTTCGGCGACGTAGAGGCGGTTGCCGCGCCGTTCGACGAGGCCGAGCGACGCGAGGCCCTGGATCGCCTCCCGCACCGAGGTGCGGGCCACGACGAACTGCTCGCAGAGCACCCGCTCCGACGGCAGCTGGCTTCCGGGCGGCAGCGCCCCGCTGCGGATGTTGTCGAGCAGCGCGGCGCGGACCCCTTCGGCCACGGTCTGGCGGCTGATGGCCTCGAACTGGGGCAGGTTCAACGCAGACTCCCGGGCTGTCACCTTGACGCTCGTCGGCACCGAACAGTACGTTACCGTCAGTTTGTCTGACCAATGCGGCGCTACGTGAGGCGCGACACCCCTCCACCGATCGGGCGCTCGGGAGGAGTGGACAGGTGACCTCGAACCCGCACGTCTGGCCCTACGACGCCGGGGCCTTCCGCCAGACGACGCCCGGCATGCGACGGCGGATCTTCAACGGGGACAACCTCAGCCTGTCGTTCTGGCGCATCGCCGACGGCTACGGGCCGACCCCCTACGACGGCCACCCCGACAACGAGCAGTTCGGCCTGATCATCGCCGGCCGGCTCGACTTCCGGATCGGCTCGGATCAGCGCGTCCTGCTCGGGCCCGGTGACGTCTACTACGCCCCGAAGGGCCTGGCCCACGGCGACAGCCGTTTCGTCGGAGACCCCGCGCACGGGGAGACGTGGATCATGGACATCTTCAGCCCGGTGCGGGAGGAGTACCGGAATGGCTGACTGGCGTCTGGCGGTGGACATCGGTGGCACGTTCACCGACATTGTCCTCCTCGACGGCGACACCGGTCGCGTCGTCGTCGACAAGACGCTGAGCACCCCGGCGCGACCCCTGGAGGGGGTCAAGCGGGGCGTCACCAGCACGCTCGCCCGGGCTGGGATCTCCGCCACCGACGTTCGGGCGCCGGTCGTCCACGCCACCACCCTCGTCACCAACGCCCTGATCGAGGGCAAGGTGGCCCGGGCCGCGCTCGTGACCAACGAGGGGTTCGGTGACACCCTCTTGATCCGCAACGAGCACCGCTACGACATGTACGACCTGCAGATCGAGTTTCCGCCGCCGCCGATCCCCCGCTCGCTGACCTTCGAGCTCCCCGAGCGGACGACGGCCGAGGGCCGGGTCCTCCAGGAGCCGGACCCCGCGGCCGTGGCCGCCCTCGCCGTCCGGCTGCGCGGCGAAGGGATCGAGGCCGTCGCCGTCAGCCTGCTGCACTCCTACGCCAATGCCGCCAGCGAACAGTCGGTGGCAGCCATCCTGGCGGCCGAGCTCGGCGTCCCCGTCTGCGCGTCGAGCGACGTGGCGCCCCAGATCCGCGAGTACCCCCGCACCGTGACCACCGCGTGCAACGCCGCCACCATGCCCGTGGTCGGCCCCTACCTCGACGAGTTCGCCATGTGGCTGCGTCAGCAGGGGTTCGGGGGCGGCCTGCTCATCATGCTGTCCAACGGCGGGGTGGTCTCGGCCGACGTCGCCGCCCGCAACCCAATCCGCATGGTCGAGTCCGGTCCCGCCGCCGGCGCGCTGGCCGGTGCGTGGTACGCCGCCCGGCTCGGCTTCGACCGGCTGCTCTGCTTCGACATGGGCGGTACCACCGCCAAGTCGTGCCTGATC
>Ga0306920_100012069_pt1 | contig 11715 bp, 12 predicted proteins | sample flu12Cox44000170_FD_204666 | JGI IMG/M metagenome (GOLD analysis project Ga0306920, IMG submission 204666) | Lab enrichment of tropical soil microbial communities from Luquillo Experimental Forest, Puerto Rico - flux4day.12C.oxic.44.000.170 (v2)... | ecosystem: Environmental > Terrestrial >...
GCCGAGTCCATTGAACAGCAGGTGAACCCGCATATCGTCGAGGAGATTCGCCGGTATCATGAAACGACAGCCCCGCTCGAACCCGCGCTCTCATAAAACGCTGCGCACAGTCTCAATAATCGGCACGGGAAGTTACGTGCCCGAGAAGGTTCTGACTAACGAAGACCTCTCGCGCATGGTGGATACCAGCGACGAGTGGATCACCACTCGCACCGGTATCAAGGAACGTCGTATCGCCGCAAAGGACGAATATACGAGCGATATGGCAGCGAAAGCAGCGCTGAGCGCAATTGAGCAGGCGAAGATTTCGCCGAAAGAAATCGATCTCATTATGGTGGCGACCGCCACGCCCGACATGCTGTTCCCGGCCACAGCCTGCTTCGTTCAGAAAAAGATCGGCGCGACGAACGCTGCCTGCCTCGATATTTCCGCAGCGTGCGCGGGTTTTATTTTCGGCTTGGAAATCGCACAGCAGTTCATCACATCGCACACATACGACACCGTTCTCGTGATCGGCGCGGACAAGTTAACCTCAATCACGAACTGGACCGATCGCAATACGTGCGTGCTTTTTGGCGATGGTGCTGGCGCGGCTATTTTGCGCCATCGGGGCAGTCCTCATGGCATAATCAGCACCCACATCGGAAGCGACGGACAGTACACCAACATTTTATTCATGCCGGGCGGCGGATCGCGCTGTCCGATCACACGTGAAAACGCAGACATGAATTTGGCTACCATTCATATGACCGGCAAGGAAGTGTACAAACAGGCTGTCATCGCGATGTTGAACGCGGCCAAAAAAGCACTCGATCGGGCGGGGCTTTCCGTCGAAGACATCGCCTGCGTCATTCCGCATCAGGCGAACTTACGAATCATGGAGGCGATAGCCGATCGGCTTGGCATTTCGCGGGACAAAATGTTCGTGAACCTCGATCGATACGGCAATACCTCCGCTGCCGCGGTAGCGATTGCGCTCGATGAAGCGAACCGCACCGGGCGAATTAAACGCGGCGATTACGTGTTGATGGTCGTGTTCGGTGGCGGCCTGAGCTGGGCCAGTACTGTCATTGAGTGGTAAAGCGATCCGTCGCTTTAATCTGGAATTTCGGGCTCGACTAGTTTTGCCAGCAGAGCCAGCGATTCCTGCCAGCCGAGATAGCAGGCTTCGGCGGGAATAACAGCGGGCACACCTTCCTGCACGATGTTCAAGTCAGTTCCGCAGGAAACGTTCGTCAACGTGATTGTAGTCCGCATTTCCCCCGGCAGATTCGGATCGTCGAATTTGTCCGTGTAGCGAATCCGTTCGTGCGGAGTCAATTCAACGTACGTCCCGCCGAAGGAATGACTCTTGCCGGTCGTGAAATTCGTGAACGACATTTTGTAAGCGCCGCCAATTTTCGCGTCCATTTGATGCACCTTTCCGGTGAATCCGTTTGGTGGAAGCCATTTGGCCATTGCGTCCGGATCGAGAAATGCCTTGTAAATTTTCTCGGGCGTCGCTCGGAGGACGCGATGAAGTCGAATCGTATTTGCTGTCATAACTACGCACTTCCTTTACTTGGCGTTCGTGTCCGGCTCGATAATTCCAAAGACGTTGCCGGTCGGATCTGTCGCGTAAGCGAGCCAACCAACCTTTGGGATCGCCATCTTCGGCACGCAGATTTTTCTGACGCGCTGCTCAATCTTTCTCATCGTTTGATCAAGAAACTCGACCGCGACCGTGTTTAACGTGCCGGGACTTTGACCCTCACGGGGCCGGGTCATCCCGCCGTTGATTCCCGGCTCTTTGTCATCGCCGGTCGTAACCAGCCAATACTCGATCGGGCCGCCTTCGAATTTGTTGAACTTCCAGCCGAAGACGTCCTGGTAAAACGGCTGCACCGCTTGCGGGTCGTCAGTGTAGATTTCAAAGTGAGTGATACGATTCATTTCGTTAGTCCTTTTCAGAGGTCAATGGTCGTCGTCTCTTAAGCTATACGCCACACTTCCCCCAAGCCTTCTACGGAAGTCGGTGATCCACGCTTAGGTGCTTTTTTGGATAACGAACCCATCAACGTGGTGAGCTATGAGACATTCTCTGGATGTGTTGCGTTAGGCGTTTGCGAACTGCGCCTCATGTTTAAGTTCGCTCGCGACCGGACATTCCGGCGCAACGGGCCTGACTTCCACGCGAACACCGTGTGGTAAGCCGGGGCATTCCTGCGCGATTGCAACCGCTTCGTCCATCGTGGCGACGTCTAGCAAAAAGTAGCCGCCAATCGCTTCCTTCGATTCCGCAAATGGGCCATCGGAGACCACACGGTTTTTACCTGAGACGATTTTGCCTTCGCGCTCGAGCGGGTTGCCGGCAACCGCTTTGCCCTCGTCAGTCAACCGCCTGAACCAAGCCATCCATTGATCTGTAACTCTCTGCTTTTCTTCCGGCGAGAGATTCTTGATCCAATCGTTTCCCCGAAACAGCAGCATGTATCCGTTTTGATTTTGTGTGTTCATGTGATTGTGAATTAACTGTGGTTGAGTTTAAGCGGTTGCAAGTTGTTCTTCGCGCGCCAAATCGCGTGCGCGAACATCGAGCGGACATTCTTGGGCCACCGGCCGCACTTCGATTGACCCGCCGTAGGCCAGGCCGGGGCTGCTCTGCGCAATGGCAATGGCTTCCTCAATTGTTTCGACATCCAACATCAGAAACCCTCCAATGGCTTCTTTGGATTCAGCGAAGGGTCCGTCAGTAACGAACCGTCCGCTTTTGCCCGAAACAAACGCGCCGGCGCGTTCAAGCGCGTAGCCGGGTTTCGCTTTGCCCTGTGCAGTCAATCTTTCCAACCAGGTTTTGTTTTGGTTCATGAGTGTTTGGAGCTCTTCGTGCGAGAGCCTGTTGTACCACTCATCGCTACGGTACAACAGCATGTATCCATTTCGATTTTGTGTGTTCATTTTATTGTGTGGTTGATGGTTGATCCGCCTTCGTTAAGGGGCTTCGGCGGACAAGTTGTTTTGTTATTTTGAATTAAGACGAACGAGTCTCCGAGTTTAGGACAAATTATTTTGCGTCCAGGTCGCTCTCCCAAATTCCAAACGCGTTACCGTCGGTGTCCTGGCAGACGGCGAAGTAACCCATCTGCGGCACCGCGGTTTTCGTCATGCAAATTTTGCCGCCGAGCTTCGCAATTTTGTCTGCGAATTTGTCCACGGAATCTACACCGATGTAATTCACGACTGGCTCTTGCGGATGTTTGCGCCTTTTCAGCGCGCCGTCTGGAGCATCGTCCGTGCCGCCGGTATCGATATGCCAGTACTCGCCGCTACCGGGAAACGGATCGATCTTCCAACCAAATAGATTGCTGTAAAATGCCTTAACCCGTTCCGGATTGTCCGCTGGGATTTCAAACCAAACGATGCTTGCATCCTGTTTCTTCTCTGACTTGCTCATGTTTTGCCTTTCTGTTGATGTGATTTTTTGCGTTTGTCAGAGATACGACGAACGAGAGATGCGATTTAGGACAGGATTTTTCAATTAACTGCTCGTGCCGCCGCTGCAGTGCTGAAGTCGTTTCAAAAGGAACGCTCGCTCCGATTTCGTCTCCGCGAGTTCAAATGCTTTGCGGAATTGTTCGGCCGCGGCTTCACGATTGTTCAATCGCATCTCAAGCTCGCCGATCACTGAATAGAACAAGTAATACGAGGCTAATTTCCCGCGGTTTCTGATAGCGCGCACTGCTTTCAATCCCTCCCGCGGTCCGTGAACATTTGCGAGTGCCACGGCGCGATTGAGCGCAACCACAGGCGAATCATCATATTCCATTAATCGATCATAAAGTGACAGAATTCTCGCCCAATCCGTCGATTGATAATCGACTGCTGTTGCATGGCAGGCGGCAATGCCTGCTTGAAGATGATATTCGCTAATCTCGCCACCGGCAGCGGATTCGCGCAGGCGCGACATGCCTCGCGCAATCATCGTCTGATCCCAGCGCGTACGGTCCTGTTCTTCAAGTCGAAGCAGGTTGCCTTCATCATCTTCACGCGCTGGAGTGCGCGCGGCATTTAGTAGCATCAGCGCCAGCAACGCATGCGTCTTTGGCTGATTTCCAGCGCGATGTTGTGTCAACAATTCCGTTAGGCGGATCGCTTCGTGACACAGTTCTTCCCGAACCAGCTTGTCACCACTGGATGCCTTGTAGCCTTCGTTAAACAGGAGATAGAGCGATTGCAGCACGCTCTCGAGCCGCCGCGACAACTCATCGCCGACAGGAATCTCAAATGGAACATGCGCCTCCTGGATTTTGTGTTTTGCGCGTGTCAATCGTTTGGCGATCGCTGCTTCAGTCGTTAGGAAAGCACGGCTGATCTCGGTAATACTGAAACCGCAGAGAGTTTTCAATGCTAGCGCGACCTGCGCCTCCGGAGGAATAACCGGATGACTGCAGACAAAAATCATCCGTAATCGGTCGTCTGCGATTTCGTTTTCTGAAAAACTCACCACCCCAGCTGTGGAGGATCCGCGGGCCTCGATAAGGCTTGCTATTTCGGCTTCCTTTCCGCGAAAAACTTTTTCTCGCCGGATTACGTCGAGTGCAAGGTTCCGTGACGCGCGCATGATCCACGCGGAGGGGTTTTCCGGGACTCCGCGGTATGGCCACGTTTGCAATGCGCGTCCCAGGGCCTCCTGCACGACATCTTCGGCCAGGTTTAAATGGTCGATCCCGAAAATCCGGGTCAGCGTCGCCACCATTTTTGCCGACTCATGGCGAAAAAGATGTTCGACCAGTTGAGATACGCCCTGCGGCTTTTGCATACTAGCAATGTAAGTTGTCATTCCGAGCGAAGCGAAGAATCTCGGATCAATTTTGAATCCATCTGTCCAACGGAAATAAACCAGAGATGTTTCGCTTCGCTCAACATGACAGCGCGGTTTGTGAGATGATTTCGCAGGTTCAACGGTAACCGCTGCGTCATATTTGCGAACTCCGCTGACGCAACACGCAATTGTCTGCGACAGATTTAACTAAATACGACCGCTATTCTCTGCTCGCGCGATATTGCCGTGGAATTTATGAGTGTTTTCCCGATGGCTGAGATGCACGAGGTCGTCCAACCGGAGCAGTTGCATTTTAAGGACGACGGCATTTATCCGGGCAGCGTTCTGCCTGTGTTATTGTATCGGGCGGCAATCACAGTAGACGCGCATGATCGCGCTTCGGTTTTCGAGCGTGGATTCGCTCAGAATGATTGGCGCAATTCCTGGCGAAACGGTGTCTACTCCTTTGCTCACTATCACAGCACATCGCACGAAGTGCTCGGTGTCTATGATGGCACTGCAAAACTGCGCCTCGGCGGAGAGCACGGTCAGACTGTCGAGGTCCGCTCCGGCGACGTCATTCTCATTCCGGCGGGTGTCGCGCATCATAACATCGGCGCGAGTCCGGCTTTTGGCGTTGTGGGTGCTTACCCGGACGGACGCCAATGGGATTTGCTTCGCGGTTTACCTGGCGAGCGGCCAAAATCCGATTGTACCATCGCAGCTCTTCCAATTCCTGGCTACGATCCGCTCTACGGCACAGACGGCCCGATGCGGCAAATCTGGAAATCCGCGCCGGGTTAAGCGAAAGAGTCGGCGCACACGGAGTGGCGAGCCGTACCAAAATAGATTGGTAAGGCGAGCAGTCACCTAGCCGCCGTTTGCAATCGCAAAAAAATCGCGCTCTCTCCGGAGCGGCTTAATCTTCGAAGATGAAATCAACGCAGACATCTCTCGTCGGAAAATTTCGCTCGCTGCACGAGTCAGGCTGCTTCGTGCTCCCAAATCCGTGGGACATCGGCACCGCGATTTATCTCGAACACCTTGGGTTCGAAGCGCTCGCCACCACTTCGGCAGGATTTGCTTTTTCGCGCGGCAAGCCCGATGGCGGCGTTCCCCGTGATGAAATGCTTGCGTACATTCGCGAAATTGTGAAAGCAACGTCGTTGCCTGTGAATGCAGATTTTCAAGCCGGCTACGCAGACGAACCTGAAGATGTCGCGGCGAACGTGCAACTCTGCGTTGAGACCGGCGTTGCCGGCTTGTCCATTGAGGATAGCACTGGGCGTAGCGATTGGCCGCTTTATGAGAAGAAACTCGCGATCGAACGCATTCGAGCGGCGCGCTCGGCAATCGACGCTTCGAAAACTGGCGTAGTGTTAACTGGCCGTTGCGAAGCCTGGATGGTCGGTGATCCCGATCCGCTGGACACCGCGCTCGACCGACTCACTGCGTATGCTGAAGCCGGCGCCGATTGTCTCTACGCGCCGGGTGTCAGTGATCCGAATGAGATCGCGCGGATTGTAAGAACACTCGCGCCGAAAGCCGTCAATGTCCTCGTCTCTGGGTTTAATCATCACCATACATTGTCCGAACTGACCGATCTTGGTGTGCACCGCGTCTCCGTCGGTTCGGGTCTCGCGCTCGCGGCCTGGGGCGCTTTCCTCCGGGCAGCGCAAGAGATCCAAACACGCGGCACATTCAATCTTTTCGCCAACAACGCGGCTTCCGCAGACTTAAACGAACTGTTTCGGCAGACCTAGGTCGCTGCGGTTCTTCATGATTTGAACGCGCAATGCCTGTGCTGTGTCTCTATGTGGCCGAAAGACCAGTTGCAATTTGAAATCCTCCATCTTGATTCTTAATAAGGCTATTTAAGTTTCGAGCCTTTCCGTCCATGAAACGCATCTCAATTATCGTCTACGCTACTTTGCTGTTCGCGTCTGTTGTGTACGCCCAGGAGGGCACACCCGCGCCGCCTCCGGTGGAACCGCAAGTCCCCGTCGAACATCCGGGCATGCCGCGATCGAATTCTCCTAGCCAGGCGGTGGTTCCGGTGCCAGTGCCTATTGCCCCACCAAAACCAAACGGGCCAGTCCAGAAAAGCCTTGTCCGGATCACAGCCACGGCGGTGGATCCCGATTACAAAGCGCCTTGGAATGCAGGCGGGCTGCAACGTGGCGTCGGCGCCGGATTTGTGGTCAGCGGCAACCGCATCATGACAAATGCGCACGTCGTCGCGAACAGCCGCTACATCACGGTGGAGCGCGACGGCGACCCCAACAAATATCCGGCCCAGGTGCAATTCATCGCCAACGATTGCGATCTGGCGTTGATCACCGTGCCCGCGAAAGATTTTTTCAAGAACATGCTCCCGCTGAAATTCGGAGGCATCCCCGCGCTCGAGTCGACTGTGTCAGCTTACGGTTATCCGATCGGCGGGGAACGCATGTCGGTCACAACCGGCATCGTGTCACGCATTGATTTTCAGATGTACACGCATTCGTCAGTTGATCAGCACCTGGCCATTCAGATCAGCGCGCAAATTAACCCAGGCAACAGCGGTGGTCCGGTGATGCAGGACGGCAAAGTTGTTGGCGTCGCGTTTCAAGGTTACAGCGGCGATGTCGCTCAGGGCGTCGCTTACATGATTCCGACACCGGTAATCAACCGATTCTTAAAGGATATCAGCAACGGTCGTTATGACGAATACCCCGATCTGGCGATCACCTATGTAAAACTGCAAAATCCAGCCCAACGAAAATATCTTGGATTAAAAGATGACGACCGTGGCGTGCTCGTGAGCTCCGTTGTAGCGGCGGGTCCGTCCGACGGCATTCTGAAATCGGGAGACGTGCTTCTTTCAATCGACGGTCATGCGATCGCAAGCGACGCGAACGTCGAATTGGATGGCGAACGCGCGCAATTCGAGGAAGTCGTGGAGCGCAAGTTTAAAGGCGATTCGGTGAAGTTCGACATCCTGCGAGACAAGCAGCCGATGACTGTGACGATCAAATTATACAAGCCGTGGCCGTACTCGATTCAGGGTCACAGCTACGATGTGCGACCGCGTTATGTGCTTTACGGTGGACTGTTGTTCCAACCGCTAAACCTAGACATGCTGGAAGCCTATCGCACATCGGACCTGCGTCTCCGGCATTTTTTCGAATACTTCATCCTGGATCAAATTTATCTTGACCATCCCGACGTCATTGTGCTGAGCAACATTTTGCCGGACCCGATCAACAGTTATCTCGCTCCTTACCGCGGCGGGATCGTGGATGAAGTGAACGGCAAAAAAATTCGGACACTGGAAGAACTCTCGGAAGCTTTCGCCCAGGCACCGGAGCGGCTTGTAATTCGGATGATCGGAGACGGACCGCCCCTTGTGCTTGACCGCAATAAAGTGGACGCCGCGCGCGAACGCATCAAGGCGCGTTACAACGTTTTGAAAGAGCAAAATCTTGAGGAACGGCTTGCGTCGCAAGTCGCAGCCGCAGATGACAAAAACTAAAATGCAAAGACACATTTTCATCACCTTTAGCATTGTTCTCGTCGCGATCACCGGCGCACTGGCAAAGAAAGAACCGGCCATTCCGAGGACCGCTATCAATCCAAAACAGATCGCGCTCGTGCGCGTGAATGTGACTGGACAAGGATATGATTATTTTCGGCCGTGGCAGAAGAAAGCGCCCTTTTCAAAGCGTGCGCTCGGGGCAGTTTTGCCTAAGGGCCGTGTCCTTGTTACTGCCGACTTGGTTACAAACCAAAATTACGTCGAGCTCGAGCGCGCGGAATCCGGTGAAAAAACGGCGGCGAATGTCCGTGTGATCGACTACGAAGCAAACCTGGCGCTGCTCGAACCGGCTGAGAAGAGTTTTCTGGACGGCATCACGCCGCTCGAAATCACGTCTGACACAGTCGTTGGCGACCGGCTAGCGGCCTGGCAGCTTGAACCGACGGGCGCGTTGCTGGCAACGGAAGGTCTGGTGACGACAGTGCAAATGACGCCTTACCCAGTCGATGTCGGACAATTTCTGACCTACCGCGTCAGCATTCCGATGCAGTATCGGGAAAACAGCTACACGGTTCCGCTCGTCAAGAACAACAAGCTCGCCGGATTGCTGCTGCGTTACGATTCGCGCTCGCAACTGCTCGACGCCATCCCAGCGCCCGTCATTACGCATTTTTTAAGGGAAGCGGAAGGTCAGAATTATCGTGGTTTTCCATCAGCCGGCTTCTCATTTTTCCCCACGCGCGACCCCGCCCTGCGGGAGTTCGCAGAAGAAAAAGGCAAGGGTGGCGTTTATATAACCAATGTCGAGGCGGGCACACCTGCAAACAAGGCAGGGTTGAAAGTGGGCGACATCGTGACGGCAGTCGGAAATCACGACGTCGATGAGAACGGCAACTACGTAGATCCGCTTTACGGCAAGATCGAGTTCACGAATTTGTTGACGGCGCACTCGTACGCCGGCGATGTCGTTCCTTTCCACCTCCAACGCGACGGCAAACCCATGCAGTTGAATGTGACTCTGGAACACCGCGATGCGAAGGATTACGTAAGCCCGCCGTATTCTCTTGATCAGCCGCCGCGTTATTACGTTCTTGGTGGCCTGATCTTCCAGGAGCTATCGCGCCAATATCTCAAGGAATGGGGACCAAACTGGCAACGCGAAGCGCCTCAGCGTTTGGTTTATATGGACCATTTCCAATCGGAGCTTTTTCCCGAGCGGAATCGCCGCGTCGTAATTCTCAGCCAGGTGCTCCCTGCGAACAGCACAATCGGCTACGATGACCTGGCATATCTGACAGTGACGAAGGTCAATGGTAAAGAGATTAAATCGCTGGACGATCTTGCCGAAGCCGTGAAACAACCAGTCGAGGGCTTCATCAAAATCGAAACGGAAGAAGATCCCAAGCAGATCGAGCTGGACGCATCGCAAGTCACCTCGGAGGCCCCGTCGCTTCAGGAAAACTATGGCATCTCATCACTGCAAAGATTGCAGTGAACACTTCTGTAGCGCTGGTCTGCGACCGCCGAGAGGGCGCCGCTACAGCCTACTCATCACCATCTTCTAGTACCGCCCTCTGCCGAACGCCCAATACGCCAGCAACGCTGTCAAGACCAGCAGCGGACCCACAACCAAAAAGAAACCGTACGGGTGTTGAGCCAGAGGAATGCCACCTACGTTCATGCCAAACAAGCCCGCCACCAGGTTGATCGGCAATGCCAGCACGGTTACGAACGTCAAGATAAACAGGATGCGATTGGTCTGTGCACTGACAAGGGCGGCCAATTCTTCCTGAAGCTGTTTGACGCGCTCGACGAGCGCCGCTGTGTCGCCAATGGCGGTGGAGAACTTCTCTGCAGCTTGTTGCAGGTTCTGAAGTTCGTCTTGCGCAATCCAATCAGGAGGCCGACTAAGAAGACGGAAGAATGCGGCCGGTTCCGGGGCCAAAAGCCGTTGAAGTCGAACCAACATCCGCCGCAGAGAACCTAACTCGCTGCGACTGACGGAAACTCGCTTGGCCAGCAGTAGTTCTTCCATTGGGGCCACCCGAGTTTTGGATTTCCGCACAATGTCAACCAACACACTGGCCTGATCTCGCAACAGGCGTGCCAGAATTTCAATGGGCGAGCGAAAGACTTGACCCGCTTGCACCGCTGCCCGCAGTTGGTCAATCGAACGCCAGGGCCGGACGTGCGCGCTTACCAGCACGCGCGGCTTTACGCAAAGCGTGGTGGTCGCAACCGGGACGTCAAATGTAAAATCGAAAAGCACGTCATGGATACGCGCCACCAATGAGTCCCCTTCCTGCTCCAAATGTGTGGCGTCTACATCGCTAAGTAACGATTCGTAAAAGCTACCAGGCAAAGTCAGATACTTTTTAAGCCAAGGTTCAGAACCCGCATTGGAAAGCGAAAAATGCAACCACAGGAATTCATTCGGCACACCGGGAGCCGGCGCGCTTAAAAACTCAACCGCAGCCTCCGGAGTGATTGATTTTGCTGGTTGGTTAGGAAAAAATTGATAACCCCAGACCGGCCCATCCTGATCTGAACCGGAGGTCGGTTCTACTTTTTGCCCAGTTGTTTGAGCAGCTATCACGTCTAGTTCAGACATTACAGCTGTTGCTCTGTCGCGCTGGTTATGGTGCGCGGTCTTGAGAGAAACTGGTCGACTTCATCGTTGTAAGTCTCGAATGGGTTACCCATGACGAGAAAATCGCGGCTGTCGCAGGCGATAGAATCCCAATTGATGACGTAGGGAAAATTGCAGTTCTGGAAGAAGCTAACAGCGCGAGCGCGGCCTGAGGCGCGTGTATTGGCCGGAGGCACGTGCATCGCGCTGGTTCGACGAACACCGTTATTCCAGTCCGAGATTCGTTTGCCCGGTGTGATGCTGAAGAATAATCCACGCCGCGGATCGATGTTGTGATATTCCAAGTCGATGCTTTGCAGCCAGGGATCGTCCCAGCTCAGCCCTTCCGCTTCGACAAAGGTTTCCAACAACCATTTTTTCGTGATCCAGTCAACGCCGCCGATCAGCGCCTGCCGATTGTTCGGGATTGTTTCAAGAACGAATCCCCAATTTTCCAGTAACCAGTTGGTTTCCGCGCTGCTATGCCCAAGATGTTTCTGGGCGAGATGATGAAATTCCCATTGCACGTCTAGCGCGCTCACTGTTTTGCCATTCTCAAGCCGGACGATCCATTGCTCGCTCGTATCGCGAGATATGTCGCGCGTGCTTTGCACGGCATCAGCCAGGACAAGATTTCGGGGCAAACGGCCTTCCTCCAGCAACGATAAAACGCACGCGGTGGACCCAATCTTTAGCGCCGTGGCATATGGACTCATGTTCGAATCGCCGATGAGCAAATGCAGCCGGCGATATTTCCGGTAATCGGCC
>Ga0306920_100012070_pt1 | contig 11715 bp, 10 predicted proteins | sample flu12Cox44000170_FD_204666 | JGI IMG/M metagenome (GOLD analysis project Ga0306920, IMG submission 204666) | Lab enrichment of tropical soil microbial communities from Luquillo Experimental Forest, Puerto Rico - flux4day.12C.oxic.44.000.170 (v2)... | ecosystem: Environmental > Terrestrial >...
GCCCAATTCGTGTACGACCTGCCGTTCGGCCCGGAAACCCGCATCGGCGAGCAGGGCATGAGCCTGTCCGGCGGGCAGCGGCAGCGGCTGTCGCTGGCGCGGGCGATCCTCGCCGCGCCGAAGATCCTCGTGCTCGACGACACACTCTCCGCCCTGGACGTGCACACCGAGGCCATCGTCGAGGAGGCGCTGAGCCGGGTGCTGCACTCGGTGACCGGCATCGTGGTCGCGCACCGCGCGTCGACGGTGCTGCTGGCCGACAAGGTGGCACTGCTCAGCCGCACCGACGCGGGGAGCACCATCACCCACATCGGCACGCACGCCGAACTGCTGGCCGGGGTGCCGCAATACCGCTACCTGCTGGCGGCCGACGACGAACTCGACGCCACTGCCGAGCGCAGTTGCGTATGGCAGGACGACGAGGAACGCAAGCGGCTCTGCCAAGTCCACGAGGAGCAGGAGGCCCTGGACAAGGCGCGCGCGGCGTCGGCATCAAACTGGAGTCGCTACACGCGGTCGGAGGCGGATGGGCGATGACCGCGACCGACACCACCAGCATCGAGGTCACCGAGGAGTCCGACCAGTGGCGCGGCCGGTTCGACGAGGTGCCCGACGACGACCTGCCGATCGACGAGAGCCTGCCCCGTCGCCGCGAAGCCCGCGCACTGCTGGGCTCTCTGCTGCGGCCGTACCGCGTGACGGTGGCGTTGCTGGCCGTCGTCGTCGTGATCGAAAACGTTGCGCGCCTTTTGGTTCCGCTGCTGGTGCAGAAAGGTATCGACCGCGGCATCCCGCCGATCGTCGACGGCGGGTCGGCGCGCACGCTCATGGTGATCGTGGCGACGTTGTGTGGTGTGGTGCTCGTGCAGGCGGTCAGCCGGATGCTTTTCCTGCGGCGATCGGGGCGGATCGGCCAGCAGGTGCTGCTGGGGCTGCGCCGCCGCGTGTTCCGCCACTTCCAGCGGCTCGACATCGCCTTCCACGACCGCTACACGTCCGGGCGGGTGGTCAGCCGGTCCACCAACGACGTCGAAGCCATCCAGGACATGCTGGAGACCGGCTTCGACAGCCTGATCACCGCGGTGCTCACGCTAATCGGCACTGCGATCCTGCTCGTCGCGCTCAACTGGCGACTCGGGCTCATGTGCCTCGCGGCCTTCCCGATCCTCGTGGTGCTGGTCTGGTGGTTCCGCAGCGAGTCAGCCAAGACCTACCGCAAGGTGCGGGAAAGCGCCGCACTGGTCATCGTTCAATTCGTCGAAACCATGACCGGCATCAAGGCCGTCCAGGCCTATCGGCGCGAGCCCCGCAACCAGGAGATCTTCGAGGACATCGCCGACCGCTACCGCGCGATCAACGAAAAGACGTTCAAGCTGCTCGCGATCTTCATGCCCGGAGTGAAGCTGGTCGGCAACCTCACCACCGGCGTGGTCCTGCTCTACGGCGGTTATTCGGTGCTGCACGCTCAGATGACGATCGGCACGCTGACAGCCTTCCTGTTGTACCTGCGGATGTTCTTCGAGCCGATGCAGGAGATCTCCCAGTTCTTCAACACCTTTCAGTCGGCAGCGTCGGCGCTGGAGAAGCTGGCCGGTGTGCTCGCCGAACGGCCGGGCATCGATGATCCGGTCCGCCCGGTGGTGCTCAACGATGTGCGCGGCCAGATCGGCCTTCGCGATGTGCGGTTCTCGTATGTGCCGAACCGGCCCGTGCTGCCCGACCTCAACCTCACCGTCGCCGCGGGCCAGACCGTCGCGTTGGTCGGCACCACCGGGGCCGGCAAGACGACCATCGCCAGGCTGATCGCCCGCTTCTATGACCCCACATCGGGCTCGGTGACGCTCGACGGGGTCGACCTGCGGGACCTGGCACAGAAAGAGTTACGTCGTCACGTCGTGATGGTCACCCAGGAGAACTTCATGTTCGGCGGCACCGTCGCCGACAACATCCGGTTCGGCCGGCCTGACGCCAGCCGTGACGAGATTCGTTCCGCCGCAGTGGCTGTCGGGGCGGATCGTTTCATCGACGCGCTGCCCGAGGGCTACGACACCGACGTCGCCAAGCGGGGCGGCCGACTGTCGGCCGGCCAACGGCAGTTGATCGCGTTCGCGCGAGCGTTCCTCGCCGACCCGGCGGTATTGATCCTCGACGAGGCGACGTCGTCGCTGGACGTCCCCAGCGAGCGCATGGTGCAGCGCGCGCTGCAGACGGTGCTGGCCGACCGGACCGCGCTCGTCATCGCACATCGCCTCTCGACCGTTCAGATCGCCGACCGCGTGCTCGTTCTCGACCGCGGCCGGATTGTCGAGGACGGGCCGCCCGCCGAGCTCATCGCCCGCGGTGACGGCCGGTATGCGGCGCTGCACCACGCATGGTTGCAGTCGTTGGCGTGAGCCGGCCGTTTAACTGGCTTGGCCGCGAGTGTGAAGCTGCTGGGGCGACACGCTTGGGCCGCACAGAATTCACGCTGGCGACCGTGTCGGAGACCAGTAGGCGAGCATCTCGGCGAAAGTCTCGAAAGCCGCCGCGGAAACGCCGTAGGTCGCCTCGAAATGGATGCTCAGTGGGTAACCGAGGTCGACGACACCATCGATCACCCGCTGGTACAGGTCGACCATCAGCCGGCGCTTCTGCGCGGGTTCGCCACCTGCCAACTGCTTGACAAATGCCTGTTCGTCAACCACCGCGGGGTTTCCGGGGTCCTGGATGAGCCAGTCGATCAGACCCACCCGATTCTCGACCTTCGGCACGAAGCCGAACGACAGCAGAATCTCTGGCCGGTGGTCGGTTGTCTTGGCGAACTCGGTCAGGAAGCCCACGATTGCATCGGAATACAACAGCTGGGTCATGCCGAACGTTGCGCCCTGGTCGCACTTGAAGTTGAACCGACCATGTTCACCGTCACGGGTGGGAATGAGGATGGCGCCGCGGTTGGGCACCAGCCGGTCATAAATCGACAGGGCGTCGGTCGGCGCGACGCCGGAGCCCTCGCCGTCGTTCATCGTGCGCGGTACCCCGACGAACACGATGCCTTCGAAGCCGGCGGCGCCCAGATCGGTCAGCCGCCGTCGCAGGGACGGCTCATCCATGAATGCGGTGACCTGGGTGCACAGTCCCTTCACACCGGGTAACTCGGGTTTGATGATCGACCAGAACTCGAGCACATCCAGCTTCGGCTTCATCTCGACGGGTCGGTCGTCCTCTTCGGCGATCATCCCGGGAATCATCACGTGCCCGATCCGGCCCTCGATACCGGAATCTGCGGAGAACTGCAGCACCTTGTGCGCATCTTCGGCCGCCCGCTCCAGACCGCTCTGAACGTTCGGCGGTACCAGTTCGAGCGCGATGGTGTTGAGGGTCAAAAGGCTGCTCCTGATCGGACGACTACTTCCGCCATTGACAGGTCGCGGTGGCCACACGTCGCGCCCTGCCGGGAGCATCACGATACAGAGGGGTTTGCGCTCGTCACGCAGCTGGGGCGCAAAAGCGCCCGGCAAGGACGTGCACATCTGGCCGCACCGCACCGATCACGTCCGCGTGCGGGTGTCGATGGCATGCGGGGCGGACACGGCGTCTCGCCTCGGTTCGGCGGTCCCGAGTGTGAGGACCTCGCCGGGCGTCTCTGGTCGATTGACGGGGTTAGGTGGAACTCGTGGTCTCTCGAACAATCTCGATCGCCCTGGCCAATGTGGCGAGCCGTGCGTCGAGTGTGTCTCCTGCGGGGTAGAGCCGCACAGTGGTGACACCGGCGTCGCGCCACACGCGCAACCGTTGCCGCACCATGGCTTCGGTGCCGATCAGCGTGGTGGCCAGCACCATCTCGTCGGTCACCAAGCCGGTGGCGCCGTCACGGTCACCGGCCTGCCAGCGCTCGCTGACCTCCCTGGCGATGTCGGCCCAGCCTTGACGGCTGTAGGCCTGGTTGTAGAAGTTGGTCGACGCCGAGCCCATGCCGCCCAAACTGAAGGCGAGTTCTTTCTTGCGGCCGGCGACCATGTCGCGCAGCGCATCCTCGTCGGGTGCAAAGGCCACCTCGGCGCCCTGACAGATATCGAGGTCACCGCGGCGACGGCGGCCGCGCGCCAGACCTTCGTCGAGATGAGCGAAGTACGCCGTGCCGGCGCCTTCGGGCACGAAGCTCGTGCCCAGCCAACCGTCGGCGATCTCACCGGTCAATCGCAACATCGCCGGCGAGAGCGTCGCCAGGTAGATCGGGATCGGGTGCTCAGCGCGCATCGACAGCCGCATGGGCACCGCTTCCCCACCGGGCCGGGGAATCTGGAACTCACGGCCGGAGTAGGAGATCTTGCGTCCGTCGAACGCCCGGCGCACAATCTCGACGGTTTCACGTAGCCGCGTGATCGGTCGCTCGAACGACACGCCGTGCAAGCCCTCGATAACCTGGGGACCCGACGCGCCCAGGCCCAGCAGGAAGCGTCCCTCCGACAAGTTCGACAGGGTAATCGCCAATTGCGCGACCGCGACCGGAGTCCGAGTTCCCACCTGAATTACCCCAGACCCCAAGAGCATCCGATAGGTGCATGCCGCGTAGTAGCCAAGCGCCGACGGCGCGTCCGAGCCCCACGCCTCAGCGACCCAACAAATATCGAGTCCAAGCTTTTCAGCCTCGACGACGAAATCGCGACCGTCGTGCCAATGCTGGAAGCCCGAGGCTTCGATCGTGGTGGCAGTGCGCATCAGCCTTGGGCCCGCTTCTTGATCTGTTCGATGGTGAATGCCATGCTCTGCTCGAACTCACGCATCCGCACGAATACGATTTTCTGCTCTTTTTCCGGCATGCGATCGATCGCGAACGACAGCCCGGAGCGCGCCGGACCCATCTGCATCCACTGCGACAGCTCGGTTCCGCCGTCCTTGGGCTCCAGCCTAAAACGCCAGATCGCCGTCGGGTTCGACGCGTCCTCGACTGCCCAGGCGAGGACGCGCTCAGGCTCGCACTCGATCACCTCCGATGTGGTCGCCCATTCTCCCAACGAGTCGTGCTTGCTGCGTCCAACGAACCTGGCCCCGACTGCGGGCTCGGTGGCCCCGCCAAGCCATTCCACCGACTGCAGCTCCTGGCTCATGGTCGGCATCAGCTCGATGTCAGATACCAGTTCCCACACCCGCCTCGGTGACGCGTTGATCCACGTCCGCACCTCGACGGTTGGTTTATCCGCATAGCGCGCACCTGTCCACTCCATCGTCCGCTACCTCCGTTCACCGCCAATCGCAAACCGCCACCACATTCACTTAGTTCAGTTCGCGGACGCGCATGTGGGCCGCTTGACGGCAGATCTCCAGGAGCACCCCGGTCTTTCCGATCCCGGCGTCATCTCATGTGGACCGCCGGTGCATGATCAGCCCGCGGCCAATGACCGGCTCAGTGTGCCGGGCGTCAATGTCTTGGCCGCATTCCGAGCACACGACACGCACACCGACGCGGTGCCCACAGGGTTTATGCAACAGGTCAACGGGAGGGGCCGCGAGACCGGTCCACTGGTTGCCCCACTGCATCAGGGCGACGTAGACGGGAAACAGGGCGTGGCCCTTGGCGGTGAGCCGGTACTCGTTGAGGTCCCGCGCGGCGTGCTCGGCATAGCGGCGTCGCTCCAGAATGCCGTGGTGGACAAGCCAGTTCAGGCGCTCGGTGAGAACGTTGCGGGCCAAGCCGATGCCGCGCTGGAAGTCCTCGAAGCGTCGAGCGCCGTTAAACGCCTGACGCAGGATGACCCAGACCCAGCGTTCGCCGACGATGCCAGCCGAGCGCGCGACCGCACAGTTCTCGTCCAGCAACTCTGCGTGTCTCACGCTTAGCAGAGTAACCCTTCTCGTTTCTTTTCAAAACGGGATCAGCAGGCGGTGAGCCCGCCGTCGACGACCAGCGTGGTGCCGGTGATGTAGCTCGCGGCGGGGCTGGCGAGGAACACCACCGCGGCCGCCAACTCGTCGGGATCACCCACGCGGCCGGCGGGTACCCGTGGCAGCTGGCTGTCGATGTAGCCGTCGGGGAACTGGTCAGTCATTTCGGAAGGGAAAAACCCCGGCGCGAGCGCGTTGACCCGGATGCCTTTACGACCGGTCCACTGCACCGCCAAATCGCGGGTGAGCCCGATCAGTCCGGCCTTGCTGGCCGAATAGGCGGCCTGGGGAAGGCCGCCGCTGGTCAGCGCAACGATGCTGGAGATGTTGACGATCACACTGCCGGGCTGCATGACCCGGCCACAGGCCTGGGCCATCCAGTAACAGCCGCTCAGGTTGACGTCGATAACCTCGCGGAACTGCTCCGGGGTTTCGCGTGTCGCCGGCACCGCGGTGCCCTTCCCGGCATTGTTGACCAGCACGTCAACCCGCCCGAACTCATTTACTGCGGCGTCGACCACCGCTTGTGCCTGCTCGGGTTGCGCGATGTCCGCGGTCACCGCCAGTACGCGTCCGCCGTGCTCGGCCACGAGACGGCGCGTGTTTTCGAGGCGATCGGCGCGGCGCGCGGAAAGGACGAGGTCGGCGCCGGCTTCGGCAAGTGCCCTGCCGAACGCGACACCAAGGCCCGAGGATGCCCCGGTGACGATCGCGACCTTCCCGTCGAGGCGGAAGCGGTCCAGCACCGTCGTAATCGACACCAGATCGTCCTCTCCTTGGGTTTGGCCGGTCGGATTCTCGTTGCAAAATACTACTACTGCGGTACGTTTTGCGAACATGATTCCCACCTGCTCACAAGGCGGCGTTCCCGCACCGATTCAGGTGAGCGGCGTTCCCGTGCCGCGAACTCCACCGCGGGATGCAACTCCCCGCCCTGCGCTACGAGCGCGCACGGCCCAGCCCGGCGAGTGCGGCGATTACCCGTTGAGCGCCACATCGCCTATCACGCGTTGGGCGCGCAGGAGTTCGAGCTCGCCGTCGGTAAGGCCTAGGCCAGCGAGGATCTCCTCGTTGTGCTGCCCGAGGGTCGGCGGCGCGCACCGGTGATGACGGCAGGGTCCGGGCGTGATCCAGAACGGCCAGCCGGGATAACGGTGCGGCCCCGTGATCGGGTGTTCCAACTCTTGGTAGTACCCCCGGGCGTCGAGTTGAGGGATATCGTACATTCTGTCGGGCGTGAGTACCCGCTCAACCGGAATATGCTGCGCACCAAGGATTTCAACGATATCCGCCGCGGTCCGGGCATGGGTCCAGTCTCCGACGTGGGCGTCGACTTCGTCGTGGGCGACCTCTCGGTTGTGCGCCGAAGCGAATCGGGGATCGTCGAGCAGTTCGAGGCGTCCCATCGCGTCGACCAGGCGGACCCAGTCGCCGTCGTCGCGCACGGTCAGGGCCACCCACGCGTCGTCTGCGGTCGGGTACACACCCTGCACATGACCGCGGCGGCGATTGCCCTCGCGCGGCCGAACCACCCCATTCATCGAGTACTCGATCACAGGCTCGGCGGCAAGGCACGCTGCGACCTCGATCTGGGCGACCTCGATGAGCTGGCCCTCGCCTGTGCGTCGCCGGTGCTCGAGGGCGGCGAGCAGGGCGACCCCGGCGTGCGCCCCGACGACGGGATCGGCGGGGCCCTGCAGGTTGCACGGCGAGCCGTCGGGGTACCCGGTGACGGCCGACATGCCCGATGCCTGCTCGATGTTGAACGCCCAGCCGACGTAGTCGCGCCACGGTCCCTGCAGCCCGAATCCCGGCATGCGCACGAGGATCACGTCGGCTTTCAGCCGTACCAGCGATTCGTAGTCCAACCCGAACTGCTCGATCACCCGTGGCGAGAAGTTCTCTACGACGACGTCCGCCTCGCGCACGAGCCGGCGTGCTAGTCCTGCGCCGCGCTCGGAGGTGAGATCGAGTGTGATGTCACGCTTGTTGAGATTGGTGCCCTGCCACATGGCGCTGCGCTCATACCAGCGGTCGCCCTCATAGGACCACGCCCCCGAGTAGCGGTGTCCGTCGGGCCGTTGAATCGATTCGACTTTGACGACGTCCGCGCCGAAGGCACCGAGGTAGCAGGTGAGATATGCGCCCGCCCAAAATGTGGTGAGATCAAGGACCTTCAAGCCCGCGAACGGTGCCGCCGGGTCCGAAGCCCCGTCGGCGGGCAGTTCATCAGACGGTCCCGTGTCATTGGGGGCAGCCGCGCCCAGGCGGGGTGCGGGCCGCGGGGGCAGCACAGGAGTCTTCGACAGGCGAAATGGTGCGCCGGGCCGGCGAAATGACCAGTTGCTACCACCGGCATCCACGAAGAATCCGCGATCGACGTATTGCGGGCACTCAAGTGCCGCGGCACCGTCGTTAACCGGGGCGGCGGGTATCCGCATCGCCTGACTCAGTTCGACGATGTCCGAAACGGCGCGCTCGCGGCTGCCCAACATGATCGCGATCTGCTGTTCACCGTATTCAGGCAGGCCGAGCATCGCGCACACGTCAAGCCAGTGCTGCCCTGTCAGACAATTGATTCCGATCCATCCGTCGGCCGCGCGGACGATGCCCATCATCGGCGCTGCCCGAGTGTTGGTGGGCAGACCAAGAATTCGCATCCGCTCGGCCATGAGCATCGGGTACGGAAGCGTCGAAAGCAGGGACTCGAGCACCGACACATCCACCTCGACGATCCGGCGAGGGTCGCGCCGGGTTCGTAACGCGGTGAGCGCTGCCAGCGCGCTGTAAGCGCCGGCGACGTACTCAGAAATCCGCGCGCCGGCCTGAACCGGAGGTCGGTCGGGATCCCGCATCGTGATCCATCCCGACGCCGCCTGGATGGTCAGCGGCGTGGCGACGCGGTCGCGCGTCGGTCCAATCTGGCCAAAGTTCGAGATACGCACGACGACCAGGCGGGGATTGAGCTGATACAACGCCGGGACGTCGAAACCCCAACTGTCGAGCGTTCCAGGTGCTTGAGCCTCGACAAGCAGGTGTGCGTTCGCGATCAACCGACGGGCCCGGGTGGCGTCGCCGTGACGCGCGAGGTCGAGAGTGGCCCCGCTCTTCCCGGCGTTGAGGTATTCGAACAAGCCGCACCGATCGGGGTCGACAACGCCGCCCGGAAACGGGCCCCACCGGCGCAGCTGGTCCCCGGACGGCGGCTCGATCTTGGTGACCTCGGCACCGAGGTCGACAAGTAGCTTCGTGCAATAAGGGCCGGCGATGTCGCCCGCGATCTCGATGACGCGCAAGCCCGCCAGTGCCGCCATTACAACGGAATTCCGATGGCCTTCGGCTTCATGCATCGGCCACTCGGATCAATCCACCGGCCGTCGATGCAGAGCAGATACGTGTCGAGGAGTGGATCGGGATCGGTCATGTCGTTTCCTCACTGCGGCCACACGATCAACATATGATGTACACCTGTCGGACTCGCTGCGTCAATCGCATACATCCAACTAAGTTGTCAATCAAGGAGATCGCCTGCTATTGACACCGCCAGCCGCACCAAGTAGATACATCAGATATCGAACATATTTTAGTGATATGTCCGGTTCGGCGAACGTTTCGAGGGAGGCCGCCATAGCTACCACCTTCCCTCTGCATTCCCCGGACTTCTTCACGGGTGACCCGTTTCCGGCGTACAAGGAGCTGCGCGCGAACGCGCCGGTCTGCTGGAACGATGTCACCAAGTTCTGGGCTCTCCTCAAATATGAGGACGTCCGGTTCGTGTCCGGCGATCCCGCGATGTTCACGTCCACCAGGGGCATCACGATTCCGGACCCGATGTTCGACAACCCCGTACAGCCGGGCAACCTGATCTTCACCGACCCTACCCACCATCGGCGGCTACGCAAGCTCATCAATACGGGGTTCACCCGACGGCGAGTGTTGACCCTGGAGCCCAAGATCCGCGAAATCGTGTACCGGCTGTTAGAGGATGTCGAACCCGATTCCACCCTCGAATTCGCCGAGGGCATCGCTGCACCCCTCCCCACTCGAATGATCGCCGAGTTACTAGGTGCCCCGCCCGAGGACTGGGAGCAGTTTCGGAGATGGTCCGACGCCTGTACCGGCACCGCCGACCCCGAGATCGAGCTCGATTCGTTTGCGGCGATCGGCGAACTCTACGAGTACTTCCTGCAACTCATCGCCACGCGGCGCAAGCATGCACACGACGATCTGCTGTCGGTGCTCGCCGGGGCCGAGGTCGACGGCGAGAAGCTCACCGACGAGGATCTGCTCAACTTCGCCTTCCTGCTGCTCGTGGCGGGCAACGAAACCACCCGTAACCTCATCGCGCTGGGAACGTTGGCTCTGATCGCCCACCCCGACGAATGCGGCAAGCTCGTGGATGACCCGGCCTTGATCCCGGGAGCGGTGGAGGAAATGCTGCGGTGGACCAGTCCGGTGACCCACATGGCCCGTACCGCCACAGGCGACGTCGAGATCCGGGGACAACTCATCAAAGAAGGAGAGACGGTCGTCATGCTGTACGGCTCGGCCAACCGCGATGAGGAGGTATTCGGCGACGACGCTGAGGAATTCAAGGTCACGCGCCATCCCAACCCGCACATCGCATTCGGCTGCGGCGAGCATTCCTGCATCGGTTCGCAACTGGCCCGCCTGGAAGCATGCGTGCTGTTCGAGGTACTTCTCGGCCGTTACACCAAGCTGGAACTCCTCGGTGATGTCGATCGGATGCGCGCCACGATGGTGCCCGGTGTCAAGCGGATGCGGGTGCGGCTCGGAACGGCGAGCTGAGAGTGCAGAAGGGAATGCCAAGTGACTGACAAAGCAGCGGACAAGACCGAGTTTCGCGAGAAGCTCGACGCGCTCATCGGCCAGCCCACCGGCGGGTCCGGCAAGCCAACCGTTGCGCCGGACCCTGTGAACCAGCCGATGATTCGGCACTGGGCCCATGCACTCAGCGACATGAACCCGGTCTACCTCGACCCCGCGTTTGCCGCGAAGTCGCGCTTCGGCGGGATCGTGTCTCCGCCGGTCATGCTCCAGGCATGGACGATGCCAGCCCCAAAGCTGGAGGGGATCGCCGAACGCGGCGGTGCTCCGATCGAGATCACGAAGAACCCGTCGGCGTTCATCGAAGAGGCCGGGTTCACCGGCATCGTGGCGACCAATTCGGAGTTCGAGATCGAACGCTATCCGCGCCTCGGCGACGTCATTTCGGTGACGCAGGTGTTCGAGGACATCTCCGACGAGAAGAAGACGTCGCTGGGCACGGGTCATTTCATCACCTGGGTGTCCACCTACACCGACCAGAACGGTGAAGTGCTGGGGCGCCAACGCTTCCGGGTCTTCCGGTTCAAGGCGGCAAGCTGATGGCGACGAGACTGGCACCGACGGTCAGCCCGGACACCGAGTTCTTCTGGAACGGGCTGCGCGAGCACAAGCTCCTGATCCAGCGGTGTATGGGATGTCAGGTGCTGCGTCAGCCGCCACGAGCGATGTGTCCGGTGTGCAACTCACTGCTCTGGGACACGGTCGAGTCCTCCGGTCGCGGCATCGTGTACAGCTACGTGATGCCGCAACACCCGTCGATGCCGTTCATGGAGTACCCGTACATCGTCGCGCTGATCGAACTCGATGAAGGCGTGCGGCTGGTGTCGAACCTGTGCGAAATCGCGCCCGGTGACGTCGAAGCCGGCATGCCCGTTGAGATCTTCTACGAGACGTTCGACGCCGCTGTTGACGAGCGGGACCTCGTGCTGCACCAGTTCCGCCCCGCCCACTAGCCGAAGCGCAGGACGTATGAACTTCACGTTCACCGAAGAGCAAGAGATGCTC
>Ga0306920_100012071_pt1 | contig 11713 bp, 13 predicted proteins | sample flu12Cox44000170_FD_204666 | JGI IMG/M metagenome (GOLD analysis project Ga0306920, IMG submission 204666) | Lab enrichment of tropical soil microbial communities from Luquillo Experimental Forest, Puerto Rico - flux4day.12C.oxic.44.000.170 (v2)... | ecosystem: Environmental > Terrestrial >...
AGTTGCCGAGCGCGCCGCCCACTTTCGGCAGCGTGATGTTGAGCTCGCGCAGCCGTTGCTCGATGGTCATCGCATAATCCCCAACTGGATAGTGGCGCATCTTAGCGAAATTCAGCGACAGCGGTATGTAGCGAGTTGCGCACTGCCGTCTTGGGTAGATGAGACCAGCTCGGCATTCTTGCCCGAAGACTGGCAATGCACCTGCGCTGCCGCGCCCGCGGCGGCACTGTCGGTCTCGTCGGCATACCAGCGCAAGGTTATTGATTCGGGCGTACGGCTGATCGTCCAGGGTGGGCCGCCGCATGCCGCGAGCGCCAGCAGGGTGGCGACCGCCACGGCGCTGAGGGCAAACGCGAGCATCGCCTCAGGCGCCGGTAAGCTTCCGCCAATCCACGGCCTCGCCGAGCTTGAGCCGGCTGCCCGCCTCCGGCATCGGGTATTTGAGCCCGCTGGCGCAGTTGAACAGAACCACCCGGTCGTGCGGGCCGATCCGGCCGTCGGCAAGCGCCTGCTTGTAAGCCGCATAAGTCGCCGCAGTTTCGGGACAGAGCAGCACCCCTTCCTCGGCCGCGACCTCGCGCCACCCCTCGGCGATCGCCGGGTCGGTGACCGCGGTCGCAAACCCGCCGCTTTCGCGCACCGCGTGCAGGATCAAAAAATCGCCGACCGCCTGCGGCACGCGGATGCCGGCGGCGAAGGTCTGCGCATCCGGCCAGCGGGGCGCATGCTCGGCGCCTTCCTCCCAAGCCTTTACCATTGGTGCGCAGCCGGCTGCTTGAACCACTACCATGCGCGGCCGCTTCGGCCCGATCCAGCCGATTGCCTCGAGCTCGGCGAACGCTTTCCACATGCCGATGATCCCGGTGCCGCCGCCGGTCGGATAGAAGATCACATCGGGCAATTGCCAACCAAGCTGCTCGGCGAGCTCGATCCCCATCGTCTTTTTGCCTTCGATGCGATAGGGCTCGCGCAAGGTCGAGCAGTTGAACCAACCGACTTCCCGCTCGCCTTCTGCGACCAGTTTGCCGCAATCGTCGATCAGCCCGTCGACGAGAAACACCGCCGCACCCTGCATCGCAATCTCGCGCACATTGACCGCCGGCGTGTCGCCTGGACAGAAGACATAGGGTTTGATGCCGGCCCGCGAGCAATACGCCGCCATCGCCGCCCCGGCATTGCCGTTGGTCGGCATGGCCATAGTGCCGACTCCGAGCTCTTTGGCCATCGACACCGCGAGCGCCAGCCCGCGCGCCTTGAACGAGCCGGTCGGCAGGCGTCCCTCGTCCTTGACCAGGAGCTCGCCGCCATTGGCCAGCCGCGCGGCGATGCGGGGAAGCGGGATCAGTGGCGTCACCACCTCACCGAGCGAAACCACATTTTCCGGTCGGCGCACCGGCAACAGCTCGCGATAACGCCACAGTGTCTGCGGCCGGTGGGCGAGCGCGGCGCGCGGCAACGCCCGGCGGACACCATCAAGGTCATAGCGCACCAGCAACGGCCGGCCGGCCTTCGACAAGGTCTGCAACGTGTCTGCCGGATAGCGCGCGCCGGTCAGGCTGCATTCGAGGTACGAGACAAAGGTCGGCAGAGCACCGCTTGTCCAAGCAAATTCGGCCATTGGTCACTCCTCGCACCATGAGAATAGAGCGGCACGTGGCTGGAGTCGAAAAGCCCGTGCGCTGGCGCGATCCGGTTGCGATTGGATCGCCACCGCTCTAACGATATACTTTCCGCATGTTTGGTTCGGGAGGCGCCCTGCCCCTCTCTAGCCCGTCAAGGCCGCCTTGCGCACCGCCCGTCTCTAATTTCTTCTCCAAGAGTGAACTGGCTCACACTCTTTCGACCATGGCTTGAACTAACCTCCGGACATGGGCGGAATGGCCGTCCCGTGAGCATTCGAGTGAAAGCGATTGCTCATACAGTGGAGGATTCGATGAGCGACCATGACCTGCACGTGAGCGTAGTGGATAAAAAGGTGACAGCTCTCAGCAACGCCTTGGCAGATCTGGGCCGCGGTACCAGTCTGCGGGAGCTGCTCAAGATCATTCGCTTTCCCGGTTATACCACACCGGCCGAGTTCGCTCTCACCCTCGCCATCGTGGATGTGATGGCGGCTCAGGTGAGCGCAATGGCCAAACTGGAGAATGATCTGCTGGCCGCCAGCAAGCAGATTGTCCAAAAGGCTGGGATGGCGGCGGCTTAGCACCTATCGCGTACTGTCCCGGGCGGTCGCTATCTCCACCCATCGGCGGCTGTCCAACAACCGTCCGGCCAATCGGGATGCACGCTCAAAGCGCCCGGCTATCCGGTGCAGCGGACCGGAGCCGCTATCGCACCCGGCGCGATGGCGGGGTGCGGCAACCACGCCACACCCCGCCATCGTCTAGTTGATCAGGCCATAGAACTTGCCGGCATTCTCGCAGGTCATCTTGCGTGTGACCTCGGCCGGCAGATGGCTAAACTGCTCGTCGATGTACTTCTTCGATTCCGGCCACACGCCGTCGGGGTGCGGGAAGTCCGAGCCCCACATCAGGGTCTCTACTCCCATGTCTTCGATCAGCTTGGTGCCGACACGGTCGAATTGGAAGGTCGCGCGGCACTGGTTGCGCCAGTACTCGCTCGGCATCTTCTTGAGCTTGAGGTCCTGATACTGGTCCTTGTACTCGAAATCCATGCGGTCGATGACATAGGGGATCCAGCCGATGCCGCTCTCGCCAAACACGACCCGGATGTTCGGGAAGCGCTCAAACACCGCCGCGCCCATCAGATCGGTCAGGATCGTCGCCAAGGTCATCTGGAACCGGCACAGCCCGCTATAGGTCATCCGGCGAGCGATCGACGGCTCGAGAGACTTGCGCAATTCGGGGTCCGTCGCCGGGAAGGTGTGAAAGTGAAGCGGCAGCTGCGTCTCGTTGACCGCCTCCCAGAGGGGGTCCCATATCGGGTGCCACATCGGCGTCATATGCCATGAGCACGACAGCTCGACCCCCTTCATCCCCATCTTGGCAACGCGGCGGACTTCCCGAGCGGCACCCTCGATGTTGCTGTAGGGCAGGCAGGCCAGCCCGATCATGCGGTCGGGATAGTAGCTGGTGAAATCGTGCATGAAGTCGTTATAGATACGCAGCATCTCGTCGGCCGCTTCGGGGTCCTTCATCTTGGCGCAGGCTGCCAGGATGCCGTAGATGACCTCTGCGTCGACGCCGTCGCGGTCCATGTCCTTGACCCGCAGATGCGGGTCGCCTGGCCGGCGCAGCCCCTTTTCGAAATAGTCACTATACAGACCGGCCTCGGCCATCTTGTCGGCGCGCAGCTGCTTGCCCGGAACCCACGGCGTGCCCGTCGCGCCGACGCCACCTAACAGGCCGTATTCGGCGCCATTATTGTCGGTCCAGCGCTTTACCCCGTCCGAATTCTCGGCGACGTAAGGCATCAGGTCCCTGAGTTTGCTCGACGCGTTCGACGTGAACAGCTCAGGCGGCAACCAGAGCATGTCGAGATGACAATCGGCCGAGATTCGCCGGTACTGCATAACGCACCCTCCGCTTAGGTCTTAATGTGGCAGATTTACTTTACCGAGCGCAGGACGGGCATCCTACGCCGATATGCGCAACTCTCCGATGCAGCGGGGTCAACCCTGCGCCTACCCGCCGGCGAGCCAAATTGCGGACGGCCAGGCCCGAAGCAGCCCTCAGGACGATCCCTTCCAGCGCTGCCAGAGCCAGAGCGCTCCGAGCACGATGAACGATCCGACGATCGCGGCGACGACGTCGCGCAGCGAGATCCGCACGCTATCGAGCCCGGGAAACAGCCCCAGCAGCCAGAACAAGAAGCCGCCGACAAGGGCGCCAACCAGGCCCAGCCAAAGGTTCCGCCAAACGCCAAAGCCCCGGCGTTCGCGTCTGATGATCAGCCCGGCAATGCTTCCGCCGAGCAAGCCGACGATTATCCATACGATCAGCTGAGTAAGTGAGACCATTGCGGCCTCCGCGATTGAACCGGGCCCCATTCGAAGCGAAATCGCGGTCGGAGTCGACATCCGCCCGCGACCCCGTTATTTGAGTTCGGGCAGTCGACGGAAAGGGGGCCATATGCTGGCGATGTGGGTCAAGGTCCGGGTGAAGCCGGATGCGCGCGAACGCTTTCTGAAGGCGATCGAAGTGGATGCGCTGGGTTCCGAGCAGGACGAGCCGGGTTGCATGCGCTTCAATGTCTTGCAGGACGAGCAGGACCAGAACGTGTACTACTTCTACGAGGTCTATCGCGACGAGGCGGCACTCGAGGCGCATCGCGCAGCACCCCACTACGCGGTCTGGCGGGCGGCCGCCGATACGCTCGACGGGCCGGCCCAGGCGACGCGCTGCCAGACCGTGTTTCCCGCGGCGGCTGGGTATTGGTTGCGAAACAAGTAGCCGGTGCCGGGCTGGCGAGCTCCGGACGGGCCGGCCGGCCACCGATTTTGCATGCCCTCGCGCCCGGCTAGTGCCGCGGCCTGCGCAGGCGGTGCCATAGCCCGGCGAGGAATTCGATTATTCTGTTCGGCGATCGGGGGTTGACTTGTTGATCCCGATGCAGGACTTGCACATCGGGCGCTTCCGAGACGGTGTATTGACGGTCGTGACGGATCGCGCGGGCGCGTTCGATCAAAGCCAGGGCGTGTCGCGTCAGCCGATTGAACTCCCGCGGATCGCTTTGGCGAGCGGCGTCCCTCAATGCGTCGACAGCAGCGCTGCGAAGCTCGTTCGGGTCCTCTGGTTCTTTGCGAGGCTCAAGTCCGGTCATTGCTACCGACCGCGTGACCGTCGCGCGATTGGTAAACAATGGCCGCAGCGTCCGATTGGACCGGCTTGCGGTTCCGATGTCAGATCCTTGCTGAGATGGCGCTGTGCAACTGGCCTGGCAGGCCGCCGTAAGAGACGCGCTTAAGAAGCGCACGCCTTTCCGTGGTTCGGCTTGGCCCCCTGAGCCTGCGCCTCGGCCTCGGACATGTAAGCGCCCTGTTTGGTCTTGCCGTACCATCGCGAGCCGGGGCAGTGGTACACGCGGCTGTCCGTATTGACCCAAACCTGGCCGCTGTTGACGGGCGCCGGAGAAGCGCGCCGCCTCGCGGGTGGCGAGACCGGCTCAGCCGGTGCATTCACCGGGACGGTCGTCGCCTCTTGTGGCGTACCCCATGACAGCACACCACCGTGACCTCGGCAGGCGCCAGCGCGTTTGGCGCCGGTAAAGGACGTGCCGTCCTTGCAGGTGGCCATGACCGCCCCGGTGCTCGGGGCTTGGGCGGCGCCCTTGGAGGAGCTCGAGGGCGCGGCCGGTTCGATCGCGGGATTGACGAGGCCGCTCGAATCCGACGCCGCGCCCCACGACTGCACGCCACCATGGCCGCGGCAGGCGCCGGCGCGTTTCGCACCGGTAAAGGACGTGCCGTCCTTGCAGGTAGCAGTGACCGTGCCGGTGCCTTGCCCCTGAGCACCGCCGATCAACAATAATAGCCCGGCGATCAAGGCGCCGGGCAATACGAGGTGTCGCATCAGACCCACTCCCTTGCTTAGGTTGCGGGCGATCCGTTAGGCCGTTCACACGCGCCAGGATTGCCGCCTCTTGCGCTTTGATGTCCGATTCTTGCGGAATTGGCTCGTTGGGCCGGCACGTGTGCCGGAGTCAGGTCAGCGCGGCGCGAAAATGACCGGGCGTTACGCCGATCTCGCGGCGAAACACCGAGGTGAGATGGCTCTGGTCGGCGAAGCCGACTTCCAGTGCAATCACCGCGAGCGGCTGATCGGTGCGGCACATCAGAGCTTTTGCCCGTTCGACGCGCCGGTGCATCACGTAACGCTGCGGCCCGACACCAACCGCCTGCTTGAAGCTGCGGCTGAAGTGGTAGGGGCTGAGGCATGCCACCCCGGCCAGATCGGCCAAGCTCAACCGGTCGTCGAGATGCGCCTCGATATAGTCATAGACACGTTTCAGCCGCTCGCGCGACAATCCGTTCGACGGCTCGAGCGAGATCGCCGAGAGATCACCGCACAGTCGCGTGAGTTGCGCGGCGAGCGCCGTGTTGAGGGCATCGGCCAGGATATGGTCGAGAAAGCCACCCTCCATTTCATTGGCGATGGTCGAGACGAGCTGCGAGATCAGCGGGTCGTAGAGGTTGTATCGCGACGACAGATGGACGACACCCCCCGGCACCATTTCTGAGGCCAGGCGGTCATAAGTATCGCGACTTTGTACGACCTGAATATACCGGCCAGCGGTCAAGTTGCTGTGTAATGTCGTGTCAGGGGGACGAAATACGAAATGATCGCGTATCAAATCACATTCCCACTGTGACCCTGCGTCATCTTCCATCTTGGCGTGAAAATCAGTCAAAAAATAGGTGAGTCGATAATAATCGCTCCGGCAAGTCGCCTCACCCGCCGCTCGATTGACGATATCGACAGACATGGCACCCCAGCGCCGCCGCTTCTCGATCGAGAATCCCGGAAAGTTCCACCTCGGGTTATCGCGGTCGATGTCGTCGATGCTGGTTGTTGAAGGCGTCCGTATGGCCGGGTTGGGAGCGGGGGCCACCACGTCTACACACGCACAGTTTGCGATCGTACTTAATACGCCGACATTGCTACGACACTATGACAATTCTGTGATAATTAGTAAAAATTTACGGTATTTTTGTACCAAACCGTAACATCACCACCCGGCGGCAATCGATACTGGCTCAGCCGAACCCCGATTTTCAAATTACCTGGACCAGGCTTATCGTGCCCCAGAGGAGGAGGAGCAATCCGCTGAGCCGGCTCGTGCGAGCGCCCCATGGCGCGGTTTTCTCCAACAGCACGAACAGAGCGATCACACCGATCCAGGCGACGTTCATCACGCCGCCGACGAACAAGAGGGCCATCAGCATCCAGCAGCAGCCGAGGCAGAAGAGCCCGTGCCGAACCCCGGTCCGGACTGCGCCGAGCGCCCCTCGGCGCCAATGACGCAACAGAAACTCGCTAGGCGAGCGACAATGGCGTAGACAAGCATCCTTCAGCGGCGTCAATTGGTAGACGCCGGCGCCGACAAGAACAGCACCGGCCAAGATCGCATTGCCGAACGCCATCCTCTCGGACAATAGCCCAGCCTCGTCGAGACCCCATTGCAGCAAGGTGGCGGCGAGGCTGAACCCGCACCACGTGAGAAGATAGCCCGCCGCAAACAGCATCGCCGTGGCGGGAACGAGTTTGGAATTGCCGATCCGGTCCCACGCCAGAGCGGCGACCAACAGCACCGTCGGGGCAGCCGTCGGCAGCATCATCGCCGCCATCATCACCACCCACATAACCAGAACCAGCAGCGCATATGGCGGGCTCCACGCGAGCGGTGTCGCCGTCATCTGCCCGCCCCCCGCATCAGTCATCTCTATCCCGATGCCGACGCCGACCCACAGATAGGCCCACGATGCTGCGATCACCGTAGCGAGCGCGCCCAACACCACCCCGCGGCGGCGGTGAACCAGCTTCGAGAGCAGCGCGACCGGAATTGCCATAGCAACTCCTCCGTGGCATTCGCCGGATCGACCATCAGGCTCGCCGCCGCGACGACCTGGGCGGCTAGCTGCGAGTTGCCGGCGACATTGCGGGCAATCTCACCCGGGCTCAGCGGATGTGCAAGCGCTTCGTCGAGAAAGGCTCTGTCGTCGGAGCCGAGGCCGGCGTGTTGCTTTGCGTCGCCAGCTCGAGAACTGCCCAGAGAAGTCTGGCGGGGTCAGGTCAGGGCGGCGCGAAAGTGACCGGGTGTCACACCGATCGCGCGGCGGAAAACCGAGATCAGGTGGCTCTGGTCGGAGAAGCCGGCCTCCTGGGCGATCACCGCCAACGGATGATTGGTGCGGCGCATCAGCGCTTGTGTCCGCTTGACCCGCCGCCGCAATACGTAGCGCTGCGGCCCCACGCCAACTGCCTGCTTGAAGCTGCGACTGAAATGGTAGGGGCTGAGACAGGCGACGCCCGCGAGCTCGGTCAAGCTCAGCCGGTCCTCGAGATGGGCTTCGATGTAGTCTTGCACGCGTTGGAGCCGCTCGCGCGACAATCCACTCTTCGGTTCGAGCACGATCGCCGACGGATCGACAAATCGCCGGACAATCTGCATGGCGAGCGCGGTGTTGAGCGCATCGGCGAGGATATGATCGGTGAATCCCACATCGATCTCGTTGGCGATGGTCAGCGCGATTTGCGAAAGCAGCGGGTCGTGCAACCCGGCACGCGGCTCGAGCCCGACCGCACCTCCTCGCACCAGCTCAGAAAAGATGGTGTCATAGACGTCGGGGCTCTGGGTGATTTGGACATACCGGACCGATGCATCCACCGTGCTCTCCAATGTCATGCCGCCGGGACGAAACGCGAAATTGTCCCGGTTGACGTCCCAGTGGAGCAACGGCCCGTGATTGTTTCGGATCGCGCTGTGAATATCGCTGAGAGCATAGACGATGCGGTGGCGATCGCTGCGCCATACGGCTTGCCCCGCGGTGCGGCTGACAATTTCCGCCGAGATCGGCCCCCAGGACCGCCTAGTTTCGACGCAGACGCCGGGCGAATGCCAGAACGGATTGAGCTCCTCGGCCCGCTCCGCGATCGCCACGCCGGCTCGCAGGCTGGCCGCGCCGACTTTCCTGCTCTGCGCATGCATGCAGCTCTCCGATGCATAAATTTAAGCTAAAAAACACGGCAATCCGACATCGTCGGCATTGACTTGAATCAATCCCGCCAACCGTGGCGCCGAACGGCTGCGGCCGCACAGCGCGACCGCAGCCGCGCTGTGCGGTCGCCGGGTGTCGGTCAAAAGGGGGCTGTTTCAGGCCGCGCGCAGGCCCGAAACCGCGGCCTTGATATGCGACAGCAAGTCGCCCGAGGTGCCGAGTTCGGCACCGAGACGCGACAGGAAATCCTGTTCCCTGGCATTTGCCGGGTTGGCCACCAGGCTCGCTGCCGCGACGATCTGTGCGGCCAGCTGTGCGTTGCCGGCTACGCCGCGCGCGATGTCGTTCGTACTCATTGGATGGGCAATGGCGTCGTCGAGAAACGCACTCTCCTCGGCGCCGAGGCCGGCGCGCTGCAGCTGCGCCACCAAAGTCGCGCGCTGGCCGGGATCGATCGTGCCGTCGGCGATGGCGGTGGCGACCATCGCTCGCACGATCAGCTGGGCCGTGTCATGGCTGTGATCTTCGGCGTGAAATCCCGACCCGGTCGGGGCCGGTGCCGTCAGTTGCTCGAGCCCCGGCACCCCCTCCATCAGCGGCTTTTGCTGCTGCCAGTTGGAGAATGCTTTGTACGCAACGCCGCCGAGCCCCGCGAGGCCGCCGAGCTTAACCGCCCCAGCGGCAACGCTCCGCCCGGTCGACGTACCGAGCAGCAGGGCGGCGAGCCCGCCGGCGACCGCTACCGCGGCTGTCGGGTTTTGCTCGGCGAGATTTTTCGCCTCAGTTAGCGCATCGCCGACCCGCGTCCCCTTCAAGCTCTCCTCGGCTTGAGAAACGACGCCCGCCACAGCAGACCCGGCGCTTTGTGCCGCGGCCGTCGCTTGCTGCGCCGCCTGGCCGCCGAGGAGCGAATCGAGTAGCGACTTTGCATCGAACATGATCGAATTCCCTTTGCAATAGTGTTCAGGTGTCAGTCATTCCGCTCGGTGTATTCCTTCGATAATACCTTGTCGCCGATTTCGGCAGCGATGGTTGTGCAGAGCGCTTGACTGGAGCGGCCCGGCACGAGTTCGTGCAGCCGCAGCAGGGTATAGGCACGGAGACCGGTCAGCAGGGCATCGTCGTCCTCGCCCTCCTTGATCCGCAGACGATATTGCTCGGTCGGAAATGTCTCCGCCACCACGAGGCTGGCGAACGGGTCTTTCACGGCAATGATGTCGACAATGAACCGCACACCATCGCTTGGTCCAGTCGCGATCTCGACGTCCGGCATTTTCGACAGCTTGCCGGCGAGGCAGGCGCGGAATTGTGCAAGCGCTTGGCTGTCGCCGGCCAGCTGCAGCAGGACGGTTACGTTGGGGCCGGTGGTGCTTTGCGCCGATGCGCCGGGCGTCAATGTGCCGAGCGTCAGAAGGGCTGCGGTGACTCCTCCGAAGTAACTTGTCATCGCCGACCTGCCCATTCCATTCGTTGGTCCATCCGACGCGCCCCGACCCGACTTCAGAGGAGCGATGCGCGACAAGACCCCTATTCGATCAACCCCAGCTCCTTGAAGACCTGCTCAGCGCCCGGGTGCAGCGGCGCCGTCAGTCCATCAACGACCATCTCTCTCGGTCTTAGCCGGGCGAGCGCCGGGTGGAGGCTGCGCAGCTCGGCCAGATGGTCGAGCATCGCTTTGGCGACGACTGCGACCACGCGTTCATCGACCGCAGCTGATGTCACCACGGTCGCGCGACCGCCAAAGGTCGGCACGTCGGCCCGCATCCCATAAAGATCGGCGGGAGTCGTTTCACGCTGGTAGTAGAGGTGCGTGCGGAGCAGCTTGTCGATGACAGGGCCGGTAATCGCGACCAGGCTGATCGCACGGGCGGATTGGTGGGCTTTGACCAGCGGCGAGGGGTGCCCGACGATCAACATGCTGGCGTCGATCTTCCCGCTGCACAGCGCTGCGGTCGTTGCGTCGGCTCTCATTTCCACCGGCCGTACCCGCTCCTCGTCGCGCCAGCCGAGCTCGGCTTCGATGGCATCCCAGGTCGCCCGGGTGCAGGTACCCCGGCTGCCCACGTTCACCCGCCGGCCCTTCAGAGCTGCGAGTTCATCAATATGCGACGCGGCGAGGGCCATGACGGTGACGAGCTCGGGATACAGCGACAGCACGGACCGCAGGTCGACAAACGGTCTGCCGACCCACGCGCCTTGGCCTTTGTAAGCGTCGAAGTTGACATCGGATTGGACGATGCCGAACTCCAACTCGCCGGACTGGATCGCCCGCATGTTGTAGACTAATCCAGGCGTCGTTTCAGGCGAGCAACGTACCCCGTGGATGCTCAGATCGCGGTTGACGATCTGACAGATCGCCTTGCCCACGGGGTAATAGATACCGTTCAGCTCGCCGGTGCCGACCGAGGCAAAAACTTCTTCACCAGCACGGGCAGTAGCCGCCGGGACCACGGCGACACTGGCCAGAATCCCGATCACGACGACGATCGCGGGGCTCAGTCGGCGAAGCCGTGAGATCGGGCCTTGCTCGGTCATGCCGGCTCGTCCCACTTCATCACCAAGTCATAGACCGATTGAAACGAATCCGGCGGGACGCTGACCGCGCCCTGCAGCGGATGGTCCATCGCGTAGATCAGGAAGATCATGATCCCGAGGAAAAAGGCGGTGATTCCACCCAGCAAGATCTGAGACGCGAGCTCCATGTGCAGCATCCACAGAAATGCGATCATCAGAAATGCGCCGATGAAGACGACATACCACAATACGCGGGGTATCGCCGCGGTGACTGTTTCCATCCGCTGCTGCCGCGATACCATCATGGCATCGAGGTAACGCAGCAGCTCGATGTGCTGCAGCTCTTGCGTTTTGGTCGCGGGCTCGAACGACATCAATGTCGCGCGGAACACCTGCAGCCGGTGCTCGCCGCCTGTCGGCACGATTCCTCTCTGATGAGCAGGCCAGTCCTTGTCGATGACATAATGGGTGTAGTCGCGCAGCTCGGCCTTCAATTCGCCGCGCAGCGGTTCAGGGTAGCCG
>Ga0306920_100012072_pt1 | contig 11713 bp, 13 predicted proteins | sample flu12Cox44000170_FD_204666 | JGI IMG/M metagenome (GOLD analysis project Ga0306920, IMG submission 204666) | Lab enrichment of tropical soil microbial communities from Luquillo Experimental Forest, Puerto Rico - flux4day.12C.oxic.44.000.170 (v2)... | ecosystem: Environmental > Terrestrial >...
GATGCCGCCCAGAACGGCCGCGGTGAAAGCCTTGATGCCGGCGACAAAGCCCATGAAGAAGTCGACCAGGCCATAATAGAGCAGGTACATCATGCCGGCGACGGCGGCGAGCGCGGCACCGATCACGAAGGTCATGGAGATGGTGCGGTCGACATCGACGCCGAGCAGCGCGGCCATGGTCTGATCCTGCTCGCAGGCGCGCATGTCGCGCCCCAGCCGCGTCCGCGACACCAGCCAGGTGAAGATGGCAAGCAGCACGATGGTGGCGAGGACGACGAGGATCTGCACATTGGACAGCCGCACCGCGAAGCCATCGCGTTCGAACAGATTGTAGCCGCCGGTGATGATCGGCGGCACCGGCTTGACGCGTGCCCCTTGCGCGATCTGGGAATAGTTGATCAGCACGAACGACATGCCGATTGCCGATAGCATCGGCGCAAGGCGGAAGGAATGCCGCAGCGGCCGGTAGGCGATGCGCTCCACCGTCCAGCCGTAGAGCGCGGTGATTGCCATCGATACCAGGAGCACGATCAAAAGAATGAGCGGCACCGCGGTGAGCCCGAACGACACCAGGATCAGGAAGGAGATCAGCGCGATGAAGCCGCCGATCATGAAGATATCGCCATGGGCAAAATTGATCATGCCGACGATGCCGTAGACCATGGTGTAGCCGATGGCGATCAGGCCGTAGATCGAGCCAAGCACAATGCCGTTGATCAGTTGCTGGGCGAAATAATCCATGCGCTGCCGCTGCCTAGTGTCCTGGCTCTGACATTCGTATCCTGTCTCGGCGGGTTCGTTTTGCGAATGTCAGAGCCCAGGGACACTAGCAAATATCGGATTCTAGTGTGGTTTTGGATTTGACATTCGCTTTGAGGACTCGCTGCGATACTGAATCGAATGTCAAATCCGCCCCACTCCCGCATCTTCCGGCACGATGGAATCCGCTTTGCCGTGTCAGAACATGCGCAACTGAACTCTTGACGCGGCGAGGGCCCCGGCAACCGGACGGCGCGTCGTGCATTTTTTAACAGTGGGAACCCGGTGCGGCAACAGCGCCAGCGGTAAGTCTAAGGTCTTGTACAGAGATAGTTTTCGCAAGGCCGGCGGAAGTTTGCGGCCTGCCGCACGTCTCACCGTTTTGAAGATTTCAGGAACAAAAGTTCCTGCGCAGCCAACATGGGGTTCCCAAGTTGCTTTGCTTGCGACATTCAACAAGGGAGATCCCGATGTCCAGCCAGAACCAGAATCCGGGCCAGCAGCAGAATCATCCTGGCCAGAAGCCCGGCCAGCAGCAGGGCAGCGGCCAGAAACCCGGACAGCAGCAGCAGGATCCGAACCGCCAGGGGCAAAATCCGAATCAGCAGGGCAAGGGCGGTCGCTGATCTCCAGTCAACGAAGTGTTGCAGGGAAATCCCGCCGAAAGGCGGGATTTTTCTTTATCAACTACCCGTGCCCTCGTTGCGCCACGATCGTATTCGAGCGGGCGGTCATCTGGACCTCTCAGGGAACCTCAACTACGGTTCCCTTCCAAGCGGCAACTTGCGGTGCATGATTTCGATCATTCACCGGGATAGAACGACCGCGATATCAGGAGGAAATGCCGATGAACATGACCCGCCGGGGTGTATTTGCGACCGCAGCGGCCGCCGCGACCGCCGCAGCTTTTGGAGAGCGCGCCCAAGCCCAGTCTTTCGAATTCAAGCCGAACCAGCGTTACCCCGAGGCGTCGGTCGAAATCCTCGATCCGAGCTTTACCAAATATCGCGTGTTCTCCAGCACGCTGGAGCAACTGGCGACGGGAATGCGATGGGCGGAGGGACCGGTCTGGTTTGGCGATGGTCGCTATCTCCTCGTCAGCGACATTCCCAACAATCGCATCATGCGCTACGACGAAGCCAACGGAAACTGGGGCGTTTTTCGCCAGCCGTCGAATTTCGCCAACGGCCATGCGCGCGATCGGCAGGGCCGCCTGATCTCCTGCGAGCATCTGACGCGCCGCGTGACCCGCACGGAATACGACGGCAAGATCACGGTGCTCGCCGACAATTTCAATGGCAAGCGGCTGAACTCTCCCAATGACATCGTGTGCAAGTCCGACGGCTCGATCTGGTTTACCGATCCGCCGTTCGGCATCGCTGGCGAGTGGGAGGGCGACAAGGCAGCGTCGGAATTGCCGCACTCGGTTTATCGCATCGCTCCGGACGGCAAGCTTGGCCTCGTCACCTCGGACCTTGCCGGCCCCAACGGCCTTGCCTTCTCGCCTGACGAAAAGAAGCTCTACATCGTCGAATCGCGCGCACAACCGAACCGGCTGATCTGGTCTTACGACGTCGGCGCCGACGGAATGACGCTGTCCAACAAGACCAAGTTCATCGACGCCAACGGGACTGGGGCTTTCGACGGATTCCGGGTCGATACCGACGGCAATCTCTGGTGCGGCTTTGGCAGCAGCGGCGCGCCAAACTCCAAGGGCGAGGAACTGGATGGCGTGAAGGTGTTCAATCCGGAAGGCAAGGCCATCGGCTTCATTCGCCTCCCCGAACGCTGCGCCAACCTGACCTTCGGTGGCGTGAAGAAGAACCGCCTGTTCATGGCGAGCTCGCATTCGCTTTACGCCCTGTACGTGGAGGCAAGGGGCGCGGTCTGAATAACATCAGGCTTCTTGCGTCAAAACTAACCCTCTTCCCGCAAGCGGGGAGAGGGAGCTCCCCGTTTGGAATGATGCGTGAAATCGCCCAACGCTCCCCCGACATTAAGGTAAACAAAGGGTTTAAATTGCTCCTCGCAGTTTAAGGGCGTTACGTCTTCCGAGAAGCCGAAAGCCTCACGTAGCTTTGCGGAAACAAGGGAAGCGACATGTCCAGAAACTGGCGCATCAGTTCTATCAGCGGCATATTGCTGGCGGCCTACTTCATTCCGACCTGGGCGATCATCGCCTGGCGGATCATGATCTCGCCGGTGCAGGGACTTTTCGAACGGCCGAACGTATCGGTGGCGTTCTTCATCACCGATCATCTGCAACTGGCGTCGATGTCGATCGTGCGCATCGCCTGGCTGCTCGCGCTGAGCAGGGTCCTGGTCGTCGCATTTTTCGCGATCTTCGTGTTGTTTGCTTTGCGCGCCTTGATCCGCAAGACCGAAGATCAAAAAGAACCGCTCGCGATTGCGCTTGCCATCGGCAGCGTAATCAGTTTTGCAAGCGTGATCCTCGCCTCCAAAGTCGGCGAGATCGAAGCGCTGCGCATGCACGCAACGGAACTCTTGATGATGCTCGGCGCCGTGGTGGTGATGGTGTTCGAACAGCCCGCGCGGCCTGAAGCCGAGCCCGTTGCGGCACCGCAGGATCTAGCCCTTCAGCAGGCCCAGCTCCGCAATAATGGCTGAGGCTTCCTTGACCGCGTGATTGGCGGCGGGCACGCCGCAATAGACTGCCTGCTGAAGCAATATCTCCTTGATGTCGTCGGGGGTGAAGCCGCCCTCGGTCAAGGCGGCGCGGACGTGAAGGCGAAATTCGTCCCATTGTCCGAGCGCGACCATGGTGCCGATCACCAGCACCCGCCTTGTGCGATGATCGAAATGCGGCCGGGTCCAGATCTCGCCCCAGGCGTGACGCGTGATCAAATCGAGAAAATCGGCGTTGAACGAATTCTTTCCCGCGATCGATTTGTCGACCCAGGCGCTGCCCAGCACTTTTCGGCGCTGGGCCATGCCGTCGTCGCGCCGTCTCTGATCGTCCATGGTTATCCTTTCCTCGTCATTGCGAGGAGCGAAGCGACGAGGCAAATCCAGTTTTCGTTTTTCAAGGTGAAACTGGATTGCTTCGCTTCGCTCGCAATGACGCTGTTCGAATTATCGTTGCGTCAAGAAACCGATCACGGCCTCGGCGAAGGCGTGCGGCTGCTCGACATTTGAAATATGGGCGGCATCGAGAATGGTTAAGGCGGCGCCGGGGATCTGGCTGCGGATGAACTCTCCTGCGGCAACCGGGGTTGCCATATCGTGGCGGCCGGCGATCACCAGCGTCGGGCTTTTGATCTTCGGCAGGAAGGCGCGGTTGTCGAGCGTGCTCAGCGCCTCGCAACAAGCGAGGTAACCTTGCACGGAAGTTGCGAGCAGCATCGATTTCATGTTCGCCGTAACTTGCGGTTCGCGTTCCCTGAAATCGGCGGTGAGCCAGGTTGCGATGACGGTGTCGGCAATCGCGGCGATGCCGCCTTCCTTCACCGCCTTGATACGGTTCAGCCAGTTGGTCGGGTCGGGATAGTGACAGGCGGTGTTGGAAAGAATGATCTTGTCCAGGCGCTCCGGCGCATTGGCTCCCAGCCATTGCCCGACCATGCCGCCCATCGAAAGCCCGCACCAATGCACCTTGTCGATGTTGAGGTCGTCGAGGATCGCGAGCACGTCGCGGCCGAAGCGTTCCATCGAATAGGGCGGCGCCGGTACGCTTGATTTGCCATGACCGCGGCGGTCGTAGCGGATGACGCGGAAGACCTGGGTGAGCGCCTTCATCTGCGGCTCCCACATCTTCAAGGTACAGCCCAGCGAATTCGACAGCATCAGCGTGGGCCCGCCGTCGCGTCCGTCGACGGATACGTTGAGCAGGCAACCGTCGGCTTCGATCATCGGCATCGCAATTTCTCCAAACTTCCTGTCAGTCGTAAGTAGCGTCGATCGAAGCGAGCAAGCGATCGATCAGGGCCTGCGAGACGCCCTGGTAGGCCATCGGCTCGAATAATTGTCCGATTTTCTCCGCGCTCAGGTGCGCCGAGACTTTGGAATCCCTTGCCAGCACTTCTCGCAAGGCTTTTTTCTCCGCCACGGCCTTCTTGCTGGCGGCCTCGACCAGATGGTGGGCTTCCGCCTTGCCGATCTTTTCCGCCAGCGCCATCGCCACCGCTTCGGCCATGATCAGGCCGCCGGTCGCATCCAGGTTGGCGCGCATGCGCGCGACATCGACTTCCAGGCCCTCGGCAATATCGACAATGGAAGCCAGCGCGCCGGAAGTGACGAGCAAGAGGCTTGGCAGCGTCGGCCATTCCGCATGCCAGGGGCCGGCGCTGCGTTCATGGTCCCCGACCTGCGCCGCGAAAATCGTCGCCGCCAGGTTCGGCGCCATGGTGGCGGCAGCGAGCGCGGCCGCGGCCGCGACCGGGTTGCGTTTGTGCGGCATGGTGGAGGAGCCGCCGCGGCCTTCGCCTGAAGGCTCGAACGCTTCGGCCACGTCGGTCTGCATCATCAACTGGACGTCGCGTGCGATTTTGCCGCAACTGCCCGCGAGAATTGCCAGCACGGATGCTGCTTCCGCGAGACGGTCGCGATGGCTGTGCCATGGCGCATCGGGCAAGGGCAGTTGAAGGTCTTCGGCCAGCTTTTCCGCCACCAGCCATCCCTTGTCGCCGAGGGCGGCGAGCGTGCCCGCGGCGCCGCCGAACTGAAGCGCGATCGTTTCGCTCCGCAGCCGACCCAAGCGCAGCCGTGTACGGTTGAGCGCTGCGGCATATTCGGCAAGCTTCAGTCCAAACGGCATCGGCAACGCATGCTGAAGCCAGGTGCGCGCCACGACCGCCGTGTTGCGATGCGCTTGCGCAAGCCTCGCAAAACCCTTGATGGCGCGGCCGAGATCGGCGAGCAAGGCATCGATGCCCGCGCGCAAGGTGAGCATGGCAGCGGTATCGATCACGTCCTGGCTGGTGGCGCCCCAATGGACATAACGCGCAGCCGCGGCGTCAATTCTGGCGACCTCGGCGGTCAGCGCCTTGACCAGCGGGATGGCGAGATTGCCGGAGCGCGTGGCGGCATCGGCGAGCGCGGCCATATCGAACGCGCCGGCCTGGCAGGTCTTTGCGATCGGGCCCGTCGCTCTGGCCGGAATCAAGCCGACGGCCGCTTCGGCGCGCGCCAGCGCCGCTTCAAAATCGAGCATGTGCTGCAGGCATGTCGCATCGTCGCAAACGGCGCGCATGGCACCGCTCGACAGCATCGGTGCGAGCAGGGGCGAAAGCTGGGTACTCATAACCGGGTAGTGGAGTGGATTTGACATTCGCTACCCTACCAGCCGCGAGCCCGCAAGCGAATGTCAAATCCAAAACTCCACTAGAAACCAGTATTTGGCTGGCGGCCTTTCGATTCCAACATTCGCGAAGGTGCCTGCCGAGACTTCGTGCGAATGTTGGGATCGGGCCGCTGGCTCCCAACCATCCCGATCGGGCTGTGCCAATCCCAAAGCACAAAGGCAAGCCTGCCGAGACGGCGAATATGCATCTTTCTTTTGGGCCAATCGTGCTTTACTTGGAGCAACACCTAAAAAGCGATGGGAGGCGTGAGATGGCCATGACAATGAACGGGGAGGTCCAGCTTGCGGCGCCGCGCGAGGTGGTCTGGACCAAGCTGAACGATCCCGAGGTGCTCAAGGCCTCTATTCCCGGATGCGAGGAGTTGGAGCGGACCGAGGACGAAGGTTTCCGCGCCACCGTCAAGGTGAAGGTCGGCCCCGTTTCGGCCCGCTTCAAGGGAAGGGTGACGCTGAGCGATCTCGACCCGCCGAACGGCTACAAGATCAACGGTGAAGGCGAGGGCGGGGTGGCCGGCTTTGCGAAGGGCGGCGCAAACGTGAAGTTGACTGAAAGGGACGGCGGCACGCTCCTGAGCTATGATGTCGAGGCCCAGATCGGCGGCAAGCTTGCCCAGCTCGGCCAGCGGCTGATCAACGGCACGGCCAAGAAGCTGGCGGACGAATTTTTCGCGAACTTTGCCAAGGCAGTGCAGGGCTAATATTCCACGCTAATCGCTTGAGCTAATCCCCTGAAAAGACTGAGCTGAAATCCCGCCCGCCCCTTGAAGCCATGCCGTGATGAGGTTGCCCATTGCCGGGATGGCCAATATTATGGCTTTGAAACAACGATAATGACTGTGTTGCCGCGCAACGCGGCGGCCCAAGAGAGAGCTGAATGGCCAAAATCTCGCTGATTGTGAACGGTAATCCCGTGAACGCCAATGTCGACCCCCGCACCCTGTTGGTCCAGTTTCTGCGGGAGAATCTGCGGCTCACCGGCACCCACGTGGGTTGCGACACCTCCCAATGCGGGGCCTGTGTCGTGCATCTCGACGGCAAGGCGGTCAAATCCTGCACGACGCTTGCGGTGATGGCCGACGGGCACGAGGTGCGGACCATCGAGGGACTTGCTGCCGACGGTGCGCCGTTGCATCCGATGCAGGAGGCATTCCGCGAGCATCATGGCCTGCAATGCGGCTTCTGCACGCCCGGCATGATCATGACCGCGGTCGATATGGTCCATCGCAAGGGCCACGATCTTTCCGAACAGACTATCCGTGAAGAGCTCGAAGGCAATCTTTGCCGCTGCACGGGTTATCAGAACATCGTTGTTTCGATCGCGGCTGGCGCCAGGGCGATGGCCAAATCCGATCTCGCATAACGCAGCGCCAGCGCTCGGCGACAGGAATACCCAGGGAATACCGATGTACGAATTCAAATATCATCGTCCGGCGACCGTGCGTCAGGCCGCCAATCTCCTCGTCAAGAACGAGGACGCCAAGGTGATCGCCGGCGGGCATACCTTGCTGCCGGTCATGAAGCAGCGGCTCGCCAGCCCCCCGCATCTGGTCGATCTTTCTCACATCGAGGGGCTCGACAGCATCGAGATGAAGGGCCGTTCGCTCGTCATCGGCGCCACCGCCACCCATCACGCGGTCGCCAGCTCGGCCATCGTCGGCGAGGCGATCCCTTCGCTGGCCCATCTCGCCGGCCTGATTGGCGACCCCGCGGTGCGCCACAGGGGCACCATCGGCGGCTCGCTCGCCAACAACGACCCGACCGCCGACTATCCCGCCGCCTGCCTGGCGCTGGGCGCGACCATCCTCACCAATAAGCGTCGCCTGAAGGCGGACGAATTCTTCAAGGGGTTGTTCACGACCGCGCTTGAAAGCGATGAGATCATCACAAAAGTGATGTTCCCGCTGCCGAAGAAGGCGGCTTACGTGAAATTTCGCAACCAGGCTTCGCGCTATGCGTTGGTAGGGGTATTCGTCGCCAAGCGCCCGTCAGACGTGCGCGTCACGGTCACCGGCGCAGGCTCCGAGGGCGTGTTCCGCCTCACCGCCTTCGAAGAGGCGTTGAAGAAGCGGTTTTCGGCGAAGGCGCTCGATGGAATGACGGTGCCGGCAACCGGTCTCAACAGCGACCTGCACGGCAGCGCCGAATATCGCGCGCACCTGATCGCGGTCATGGCGCGGCGTGCCGTCGAAGCCGCGACCGCGAAATCCTGAATCGTCTGCAATTCGGTCCGATCAAGGTTGGCTCTCCCATGGCTGCATTGGCGTTACCCAGGTCCGTCGATGCCATGCTTGAGCTGTTGTCCTCGCGCGGTTATTTCGCGGAGCGGTCGCTGGCGACCGTGGCTTACTTGTCGTTATGCATGGGCCGGCCGCTGTTCCTGGAAGGCGAGGCCGGCGTCGGCAAAACCGAGATCGCAAAGGTCCTGTCGGCAGCGCTGGGACGCAACCTGATCCGGTTGCAGTGCTACGAAGGCCTCGATGTCGCTTCTGCCGTCTATGAGTGGAACACCGCGGCCCAGATGATCGCGATTCGGCTTGCGGAAGCGGCCGGCGATACCGACCGCGAGCAGCTCTCCAGCGATATCTTCGCCGAACGGTATTTGATCAAGCGGCCGCTCTTGCAGGCGCTCGAGCCGGATGTCGCCGGCGCGCCGGTGCTTCTGATCGACGAACTCGATCGCGCCGACGAGGCGTTCGAGGCCTATCTTCTGGAAATTCTCTCCGATTTCCAGGTCTCGATCCCGGAATTCGGCACCGTGAAGGCACCGCATCCGCCGATCGTCATCATCACTTCCAATCGCACCCGCGAAATCCACGACGCGCTCAAGCGCCGCTGCCTCTATCACTGGGTGGACTATCCCTCCGCCGAGCGCGAGCTTGCGATCGTCAAATCGCGCGTGCCAGGAATTTCCGCAAAACTGTCGGAGCAGGTGGTGCGCTTCGTGCAAGCGCTGCGCAATCAGGATTTTTACAAGGCACCCGGCGTCGCCGAGACCATCGACTGGGCCACCGCGCTCACCGAACTCGACGCCCGCGCGCTGACGGCGCAGGTGGTCGGCGATACGCTCGGAGCGGTCTTGAAATACCAGGATGACATCGCGCGCATGCAGGGCGACGCCTTGCAGAAGGTTTTGAAAGAGGCGACCAGCGAGAGTTGAGCGTTCGGAAAATGCTGCCACGGGCTGCTCAACCTCTCCCCTTGGGAAAGGTCGGCGCGAAGCGCCGGGTGAGGGGATACGACAGACGATGGACTTTAAACCCTCACCCTAACCCTCGCCCAACGGGAGAGGGCGCGCACCGCCACTTCGTTGAACGTAACGGGGTTTTCCAATGGCCATCAATCATCTCGCGCCTCCGACCGGTCAGATGGCCGATAATATCATCGGTTTTGCGCGTGCCTTGCGCGCGGCCGGGATTCCGGTCGGGCCGGGTGCGGCGATCGACGCGATGAACGCGCTGCAAGTGATCGAAATCGGCAACCGCGCCGACGTGTTTACGACGCTGGAATCGATCTTCGTCAAGCGCCGCGAGCACGCGCTGATCTTCGCGCAAGCCTTTGCCCTGTTCTTCCGGGCCGCCGAGGAGTGGAAGCACCTCCTGGATTCGGTGCCGTTGCCCGATCACGCCAAAAAGAAGCCGCCGCCGGCCTCCCGCCGCGTTCAGGAAGCGCTGTCGCAGACGCAAATGACCGAAGCGCCGCAGATACAGGAGCAGGAACTCCGCCTTTCGGTCTCCGACAAGGAGGTGCTGCAGAAGAAGGATTTCGCACAGATGACGGCTGCCGAAATCGCCGAAGTCACGCGCTCCATAGACCGGATGAAACTGCCGCAAGCCGAATTGCGCACCCGCCGCTTCAAGCCCGATGCGCGTGGGCAGCGGCTCGACATGCGGCGCACGCTGCGCGGTTCGTTGCGCACCGGCGGCGACATCATCGATATCCACCGGCTCGGCCGCATCGAGCGGCCGGCGCCGATTGTGGCGCTGCTCGATATATCCGGCTCGATGAGCGAATATACCCGCCTTTTCCTTCATTTCCTGCACGCGATTACGGACGCGCGCAAGCGCGTCTCGGTTTTCCTGTTCGGCACGCGGCTGACCAACGTGACGCGGAGCCTGCGCGCCCGCGACCCCGACGAGGCGCTCGCCGCCTGCTCTTCGGCGGTGGAGGATTGGGCCGGCGGCACCCGCATTGCGACGTCACTTCACACCTTCAACAAGCTCTGGGGGCGCCGGGTACTCGGGCAGGGTGCGATCGTGCTTCTGATTTCGGATGGGCTGGAGCGCGAGGCCGACGCGCGTCTGGCATTTGAGATGGATCGGTTGCATCGCTCCTGCCGCCGCCTGATCTGGCTCAACCCGTTATTGCGCTACGGCGGTTTCGAGGCCAAGGCGCAGGGCATCAAAATGATGCTGCCCCACGTTGACGAATTCCGCCCGGTACATAATTTGAGTTCCATCAAGGGTCTGATCGAGGCACTTTCTTCGCCGCCTGCGCCTCACCACCGCAGCATGATCCGGTCCGTGGCTTGAAGGCGAAGCCAGAGAACAAGATTGAAAGGGGCGAACATGCTCAATCGCGACGAAGACATTCTCAAGGCGGCTGAGGACTGGCAAAAGGCGGGCCATGGCGTCGCGCTTGCCACCGTGGTCGAGACCTGGGGTTCGGCGCCCCGGCCGGCCGGATCCAGCCTCGTCATCAACGATGAAGGCACTTTTCTGGGCTCGGTTTCGGGCGGGTGCGTTGAAGGCGCTGTCGTCACCGAGGCGCTGGACGTGATTGCGAGCGGCAAACCGAAGATGCTCGAATTCGGTGTTGCCGACGAGACTGCCTGGAATGTCGGCCTGTCCTGCGGCGGCACCATCCGCGTCTTCGTCGAGAAGGTCGGATGAATGGCGTCGCCGTACAAATTTCGGAATCAGGGCAATAGCCGTGAAGCTTGAAACGCTCAGAGAACTCAATGTCGAGCGCGCCGCGCGGCGGCCCGCGATCGTGGTGACCGATACCGCGACCGGCGAACAACGGCTGGTCAGGGCCAGGGACTTCGCGGCCGATCCCTTGCGCGCCGAATTATCCAGGCAGTTGCGCATGGGCAAGAGCGGCACGATCGAGGCGAATGAGCGGAAGCTGTTTCTCAACGTCTACGCGCCGACCGCGCGCATGGTGATTATCGGCGCCGTTCATATCAGCCAGGCGCTGGCGCCGCTCGCCCGCTCGCTGGATTATGACGTGACAGTGGTCGACCCGCGCACCGCCTTTGCAAGTCCCGAACGCTTTCCCGACGTGCCGCTGATCGCCGAATGGCCCGATGTGGCCCTGCCACCGCTCAACATCGACCATTACACCGCCTTCGTGGCGCTCACCCATGATCCGAAGATCGACGATCCGGCGCTGCTGCACGCTTTCGAGCGCGATTGCTTCTATATCGGTGCGCTCGGTTCGCGGAAAACCCACAACAAGCGTGCCGAGCGCCTGAAGGCGCAAGGTGCGAAGGACGGCGACATCGCCCGCATCCACGCCCCGATTGGCCTCTCCATCGGCGCGGTCTCGCCTTCGGAAATTGCGGTAGCGATCATGGCGGAGATCACGGCGCAGTTGCGCTTGCCCAAAGAAAAAGAAGCCGCGGCATGAAATTCG
>Ga0306920_100012073_pt1 | contig 11712 bp, 10 predicted proteins | sample flu12Cox44000170_FD_204666 | JGI IMG/M metagenome (GOLD analysis project Ga0306920, IMG submission 204666) | Lab enrichment of tropical soil microbial communities from Luquillo Experimental Forest, Puerto Rico - flux4day.12C.oxic.44.000.170 (v2)... | ecosystem: Environmental > Terrestrial >...
GCCTGCCAAAGACGCCGAGCCGCTTGAATCCTGATCACCTTCGCGAGCTGTTCGCGCAATTCCGGCCGGTGAGCGTGCGCCGCATGTTCAGCGGCGCCGGCGTGTTTGCTGAGGGCGTGATCATCGCTCTCGTCATCCGCGACGTGATCTATCTCAAGGCCGATGCGTCCACGTACCAGGCCTTCCTGCAGGAAGGTGCGTCGCCATTCAGTTACATGGCCAAAGGGCAGAAGCGCGTCGTCAACTCATTCTGGCGTATGCCCGAGCGCCTCTACGACGATCCTGACGAGCTGGCGGTCTGGGCCGAGCAAGCGCTCGCCGTCGCGCAACGCGCCGCAGCGGGCAAGGTCAAAGCGAGCGGGAAGAGAAAGAAAAAGAAACGGTCGGGCCCGCGTGCGCGGGCCAGACGGGCAGAAGCCTAGTCCTTACGCCTTCACCGGAACCGGCCGCAGCAGAAATGCCGGGAGGGGGAAGCCTTCACTATCGCGGGGAGACTCAGCGCGGGCAGCTGCCTTGGGTTTAGCAGCCTGCGGAGGCGCCGAAGCTGGACGCTTTGCCTGTGGGGCAGGGCGGCGGTCATGCCCACGCGCCGGGCGATGCCGCGGTCGCTCGACAGCCGGTTTCTCATCAACCACCGTGACGGCCGGGGTGGCCATCCACGGAATGCTCTGGCCGATCAGCTTTTCGATCGCCGCGACCGACTTGGTATCCGCGGGCGCCGCGAGCGTGATGGCGACCCCGCTGCGGCCGGCCCGGCCGGTGCGGCCGATGCGGTGCACGTAATCGTCCGCGTGATGCGGCACGTCGAAATTATAGACGTGGCTGACGTCGGGAATGTCGAGCCCGCGGGCCGCCACGTCGGAGGCGACCAGGAGGGTGACTTCGCCGCGGCGGAACCGGTCGAGCGCCGCCATGCGAGCGGGCTGATCCATATCGCCATGCAGCGCGACCACCGAAAACCCGTGGCGCAATAGCGAGCGGTGCAACGATGCAACCTCGCTTTTGCGGTTGCAGAAGATGATCCCGTTCTTCAGGCCCTCGGCCGAACGGATCAACTCACGCAACGTCGCACGCTTTTCATGCCCCTCGCGGCCGGTCTTCACCAGCTGCTGGGTCGTGGTCGCGACGGTACTGGCCGGACGCGCCACTTCCACCTTGATCGGATTGTGCAGGAACTGCTCGGTGATGCGCCGGATCTCCGGCGGCATGGTGGCGGTAAAGAACAAGGTCTGGCGCGTGAATGGCACCAGCTTGCAGATGCGCTCAATGTCGGGAATGAAACCCATGTCGAGCATGCGGTCGGCTTCGTCGATCACCAGCAACTCGACGCCGGTGAGCAGCAGACGGCCGCGTTCGAAATGATCGAGGAGGCGCCCTGGCGTCGCGATCAGCACGTCGACGCCGCGCACGAGCTTGCTGTCCTGGTCATCGAACGACACGCCGCCGATCAGCAGCGCGACATTGAGTTTCTGATTGGCGCCGTACTTGGCAAAGCTTTCCTCAACTTGCGCGGCGAGCTCGCGCGTGGGCTCCAGGATCAGGGTGCGCGGCATGCGCGCACGGGCGCGCCCCTTTTCGAGCTTGGTCAGCATCGGCAGCGTGAAAGCGGCGGTCTTGCCGGTGCCGGTCTGGGCAATGCCCAGGACGTCATTGCCGGCAAGCACGTGCGGGATGGCTTGATCTTGGATCGGGGTCGGGGTGGTGTAGCCGGCAGCAGCAACGGCAGAGAGCACTTTTTCGGACAAACCGAGATGCGAAAACGACATGTATCCTCAAGTCTGGACCAGCCCGGATATGCATCCGCGACGGCGGTTTGAGCGAGCGGTCGCGTAGAGGAGGGGCAGTCCCTGAATCGTTGCCGGAAACATAGTGGCGAACTACTGGAAGTCAATCCTTCGCAGTGCAACAAACACGTGATTTGCGGCCGTTTTTGCGCAATTTAAGGACAAATTCGGGTACGCCGACGATTTGAAGCCATGCACATCCAACGGGGCTGCGGGGAATGACAACGTTCTTATGGGTTTGGCTCGTCGGTCACGCGATCGCGGTGGCGCTGGTATTTGCCTTCACAGTGCGCCTCGGGCGCCCGGTCCGCGTCGGCCAAAGGCCGCCGGCGGCCGTGGTGGTCGCCGTCAAGGGTCATGACTACGAGTTCGATGAGTTCCTGGTGCGGCTGTTCCAGCAGGACTATCCGGCGTTCCGGGTGATCTTTGCGGTCGAGTCGGCGGACGATGTGGCCGTGCCGGCGATCGAGAAATACCGCGCACTCGCGCCCGATCGGGTCACGCTGGTGGTGGCGGAACGGCGCAAAGACGAAGGCCAGAAGACCACCAATCTGCGGGCCGCCGTCGCCACACTGACACCGGAAGATGAGATCCTGGTTCTTGCTGATGCCGATATCTGGCCGGAGCCGGACTGGCTGTCGCGCCTGATCGAGCCGCTGGTCGCTGCCGAGGCCGACACGGTCTCGGGCTTCGCCTGGCTCATCGTCAAGGACGGCCGCCTGTCGAGCTATGTGCTGACCGCCATGGCGGCGTCGATCGCCACGATCCCGCGACTGCCAATGTTGAATCCATGCTGGGGCGGCTCGACGGCCATGCGGCAGCAGATGTTCCGCGACCTCAACATTGCCGAGAAATGGCGCGGGACTCTGAGCGACGACCTGCAGCTCACCAACGTGGTGCAGGCTGCCGGTGGCCGCATCGCCGCGCCGCGCGAGATCCTCCTACGCACGGCGGTCAAGACCGGAGGATTTGCCGCCGTCACCGCGGAGGCGCGGCGCTGGTTCATGCTGGTGCGCATCTACATGCCCGTTAGCTACGCCATCACGCTCGCGGCGATGACCTTTGCGGCGCTGGGTTGGATCGTGGCGATTGTTGGAACACTGGCATTGCGGCTCGACGCCGCCGTCGTGCTTGTGCTCGCATTGCTGCTCAATTGGCTGCGCGCGGGGAGCCGCGCGCTGCTGGTACGGCGGCTCTGGGGGGAGGTGGGCGTTGAGGAAAACGCCGCGTATTTGCGGCTCGATCCGTTGGTCTCGCCAATCGCGACAATTCTCAATGCGATCTACGGTTGGTCGGCGCTGCGCCTGAAGCGCACCACCTGGGCCGGAACTACCTACGAGATCAACAGGCCACAGGACGTGCAGGTGCTCAAGCGCGAGGGTTTGAGGGGCTAATCCTTCAGCGCGCTGCGCAGCGGCCTGTTGCAGGCAAAGATCACCGCCGCCGCCGCGGCTGCGATCGCGGCGATCATCAGAAAGAAATCGCGCTTTTCCGTCCCGCTCCAGAAACTCCCGAGCCATCCGGCGATGAAATTGCCGAGAAAGCTTGTCGCGAGCCAAACCCCCATGGTCATCGACAGGTAGCGTGCCGGCGCCACCTTGGTGACGAGCGAGAGGCCGGTTGGGGACAAGTACAGCTCGCCAATCGTTATGATAACGAAATAGCCGAGCAGCCACGCGGAGCTGACCGCGGCGTTGCCATAAGCTGCCGAGGAGCTGGCGGCCCCAATCATGATTAAATTGGCAAGCGAAACTCCGAGACAACCAAGCGCCATCTTGTTCACGGTCGACGGCTCGTTGCCGCGGTGCGCTTGCCGCGACCAGAGCGCCACAATGAACGGCGTGAAGGCAAAAATCAGGAATGGGTTGATGGACTGGAACAACTCCGCCGGGATCTCCCCGCGCCAGAAGCCAAGCTCGAATGAGCGAATGGTGTAATCCTCAGCCCAGAGCGCGATCGTGTTGCCTTGCTGCTCATAGGTCGCCCAAAACAGGGTGACTGGCACAAATAGGACTGCGATGGCGAAGAGGCCGCGGCGTTCGTCGCGTGTGAGCGGGTGGCGTGGTTCCCCGCGCCGGCGCTCGAGCTCATCGGCCGGGAGAACGGGTCGCGCCTTGAGGTAGATCGCAAGCCCGATCAGCATGCCGACACCGGCGGCCGCGAAGCCGTAGTGCCAGCCGAGCGCTACCGCGAGGGTGCCGCACACGATCGGCGAGAAGAACGCCCCGATATTGATGCCTACATAGAAGATCGAATAGGCGCGGTCGCGGCGTGGATCTCCGGGCGGATAGAGCGCCCCGACCTGCGTCGAGATGTTGGGCTTGAACGCGCCGTTGCCCAGCACCAGCATGACGAGCGCAAGCAGGAATAAGCGCTCCGACGCCATCATGAAGTGGCCGATCGCCATCAGCCAGGCGCCGATGATCACGGTGCGGCGTTGGCCGAGTACGCGATCGGCGATGAGGCCGCCGAGGATCGGGGTGAAGTAGACGAGCGACGTATAGAGCCCGTAGATCTGCGACGCGAACGGTTGCACACCAAGCGGCCCGAACAATGCTTCAAGACCACCCCGCAGCGCCGGCTCGCCCCACACCCGGTCGACCCGATCAGGCAGCAACAAATATTTCACCATGTAAAGCGTGAGCAGGGCGCGCATCCCGTAATAGGAGAAGCGCTCCCACATCTCGGTTGCGAACAAGTAGGTGAGGCCGCGCGCATGGCCGAACAGGTCGCCGCTGGTGCTCGTGGGTTCGCGGATGGTTACGGACATGTCGGCAATCTAACAGAAGGCGGCCGGACATGCCTGTGCGGCGGGCGTTGCCCATTTTGTGTTCTTGGCGGGGTTCTCTGGGCGATTTATCGTTCAGCATTCAAACCCATGTAGAGCGAATTCTCCGATGTCCGACATGTTGCAAGCACGCCGCGTCGATGCGGCAGCGATACCGACGATCGATATCGCGGGGCTGTTCGCCGCGCGCTTATCCGAGCGCCAAGGCGTCGCGCAGCATATGCGTGCAGCGTGCGAGCACAACGGATTCTTCTACATCGACAATCACGGCATTCCCGCTGACCTGATCGATGAGGTCATGGCGCATACCAAGTCCTTCTTTGCGTTGCCGCTTGCCGCAAAGCTTGCGCTCGACAAGCGCCATTCCAAGGCCAATCGCGGCTACGAGCCTTTGGGTGGCCAGACGCTCGAGCCTGGCGCGCCGCCGGACCTGAAGGAGGGGTTCTACATCGGTCCGGAGGTGGCGGCCGACGATCCGCGCGCTGCGAAATTCAACCGGGGACCCAACCAATGGCCCCCGGCGGCCCCGGCGTTTCGAGCCGTGATGGAGACCTACCGCGACCAGATGACGGCGCTGGCCGCCCGTCTCCTGCGCGGCCTCGCGTTGTCGCTCGATCTCCCGGAGAGCTATTTCGAGGCGTTCTGCGCGGACCCCATCGTCACAGTGCGGCTGCTTCACTATCCGCCGCAACCCGCATCGGCGCCCCCGCAGCAACGAGGTGCAGGCGCCCACACCGATTTCGGCGGCATCACGCTGCTGCTGCAGGACGATGTCGGCGGGCTGCAGGTCTGGGATCAGGCGACAGGCGGCTTCATCCATGCCCCGCCGGTGCCGGGAACGTTCGTGGTCAATCTCGGCGACATGATCGCGCGCTGGACCAATGACCGCTACCGCTCGACCCTGCATCGCGTCGTCAACACGTCCGGGCGCGAGCGCTACTCGATCCCGTTCTTCTTCACTGGCAACAGCGATCACCTGGTCTCGTGCATCCCGACCTGCGTCGGACCGGGCCAGCAGCCGAAATATCCTCCCATCACGGTCGAGGCGCATCTGCGGGCCATGTACCAGCGGACATACGGCGGAGTATGAGCGCCTGCCAACAAACAGGGCAATCTGCCTATCATCTAAGCAACTGTTCTCGCGGGTTTCTTGCGGCCAGGGCCCGACTATAGTAATCTGGTCAGTATGACTAGAATGAAACGAGCCCGACCGTCAGCTGCGCCTGGAGCCGGTGGGCCTCAGCGCAGGGGGCGTTGGTGGCCTTTGCAAGATGCAAAGGCTCGTTTCAGTGAGCTCGTGCGGCGCGTGAAAAGCGAGGGACCGCAGCATGTCACCGTGCATGGCCACGAGGAGGTGGTCGTCGTCTCCGCGGAGGAGTTCCGCCGCCTCAAGGGCGATCGCAAGGGCGATGCGCTGATTGCGGTCCTACAAGCCTCGCCTCATCGGGATATCGATATTGAGCCAACGCGTGGACCTATGCCGGTGCGCAAGGTCGAGCTGTGAGCGGTTGGTTACTGGACACGAATGTCATTTCGGAGCTGCGCAAACACCGGCCGGAGCGAAAGGTTGTGTCGTTTGTCGCCTCCGCACCGCTCGACGAATTGTACGTCAGCATCGTTACGTTGGCTGAAATTCGGTTCGGTATCGAGAGCGTGAAGGACGCTGCCAAGCGCTCCGAGCTAAACGATTGGCTTGCGCACAAAGTGCGGCCGTTGTTCGCGGAACGCGCATTAGGCGTGAGCGAGGAGGTGATGCTGAGATGGCGTCTCCTCGTCGAGGAGGGCCGAAAAGCCGGGCACACATACTCGCAGCCCGATCTCATCATCGCTGCGACTGCGCTCGTTCACGATCTCACGGTCGTCACGCGCGACACCTTCGAATTTGAGCGAGCACAAGTGCCGGTTTTCAATCCCTGGCAGTAGTTGTGGCATACCGGTTGCTTGAGCTTCGGCAAAACTAAGGAGCCGGGCTGATGCGAAACCTTGCGACTTCCCTTGTTCGCGGATTGGTTGCCGTCGTGTCGCTGTTTGCGACAGGTGCGTCCACCCAGGCCGCCGAAAAACTCGTCTACATGAATGATTGGCTGCCTGGCGGTGATAAGGCCTTGCCGTTTTACGCAGTTCAGAAGGGGCTTTTCGCCAAGGAAGGACTCGACGTCACGGTGCAGAGCGCGCGCGGGTCCTCGGAAGCCATTACCCGCATCGCGACCGGCGCGGCGGATGTCGGCTCCGGTGCGCTGGCGGCGCTGCTCTCCGCTAAGGCACAGAATGAGGTCCCGGTGACATCGGTCATGTCGGTCTTCCCGATGCAGCCGGACTCGCTATTCACGGTCGAAGGATCGAGCATCAGAACGTTGAAGGATGTCGAAGGAAAGCGCGTCGCCACTGCGACGTTCACGGCGTCCAACGTGATCTGGCCACTGATCCTGAAAGCGAACGGCGTCGACGAGAGCAAGGTGACCTTGCTGAAGGTCGATCCGGCTGCGCTGGTCCCCATGCTGGCAACCGGCCAAGTCGACGCGACGATCAACTGGTCGACGGCGTCGCCCGCCTTCGTCAAGGCGCTCGCAGAGGTCGGCAAGAAGCTGAAGATCATTCCCTGGGCCGACTACGGCTACGAGGGCTACGGCTATTCGGTATTTGCCTCGGACAAGGCCATTGCGCAGCGGCCGGAAACCGTCCGCAAGTTCGTCAACGTAATGCGCGAGGCAGCTGCGATGGCGCCGACGGATCCGAAAGGCGTGGCTGCGGCAATGAAAGCGGCGTTTCCCGAGATGGATCCGGTCCTGATCGAAGCGCAGTTTCAGACCATCGTGCCGTTGATTGATAACCCGATCAGCAAGGCGGAAGGGCTCGGCACGTTCGACAAAGCCCGGCTTGCGAAAACCTGGGAATGGACCGCCAAGGCCCAGAACATCCCGCTCGACAAGCTCGACCCGGAAAAAGCGGTCACCCGCGTCTTCCTCAATTAGTCCGCCGGATATGAGCATTGTGGCGCCGGCCATCCGGCTTGCCGAGGTCACCCAGGTCTTCGGCAAGGACGACGGTTCGGCTGTTAAGGCGCTCCAGCGGTTGAGTTTCGACGTGGGCCGCAACGAGTTCGTGGCGGTGCTCGGTCCTTCAGGCTGCGGCAAATCCACATTGCTGCGATTGATCGCTGGGCTCGTCTTCCCAACATCCGGCCGAGTCGAGGTCTACGGCCTGCGAGTGAGCGAGCCGCGAGATGACGTCGGCATCGTGTTCCAACGTCCGACCTTGCTTCCGTGGTTCGACGTGCTCGGCAACGTGACGTTCCCGTTGCGGCACAAATACGGGCGGGTTGACGCGAAAGACCGCGAGCGCGCCAAGACTTTGCTTGATCTGGTGGGGCTGGCGGAGTTCGCCAACAAGCAAATCGATGAACTCTCCGGCGGCATGCAGCAGCGGGTGGCGATTGCGCGGGCGTTGCTGCTCCATCCCGACATTCTGCTCATGGACGAGCCGTTCTCGGCGCTCGACGCACTCACTCGCGACGAAATGAGTTTCGAGCTTCTACGCATCTGGTCGGAGCGGCCGAAGACGGTTCTGTTCATCACTCACTCGATTCCAGAGGCGGTGCTGCTCGCTGACCGGATCATTGTGATGACCCCGCGCCCGGGCGTCGTGCGGGAAATCCTCGATGTGCCGCTGGCGCGGCCGCGGTCACTTGCGACGTTGTCAGATCCGGCGTTCACGGGGCTTGCCAATCACATCCGCACACGTCTGTTCACGCGCCATGCGGCCTAGCGCAAACATTCGCGCCGTGAAGACGGACGTGCCTGCGCCGGTGAGCGGGATCGCCGAGGTCACGCCGATGATTGAAGCTTCAGCCCCGGTCCGCTCAGCGATGTCCCGGCGCCCGGTGCGGCTTGCCAACCGCTTTGCGCCAACACTCACCTTCATCTTCGTGCTCGCTATCTGGGAGCTCGGCTGTCGAGTCTTCCGCGTCCCGACCTTCCTGCTGCCCCCGCCGAGCCTGATCGTGCGCGGCGCGTTCGAGCAGCCAGCCAGCATCTGGGCCGGGCATGTCTGGGCGACGGTGCGTGTCGCCGTCATGGGCTACGCCGCAGCGATCGCGATCTCCATTCCGATGGCGGTCGCGCTTGCCTCATCGCGCGCGCTCTCGCGCACGCTCTATCCGCTGATCGTGGTCGTGCACTCGATGCCGATTGTCGCGGTCGCGCCGATCATCGTGGTGACGCTCGGCGCCTCGGACCTGCCGCGCGTCGTCATCACGTTCCTGATCGCATTCTTCCCCATTGTGGTGACCACGACCACAGGCCTGCTGGCGACACCTGAGGAAATGATCGAGCTGTCGCGGTCATTGCGCGCGGGGCGCACGCGCGAGATGCTGCACATCCGGCTGCCCTTTGCGCTGCCGTACATTTTCAGCGCGCTCAAGATCGCCACAACGCTGTCGGTGGTCGGTGCCGTGGTGGCCGAGTTCGTCGCGGCGGAACGCGGGCTCGGCTATTTCATTCAGTTCTCAACGTCGTTCTTCAAGATCAACCAAGGCTTTGCCGCCTTGGTGATCTTGGTCACCATCAGCCTCGTTTTCTTTCAACTGATCGGCCTCGTGCAGCGCCTATTCGCGCCGTGGTCCCTGCCGAAATCGGAGCGGTAAGCTCACACGTCCAACAATTCCTCGCGCGCAAACTCGGCGCGTTCCTGGATGAACTCGAAGCGCGACTCGGCGCGCGTACCCATCAGGCGTTCGACAGCCTTTGAGATCGTCTCGCGTTCATCGTTGGCCAGCACGACGCGCAGGATCGTGCGGTGGCGCCGATCCATGGTGGTCTCTTTCAGCTGGCTTGCCATCATTTCGCCGAGGCCCTTGAACCGGCTTACCTCGACCTTGGCGTTGGCGTGGAACTCGCGCTTGAGCAACTCGTCCTTGTGCTTGTCGTCGCGGGCATAAAACGTCTTGCCCCCGTGGGCGAGGCGATAGAGCGGTGGCACCGCGAGATAGAGATGGCTGTCCTCGATCAGCTTCGGCATCTGCCGATAGAAGAATGTGATCAGCAACGAGGCGATGTGTGCGCCGTCGACGTCGGCGTCGGTCATGATGATGACCTTGTCGTAGCGCAGGTCTTCCTCACGATAATGCGTCCCGGTCCCGCAGCCGAGCGCTTGGATGAGATCGGCGAGTTGTTGGTTCTGTGAGAGCTTGTCCTTGCCGGCCGAGGCGACGTTGAGGATCTTGCCACGCAACGGCAAGACCGCTTGTGAAGCGCGATCGCGCGCCTGCTTGGCACTGCCGCCGGCGGAGTCGCCCTCGACAATAAAGATCTCCGAGCCCTGCGCGGCCGAATTGGTGCAGTCGGCGAGCTTGCCCGGTAGCCGCAGCTTCTTGGCTGCGCTCTTGCGCGCGACCTCTTTCTCCAGGCGGCGGCGGACGCGCTCGTCCGCCTGCTCGACCACGAAGTCGAGCAGTTTAGTCGCGGCGAGCGGGTGTCCGGCGAGCCAATGGTCGAATTGATCCTTCACCGCGGACTCGACGATGCGCTGCGCCTCAGCAGTGGCAAGTCGATCCTTGGTCTGACCCTGAAACTCGGGCTCGCGGATGAAGACCGACACCATGGCGGCAGCGCCGGCCATGACGTCTTCGCTGGTCACCGGCGCGGCGCGCTTGCCTTGTCCAATGCGCTCGGCGTGATCCTTGAGGCCACGCAGCAGCGCGCTCCGTAAGCCTGACTCGTGCGTGCCGCCGTCAGGCGTCGGAATCGTGTTGCAATAGGACGACAGGAACCCGTCGGCGTCGGCGACGAATGCGACCGCCCACTCGACGCTGCCGTGGCCGCCTTCCTTCTGCGATTTGCCGGCGAAAATATCCGGATGCACCAACGTGGAGCCATTGATGGTCACAGCCAGGTAGTCGCGCAGTCCTTCGGGAAAATGAAACGTCTCTTCCGCCGGAACGCCTTCGATGCCTTTCAGCAATTCGGCATCGCAGTTCCAGCGGATCTCGACACCACCAAACAGATAGGCCTTGGCGCGCGCCATCTTGAAGACGCGCTGCGGATTGAACTTGAGCTTGCCAAAAATCTGCTCGTCGGGCCGGAAGCGAACTTTTGTGCCGCGCCGGTTGTTGACCTTGCCAAGCTTCTCCAGGCCGGACTTCGGTTTGCCGCGCTGATAGATCTGGCGATAAAGCTGCCCGCTGCGCGCGACCTCGACTTCGAGGCGTTCCGACAGCGCGTTCACCACCGACACGCCGACGCCGTGCAAACCGCCGGACGTGCTGTAAACCTTGCCCTCGGGATCAAACTTGCCGCCCGCGTGCAGCGTGCACATGATCACTTCGAGTGCGGATTTCTTCGGCGATTTCGGGTGCGGATCAACAGGGATGCCGCGGCCGTTATCGGTGATGGTCATGAACCCGTCGGCCGCAAGCTCAACCTCGATGAAGGTCGCGTAGCCGGCAAGCGCCTCGTCCATGGCGTTGTCGATCACTTCAGCAAACAGATGGTGCAGCGCCTTCTCGTCGGTGCCGCCGATATACATGCCCGGCCGGCGGCGCACCGGCTCGAGGCCTTCCAGCACCTCGATGTCGCGCGCCGTGTAGCCGCTTTCCCCCGAGGCAGCGCGTGCCGGCTTGGCAGCGGCTCGCCGCGTTTCCGGCAGGCTTGAGAGCAGATCAGGTTCTTTGCGTGCGACGCTTTTTTTGCCCATATGGCCCGTGCTGAAATGAGGGGGAAGAGTTCCCCCTATGTGGGGTCCGGATCGGCCAAAACAAAGGCGAATCGGTACGAACTATGCCACGACCCACCGTTAAGGTCTTATTAACCCCAGCCGTTTGTCGAATTGCCTGAAATAGCGTGGATTTTCATCAATATATCGATGCCCTGCTGGGGTTTGTGCGCCAACACGCAGCGTGGGCACCGCTTTTGGTTGCGGCGTTGGCGTTTTGCGAGTCGCTCGCCTTCATCTCGCTGCTGTTTCCGGCCTCGACAGCGCTGGTTGCCATTGGGGCTTTGATCGGCGCCGGCGCGCTCAGCTTTGTTCCGATCTGGATCGCGGCGGCCGTTGGCGCGGCGGTTGGGGACTGGCTCTCCTACTGGCTGGGCCAGACTTTTGAAGCCCCGATCAGCAGGATGTGGCCACTGTCGCGGCATCCGGACC
>Ga0306920_100012074_pt1 | contig 11711 bp, 8 predicted proteins | sample flu12Cox44000170_FD_204666 | JGI IMG/M metagenome (GOLD analysis project Ga0306920, IMG submission 204666) | Lab enrichment of tropical soil microbial communities from Luquillo Experimental Forest, Puerto Rico - flux4day.12C.oxic.44.000.170 (v2)... | ecosystem: Environmental > Terrestrial >...
CGCAGGAACTCGGCCATCCCGGCCCCGGGCTGGGCTGAGAACTGTGCCGCCACGAACGCATCCAGCAGGGTGTCACGGGCCAGGCGGGTCTCGGACGGCTGGAGCATCCGTGCCGCGTCGAGCATTCCCGACGTAGCCTCGGGCATCTGCCCGGCCGCGTACAAGCTCAGGCCCTCCAGCCGCCGGGCCCTCGCCCGGTCCAGCACATCGGCCAGGCGCGGTGCCGCCAGGCCCAGCAGTGCCCGCGCCGCCGGCGCCTCCCCGGCCGCGAGCCGGTTCTCGGCGGCCGCCAGCATCCGGCGGGCCCGCTGATCCTCGTCCGGGGTCAGCGCGGCCGCCCGCTCCAGGAAGGCGGCGCCGCTGCCCCAGCCGCCGCGGCCACGGGCCCGGTCCGCCGATCGCTCCAGCTCCGCGGCCACCTGCTCGTCCGGGCCAGCCGCCGCCTCGGCCAGGTGCCAGGCCCGCCGGTCTGGATCAACCTCCGGATCGGTGACCGCGGCCAGCGCCTGGTGCACGCCGCGCCGCGCCGGGGCCAGGGCAGCGTAGTACGCTGCCGACCGGATCAGCGGATGGCAGAACCGCACCCGCGGCTCCCAGGACACCAGCCGCTCCACTCCCGCAGCCTCGCCCGCTTGAGGATCGATCCCCAGATTCCGAGCCGCGTTCCAGATCAGCGCAGGCTCCCCGGTCGCGTCGGCCGCTGCCAGCAGCAACAGCGTCTGGGTGTCACCGGGCAAGGCCCGCACCCGGGACCGGTAAAGCTCCTCCAGACGGCCCCCGAACCGCAGCGGCCAATTCAGCGGCTCCGCACCCGACAACTGGGCGGCAGTCAGCTCCGTGGCCAGCTCGACCAGCGCCAGTGGGTTACCCGCCGTGTCGGCGACGATGCGCAAACTCACCTGCCGGTCCACCTGCGCGTCGGCCGATGTCGCCAGCAGCTCATACGCTGCCTCTTCGGCCAGCCCGCCGACCGTCAGCTCCGATAGTCTCGCCGGCACCACCGCCCGTTCCTCCGCCTCCCGGGCGGCGAACACCATGCCCACCCGGTCCGCGAACAGGCGCCGGGCGACGAACCCCAGCACCTCGATCGACAGCTGGTCCAGCCACTGCGCGTCATCAATCAGGCACAGCACCGGCCGCGCGGCCGCCGCGTCGGTCAGCAAAGTCAGAGCCGCAAGGCCGACCAGGAACCGGTCCGGCGGCGGGCCCGCCACCAGCCCGAACGCCGACCCCAGGGCTTGCCGCTGCGGCGCGGGAAGCCCCTCGAGACCGCCCAGGAACGGGACAAGCAACTGATGCAGGCCAGCGAAACCCATGTCCATCTCGGCCTCTGCCCCGGCTACCCGGGCAACCTGCATGTCGCCAGCCTGTTCCGCCACCCAGTCCAGCAGCGCCGTCTTGCCGACGCCCGCCTCACCCCGCAGCACCAGCACCCCGCTCAGCCCGTCCCGGACCGCTGCCAGCACGCCCTCCAACGCGCCGGTCTCCACGGCCCGGCCCAGCAGCGCGCTTATTGCTCTGCCCTCCCCCGCCACCAGCCGGACGGCCCAGATGGCAGGCGGGCGGACTGAGCCGCCGGACCACAGGCCTGGATGGTCACCGGATCCTCCGAGGATGGTGAGACGCGGAACTATTCGCAGTTACTACTGTCGCGCTCGCCTGCCAGATTCGCCTCCGTAGGAATCCCTAGTAGGTCCTGATGAGACACTGGCGCAGCCACCGGCGCCGCACCAACGTCATGCCTGGCCGTCATGTCACGTGCCACGCCGCGTGACTGAACCCGGTGCCGGGGTCGGCCCGTTCCGCCATGGCGCAAACTGAGATTTCTCCTCTTGACAGGTCTCTTGGCCTGTCGGTTGGCTGGAGATAACAGCCACCCTACCGTCGCGCTATGGCCTGGCCTGGGGTTCCTGAACGCTGACTTCAGGGGGAGTTGGCAGGAGCCAGCTGGCTTTGCCGGGCCGGCGGCTTGGTGCTGAATCGTGGCGGAGATGGGCATGCGGACGCGATCTGGGCCGACGCCGACGCTGCTGGACCGGCAGCGAGAGCGTGCGGCGCTTGATGGCCTGCTGGGGGATCTGCGGTCGGGTCGCGGGCATGCGCTGGTGGTGCGCGGTGAGGCGGGGGTGGGCAAGTCGGCGCTGCTGGAGTACGCGGCCGGAGCGGCGTCGGAGATGCGGGTGGCCCGGGCGGCGGGGGTGGAATCGGAGATGGAGCTGGCGTTCGCCGGCCTGCATCTGCTGTGCGCGCCGCTGCTGGACCGGCTGGAGGAGCTGCCGGTTCCGCAGCGCGACGCGCTGGGGGTGGCGTTCGGCCTGCGGGAGGGGGGTGCGCCGGACCGGTTCATGGTCGGGCTGGCCGTGCTGACCTTGCTGTCGGAGGTGGCAGAGGACCGGCCGCTGCTGTGCCTGGTTGACGACGCGCAGTGGCTGGACCGGGCGTCGGCGCAGGTGCTGGCGTTCGTGGCGCGGCGGCTGCTGGCCGAGCCGGATGCCGCGCTCGCGCGGCAGACCTACCTGGACGCGTGGTATGCCGCGTTGTTCGCCGGCCAGTTCGCGGGCGCCGGAGACCTGCAGGAAATCTCCCGGGCCGCTCGGTCAGCCCCGCTGCCCGTGGGCCCGCCCCGCCCGTACGATCTGCTGCTGGACGGGCTGGCCGTGCTGGTCACCGAGGGACGCGCCGAGGCAGCACCCCTGTTGAGACGGTCAGCTCGGATCTTCGCCGAAGAAGAGATCGACATGGCGGAGCGCCTGCGATGGAGCCCGCTGGCTGTGGTCGCCGCGGCAACGGTGTGGGACGAGGAGTGCTGGTACGCGATTCAGGCCCGCGAGGTCCAGTCCTGCCGCGAGGCCGGCCTGCTCGCCCAGCTGGTGATCTGGGTGCAGGCGACGGCCGTCTTTACCACCTGGCGCGGCGATTTCGCGGAGGCCGCTTCCCTGGTCGCGGAGGGGGAGGCGATCGCGGCGGCGACAGGGACCCGCCACGCCCCCACTGGGGCGGTGATGCTCGGCGGATTCCGGGGAGCAGAAACCGAGGCCGTTCCGCTGATCGAGGCCGTGATCACGGATGCCCGAGCCGCTGGCCAGGGTGTAGGAGTCCAGTTTCCGAAGTGGGTAGCCGCCATCCTCTATAACGGGCTCGGTCGCTACGAGACGGCCCTGGCCGAGGCGCAAGCCGCTGAGCAGGCGCCTGAGCTGCATATCTCCATGTGGGCGCTGCCCGAGCTGATCGAGGCGGCCAGCAGGACCGGGCAGACCCGGCTGGCCGCGGACGCGCTTGGCCGGCTGGCCGAGGCCACCAGCATCGCCCAGACCGACTGGGGGCAGGGGATCTACGCGCGTTCCCGGGCGCTGCTCAGTAGCGGCGAGGACGCCGAGCGCTGGTATCGCGAGGCGGCCGACCGGCTGAGCCGCACCGGCTTCCGGCCCGAACTGGCCCGCACGCACCTGCTCTACGGCGAGTGGCTGCGCCGCGAGGGCCGGCGGACCGACGCGCGGGCGCAGCTGCGCACCGCGCACGACATGTTCGCCGCGATCGGCATGCAGGCGTTCGCTGAGCGGGCCCGCCGCGAGCTGGTGGCCACCGGCGAGACCGCTCGCAGGCGCACCGCCGGCCCGCATGAACAGCTCACCCCCCAGGAGGCCCAGATCGCACGGCTGGCCCGGGCGGGCCTGTCCAACCCGGAGATCGCCGCCCAGCTGTTCCTGTCCCCGCGCACCGTCGAATACCACCTGGCCAAGGTCTTCACCAAGCTCGATATCACCTCCCGCCGCCAACTCCGGCAGGCGCTGCCCGACAGCGGCCGCGACGGGCCGATGGCGTAACCCGGGCGGCGCATCGTCCGAGGGCATCGCAGGGACTTCGACAGGATCCGCGGGGCCTGCCCCGTCAGGCACCCTGCGCGGCTGGGACCGGCAGCCCGGTAACCACCGCCTATCCCGCTGCGAGCGGCTAAGGCCGCGCCAGCGTCCCTAGGGACCCGCTAGGGATTCCCACGGATGCGATCCCGCCGGGGCGAGCGCGACATTGGTGCCACCGGCCAATAGCCGACCTCACTCAGGAGAGGAAACACCGATGTCAGTCAGCCGCAAGCCCGTGATGGCGTCAATATCCGAGCGGGAGAACATGGAGATCGAGGCGGCCAACGCCTCTGGTAACACCCCGGTCGTCTTCATCCACGGCCTGTGGCTGCTGCCGGGCAGCTGGGCCAGCTGGGCGGACTTCTTCAAGCAGGCCGGCTACGCGCCGCTGACGCCGGACTGGCCAGACGATCCGGAAACGGTTAAAGAGGCCCGGGCGAACCCGGACGTCCTGGCCAGGAAGACCGTGAAGCAGGTCGCCGATCACACCACCGAGATCATCAAGGCCCTGGACAAGAAACCAGCGGTAATGGGGCACTCGACCGGGGGCTTGCTGGCGCAGATGCTCGCGGGCCGGGGCCTGTCGGCGGCCACGGTGGCGATCGACCCCGGAGTCTTCCGCGGCGTCCTGCCCCTGCCGGCCTCCGTGCTCAGGGGGGTGGGCCCGTTCCTGGTCAACCCGCTCACCCGCGGCCGCGCGATCACGCTCACGTTCGGCCAGTTCAAGTACGCCTGGGCGAACGCGCTGGACGAGAAGGAGGCCAAGGAGCTCTACGACACGTTCCACGTCGCCGGCTCCGGGATCGCTCTCGCCCAGATGGGCAACGCGAACCTCAACCCGCGGACGGAGGCGAAGGTGAACACGACAAACCCCGGCCGCGGTCCGCTGCTGATCATCGACGGCGAGAAGGACCACACGGTGCCGTGGGCGATCGCGAACGCCGCCTACAAGCGGCAAAGGCGCAACCCCGGCGTGACGGAGATCGTGAAGATCCCGAACCGAGGCCACTCCCTCACGATCGACCACGGCTGGCGTGAAGTCGCCCAGACGGCGCTCGACTTCATCACGCGGTTCGCCTAGGCGGTCACGGCGTGGCGACGACTCCTGGCAGAAGGCGCGCAACGCCTCGGCGAACGGGTAATCATCTCCCAGCCTCGCCCAACAAATCCCGCTGACGTTAGCTGCTGATCACGTAGGGTGATCAGCCTGGCCGTGGTGACGTGCGCTGTTGTGGGCCGGAACTGCGGTATTTAGTGGCACACGAAGGCGGCGAGGTCACCGGAGACCACGAAGGCGCCGTCCTGGTCGATCACGGCTTGCACGTCCTGACGTACCTCTTCGACGATTTCGGGCCAGGGACGGGCGGCCTGGTTCTGGTAGAAGCTGGCCCAGCTGGCCACGTAATCCGCGGCTACCGTGGCGTCCCGGATGACCACGGGCGGTTCTTCGGCAGGGCGGATGCAGGTGACGGATTCAAACGCTGCGGCTAGCTGGGCAGCGGCGTTCTCGGCTGTGAACGCATGCGTCGCCGGGCGCATCTGCCAGCCAGGTACTGGCCTTACGGATGGAACGCTCGACCAGACTGCGCAACGAGCGCAGGTGCTGCGCGCCGTTGGTCACCGCGATGCACACGCCTCCTGGCGCCAGGACGCGGCGCAGCTCATGGACGGCTGCGCGGCGGTCGGGCACGTGATAGAGCATGTGGACCGCCAGCACGACGTCAAACGTCCCGTCCCGGAGGGGCAACGCGGCGATATCCGCATTGAGCAGCGCCCGGTGAGCTGCCGACCGGAGCATCCCTATCGACAGATCGCACCCGGCCGCCTGCACCGGCTGCCCGGCCAGCGCGCGCAGGTACTCGCCGTTGCCGCAGCCGGCATCCAGGATCCGCAGCCCCGGTGATAGCCCGGCCAGGCTCGAGACCCAGCCCGCGATGTCGAAGAACGGGGTCTGATGCTGCCAAAGACGCTGGCGGGCGCGCAGGTTGCGGTCATCGGCGTACTGGCCTGGCGGGTTCAGCGGCACCACCACAGAATGCCCGTTCTCACGCGCCACGCCAACGATCCCGCCAGGCCCAAGGAGACACGCACGACGGCGGTTATCCGAAGGAAAGCACACAAAACCCCACGGCAGCTGCGCGCGGCGCCGCGGCGTTCGTTGGTAACGCAGTGTTATGCCCGCGGCAGAGGGTGACTCGGCTCGCGGGGTTCAGCGGCCGTGTCCGCCCGCCGGACCCTGTCCGGCTACTCCCGGCGTAGTACCCGCCCGCGCCGCCGCATCCGCACTGATCAGGCAGAAGACGCTTCCCACGCACGATGACAGCGTGATGCCGGCCCGGCAGCATCGGTGTCATGGAGACGACATCTCCCCCGGCCGACCAGGCCGGCACCAGGCCCGGACAGCGCGACCAGCGATCGTTCCTGCTCCAGCGGGCACAGCCGGCGATGGCCGGCCTGATCGACGGCTCGCTGTCGACACTCGCCCCCGTCTTCGCCGTCGCGTTCGCCACGCACCAGCCGCGCTACGCGTTCCTCGCCGGGCTGGCGACCGCGATCGGCGCCGGCGTCAGCATGGCCTTCTCCGAGGGGCTCTCCGACACCGGCGATCTCACCGGGCGCGGCCGCCCGTATGCGCGCGGCGCGATCACCGGCGCCGGCACGTTCCTGGGCGGCATCCTGCACACGCTGCCGTTCCTCATCCCCCAGTACCGGCCGGCGGTGCTGCTCGCCCTCGCGGCGATCGCGCTCGAACTCCTGGCCCTGGCCTGGATCCGCCGCCGGTTCTTCGGCACCAGCTTCCTCAGCTCGCTCATCACGGTCACGCTCGGCGGGGCGATCATCGCCACCCTCAGCGCCGCGCTAGGCGCAGTCGGCTGACCGCAGCCGGCACGACAGCCCAGCCCCCGACAGAAGCTAGGCGTTCACCTACGGAAGCAGCCCCCGCCACAGGCTCGCAGCCGGGCAGAGGGCTGTTAAAACCCAGTGATTCACCCGGTGCGCCGGGGAGTTGCCGCGGCGTACGGTCTCCTCGATGGATACGCGATGGGTCTACCGGAGCCTCCGGTATGACGCAGGAGTACTTCGCCCTCGCGGCGCAGGCAGCAGCGGCCCTGCTGCTCGCTACCACCTCGGTTTCCGGGGAGGACGGGATCGAGGTACTCACCGGTTCTAGCCACGCCCATCACGAGAGCCTGGCCGAGTTGGTGCTCGTCGCCGGATTTCTCGCATTCTTCCGATGTTCGTCACCGACGACAGCGCGGCCGAGCCAGACATGCGGGCGGGGGATCTGACCAGATTCGCGGCACCGGATGCGGCGGGCCTGCGGCCACGAGAAGGGATAAGCATGCCTTCACGTCAGCGCAAGCCACCTGACGACAGCTCCCCGCCCCCCGACCGGGAGCCGGACGATGACGAATTGTTCGAGGACGAGGAATCCTTGCGGCTGCACGAGGCCTATCTGGAGTACCGGGTCGTCGGCGGCGAGCCGGCTACCCCGGAGGCCTACCGGCGTGCGGTCGAGCAGTTCGACCGGCTACCCGGCGTCATCAGGACCCGGCCGGGGGTCGGCCGGACCGCGCCGCCCCGGCCGCCCACGCCGCCGGGGGCCGGTGCCCAGCCCGGCGCGACCCGCCCGGCGGGCGACACACCGCCGGACGAGGAACCGCATGACGACGGACCCGGCGGTGAGGCATGAGCATCGTCGGCACCGTATGGCATCCGCGGGGTCCGAGCCCGATCGTGGCCGGAAACCAGCGCGACAACGGGCGGACCAACGCGATCGCCGTGCACCCCGGGAACGATCGGATCGCTTACGCCGGCGCGGCCGGCGGCGGGGTGTGGAAGACCGATGACGGCGGCGCGCACTGGCGTCCGCTGTTCGACCGGCAGCCCTCGCTGGGGGATGGGCAGATCTCGCTGGCCATCGGCGAGCCGGCCGCGGTGGCCATCGACCCGACCGACCCGGACATCATCTATGCCGGCACGGGCCCCCGGAAAATCGTGTCGGGCAGCGCTGTCGCTGTCGGCCTGTTCAAGTCGACCGACGGCGGGGCGTCCTGGGTACTGCTCGGCTCCGGCTACCCGGCGGACAACACCGGCAACGCGGCCACGATCTTCGGCACAACCCCCGCCACCATCAACTCGATCATCGTCGACCCGGCGAACTCGTCCGTGGTCTACCTCGCCGCCTCGACCGGCGCGTGGCGGTCGACGAACGGCGGGCTCGACTGGACTCTCGGCACCGGCAGCAACATCGGGGACGTTCGCTCCCTCGTGCTGGACCGCAGCTCGCGACGCCGGGCCCGGATCCTCTACGCCGGGATCAGCGGGATCAGCAGGCAAGGCGTCTTCCAGTCCACGGACGGTGGCCAGAGCTGGACCCAGATCCTCAGCAACACCACTCCCGCGGTCGCCGCCGCGCTCGCCGCCGTGCCCGGTGCGACGATGGGCCAGGTCGTGCTCGACCTGGCCCCGCCGGCCTCGCCGCCCGCGGCCGGCGGGATTCAGGTGATCTACGTGGCGATCGCCGGTAGCACGAAGGCTCGTGACCCGGTAGGGCTGTTCGTGAGCACCGACCAGGGCCGCACGTGGTCCCAGCAGGCCGCCTCCGGAATGAGCGCCCTCGGGACGACCCAGACCGGGTTCTGCATGGCGCTCGCCGTCGACCCGGCATCGCCCGGGGACGGCGCGAACGACGTCCTGTTCCTCGGCTGCGTGGGACAGGGCCGGTCCACGGATTCGGGGCAGAATTTCACCCCGATCGCCGGCGTGCACTCGGACACCCACGCCTGGGGCTTCTTCACCCCGCCCGCGCCGGCGCCGACGATCGTGTACTGCGTCACCGACGGCGGGGTCTGGCGATCCGGCGACGACGGCGTGAGCTTCAAGAGCCGGAACGAAGGCGGACTCCAGACCACGCTCATCTACAACCTCGACATCAAGCCGGACGCCACCGCCAGTGAGAGCGCCGCGGCGTTCCAGGACAACGGTTCGAAGCTCGCCGGCCCTAGCCCGTCGTGGCGGCAGGGCCTCGGCGGCGACGGCTTCGACATCGTCTACTCCGGGACGACGCCGACCCGGCTGATGGCCTCGAAGAACCGCCCGAACAAGAAAGGCATACCGCAGAGCCAGGTGCAGCTCTCCGACGACGACGGCGCGACCTGGTCCGACGTCACCCCGTTCGCCAGCGGTGGAAGCGACGCAGGGCTATTCAAGCCCCAGCTCGGGGCGGACCCGAGCTCGGCGGACGTGTTCTACGCGACCGGGATTGCCAACCTCTACCAGACCCAGGACGCCGGGACTACCTGGCGCATACTGACCCCGATCAGCGCCCGGCGCAGCTTCAGCTTCGGCGCCGCCGTCGCGGTGGCGCCGGCCGACGGGAATAGCGTCGTCGTCGCGAGCGGGCAACCGACCGTGCTCGTCTCGACGAACGCGCTCGGCTCCGCGCCGGCGTTCACGAACATCACCCGCAACCTGCCCGGCCGCCCGGTGCTCCGGGTGGCGTTCGACCCGAACGACGCCACGGTGATCTACGCGGTCCTCGGTGGGTTCGCCGGCACCGGCCCGCCGGGGCACGTGTTCCGGACCACGCTCACCGCGGCCGGCTGGACCGACATCTCGCCCGACCTCGACGCCCCGTTCGGCGCGCTCGCCCTCGACGGCCGGGACACCCCGACGACGATATACGTGGGTACCGATGTTGGCGGCGTGCTGCGCTCGGTCGACCTGGGCGCCAGCTGGACAGTGCTCGACGACCTGCACTTCCCCCGGGCACCGGTCACCGACCTGGTGATCGGCCGGGGGTCGCAGGTACTGCAAGCCGCCACCTTCGGGCGCGGCGTCTTCGAGTTCATCCGCCCCGACTGGCCGAGTATCGCGGTCAACCCGGAGGCCGAGTTCGACTTCGGGACCACCTGTGGCGACGATATCGTCTACCGGACCCTCGAGGTGTTCAACGTCGGCACGTCCGCCCCCCTGGTGGTCACGAGCGTGCAGCGGCTGATGGGCTCGACCGGGTTCGAGGTATCGCAGAGTCCCGGTACGCCGCTCGAGATACGGCCGGGCGAGCACGTCGACTTCACGGTCAGCTTCAGCGCGACGACCCCCGGCGCGACGGAGAAGGCGACGATCCGGATCGTGAGCAACGACCCGGACGCCCCCACCGTCGACCTGATCGCCATCGGGCTCGGCGGAACACCCGCGCTGAAGACCGTGATCGCCGACCACGGCGCCTTCGGGTCCGTCTGCGTCGGGGAGTTCGCCGACCGCGACCTCGTGCTGAACAACAGCGGACAGTGCCCGCTGCACATCCGGGCGATCCGCTCGACGTCCACGGCGTTCCAGGTTCCCAGGGTGGTGAGCTACCCGCTCACGGTGGCACCCGGCGGCTTCGCCGCGGTCCCGATCAGGTTCCGGCCACCGGCGACGGGTCCGGCAGCCGCCGTGCTGCAGATCGACAGCGATGACCCGGCCAGCCCGGCGACCCTTGACGTGAGCGGGCACACCCCAAGCGGGCGGCTCACCATAACCGGAACCGCCTACTTTGGCCCCGTCCTGCTCGGCGACCACGCCCGGCAGACCCTGTCGATCTGCAACACGGGGAACTGTGACCTGCACGTGACCCGGGTCGCGTTCCGGCCGCCCTCCCCGTGCGACATGGCGCGGCGATCACCGTGCGGGTGCGCCGGGTGCACGTGCCGGAACGGGTGCGGTTCGGGCTGCGGCTGCGCCGGACACGCGCACCACCACGGCACCGCTCACGGCGGGCAGGACGACGGCAGCGGCGACGGCAAGAACGGCAGCGACCGGGGAGACGGCGCTCCCCCCGCTGCACACGGCTGCGCAGGCGACCAGAAGTGCCTGAATTTCCGAATCCTGACCAATCCGTTCCCGGCCACGGGGCACCCGGGATCCTGCCTTGGCGTCCTCCTGGAGTACGTGCCGACCTGCGACTCCGCGGCGTGCTGCGAATTGGTCATCGAAAGCGACGACCCGGACCTGCCGCAACGTACCGTATTGGTTACCGGATGTCTTCGCCGGACACTCTGGTCCGCGCTCAGATGCTGGGCGGCGCAGGAGCTGCATGAGATCCTGGAGGCTGGCAACTGCTAACGGGGCTTCGCCCCGCCCGGCGACACCTTGACTAGGCCGATCTTGTCCTTGATCTTGTCAGCCGCCCATCAGCATCGACTTGATGTTGAACGAGGGGAACCGGAGAAACTGCTCCATGAGGTCCACTTCGCTTTGCAGCCGTGCGGCGTCCACGGAGCCAACCGGCTCCCCGCTGACCGGGAAATAAGGAACTGTCATGATGCTCGCGATCTGCTTAGGCACGCCCAGCGGTATCGGCTTGGCCGGCAGGTCCTCCATCGCCTTCTCGACCGCGGCCCGGTTCGTGTCCGCGATCTCCTGGCCTTCCTCCAGCGCCCGGTAGAAGGCCGCCAGCGTCCTGGGGTGGGCAGCTGCCCAGGTCTTGGTGACCGCGTAGCCCACGGTCGCGAACTGGGTCGTGGCGCCCTGGTCCAGGTCGGCCATCGGCACGATGCCGTCCATCTCTTCGGCGGCGCTGGCGAACGGCTCGGGCAGCACCGCCGCGTCGATCTTCCCGGTCTTGAGCGCGCCCGTCATCGCCGGAAAGCTGTAGCTGGTGACGAAGTGCACGTCCGACGGGGGGATCCCGTGCTCGGCCAATACCGCCGCGACCTGCAGGTACAGGGTGTTGTGCGGCGCGTTGATGGCGAGCGTCTTGCCCCTCAGGTCAGCGAGCGTCCTGACCCGCGAGCCGGGCATCGTGTAGATCTCCCCGGTCCCCGGCGCCAGCAGGGCCCCCTCGGCGAAGATGTACAGGTT
>Ga0306920_100012077_pt1 | contig 11710 bp, 9 predicted proteins | sample flu12Cox44000170_FD_204666 | JGI IMG/M metagenome (GOLD analysis project Ga0306920, IMG submission 204666) | Lab enrichment of tropical soil microbial communities from Luquillo Experimental Forest, Puerto Rico - flux4day.12C.oxic.44.000.170 (v2)... | ecosystem: Environmental > Terrestrial >...
CGAGATCGTTGCCTGATGAACGTCCATGCCAATATACTTTGCTTGATTCACAACGGCGCTCCTTTCGGTAGGTGGTGATGCGAACGATCAAAACCTACCGCAAAGTGGGCGCCTTTTATATTGCGTGGGAAGAGGATTTCCTATCGCCATTCCGTCTCTACAATCGGCACCGTTGCAACAACAAATTCCAATCAAGAACTCCGAGCCATTGCTTGGTAGCCTCGCAGGTTCGACCAGGGAGCAATGACATGGCGACTCTAGGTGTTGCTGCTTTGTCAGCCAATTTGCAATCGCAACTCTTTGAGGGATTCTCTCTCGCGGAAGTGAGGGTCATACTTTCGGCCGCGAAGCAGAGGCGATACTCGGCCAATTCTGTGATGACCCATCAGGGAAGCGATTGTGAATAATCCTTCGGAATATTAAGTCAGCACGGAGGCAATGCAAGAATGCCATGTGCTTGTGTGGGATCACAGTGGCTGAGACAGTTTGCCCCACGAAATCTAGGACACCACTAGATAGGATCTGACCGTTTCCAAGTCCTCGCTTTACGCCCTTCGATTCAGTTTCGCTGCATTTGCTTCCTCTCAACAATTCTTGCAGCGTTATGATTGGGCAGTGAGGGTAACTTGGAGTTCTAAAATCCTTTCAGCAATGTGAGAAGAGGAGAACCCTATGATACTTAGCCAGAACCCGCCTATCGACCATCCAGGAGCGATTGAGCAAAAGCGCTTGAACGAGGCGCGAGAAGGTGTTCCGTGGAAAAAGTGGGGTCCCTACCTGAGCGAGCGTCAATGGGGGACAGTTCGTGAAGACTACAGCCAGGACGGGAACGCCTGGGACTACTTCACTCATGATCAGGCCCGATCGCGTGCGTATCATTGGGGGGAGGATGGCCTTGCCGGTGTCAGCGATGATAAGCAGTTGGTTTGCTTCAGTGTGGCCTTGTGGAATGGTAAGGATCCAATCCTCAAGGAACGCATGTTTGGTCTAACGAATAGCGAAGCCAACCACGGAGAAGATGTTAAGGAATATTACTTCTACCTAGACAGCACCCCAACGCATTCGTACATGAAATACCTCTACAAGTACCCGCAAGCGGCTTTTCCCTATGACGACCTGGTCGAGACGAACAGGCGGCGCAACCGTGGAGACATGGAGTACGAGCTCTTGGATACTGGCGTATTCGACAGTGATCGTTATTTCGATGTTTTCGTGGAATTTGCCAAGCAAGCTCCAGAAGATATCCTCATCCAAATTAGCATCAGCAATCGCGGGTCGGATCCAGCAACGTTGCATGTCCTTCCGACTTTATGGTTTCGCAACACGTGGACTTGGTGGCCAGGTACACACAAGCCGTCACTAAAGCAGATCTCTGACCAGAAAGGCGTAGGAGTTGTTGAAGCCTCACACCCCATTTTGGGCGAGCGATACCTGTACTGCGAGGGACAGGCCCCGCTGCTTTTCACGGAAAACGAGACCAACAACGAACGGCTCTTTGGCACGCCCAATGCCTCCCCTTATGTCAAAGATGGATTCAATAACTTTGTAGTTCAAGGAAATCAGAATTCGGTGAACCCCGACAGAACTGGAACTAAGTGCGCGGCGCATTATGAGCTGAGTGTGGGTGCAGGAAAGACTGTGACCATCCGTTTGCGCCTGAGCGATCTGGCTCCGGCGGCCATTGGCGATCCGTTCAAAAGCTTTACTGCAACCTTGCAGACCCGAAAGGATGAGGCAGATGCGTTCTACAAATCCATAACTCCTGAAAAAGTCAGCCCAGATGAGGCCTTAGTGATGCGGCAGGCTCTGGCGGGGATGTTGTGGTCCAAGCAGTATTTCTTCTTCGACCTAGACAAATGGCTAAAAGAACATGGTCAGGATCAGATGAAGCCCGGCGCCAAGCCTATACGTAACAGCGAATGGTTTCACATGGTCAACGACCATGTCATTTCGATGCCAGACAAGTGGGAGTATCCGTGGTATGCCGCTTGGGACCTGGCTTTCCACACGGTGGCACTCTCCACAGTTGATGTGGATTTTGCGCAAGAACAGCTCGACTTGCTACTGCAGGCGTACTTCCTGCATCCGACCGGTCAGATCCCTGCATACGAGTGGAATTTCAGCGACGTCAATCCGCCAGTGCACGCATGGGCCACGATCTTTTTGTACCGGACGGAGCAGGCACTCAAAGGGGAAGGTGATCTTGAGTTCCTGAGGAGGTCGTTTGCGAAGTTGTTGCTGAATTTCAGTTGGTGGGTGAATCGCAAAGATCGGTTTGGTAAGAACGTGTTTGAAGGCGGATTCCTTGGTTTGGACAATATCGGCGTGTTCGACCGTAGCGCCGCACTGCCAACCGGGGGGCACCTTGAACAAGCTGATGGTACGGCGTGGGTCTCATTGTTCTCCCAGAACATGTTTGACATAACCATAGAGTTGGCGGCTCGTGACAAATTTTACGAAGACATGGCGGTGAAATTTGCGGAGCATTTCCTTTGGATCGCCCGCGCTATGAATCAGACGGGGCCAGACGGTATGTGGGACGAGGAGGATGGATTCTACTACGACGTTCTGCGATTCCCCGATGGCAGTGCCAGGCGGCTGAAGGTTCGCTCCATGGTGGGCCTGCTGCCCCTATGTGCAACGACAGTGATCGAGCCATGGCAATGGGAACGGGTACAACGAGTGGCGAGCACCATGCGAGAACGCTTCCAAAGCATGCCCGAGTTATTCGAGAGCATTCATCCAACCGGTGTGGGACATTGGGGGTACGCCGAACGCGGTATCGGTGCGCTGGTAAACCCAATCAGATTGCGTCGAATCCTCACGCGGATGCTAGATGAGAACGAATTCCTCAGTTCTTACGGGATCCGGGCCCTTTCTCGCTACCATCAGGACCATCCCTATGTTGTTGAAGTGGAAGGACAGCAATACCGGGTGAACTATCTCCCGGCGGAATCAGACACCGGCATGTTCGGAGGCAACTCCAATTGGCGCGGTCCAATATGGATGCCCATGAACGCGTTGTTGATTCGCGCCTTATTGTCGTTCTATCTCTATTACGGCGACAATTTCAAGATCGAGTGCCCCACCGGCTCAGGCAAGATGATGAACCTGTTCGAGGTTGCCCGGGAGATTGCCAATCGATTGACTCAAATCTTCCTGCGGGATAAATCCGGCCGAAGGCCGGTGTACGGAGGGACGGAGAAGTTTCAGACTGATCCTCAATGGAAGGATTACATCCTGTTTTACGAATACTTCCACGGCGATAACGGCGCGGGTCTCGGAGCCAGCCACCAGACCGGCTGGACGGGTATTGTCGCCAAGCTGGTCGAACTTTTTGGTCGGCTTGACCAGCGCCAGTTTCTGGATGCTGGTAAATCAGGCGCCTTTGCGAAGAGTGCATCCGCTCGCTGATTGTTGATGAATCGCGTCCTCACCGACAATCGTCAGGTGCGTTATTGCGAGTATAAAGATTCAGCAAGACTCACAAGATTTTGCGGATGCACACGAATGACTCCACTCCGCGGCGTATCAATATCCGCTATAAGAAAAATCGAAATGGAAAGGACAAGTGGCAAAACTAGAAGGAAAACTGGATGCCGTGCTGGGGAATAGTAACCTAACAGGACATTGCAGAGGATAGAGATCGTGAACAAGAGCACCCATGCGCCAAGCGGGATGCGGTTCCACCAAGCAGCCTGCGTGTATCCCTGCGAGTTTAGTACATCATTCATTCCACCAAGGATGAAGGTCGCCATCGGCATTGGCAACGTCGTGACAGAAGTAGAGGCCGCAGACCATAACTCAGTCTGCAACTGAGAAGTCCGGGTATTGATCTGCGAAAGCTCGTTCTTGTAGCGGGCCTCGTAATAAATTATGCGCTGATCCAGATAGCTTTTTAGCAACTCGTGCACTTTCGTCGCATCAGGGGAGGGCATCAGGTTCGCTCGAACATATTCGGTCCCAATTGCGTTGGCTTCCTGTTCTTCGTAGCTCTTGCGTTGGTCGTACCTGCTGACCGCCATCGAAAAGCTGAATGCGATGATAAGACCCAGCAATGTCAAGGATGCGCCGAGGATGATTCCGAAAAAATCGCTGTCTGCTCCTTCCTTCACGTTTCCATACCTCCTGCGACACGAGGCACCAAACCACGCTGAAATCCAGAATATGGGAAGAGAGACCAGAACAGATACAATTGGGTAGTCCATTGGATTAAACATTTCTATAAGCTCGCATCAGTTTCCAGATTTGGCTTGCCCAGCTGGGTTGACACACGAGAACCCAGCATTACCCAATACAGATAAAACCGCTTGAACGAACCTTTTGTAGTTATCTTGCGACTGGTAGTGGGGCTGGCTGCTGAAGCCTGAATTCAAGTAACGACTCCGAAGGAATCGACAGCTGCTCACCCTTCTTTGTGGCGGCAACAGCCGTCCCAGCTCCTGCTCCAGCCAATGCCCCTATGCCCGCGCCTTTTCCCCCACCCGCGATCCCCCCAATCAATGCTCCAAGTCCTGCGCCACCAACAACCTTCTTCGCCGTCTTAGAGCCTTCGCCACTTCCCCGGATTGAGTAATCGCTAGTGACGAGAGGATATGACGTGCCGTTAATGACGATGTCGGTCAGCTGCAGCGTTAGCTCAGAACTTCCCGACATTCGACCAGCTGAAGAGGCAGATACCAATTGGCCGTACACCGTTGTCCCTCGTGAGGCAACAACTCTGTTGTCCACCTGAAGGTTGGTTTCTAGGCTGGCTGTAAATCGGTAACCGGCCTTTTGTTTAGTCGTGTCAATGGAATCAATCGTCCGAATCAGAATGCGCGTTCCTGCAGGGACCGTCACCTTATTCTGAGGCGATGGAGCTGCAGTAGCCAGTGCTGCGATGAGTGTTGCGGCGGAAAGAACCAAGTATCTCATTTCTTTCTCCTACATTCCTCAACTTAGAGCTCTCTTCAGACACTTGTAAACGTCACCCTCGCGTTGCTCACTACTGCTTGAAGACTAAAGGTGGCCCACTGACTCGCTTCGCAGTGAGGGCGACAGTCACTTCGACACGATCCGCAATTTTGATGAACGGAATACCGCTGTTCATCCCGTATTCCTTGCGGTCAAAGGCCATCGTTCCATTGACCGTGCCAACGCCTGACCCCTTCTTCCCGGACAAATCCAATTCCAGCTTTTCTTGCCGGGTCACTCCACGAATCGTGAAGTCGCCGTCCACTTCAAAGGTGGTGGGGCCGGTCTGAACGATCTTCGTCGACTTGAAAGTAATGTAAGGGTCGTCTTTGACGTTGAAGAAATCCTTACCCTTAAGTTTTCCATCCTTCATTCCGCTTCCTGTGTCTACGCTGTCTGCTTGAATCTTGATAGATAGAACGCCGGACTCCACGGCCGTAGAGGTATTCGTCAATGTAGCATCCCACTTTTTGAAAGTGCCTTGAATTGGCACCGAGGCTTGCACGCCGAATTTGATTGTGCTTTCGACCGGCGTTATCTGAAATACAGGGACGCCGGAGGGAGCTTGTGCTTTCGTGGCGGACAACACTAAAGCAGATGCCACGAAGAAACTCACTGAGAGGAACGCAAGGGATAATAGTCGACGACAAATCTCAAGCAAGCCTGCTGTCTTCATAATTCACCTCACCTCCAAAAGATATTCAATTACTAGAAGCCGTATGAGGTTAACAACCAAAACCCATAGGCTCCGAGAGACCTTTCGTCCAAGAGTAGCGGCAACATCTTACGACCCTGTGGGAGACAAATTCAGAGCATGCCGAGAATGGAAAAAGGCTCTGATCAGTCGATCTTCACCGAACACCCTCCGTAGCTCGGTGAACCCAAAAAAGGGGGTGAGCAGGACGAACAACAGCATCGTGAGAGTCAAGATTGCCCTCCAGGTTCCCCCCCCCAAGGTCCGCGATGCTGTCGTGGAGCGATTTCCCATGAAATTTACCGACCGCAGCGTCCTCAACAACCTTGAAACAAGCAAGCAAGACTGTGAACACAAATGACTTCAAAAGAGTCGGATAGATCAGGGGTGCGTCACGGAAACAGTCGGCCAAATGTAGATCTTGCGCAACAAGCATCACTTTCCCAAGTGCCAGTGCGTTGATCAGCGCGAAGCCGTGCAGCGCGAAGTCGATGTGATACTCTGCAAGAATCATGGACTTATAGAGGACAAACAAAGAAAACACGACAAAAAGGTAGAGAGAGATTACGAGATACTCTCTCACCTCGTGGACGACTTTTTGCTTTATAGATCGCTTGGCATCACTCACGGTCTTTTCTCCTAGAAGCGTTACGTGCTCGTTGTTATCAGTTGGGCGCTTTGTGAATTCCGAGTCCAGAAATGCAAAAAAACAGAACTCTCCAGCGGCAAACAGCGCAACCTTTATGTGCTTGTTTTCCTACATAGGGAGCCGCACTTCATGGTCGCGACTCGTATCATTTTTTTATCTTCTTTTATCGGAATAGACTCAATTCAAATCTTTCTATTTGTCGAGGTTGCATCCTTCACACATCGAAATCCCAGATGATTCGTTCCTGTGCTGATTTCACCTTTGCCTCGCGTCCCAACGATGTAGCGCGAACAATATTGTTCCGTGCACAGATACGATCCTCCGCGGTGCGCTTTTTTTCGTTCGTTTGGCTCACCAGGGTCGTAGGAGGAATCAGGCCCTTTCGGGTTTCGTGTCACTCCTCCAGTGGACGCAAGCTGCTGATAATAGTCAGGACGATACCAATCGCTCGTCCACTGCCAGACATTTCCAGCCATGTCGTACAAACCATACGCGTTCGGTGCATATTGCATTACGGGAGAAATCCCAATAAACCCGTCTTCGCCGGTATCCTTGTCCGGGAAATGTCCCTGGTGTGTATTCGCCATCCACTTTCCATTCGGCCGGAATTGCTCGCCCCACACGAACGGTTTTCCCGTCATTCCGCCGCGAGCGGCAAATTCCCATTCCGCTTCGGTAGGCAGGCGCTTTCCCGCCCAATTCGCGTAGGCTTCGGCGTCTGGATATGCAATTTGAACCACGGGATAGTTACCTTTGCCGCGAATGTCACTCTTCGGGCCACTAGGATGGCGCCAATTGGCTCCCTTGACGTAAGACCACCACTGAAAATGATTGTCGAGAGGAACGGAATGGTCAGGCGGTGCGAAAACAACGCCTCCCGCAACTAAGTTTTCAGGTGGTGCTTTCGGAAAATCCTCTGCTCGTGGAGTCCGTTCGGCGATCGTTCGGTATCCGGTCGCTTTCACGAACTCGGCGAATTGCGTGTTGGTAACATCGGTTTTGTCCATGTAAAACCCGTCCACATACACTCGGTGAATGGGACGCGCATCGAGAGTCGCCTTCATGCCAACTTCATCCTGATCCGGTGGATCGTTTGCTCCCATTGAAAACTCTCCGCCAGGGATCCAGACCATGCCCTTGGGAGCTTCGGGAGAAGGCTCCCGATTCTCAATCGTTGGCTGGAATCCGCCTATAGGTGAACCAGAATTCGCGCTATGATCGTCAGAGCCCTCTTGTGCTGATGCGCTCCCGACAGCATGGGGTGAATGTATTCGATAGGCTATATACGCGGTGCCTGCGACCAGTAGAGTCAGGATGATGGCGGCGGCAAGTAGGTTTGGCTTTGGTTTACGCTTCTCGTCTTTGGCAAGCTGTGGCAGTTGTTGCACTCGCTTGGCCTTCCGGCTCATGTTGAGATCCTCCGGCCGTGTAACGTAAAACATGACTTCACCAGCAGAGGCGTAGTCGAGAGCCACGTCAAGAAACCTACCTGAACACTGCATACAACTCACTTAAGATTGATTGTCACACCCATGACGGCCCCTGATGTAATGACATTGAAGAGGAATCCTCCGCTGCGATAATCCACCCCCAGGTAGCGATAGCCTGCCTGCAATGTCCAAGTGGACTTAATTCTGTAACCGAGCAAGCCAGCAAACTGGTATTCGAGCTGGGATCCGGTGCCCCACCCGCCTACATCCCCGAAAACTGTAACGACGACTTTCGGTGCGGGAACCAATTCAACGCGTCCGCCCACCAACGGATCCACCCAGTTCTGTGAATTCGAGAAGCTCAAGGCAACGGGGTTAAATTTTAGACTCTCACTCAGGTGCCAGTAACGGAAGCCTGTCAATGCAGTGATTCTAAGTTTTTCCTCATCGACCAAGCGATAGCCAATCTTGGGCGCCAAAAAGAATTCGTCCGCCTTAAGCTTTGCCGACGTAACTGCTTCCAGTGGTATCGGATGATCATCCTCCAGCCGGACCCACATCATGTCCACGGGAACCACGAGCCGCTTGTAACGAAACTCAACTGCGCCCATGAGTCCGAACTTGAAATTCGAGAGGAGGTCACCGGGGCTCGCATGAACGCTGACTTCCTTGCCGGCAGCACCGACCGTTCCGTGAACCCCCGGAAACCAGAGGTACGGGGAGGCGTCGACATGCCAGTTGCTATCGTCGTTGCTCGATTTGGATTGAGCCGGACTTGGTGACTGAGGCTGCGCGTCAGAAAAGGAGTAATTATCAATCGGTCCGGAATTCGACGATGCCATTTGAATGAATTTGTCTGCCACAGCCAGAGGCGTGTCGGACTGAGGCGGCATCACTTGTGCTCCACAAGGACGGGCAGCGAATAGCAAGCCGAGGCCGAGTCCCCCAATGGCAAGCGCGGCCGATAACAGTGTTTTCAGATTTGATGTCATTCAAAATCCTTGTAGCTCTTCGTGATTCGCTTACCATCCGCTCGGAGTCGTTCGATGGAACGCAACCTTTTTAGCATTTTGTCTCAACCACTGATTCTCAAACAGAAGTGTGACGCGCTCAACCAAAGACTGGCAGAGGGTGAAACTCTCGTCGAAGTAAGCGATCATTTCCTGAAATGAATCCTTACAATCGAAATAACGCTGAAAAAAAACCGGCGGAAATGCTATTTCGACCCGCCACTTTCTTTCAGCTTCTCCATGACCTCGTCCATGTTGAAGCTGGCAGCCTTTTGTCGCTGTGGATATTCCGCAAAGGTCATCAGGAACTGGCCTACATACGCCTGCGCGGGCACCAATAGAAAGGCATGATCCAGCAACCAGTCGTAATAGGTGTTTGAGGTGAGATCCGCCCGCTCGTATGGGTCCGTGCGAAGATTGAATATTTTGGGCACACGCAAGTTGGTGAATGGGTTCGCCCAAATGAGCAGGGTTCCGGGGGCGCGCTGCTCCATGAAAACAAGTTTCCAGTTGTCGTAGCGCAGACCTGTTAGTTGTTGGTCGTCGTTGATATACAAAAACGATACTCGCGGGCTGTTCGGGACTTGGCCAGTCAGGTAGGGAACGAGGTTGTCGCCGTCCAGATGGACCTTATAGGTCATCTCGCCGACCTTGTAGCCCTTGAGTAGCTCGTCTTTCGCCTGCGTGTCACCTGCCATGGCCAAAAAGGTTGGCAGCCAGTCGAGATGGGCGACTATGTCATTAGATACGCTCCCTGGTTTTATGTGCCCAGGCCAGCGAACTATGCATGGCACCCGATAGGCGCCTTCCCAGTTTGAATTTTTCTCGTTCCGGAACGGAGTCATCGCTGCGTCCGGCCAGCTGTTCATGTGTGGGCCGTTGTCGGTCGAGTACATGACAAACGTGTTGTCGGCAGTGCCCAAATCATCCAGCACCTTAAGAACGGTGCCGACATTCTTGTCATGGTCGATCATGGTGTCGTGGTATGGGCTCTCCCAGCGTCCTGATTGGCCGAGGCTCTCTGGCTTAGTGTGCGTGCGGAAGTGCATGTGTGTGAAGTTCACCCAGACGAAAACTGGCTTGCCCGCTTTGTTTTGCCGCTGGATGAAATCGACAGCTCGGTCAGCGATGTCATCGTCGATGGTTACCATCCGGGTCTTGGTTAGAGGGCCCGTGTCTTTACAGATCTGCTTACCTATCTTGCCGAAGCGCGGGTCAACAGTCGGGTCGTCCTTGTCAGAAGCTTTGCAGTCCAGCACGCCCCGCGGTCCGAACTTGGCGTGGAAGGCCGGATCCTTCGGGTAGTCCGGCAGCTCCGGTTCTTCCTCTGCATTCAGGTGATAGAGGTTCCCGTAGAACTCGTCAAAGCCGTGGACCGTGGGCAGATATTCGTTACGATCGCCCAAGTGGTTCTTCCCGAATTGCCCGGTCGCATAGCCTTGGGCTTTCAAAAGCTCTGCAATCGTCGGATCTTCCTTTCGCAACCCTAATGTTGCGCCCGGCAAGCCAACCTTGGTCATGCCGGTACGCAATCCAGATTGGCCGGTGATGAACGACGCCCTGCCGGCCGTGCAGCTTTGCTCGCCATAGTAATCTGTGAAAATCATTCCTTCCTTCGCGATGCGATCGATGTTAGGCGTGTGAAAGCCCATAAGTCCCATCGAGTAGGCACTTATATCGGTGAGGCCGATGTCATCGCCCCAAATAATGACAATGTTGGGTTTCCTAGTTTGGGCACAAAGCTTAGGAGGAACAGCTGCAAATCCCAGAATGAAGGTCAACCCCAGAACTGCACACAGAAAACCGCGTCGGCTAAGCATCCGCTTTACTCCTCTTGACATAAGGTGGGGTAAATACACCGGGACTTTCTCCAAATCCGAATCGACGTTGCAATTCATTTCTCCAACTGCCACTACGAGTCGGAAGCAGACAGCGGGCAAGAGAGCTCGTTAACTCAAGCGAACAGAGATGCTGAACACCACTAGCAAACTTTTTTGAATCCAATTGGCCCAATTGTGAAAATCTGCCTAGACTACGGAGAATTCGATGGAAACAGGTCCTGAGCCTCGATGATCCAGCCATCGGACGTATGGAAACGCAGCATTTCCTGAGGTCTAGGCTCCAACCCATACGATTTCTGCCTTAAAGCCTTACGCACTGTAACCTGTCAGTTCTTACAGGGCAGCGTGCCAGAATCACGAGCAGGCGGTGGCACACGCTCGCAGTCGTTCGATGGATCAAAAACCTTATTAGCATTAGTCCCAACCACTGATTCTCAATTTTATGTGGCATCTCGCAGCCGAATCTGAAATTAAGTAACTAAATTTTTATTTACTCTTGCTGAAAACCTTAATGGCCATTGAGATGCCGATAATTTCGTTGGTCTCCCAGCCACTGCGAAGATTCACCGACTGCAGTAGATAATAAGGCCGTATGGAAAACGAATCGGTGATGGGCAGCCTAACTCCCGCTTGGAAACGGTTCTGCGTAAAACTGCCACCGGCAGCAAAGCTGTTGGTTCCGGGGACGACAAAAAACTCATCGCTCACGACTAGCGCAGGGCGCCGGTTCATCCGCAGCGGCAACGTATAGTCAACTCCAGGCCGAAATCGAAGGCGTGCGGAGGCTGAACGATTATCAGGAAACCGTCCCTCAACCATTATCCGCAGATTAGGTCGCCATGCTCCCCGCGATATGGCCATCGTCGCGTTGAGTAGCAACCGGTTCTCGTAAGCTACCGCAGGATTTCCAGGAAACCTCTGATATCGATACAGCGGAATCACCGTCAACCACGGCCGCACACGAAACGCGATGCCACCCTGGACGAAATACTCGTAGAAGTTCGAGATTATTTCGTCATACCTTTCATGGAATTCGATCTCCAGCGACTTGTTTGGTGTGAGGCCACTCGAAATTCCCTGATCGAGCCAGAGCCCTAGCTGCTTGTCGTCTTCCGGATCCTCCGGCGGTT
>Ga0306920_100012078_pt1 | contig 11710 bp, 12 predicted proteins | sample flu12Cox44000170_FD_204666 | JGI IMG/M metagenome (GOLD analysis project Ga0306920, IMG submission 204666) | Lab enrichment of tropical soil microbial communities from Luquillo Experimental Forest, Puerto Rico - flux4day.12C.oxic.44.000.170 (v2)... | ecosystem: Environmental > Terrestrial >...
CTCACGTAGCGACACCGTGCGCCCTTCAGCATCGATCACCAGGGAGCCAAAGGCACGTCGTTCGCCCGGACGTCCTGACAGCCGTCGCTCCAATGCCCGCAAGCGCGCGGCAAGCTCCTCGAGGTCGATGGGTTTGACCATGTAATCGTCGGCGCCGGCATCCAGTCCCGCGATGCGGTCTGATATCTTGCCGCGGGCTGTCGCGATGACGATGAGACTTCTCGCCCCACGAGCTCGCGCCCTGCGAATCAGTTCCGTACCGCTACCATCGGGCAGGCCAAGATCCACAATCACCGCGTCGTAAGGATCCAACTCGTTGGAAAGCGAAAGCCACGCGGAATGCGCAGCGGCGGCAGTTTGTACCCAATCCGCGGCATGCCCATCTTGGGCCAAGCCAGCTTTCAGCGCCCGCCCAACCATCGGATCGTCTTCGATCAGAAGTATTCGCATTTATGCGTACGCGCGCTTGATTGCGCAACAGGTATCGTCGTTGACGGAGGTTAGTGGAGCCTTACACAGACCCCGGTCCGAACACACGGCCAGCGAGCATGGAAAATTCCCGTAAGGTCCCGTTCATGTGGTCGGACCACCCTGTGCGCACACACTTCCGGAACTCTATGAATCGCATCACACGAGGCATTCTCTGCGTGGTATGGCTGCTTCAGCTATGCGTATTTGCCGCACACGCCTTCGCGGGTACCGAGCCGGAATACGTCATCAAAATCTCCCACCATCAATTCGTCCCAGCGGAGCTGCACATCCCAACGGGAATCAAAGTGCGAATCGTTCTCGATAATCAGGACGACGCGGCCGAGGAATTCGATAGTCATTCGCTGAATCGTGAGAAACACGTCCCGGCAAAGTCCCAGGCGACCATCTTCATAGGGCCCCTCGCCCCTGGCCGGTACATCTACGAGGGTGAGAGTGAAGTGGCCGGCGGTCCTGCGTTGGGCGTGATCGTGGTGGAGTAAATGGCCTGGGTCGCGGCGCAACGGCTGCCAGCGTGTGGGACGGCACGCTCGCGCTCGAGGAGACCTCGCTGGCGGCGCACAGACTCTCGGCGGCGGCACAGACTCGCGCGGCTCGTAGTACCGTTTGCGCTCGCGGCATCGGCTCAACCGGCTTGGTCTGTGGACGCGAGCGACTACCTGCTGCTGCCCACTGTCAACCAGGGTGAACGCGAGATCGACTGGCGCACTGGTATCGCGTCGGCGGGTCCAACTATGAATGCGCAGACGGATTACGCCCTCGGCCTGGGATACGGCGTTACCGCGCACTGGTTCACGGAGGTGGCTGTTCATTACGGCCACAGACAAGGTGCGGCGCTTCAGTTCAAGGACGTCGCGTGGGAAAACATTCTGCAACTGGCCGAGTCGGGGGAGTGGCCAGTCGATGTTGGTATCGCCTTTGAGGTTGAACACTCTCAGGGGTCGCAGGACCAGATGGATGTCACCGCCGGGCCACTGTTACAAAAGGAGTTCGGCCGGGTCCAGGCCAATTTCAACATCCTGGTTACTCATGTGATCGAGGGAACTGAGCCGGCGACCACGAGAGTTCACTTTCAAGGACAGCTCAAATATCGCCTTAGCGAACCGTTTGAGTTCGGCATCCAGGCATTCGGTAATCTCAGCTCGTGCTGCGCGACCTGGGCGTCGTATCCGGATCAAGTGCATCGAATCGGACCCGTAGCGCTCGGCAAGCTCAAATTTGCCCGCGAACGATCGCTCTCCTACAACGCCGCATTTCTGTTCGGAACTACTCGTAGCTCGCCCGATCACACCCTGCGCTTTCAGATTGAGTACGAGTTCTAACCGAGCGCCGTAAGGCGCAATTCAGCTTCTCAGAGCAGGCTTGCATCGTCTTGGAATCAGACCGAGACGCTGCAAGGGGTGCACTGTGAAGCTCAGTTCATGGATCACTGTTTCCTCCAGCGGCCAGCGTTTCGCCGGGTGAAGGCGCGGCACGATTCGTATGCCGATACGCGAAACGCTCAGGTCCATCGCCCTCAACCGAGGCGATCGGCTTCTGTCTGGGAGTGACGAGCCGGCGGTGGGTGCGCACCTCGTTACGCCGCGTTTCGCCTTTGCGCACCATGGCGTGTATCTGGGTGGCGGCAAAGTCGTGCACTACGGTGCCGTTCCATATCGACTCCGCAGGGCACCGGTGGAGGAGGTTTCTCTGTCCTTCTTCGCCCATGGACGCCCGGTCTATGTGAGACTGCACGCGGCGCCACGGTTTGATGGCCACGAGGTGATCCACCGCGCGCGGTCGCGTCTGGGCGAAGACAGCTATAGCCTGCTACGCAACAACTGCGAACACTTCTGCGAGTGGTGTGTGCAAGGTGTCGCGCGCAGTCATCAGGTGGAGCGTGTGCTGAGGTCTCCGCGCGGGTTGCTGCGTACAGTCCGTGCGGCCTTGCGCGTGCTCGGTTCGCATAACCGCCTTCGACGGCGCTCACGCCGCGCGGTGCGCGTTCTTCGTGCGCAACTGAGCACGTAACACCCAGCGGGCATCTCCGATTACCGGCCGAGTTCGACGCCGCTCGATCGCGCCCTCACACCGGTTCGCGCAGATCCAAGCGGGCAGTTCGACGGAGCCGTCTCACGCCGCTCGCGCTTTCCAACTAACGAGGGCGGGTAAGACTGCATTAAGGATCGCCGACTAGTTTGTCTCTTGACGGTTGGAGTCGAAGAGTTGAGCCAGCCGTTCAAACGCGAGGTTCGACAGTTACCCAATTAATTTTGCTTCCACGGAAGCCAAGGAGTCCAAAATGTCTCTTACCCCGAAATTGATGCGAATGTCGTCGCTGCTCGGTGCGTTGGTGCTGGCAACTGCTCTGAGCGCTCAGGCCGCCCACGCGACGGCAACACCCGTCGAGGCAACAGCGGCATTGCAGGCGGCTACGATCACCAAGCAGCGTGCGGAAGCCATCGCGCTGCAGGCGGTTGGCGGCGGCACCGTGGTGTTGGCCGTACTGGAGCGCGAGGACGCAGTCATTCATTGGTCAGTGGATATCACCGGGTCCACGGAGGAATACGAGGTGTGGGTCAGCACACGCGGCAAGGTGCTCAGGATCATTGCACAGCCTCTGTGAGTACGGCTCCAACCGGCTGGGTTTCACCGAGGTGGAGATATCGGTGAGACCCAGTCGGTGGAGTTACGTTTTCCGCTGCGCGAGGGTGCCGCCGGCTGAGTTGATGCCGAACCTTACCTCTCGAATCAGCAGATAGGTAAGCGCAGCGACGACGCAGCCCGCCAGAAACTGCAGAATACCTGTCAGCTCGAAGACGGCGTCGTCCGGGGGATAGCTGTCGCATAATGAAGGCCGCCGTACACGTGATGGACGAAGGCGGCACCAAACTCCACCACCAGAGCGCACGTGAGGAGCCCAAGAGCGCGACCCGGTTGGGCCTGAAGGTCCATGGGCACGCGAGCTAGGCAGCTGAGCCCGCAGCAAAGTAGGCGATCTTCCCGAAAATGGGTCGATCCGAATCCACCACCCGCGGTTCGATGAGCCCTGCTTCTTTCATCCAGGTGAGAATCTGTTCGCAGCTGTTGTCCTGCATGCGCTCGCTCGCGTGAAGCCAACGCGCGAGCGGATTGTGGCTATGTGCGCCTTCGTGCTCAAAGTCGAGCAGATGCAGCGAACCCCGGGGTTTCAGTACCCGGCGCACCTCGCGCAGCGTCGCGAGCTTCGCATCGTGAGGGAGATGGTGAAACATGAGACTCGAGAAGACGCGATCGAAGGAGGTGTCAGAGTAGGGCAGGGCGTTCGCAAAACCCTGATCAAAGCGCAGCGAGACCCCGGCGCGCTCGGCTTTCCGGCGGCTACGGGCCAGCGCCTTGGGATCGGGGTCGAGGCCCACGACTTCCACGTCGGGCATCCAGGCCTTGATGGCAACGGCGAAGGTGCCGGTCCCACAGCCGATATCCAGAACCCGGTGATCCGGCTCCACGGAGGCCTGCTCGAACAGCTTCCGGCGTGCGCGATCCGCGCCGAGCAGCTTGACGAGCGGATCGTAGAACGGCAACAGGATATCGAGGCCAGCGGCGGGCAGATAGGAGTGATTGGCGTGCGACATGGCATGTGACTCCGATCGACAGCCTGCCCCGAGGCTAAACCCCGGACCCATGTACAGGGTCAATCCCTCAGTGGCACTTCTTCATATTGCGACTCAGTAACCAGAAGTTGACGGGCCACGCCGCAAGGAATCCGGCGACCGCGGCGACGCTCAGGGCTTGCCAGTATCGCGCGACGAAGAGACTCCTTACGCCCATACCCCCCAGCGCGTAATCGACGGTGTTCATCATGATCTCCATCACGCCGATCGACACGGCCTCACCGATGAACACCGTGCGCAGCGCGGCCCAGAGTCCCATGCCGCGGCGTAGCAGTGGCCACATCGTCAAACCAAAGCCGCTGGCGTAGGCGAGGGCAGTTGCAAGAACCACCGTGTCACGGACGGGCAACGACAGCGCAACACCGATCGCAAGACCCGTCCATTCCCCGATCAGGCAGCCGGTGAGGCAGTGCGCTGTGACCATGGCGGCCGCAGGCCAGCCGCTCCCGCCGTGATGGCTGTGCGCGTCGGCCGCGGTGTGTCGAGCGGCCGCCACATGCGCTCGAGATGGGAGCGGCACGTGAGAATGGCTCAGTTGGCTCACGCGGTACTCCTGATGCGTCGGGTAGTTGCTGCCTTGTCCTTCATCGGTAGCACGGCCTCGATGATCGGACAGCCGGCAAGCGACCCGTCACCATGGCATTGACGAACCAGCTCACGCAGCGTGTCGCGCATTCGGCTCAGTTCGACGAGCTTGTGCTCGATCTCGGCGAGCCGTTGTTCGGCCAAGGCGCGCACAGCGCCGCGTCGGCCGCCGCCGTCGTTGAGGCGCAGCAGCTCGGCAATCTGTTCCAGAGAGAACCCGAGTGTCTTGGCGCGGCGAATGAAACGCAGACGCAGCGCATCTGACTCAGCGTAAAGCCGATAGCCTGCAGCCGTGCGCGGCGGCTTCTTGAGCAGTCCCGCCCGCTCGTAGAAGCGCACCGTATCAATGCCGACCTCGGCGGCCTGGGCGAGCTTCCCAATAGTCAATGTGCCCATCGCAACGTCCTGCGAGTGATCCGGAATGTAATGATAAACCCCGGACCTCTGTCCGGGGTCAAGCCCACGATGTCCCACGCACGGCTGATGTCATCGAGTAAGCGTCGTGCAAAGGACTCGCTCGAGAGGCGACGCGCGTCGCTTGCCAATACTTTCCGCGCGTCGTCGGCGCATGGTATTATACTGTACTGGGGTACTGTATTGGGATCGATATGAGCCATACCGTCAGGAATAAGACCAGCCTGCTCGCCCGCGTAAGGCGCATCCGGGGTCAAGTGGAGGCGCTCGAACGGGCACTCGAGGCCGAGAAGGGCTGCGCGGAGATCATGCAGCAGATCGCGGCGTTCCGGGGCGCGGCAAACGGACTCATGACGGAGGTGATCGAGGAGCACGTCCGCACCCACGTCGCAAATCCCTCGAGCAACGCGAGTCGCGAGAAAGGCGCCAATGAGCTCGTGGAGATTGTGCGCGCATATCTGCGCTAACCGTTTAGGCACTGAGAGGCCCTTATGAGCACGGAAGATGGCGCTTCAGCGCCTGATTTGGCGGAGCAAGCATTCGAACGCACAACAGTTCCCGCTGCGCACGGCGGCTCTCTTGATCAGAGCCACGCAGAGGATGCGGAGCAAGACGCGGGTCACGAGCACGCGTTCGAGTGGCTCGAGATGGTGCGGATCGCCTTTGTGGCTGTGGCAGCGGCTGCCGTTTGGTTTCAGGTCTGGGAGCCATTCCCCAGGGTCAGTGTGATCGGGGTGGTGGGCTTACTCATCGGCGGTTGGCCGATCTTCAAGGAGGCACTGGAAAACCTCTTCGCCAAGCGCATGACGATGGAACTCTCGATGTCTATCGCGATCATTGCGGCGGCCGCCATATCCGAGTTCTTTACGGCTCTCGTCATCACACTCTTTGTGTTGGTCGCAGAGGTGCTGGAAGAGATGACCGTGTCTCGCGGGCGGCGCGCGATCCGCGATCTGCTCGACTTCCTGCCGCGTGCGGTGTCGGTGCGCCGCGCCGGAGCGGTGGCCGAGGTGGATGCCGATGCACTCGCCGTCGGCGATGCGGTCCTAGTGAACCCGGGTGGGCGAATTCCGGTCGATGGCACAGTGATCGCGGGGCATTCGTTCGTCGATCAGGCCCGCATCACGGGCGAATCGCTGCCAATTGAGAAAATGATCGGCGCGTCCGTGTTCGCCGGCTCAATCAATCAGTCTGGCGCCCTTGAGATTCGCGCCGAGCGACTCGGCCGCGATACGAGCTACGGCAAGATCATCGAGGCGGTGGAGCAGGCCGAGCGCTCTCGCGCTCCGGTACAGCGGCTGGCGGACCGCCTGGCGGGCTATCTCGTTTACTTTGCGCTCGGCGCCGCGGCGCTGACCTATCTATTAACACGTGATATCCGCTCCACGATCTCGGTGGTCATCGTCGCCGGCGCCTGTGGAATCGCCGCAGGCACGCCCCTCGCAATTCTTGGCGCCATCGGACGCGCGGCGCGCACCGGTGCGATCATCAAGGGGGGACTCTTCCTCGAGCAACTCGGCCGGGTGAACACCGTCGTGCTCGATAAGACCGGTACCCTCACCAACGGCCAGCCCGAAGTCGGGGCACTGCTTCCCGCCGACGGAGTCGATCCCACTCAGCTCCTCGACACGGCTGCGTCGGCGGAGCTTCGCTCGGAGCATCCCCTCGGCAAGACGATCGTCGCGCATGCGCAGGTTGCGGGCCGTGCCCTGAAGGAGCCAGAGCGTTTTGGCTATACCCCGGGTCTCGGCATCGATGCCGAGGTCGATGGGGAACTCGTTCTGGTCGGCAACCAGGCGCTGATGCGGGCGCACGGCATCGCCGTGCCCTCTCTGCTGCTGGTCGGGCACCCGGAGGCCTCGGAGGTCTTTGTCGCGCGCGGGGGAAGGCTGCTCGGTGCGATCGCAGTCGCCGATTCCGCACGCCCCGAGGCGGCGCGGGCGATCAAGGCCATTCACGCGATGGGCATCAAGACTGTCCTCTTGACCGGTGATGCTCGTGCGGTCGCCGAGGTGGTCGCACGCGACCTCGGCATATCGGACGTGGCGGCAGACCTGCTGCCGGAAGAGAAGCAAAAACGCGTCAGGAGATTGGTCGCCGAAGGGCGCACCGTGGCCATGGTGGGCGATGGCGTCAATGATGCTCCCGCACTGATCGAAGCCCAGGTCGGGGTTGCGATGGGCTCGGGTACCGATGTCGCGCGCGAAAGCGCGGATGTGGTTTTGCTCGGGAACGATTTGGACAAGTTTGCCCAGACATTGGCCATCGCGCGCCGCACGCGTCGAATCATCTGGGCGAACTTCGCGGGCACTATCGGAGTAGATGCAGTCGGCATCGTGCTCGCGGCGTTTGGTCTGCTCAATCCTTTGTTTGCGGCGTTTATCCACGTGACATCCGAGCTCGCCTTCATCTTGAACTCTGCGCGTTTGCTCCCGTCGCGATCGAGCGGCGCGACTGCGCACGACCTTCAAGAGCGGTCAGCTCGTAAAACCGGTGCTGCCGGAGGACCTCTCAAGGCTGGCATCACGAAGGTTGGGGGCTGAGGAAGGGGCAGCATGGGTTTCCACGAACTCATCGAGGTCCTCCTTGTGATAGGGCAGCCATGCATAGATCTCGGGTGAGGTCTGCGGGTATGTGAGGAACTCCTCACGTGTTTCGAGCGCTCGCTCGACCCTGCGCCGCTTGAGGCGCCAGATCGCGAAAAACGTGAACGCGAGCGTCAGCACGACCGCGTACACGAAGAAAGCATTCGGACGGGTGAGTTCCATGACGAGTGAGCCCACAGCGGGCCCAATCGCTCCGCCGAGCGACCAGACGAACAGCAGGGTGGAGGACAGCGCAACGTAGTCGACTGACTCGGCGCGGTCATTGGCATGCGCGACGCCGACGGCGTACAGACTCTCGGCACAGCCTCCGAACGCTGCGAAGAGCAGCACCAGCAGCACGAACGGCGTCTGCCGGTCGACCAGCGCGAGGGCTGCTGTCACCGCGAGCGTGGCGGCGCCGAGACCGATCAGTGCGTACAGCCGATCAACCTTGTCAGAAACGTACCCGATCGGCCACTGCAGAAAAAGACCACCTAGCGACACGCAGGCCATGAGTAAGACGATTTGACGCTGATCGAACCCGATCTTCTCACCAAAGAGCGGCCCGACGGTCGTGAATGCCGTGAGGATGAGTCCGTTTAGAAGGCACGCCAGCACGCTCACCGGTGAGCTTCTAAGTGCTTTCAAGAACCGCAGTTGGATCTTGTGAGGCAAAGTAGGCGCACGGACGTTAACCCCAGCCATCGGCACGAGCGCGAGGATCGTCGCAATGCCGGCGAGGAACAGAAACTCCGGACCTCGAACGTTGAGGTTCTCGCCCATCAGCTGGCCACCGCCGTAGAAAAGGCCGACGATGAGCACGTAGATTGTCAGCATCTGGCCGCGCTGCTCGTTGGCGACGAGCGCGTTGAGCCAGCTCTCGACGATGACCGCAAGCCCGGCGGCATTGAGACCGATTAGAAACCTGATCAGCGCCAGGAACGGCGCGCCGACCGCAAAGTAGAGTGCGAGGATCGCAACCGCCTTCATGCCGGCGAAAGCAGCGTACGCACGCTCGAGTCCGACCGGCGCGATGATCCGGTGGGCGTACAGGCATCCGGTGAGAAAGCCGACCGCCTCGGCGGCCGCGAGCAGGCCAATAGCTGAGGGACTTAGGCCCTGGGCGGAGAACCTAAGCGGAAGCAGCGTCGCAAGGACGCCAACGCCCAGATAGAGCAGGGCGGTACTGACAAGCGGCGGAGCGACGCGCCACGACAAACCCATACCCCCGGCGGGCGAGCGCGGTGTCGGCAGTGTGGAGGTCGCGCGGTTCATCGTCGTACTCAATGAAGTCGGCCAGCGGTGCACGCAGCCGTGTCGCGACAGGCGCCACGCACCACGTATTCCGCAATTTCGGCTGACTACACATAAGCAGTTAATCCCGGGAAAAAACCAGACAAATTATGCCTGAATTGGTGGTAACCAGCCAGTCGTGAGAACGGAGGACAGGAGATCGACTCGCGTGCCAGCTGATGCTGTAAGTGCGCTCAAGCGGGCTCTACGTCGACCCGGTCAGCGACATGAAGCGGACATCCGCTTGCCTCAGCCAGCTGGCAAAATAAACATCAGACTGAACAATCCGGTGCTTCGTAATGCTACCGAAAGGCTGCGGTGATGCGTTCCGTCGGCATATTGCAAACCCTCGCGCTTCTCATCGCCGCAACGTGGCTCGAGGTCAGTGGCGATGCGGTCGTGCGAATCGCGTTGCGTAATTACGCTGGCGTCACCGGGATCCGGGTGGGACTGTTCGCGCTGGGCGCGGCGTTCCTTTTCGGGTACGGGACGTTTTTGAACCTCGCGCCGCTGAAGTTCGGACAGGTTGCAGGTCTCTACATCGCGACGCTGTTTCTGGTCTGGCAGATCATCAACTTCATCTTCTTCCGGGCGCTCCCGACATTTCCCATCCTAGCGGGCGGAACCCTGATTGTGATCGGCGGAGTGATCGTGTCGTTCTGGAAGCAGTGAGCGCGGGAACACGACCAAGGGGGGGTATGGTTCTGTGGCTGGCTTCCGCGCCGGCAGGACCTCTGCAGGTGCTTGGCTGAGGATTCCATGATTCCGACGATTCAGACTCTGGTGCTCCTGCTGATCGTCATCTCCGCTGTTGCCGTTGCCGCGAGACGACTGAAAGTTCCTCCGGCGATCCTCCTGGTGCTCACTGGCATCGTGCTGGCGCTGATTCCCGGCCTGCCGAGACTGGAGCTCGCTCCGGAAGTCGCTTTGCTGGTGGTCTTGCCGCCGCTCATCTACTCCTCGGCGGTCGCGATGAGCTGGCGGGAGTTCAGATTCAACCTGCGGCCCATATCACTCCTGGCGGTGGGGTGCGTGTTGTTCACCACGGTTACCGTCGCCGCCGCAAGCCGATGGTTGTTAGGCTTCTCGTGGCCGGTCGGCTTCGTTCTGGGTGCCATCGTTTCACCGCCCGACCCGGTCGCTCCGCTCGCCATCGCGCGGCGCATGCATCTCCCCCAGCGCATCCTGGTAATTCTGGAGGGCGAGGGACTGGCAAATGATGCGACCGCGCTCATCCTCTATCGTTTCTCGGTGACGGCGGTGAGCGCCGGGGTCTTTTCCTTCGGCCCCGCCGTCGGCACGTTCGTGCTCATCCTCGCCGGCGAGGTTCTCTGGGGAATCGGCTGCGGCTGGCTGATGCTGCGGCTGCGGCGGTGGGTCGATGATCCGCGCATCGAGATCATGCTCTCCCTCCTGACACCATTTCTCGCCTACTGGCCTCCGGTACAGCTCGGCGGTTCTGGAGTGCTCGCGACCGTGACGGCTGGTCTATACATCAGCTGGAATGGCGTTGAGCTGATCAGCCCGGCAACGCGGCTGCAGGGCATTTTCTTCTGGGATTTTCTCGTTTACCTGATCGAAGGCATGGTGTTCCTGATCACAGGCTTACAGGCACGCACACTGCTGGCTGACATAGCGGGTAGCTCAAAATCCGAACTGGCTCTCGCCGCAGTGGTGGTGAGCGTTGCGGTGATCGTCACGCGCTTCGTGTGGACCTTCCCGGCCACCTATCTGCCTCGCTGGCTGATTCCGGCCGTGCGACGCAAAGATCCGGCGCCCCCCTGGCAAACGCCGTTTGTGATCGGCTTCACGGGCGTGCGCGGCATCGTCACGGTAGCTGCAGCGCTGGCTATTCCGCTCACGACCGGGAGCGGCGCACCGTTTCCGCACCGCTCGCGCATCATCTTCCTGGCTTTTGTTGTGGTTCTCGTGACGTTGGTTGGTCAGGGATTGATCCTCCCCGCGGTGATCCGTTGGCTTGGCCTTTCAAATGCCGACCGCCGGGAGCGTCAAGCGAGCAGGACCGGAGAAGCCAGAGCCGCTCACCAGGCGCTCGAGGCGGCGATCGATCAGCTGGGGGCGGTCGCCGCGAAGCAGCAGCTTCCAGAAGACATCGTGCGCTCATTGCACGCCAATTACCGGGAGCGCCTGAACACTGTCGAGCACCGCGTCGATGGCAGTGAGCACCATCGTCGGCTCGTCGAATTGACCGACGATGCCAAGCTACGGCTGATCGAGGCTGAGCGGCAAGTGATCAACCGGCTCTACCGCGAAGGCAAACTGGATGATGAGGGACGACGCCGGATCGAGCGCGAACTTGATTTGCGTGTCGCAGACATTGCGGCTCAGCGCGCCGAAGACTGACGCGAAAGCGTTCGCCGGCATGCCTTCGCTTGCATCTACGATCAGAATCAGAACCTGAAACGAAACCCGACTACCGGAGCAGTGTTGTTATTGTAGAAATAGGGGACGCCGGGTTTGTGAGGAATCGCGATGGCCAGACCGCCGCTGACGTTGGAGTATGCAATACCCGCATAGACGTCGAAGCGCTTGGTGAAATAATGATCCACGTAGAGCGAACCCTCGTTGAGGTAGCCCGAGCAGGAGGCGCGCATGTTGGTGGGCGTGCAGGTCGGCGGCACACGGAAGGTGTTCTGCTGCTGACGATAGTAGGACAAAACGATGTCGGTTTGGACGTCGAAAGAGTAGCGC
>Ga0306920_100012079_pt1 | contig 11710 bp, 10 predicted proteins | sample flu12Cox44000170_FD_204666 | JGI IMG/M metagenome (GOLD analysis project Ga0306920, IMG submission 204666) | Lab enrichment of tropical soil microbial communities from Luquillo Experimental Forest, Puerto Rico - flux4day.12C.oxic.44.000.170 (v2)... | ecosystem: Environmental > Terrestrial >...
CACGAACGCATTTTCAATGCGCGACAGGTCTGTAGTCAGATCGTCGGTCATGCCATCCGCGAAATATCGCTGCTCGGGATCGTTGCTGAGGTTGGCGAAGGGCAACACGACGATTGACAGAGGTGGCACCGAGCGAGAGCCGCCCGATCGTTCTGGCCGCAGAGCCGCCTTGCCGATCGTCACCGTTGGAAGAAAGCGATAGCCGCGGGCGGCCACCGTCTGAATGCAGCTCCCCTCCTCCGATCGCCGGTGATCGAGGATACGGCGAAGCGCCGAAACCTGGACTGTCAAATTGGCACTCTCGACAACAGTCCGGCTCCAGACGGCCGCCATGATCTCTTCTTTCAATACAAGAGTGCCGGCTCGCTCGACTAGCATGACGAGAACATCGAGGGCTCGGAGGCCGATGGATACCGGAACGAAAACGCCGCGCTCGTCGCGCCTTGCGAGACCGTCGCCCCGCCGATCGAGGCGAAATTCCTCGAAGAGGAAAATGTCCCCGGTGGCGAGCACGCCTCGTCTCCCGCTATTCCTCGGGTACGCCGAGTTTGCGCAGCCCGGCGAAGAAAGTGGCTTCCAACAATGTGCGGATGTTCGGCGCCGCGTGGACCCAGTCGGCCCGCAAACGGGCGATGGTGGCATAAGAGCCTTGGCCGCCTAATCTCCGGGCTTCGGCCAGTTCCGCAGCGGCGCGTTCGGTGGCTCCCTTGAGGGCATGGGCGGAGGCGAGCCAGCCGTAAACATATGGTAGGGCGGGACTGGCGCTGCGTCCCTTTTCGAGCCAGAGGATCGCCTCATCGGTACGTGATTGCAGCAGATGCACGAGCCCGATCCGCGCTGACCAATTTCCGGCGCGGGTATCGCGGGGACTGAGGCGGAGCGCGTGCTCCAGAGCCGGGATTGCCTCCTCAATCGACCCGGTGAGGAGCTTGCACCAGCCGAGATTGGCATGTGCGCCCGGCTCGTTGCGGTCGAGCTCGATCACTTTTTCGTACTCCCGGATGGCCGCCTCGTATCGGCCCGTATGGCGCAGCAGATTACTCTTGGCGTAATGCGTAGACAGGCTGCGTGGTGACGCCGCCAGTGCCCGCGCGATCAAGTCTTCTGCGCGCGCGATATCGGCAGACGCGGTGTCTGTCATTTCATCGACCACCCGGCCACGAGCACGACCGCAAGCGCACCCTGCGCCTCAGTGGACCCCGCATCGAACGCCAACGCGCACTCGAACAATCTTATCGCCTCGGCGTAGTTCTCATGCGTTGGCGGCTTCGACGCTGCGGCGTATCCTCGGAAAATGTAGTCTCGCGCATCGGGATGCTCGGTCGGTCGACCGGCTTCGGCGGCGACCAGCTCCAGGTCCAGCGCCACTGCGATTCGGCTGGTAATCTCGTCTTGCAGGGCAAACAGACCGCTCGCAGTTCGGTCGAACCGCTCGGCCCAGATATGCGCAGCAGTCTCGGCGTCAATCAGCTGGGCGTTGACGCGAATCTGGTCGCCTGACCGGCGGATGCTCCCTTCGAGCACATAGCGTACGCCTAATTCGCGGCCGATCTGCTTCGCGTCCACTGGCTTGTCCATATAGGTGAACGCGGTATTGCGAGATATGACGAATGCATTTTCGATCCGCGACAGGTCTGTCGTCAGATCGTCGGTTATGCCATCCGCGAAATATCGCTGCTCGGGATCGTTGCTGAGGTTGCTGAAGGGCAACACGACGATTGACAGAGGTGGCACCGAGCGAGGGCCGCCCGATCGTTCTGACCGCAGAGCCGGCTTGCCAATCGTCACCGTTGGAAGAAAGCGATAGCCGCGAGCGGCTACAGTCTGAATGCAGCTCCCCTCCTCTGATCGCCCCTGATCGAGAACGCGGCGAAGCGCCGAAATCTGGACGGTCAAATTGGCATTCTCGACAACGGTCCGCCCCCAGACCGCGGCTATGATCTCCTCTTTCAATACGAGAGTGCCGGCTCGCTCGACCAGCACGGCGAGAACATCGAGGGCTCGCGGACCAATCGATACGGGAACAAAAACGCCGCGTTGATCGCGCCGAGAAAGCCCCTCGCCCTGCCGATCGAGGCGAAATTCCTCGAACAGGAAAATGTCCCCGGTGGCGAGCACGCTCCCGTCTCCCCTATTCCCGCCCCATTTGGGCCAGGCGAAGGCTCGCTGATGGGTTGGGGCGCTGATCTTGCCGCGATTCAGCGGGATTTGCAGCTTTTTTGCAAAATTTTTATCCCTGGTTTCTAGCTCGCATCCGCCCTCCTCCGCACTCTCGGCGATGCGCGCATGCCGAAACCCGTGCATGCGGATAGCGATCGGAGGCTCATCGTGTTGTCAATGTCGGCGTGGGCGCTTGGGGGCGCGCTCTCACTTGCATCATTGTTTGTCCTGCCAACGGCTGTCGATGCAGCGTCGGTGGGAAACCCGCTGTGTCCGGGTGAGGAGGTTTTGTTCAACCCCGACAACGGTCCGGACATTGTCCTTCCCGAAGGGTTTAAGGTCTCGGTTTTCGTCTCGGGCCTGAATTTTCCGACCGGGATCGCGTTCCGCGGGGATTCGCGTCGGTTTGAGATATACGTCGTGGAAGCCGGCCGCTTCCCGACCAGTCGATGCAATGACGGGGTTGCGTGGCAGACAAAGGGCCTGCCGGGTAACCCCTTTACGTCCGATATCCGTGTTTTCGATCAGAACGCGAAGCTGCTGCGCACTCTCGGCAAACCGAAGAATGCGGCGGTCGAGACGCCAGACACGCTCAATGGGGCGGTCGATATCACATTCGAGCGCCGCTTGGACGGGGGGCGGCTGTTCGCGACGGACAATGCGTCGAGCGGCGGACGCATCCTCACCGTCAACCCTATGACTGGGAACGTCGTCCCGCTCATCACCGGGCTACCCGCTGGCCCGACCGGACAGCTGGCGCTTCACGGCGGCTGGATCTACTGGGGCGCCGGCGCTACGACCAATAACGGCGTCGTCGATTTCAATGGCGGCCAGCCCGACATTCCCTGCCAGGATATCACCTTGAGCCAGAACGTCTTCGATTCAGGCGGTGGAATTCTTACCAGTGGCTACTCCCCTTTCGGCCACACGAACAAAGGCGGGACGGTGCCGGCGTTCTTCAACGCAACCACCGGCAAGGTTCGGCAAGGTGTGTGCAACGGCGCCGTGCTGCGGGCGCAGTTGGATAACCTGAGCACTATAGAGCCGTTTTCATGGGGTTATCGGAACGGCTACGCCATTCGCTTTGCGCCGGATGATCATCCTTTGGCCGGAGGTCTCCTCGTTGGCGAGGACGGCTCGGATGAAATGGGCTCACGACCTTCAAACAACGCCGCGGAAGCGCTGCATGTGGCCCGTCAGAACACCGACGGTTCTCCGGACTACCACGGTTGGCCCGACCGCTTCGGCTTCCTGCCGTCGAACCAAGCGGTGTTTAATCCGGTCGGCGGCCCGCTGGATGCGCTGTGCGTCCCGGACCTCTCGAACCCGCCCAGCCTGTGCACCCCCGCGAGCCTAAAGCAGATTCTGGCGGAAAACGCCCCGATCCGCGACGTGTTGGCGTCCCCGCCACAGCGGATCACGTCACCCTTGGCGATAGAGGCGGCCGATTCGTCGTTCACCGCGATCGACTTCGCTCCCAACTCCTTTGTCCGCGGCCCGGTGCAGCCCGGGGCGGCACTCTACACCCTCGAAGGCGATTTCGGGTTCAATGCGGCGAACGCCACCGCGCCGGCGCCCGAGGCCGGGCACGAAGTCAAGCTGATAAATTTCGGGCAGCGGCCGGGGGACTCGGTCGACTATGAGCGCAGCGGAAGAAAACCGTTAGCCCTGAATTTCCAGCGCTTTGCCTACAACAGGACCTTTGAGCAGGCCTTCGTCAGTGGGATTGCCGGCTTCAACCGCCCAACGAACGTCAGGTTTGGGCCCGACGGCTGCGCTTATGTGGCCGACTACGGCGCGATCCGGGACGTCGGGTAATCCGACCCCGACACGAAATACAAGGTCGCCGCCGACGGTATCCTCGTGCAGATCCCCGGCACCGGCGTGATCTGGAAGATCTGCCCGCGATGAGCTGCTGCGAAAGGCAGCTCGGAACCAACCATCCTCCCGGGCCAGGCTCGCCGGTTCGCCGGCGGGCGACCCGGGACGGGCCGTGGCAGGTTCGCTATCTGATCGGGCCGATCGCCGGCATCGTCAGCACGGCGGAATTGTCGATCAGCGTTTCGAGGCGCTGGATCAGTGGCTGCGCGGCCCTTAGCGAGCGCTCGATCGAGCTGCAGCCGACATCGCGCTCGTCGTCGTCGCGATGCTTGCCGAGGAGCCGGTCAAAGACGATTTCGTACGGCTCCTTCCGCGCCCGATGTGGCGACCGGTTTGTCGCGGGCTTGCTATACGCCGGCACGCTCATCGCTACTGTGCGCGCCCAACTGATTATCTTACACCAAGCAGCGCTCAGCGCGCATTAAGCAAGACCGAGATGGCATCAGCTCGGGGTGGCGATCAGCGCTTCGATCGGGATGCGCAAAACGCGCGACAGGCGGTTGAGGGTGGGGACGCTGCCTTGTTTCTCGTGCGTCTCGATTTGCGCTATCAGGTCGCGAGCGACAGCCGAATGCGAGGCCAGCACCGTCTGAGGGATGCCGCGGTATTCGCGCCACGCTTTTAGCGGGTGAGCGCCATCGAGCTTGGCCTTGACCACCTGCAGCGGGACCGTAACCTCGACCGGGCTGCGGCGCTCCGCCGCAATACTCGCGGCGAACTCTGCATCCGCCGCACGTGCAGCGGCAACCGCGGCGACATCGTCTGCGTCCTCGCCGGCATCGTCGCCGCTCGCTTCGCGGAGCCGGCCGACGATCTTGCGCCAGTCGGCGTAGGGTAAGATCACCTCGTTGGGCTCGCCGTCGCGGGTGACGATCTTGGGTTTGGGCAGGACGAAGCTCATTCTCACCTCTTATAAACATCGCCGCGTCCACGGATTGGCTCGATTCTTAGCGTGTCGGCGGCTTCGTCGATCGAGTAGAGCACGCGATAATCGCCGACCTGCAGCCGAAAGACGCCGACCCGCCTGCCAGCGGCCTGATGTCGAGGTTACGATTTGCCGGACCGCCAGCGAGCCGATCGATACGGCTGGCGATTTGGCGGCGGCGGCCCGCAGGTAGCCGGCTTAACGCCCTCTCGACGGCGCGGCGGAAGACGATCTGCACCGCGCCGCGATGTGTCTCTTGGTCACATCTCTATCAAGGCGTGAGCATGGTGCGGGGTATCAAGCGGCTGTTTCACGAAGAGATCGGGATGGGCTGGCGCGACCGCTTCAACACCGAGGAGGATGCCCACGCCACCTGGCTCGCCGCCGACCACCTGCGCGACGGGTTCAAAGACTCTCTCGAGCGCAAGGCTCAAGCCGGCTGACATAAGCCCTGTTTCCCAGTTGATACCCGGATACGAAGCTTAACCGGGAAATTTTTCCGGCTGCGCCGCCAGGAATTTCCCGGTTGCGGCACCTGCATTCCCGGTTGCGCCCGTCGGGGAATTTATGTTTAAGCAATTGATATTACGCTAACCATCGCCAGCGGTCAAGCGCTCGGGAAGGGAATCTCAAATTTCCCAGTTCGGTGGAGGCCGATCGGGGAAATCCGTCACCACGACCTCCTCGCTCTCCGTGTCGTGCACCGCACAGCTCAATTGTCGGCCATTGCCGGTGTCGCGCGCATCGCCGGTCAAGTGTGCCTTCCTCGTCGGCTCCGATCAGGCGCGAATAGCCGGCGACGGCAAGAATGGCTGCCAGCCTGCGTTCGATGCGAGCGCAAAAGCCCCATCGCAGTCGTATCGTAGCACGGGTACATCGCTCTACTGTGTGTGGCGCGCCAGCCCGTGGTCGCAGGCTTGCTACCTGATCGGAGCGATCGCCGGCATCGTCAGCACGGCGGAATTGTCGATCAGCGTTTGCAGACGCTGGATCAGCGGCTGCGCGGCCCTGAGCGAGCGCTCGATCGAGCTGGCGCCGACATCGCGCTCGTCGTCGTCGCGATGCTTGCCGAGGAGCCGGTCAAAGACGATTTCGTACGGCTCCTTCTCGCGCGGGAAGACGGTGAGCTTGACGGCTGCGTCGGGCGCCAGCTTGGCGGCCGCCTTGGCGAGGCGGAGGGCGGCGGCGCTGCCGCCGAGCTCGTCGATCAGCCCGCGCGCCTTGGCGTCCTCGCCCGACCAGATCCGGCCTTTGGCGACGGCCTCGACCGCTTCTTGCGTCATTTGCCGTCCCGATGCGACGTGGTCCTTAAAGCCCTTGTAGGTCTCGTCGAGTAACGCCTCGAGACGGCTGTGGGCGCGCGCCGAAAAATCGGAGGTGCTGCTGAACATCGCCGCATTGGCACCGATTTGCGCGGAGTCGGTAGAGAGCCCGAGCTTTTGGAGAAGATCGGACACCACGAGCTTGCCGGCGAGGACGCCGATCGAGCCGGTCAAAGTGGCCGGTTCGGCGACGATCTTGTCCGCGGGTGCGGCCACGTAATAGCCGCCCGAGCCGGCAACATCGCCCATCGACACGATGACCGGCTTGCCGCGCTCGCGGGCATGCACGACCTCGCGCCAGATCGACTCCGAGGCGACGACTGAGCCGCCTGGGCTATCGATGCGGAAGATGATCGCCCGCACCGCCGGATCGCGTCCTGCGGCGCGAAAGGCGCGGCCGATTTCGTTCGCCGCCATCACATTCGACCCGGTCAACGGGTTGGCCGCGCTGGCGGCGCGCTGGATCAGCCCGGTGCCGTAGATCAGCGCGATCGTCGCGCCCTCGCGGTGCGGGCGTCCGGCGCGCTCGAGATAGGTCGTTACGCCGATGAGTTCGGCGCCGGCCCCGGCGCGCGAGTGGGCAGCGGCGATGACTTCGTCGCGGTACCCCAGGCGATCGACGAGCTTTGCCTCGCGCGCTTCGTCAGCCAGCAAAGGGCCGTGATCGATCGCTTCGCGGATCTCGGCTTCGGGCAGTTTGCGACCTTCGGCCATCCCATGGATGACTTGCCCGGAGATCGAGGCGAGCAGTGCATCGACCTCTTCGCGATGCGGCAGGGTCATCTTGGTTTCGGTCAGACTGTTCATCGCCGTCTTGAACTCTTCGCGATGATCGAATTGCGGCGCGACCCCGAGCAGGTCGAGCGTGCCCTTGAAGAATGGTACTTCTGTGTAGAGACCGGTCAGGCCCACATTCCCCATCGGCTGCAGCCAGATTTCGTCGAACGCCGTCGCCAGGTAATAGGGCCGCGTTCCTGGGCCAAACTCGCCAAAGCTGTCGGCAAATGCCAGAGCAGTTTTACCTTTGGCGCGAAAGCCCGCTATCGCGTCGCGCAATTCCTGAATTTTGGCGAGACCGAGCTCGTCGTCGCCGACATGCGCCAGCAGCACTTTGACACGCGGGTCGGCCGAGGCGGTCTCGATTGCGTCAAGGACATCCCGCAGGGTCGGCTCGGCGCCGACCAACAGCCGCAGCAGCCGGTCCTCGCTGGGTCCCTCGGCGAGCTCCTGGGTCAGATCGACGCTCAGGATGATGTTGTCGGCAAGCGGCGTTACTCTCGGCTTTAGTCCGCCAACCAGCAGCACCGCCGCGACGACGAGCAATACGGTCAGAAACCCGACGGCCGCAAAAAAACCGATCACCACACGGCGCATGCCGGTCAGACGTCTCCGCTCAGCGCGCGATGGCGCAGCAAGTGATCGGCGAGCACGCAGGCCACCATCGCTTCGCCGACCGGTACGGCACGGATGCCGACGCACGGGTCGTGCCGGCCATGGGTCGAGATCTCGACCTCGTTGCCGTCGACATCGACGGTGCGCATCGGGTGGAGGATCGAGCTCGTCGGCTTGACCGCAAACCGTGCGACGATGTCCTGGCCGGTCGAGATGCCGCCGAGAATGCCGCCGGCATGGTTCGACAGAAAGACGACCTTATCGCCGTCCATCCGCATTTCGTCGGCGTTGTCCTCGCCTTTGAGCGCGGCGGCAGCAAATCCGCTGCCGATCTCGACCCCCTTGACCGCGTTGATCGTCATCAGGGCGCGAGCCAGATCGCCGTCGAGCTTGTCGTAGACCGGCTCGCCGAGACCGGCCGGAACTCCGCTCGCGATGATTTCGATGACCGCACCAGCCGAGGAGCCGGCCTTGCGGGTGGTGTCGAGATAGTCGGCCCAGCGCAACGCCATCGCCGCGTCCGGGCACCAGAACGGGTTCTCCTCGATGGCGCGCCAGTCCCAGGCGCTGCGGTCGATCGGGTGCGGTCCGATCTGGACAAGGGCGCCGCGGATCGTCACCTCGGAGCCGAGGATCTTGCGGGCCACCGCCCCGGCCGCAACGCGGGAGGCGGTCTCGCGGGCCGAGGCGCGGCCGCCGCCGCGATAGTCGCGCACCCCATACTTCTTCCAATAGGTGTAGTCGGCGTGACCCGGTCGGAAGCGGTCGGCGATGTTGCGATAGTCGCGCGGCCGCTGATCGGTGTTCTCGATGATCAGCTGGATCGGAGTGCCGGTGGTCACCCCGTCGAAGACGCCACTGAGGATCTTGACGAGATCCTCTTCCTGCCGCTGGGTAGTAAAGCGCGATTGGCCGGGCTTGCGCTTGTCGAGCCATTGCTGGATGTCGGGCTCGGCGAGCGGCAGGCGCGGCGGCACCCCGTCGACCACCACCCCGATCGCCGGGCCGTGGCTCTCGCCCCAGGTCGTGAAACGGAACAGGGTGCCAAACGAGTTACCCGCCATGGGTTCAGCAATCGCTGTCGTCCCGGCGGAGGCCGGGACCCATGTCGGCCCTGGATACCGGCCGGAGTTCATCCTCGGGCCGCGCGCCGCGCGGACCCGTGGGCCGGTATGACCTGGAATTTGCCAGGGGCCGCGGAAGCATTTGTCTTACACCACCGAAATGTCGGGGGCGTCGACCGCCTTCATCCCGACAACGTGATAGCCGCAATCGACGTGGTGGATCTCGCCGCTGACCCCGGCTGACAGATCGCTCAACAAATAGAGGCCGGCACCCCCGACATCTTCGATCGTGACGTTGCGCTTCAATGGCGAGTTGAGCTGGTTCCATTTCAGGATGTAGCGAAAATCGCCGATCCCCGAAGCCGCCAAGGTCTTGATCGGGCCGGCGGAGATCGCGTTGACGCGAATGTTGTCGCCGCCGAGATCGGCCGCGAGATAGCGCACGCTCGCCTCGAGCGCGGCTTTCGCCACACCCATCACGTTGTAATGCGGCATCACCCGCTCGGCCCCGGAATAGGTCAAGGTCAACAGGCTGCCGCCATTCGTCATCAGTGGTGCGGCACGCCGACAGACATCGGTGAACGAATAGCAGGAAATGTCCAGGGTGCGCAGGAAGTTGGCGCGGCTCGTCTGAAGGTACTTTCCCTTCAACTCGTCCTTGTCGGAGAAGGCGATCGCGTGGACGACAAAATCGAGTCGGCCCCAACGCCGGCTCATCGCCGCGAACACGGCATCGAGGCTCTCCTCGGAAGCGACATCGGCATCAAGGACGAAATCGCTGTCGAGGCTTTCTGCCAGTGGCCGCACGCGCTTGCCGAGCGCCTCGCCTTGATAGGTGAATGCGAGTGCCGCACCATGGGCGTGCAACGTCTTAGCGATGCCCCAGCCGAGCGAGCGCTCGTTGGCGACACCCATGATCAGGCCTTGCTTACCCGCCATCAGCGGCATCGTATTCCCCTGTCCTCGCGGTTCCGTTCATCCTACACGAACCGACCCTGTGGGGCCAATCAGGGTCTCCCGGATCGGATGCCGCCGTTTCCTTGTTTAGCAATCAAGACGCACCTAAGGTCTCGGCGATGACCACCGCCGAAGCAGAGAGCCGGTCGATCCGGCAGAGCGGAAGGCTGCGACAGATGGCGGCGACAGCGGCCGCCTTCGCGCTCTATTCGTTGCGCCGGTTTAATGCCGATGGCTGCTTTGCCGCCTCCGGCGCGCTCAGCTATACGACACTCGTCTCGCTGGTGCCGTTGGCGGTCATCGCGCTCGGCTCGCTGTCGAGCTTTCCGATCCTGGCCCCGGTGCGCGAGCGCCTGCTGGGCTTGGCGATGGAGAATTTTGTGCCGTCGATCGGCTCGCAGGCGGCGTGGTGGTTTCGTACCTTTGCCGATTCGGCGACCCAGACCACCGCGATCGGCGCTGCTGGCATCGCCGCGACCGGAATCCTACTGCTGGTGACGGTGGAAGATCAGCTCAACCTGATTTGGCGCGTCACCGCGCCGCGTCCCTGGGGGCAGCGTCTGCTCGCCTATTGGACATTGATCACGCTGGGCCCACTGTTGATCGGGGTCAGCCTGTCGCTCTCGACCTATTTCGAAATTGCCGCCCGCCAAGCCGGGTTTGGCGAGCAAGCGTTGGCCTGGTTCGCCAGCAGCTGGCTGCATGGGGCGGCGCGAGCCGTGCCGGCGCTGCTCGAATTCGTCGCTCTGACTTTGCTCTACGGCCTGATCCCGAATTGCGCGGTGCGCTGGCGGGACGGTGCGCTGGGCGCGGTGATCGCGACCTTGACGATCGAGATCCTGAAGGTCGGATTTTCGATCTATATCGGCGCCACCTCGTTCTATAGCACGGTCTATGGCGCGCTTGCCGTCATTCCGATCTTCCTGCTCTGGATGTACATCTCATGGATGGCTGTGCTGCTCGGCGCGGTCGTTGCGGCGGCGTTGCCGAACTGGCGCATCGACCAGCGAATCGGCAAGGTTCCTGCCGGTGGGGTGCAGCTCGCTCTGAGCCTGGCCCTGATTGCAGCTTTGGCACGGGCGCAGCGGCGCGGCGAGACGCGATCGACACCGGCGCTCGCCGCGGAGCTCGGCGTGGCGACGACGGTCATCGACGAGCACATCGAGCCATTGGCCGAGGCCGGTTTTGCCGCGCACACTCAGTCGGGTCGCTGGGTCCTCGCCTGGAGCCCGGAAACCGCCACCTTGCACGATCTCTATAAAGCTTTGCACGTGCCGCTCGCCGGCGGTTGGACGGACCAGGTCTCGGCCCCTTGGCAGCGGCAGGTTGCGCCGGCGATGGGTCGGATCGTCGAGGCTGAAGCCGCGGCGATGCGGGTGACGATCGACGCGCTGCTCGCCGAGACCGGCGACAATGGACAACCTTTTGCGGAGGCGCCTCGTGCCACGCGTTCTGACCGCCAGGTTCATGCATGAGACCAACACCTTTAGCCGGGTGAAGACCGACATGGCGATGGTTCGACGCCGCGACTTCCACCTCGAAAACGAGATCCCGGTCGCGTTTCGCGGGACCCGCTCGGCCTTTGGCGCGACCTTTGAGGCGGCCGACAAATTCGGCTGGACCCTGGTTCATCCGGTCTCCGCCAACCCCAACCCGTCGGGTACCGTCACCGACGATGCATTCGAGACGGTCACCGGGATGGTCCTCGACGCCGTCACCTCGAAGGGCCCGATCGACGGTGCGCTACTGCATCTCCATGGTGCGATGGTCAGCGACAGCCATGAGGATGCCGAAGGCGAGTTCCTGGGGCGGTTGCGAACACAGCTGGGTCCGCAGGTGCCGGTCGTCGTCACCCTCGATCTGCATGCCAATGTGACGCAACGGATGGCCGCCAACGCCAATGCGCTGATTGCCTACCGCACCTATCCGCATATCGATCAGTACGAACGCGCCTGGCAAGGCGCCGAATTGCTGGAGCGGGTGATGCGCGGCGAGATCCGGCCGCGGAC
>Ga0306920_100012081_pt1 | contig 11709 bp, 16 predicted proteins | sample flu12Cox44000170_FD_204666 | JGI IMG/M metagenome (GOLD analysis project Ga0306920, IMG submission 204666) | Lab enrichment of tropical soil microbial communities from Luquillo Experimental Forest, Puerto Rico - flux4day.12C.oxic.44.000.170 (v2)... | ecosystem: Environmental > Terrestrial >...
TAGCGCGCGCCGACGCAGTTCGCCAGCTGGCACGCGAGTTCGATCTTTCCCAGCGTCAAGCCTATCGCTACCTCGAGAAAGCGTCCCAGCTCTAGGGCACTTTCTCGAAGAACGCTGCAGCACCCCGAGTTGATGGCGTAGGGCCAGGTTCTCCAACTCCAGGGCAGCGAGCGAGCGCAGGATAAAAGAGAGAGTGGCGAGCAGTGTCGTGAGAAAAATGAGCATCGGGAGAGAGAATTATGAAGGAAGGATGATTGACGTCCGCTCGGACGCTTCGAGGTTTTCGAGAATCACCAGTCCCGAAGGCATAGTTCCTTTGGATTTGATCACCCCGTAAATCTTGCGGCCATTGCCAAATGTGGCACTTTGGCGCGGGGCCGCTTCGATGCCTGCCATAGGTCGTACTGGGCCTGCATCCCAATCCACAACTCGGGGCTAGTGCCAAGCGCCTCCGAGAGTCGTAAAGCCATCTCTGCCGATATCCCCGCACTGCCGTTAAGAATGCGGGACAGGGCCGCCCGCGTCACCCCCAAATGCTTGGCCGCGTCGGTTATGGACACGCCGCCAAGATAATCTCGAAGCACTTCCCCTGGATGGGGTGGATTGTGCATACGCATAGGCAAAACCTCAGTGGTAGTCTCGATAGTCCACAAGCACGGCATTTTCGCCTTCGAACGCGAATGTCAAGCGCCAGTTGCCGCTGACATCTACCGACCAATGCCCTTGAAGCTCGCCGTGCAAGAGGTGTAGCCTCCAGCCAGGGGCGTTCATGTCCTTCGGGGACTTAGCATTGTCCAGCGCAAAAAGCTGCTTCCGCAGCCGCTCAGCATGGTTCGGCTGGATTTTTGCCTTGGAGCCTGTCCTGAAGAACTGCTCGACACCCTTGTGCCGGAAGCTCTTTATCACCCGTATAGTGTATATTATCGCTATACATATAGGCAACAGGCACCTCAATCAGGCCTTAGTCGGAGCCTTGAGGTCCCTATGAAAGGCCCAGCCTGGAAGCACTTGGCGCCGGGCTGAAGGCCGCAGGCGTACGGGGTAAAGAGCCACGCGAGAGTTCGCGGTGGAGCCGGTGGAGGAGTTCCTGCGTAACCACGAAACTGCGCTAATCGCTTTGTCGCGGAGACGCCGCAAACTGGCGGCGTCGAAGACTTCGCCGACAAAGACGATCCGACGACGAAGTCGATCGCCTGTCTGGGGAAGTTTCTTCAAGTGATGGGTGATGTTCAGGGACGGGCGCTTCAAAATAGTGTACGACGGCACTTCGAACCACCCACAACAAGGGTGGGAATTATTGCGGGGTCGACTGTAACCTTACGCCTTAATGTCTTGTCTTCCAGCGCTCCCGATTGATATTGACCGCTTCAGCAATCTCACTCTCGGCCTCGTTCAACTTGCCAACTGCAGAGTGCAGGACTGCCAGGGTGTTCAGGGTTCCCCCGACATCCTTCCGGTAGGCAGCCGGATTCTCCTTTGCCAGTTGACGATAAGTCTGCAGCGATTCCTGCAAAGCGGCCTCCGCCTCCTGCATCCGCTAGGTATGGCGGTAGAGGTCTCCCAGGTTATTCAGCGTCTGGGCCAACATCGGGCTGGTAGGTGGCCGGATTGGCCTTTGCCAGTTGACGACGGATGTCCAGCGATTCCAGGTAGGCTGTCTCCGCCTCTTTCTCCCGCCGGGTGTACCTGTAAAGAATCGCAAGGTTGTTCAGAGTAGTGGCCACACCCGGCTGGTAGAGGGCCGGATTGGTCTTTGCCAATTGCCGGCGAATGTCCAGCGCCTCCTGAAACGCTGCCTCTGCCTCTTTCGTCCGCTGGGTATCCCTGTAGAGAGTCGCCAGTTGTTAAGCGTGGTGGCCACATCGGGCTGGTAGGTGGCCGGATTGGTCTTTGCCAATTGCCGGCGAATGTCCAGCGCCTCCCGAAACGCTGCCTCCGCCTCTTCCGTCCGCTGGGTATCCTTGTACAAGGTCGTCAGGTTGTTCAGCGTCAGGGCAACATCGGGCAGATAGGCAGCCGAATCGGCCTTCGCCAGTTGACGATAAATCTCCAGTGCCTCCTGGTAGGCGGCCTGCGCCTCCTTCATTCGCTCGTTGTTCTTGAAGAGGATCGCCAGGTTGTTCAGTGTCTCCGCAACGTCTGCCTGGTAGGCGGCCGGATTGGCTTTCGCCAGTTGGCGGAGAATGTCCAGCGCCTCCTGGTAGGCCGCCTCTGCCTCCTTCATCCGCTGCGTATCGATGTAGACACCAGCAAGATTGTTAAGCGTGTGCGCAACATCCGGCTGGTAGGCGGCTGAATTGGCGTTCGCCAGTTGGCCCTGGCGGGCCAACGAGTGCGACAGTGTCGTTTAATTCGGGAATGAGCCAGATTAAGAAGTTTGATCCAACCAGGGTCAAGAAGCTGACGAAGTGGTCGACTCGGAGTTGGATAGCTGCAAGGCGCTTTCTCTTAGCGTGCGCAGATCAAGCTTGCCACTGCCAAGGAATGGCAGTTCCGGAATCCTAAAGAACTGGCTGCTCCGAGGTTTCCAAAGAGGAGGCAGGTTGCACTGGGCGAGTTTCTGCAGAACCGGTGCGAGCTTCTCGTCTGACAACTTGTGGAGAACAACGATGCGCTCTCCTTTCTTTTCGTCTGGCACTGAGGTTACGGCAAATGCCTGTTCAGTTAGGCTAGCAAGTTCATGGAGCATCTCTTCGATTCTTACGTGGGGCACCATTTCTCCACCAATTTTGCTGAACCGCGAAAGCCGATCAGTAATGGTTAGAAATCCGTCATCCTCCAGAATCGCCACGTCACCAGTCGTGTACCAACCATTGCGCAGTACTTCGGCGGTCTTGTCCGGCCGTCCGAGATACCCTTTCATCACGTTGGGCCCTTTCACCAGGAGAAGTCCTGGTTTCCCATTCGGCACTGGCTTACCATTTTCAATCTCCATAATTTGGACCGTAATTCCGGGCAAGGGATGACCGATGCTGCCACGACGCGCAGCAACCTGGCGAAAACCGGCAGCGCGAAAGTCGCGGCCATTCACTGCGACTACGGGCGAGCACTCCGTGCAACCATACCCCTCCAGTGGCCGGATTCCGAACGTGTCTTCAAAAGCTAGTGCAAGCCGTTCCGGCAGCTTCTCGGCGCCAACCAGCACATACTGTAAACTTCCGAACTGCTCCGGCGAGCAGCGGCGAATATAAGCTTGCAGAAACGTCGGCGTAGCTACCAAAAATGTCACCCCGTACCGTCCGACCAACTCGCTGATGGCTTTCGCATCGAGCGGGTTGGGATGAAAGATTACGCCGATGCCATCAATCGCAGGCATCCACAACGCAGCCATGAAACCAAAAGAGTGAAAGAAGGGCAAAATCCCAAGGACTTTGTCGCGCCGGTCGAGCATGAAAACCTGAGAGACCTGGGCGATATTGGAAGCAATGTTGTAGTGGGTCAACATTACGCCCTTGGGATCGCCGGTGCTGCCACTGGAAAAAATTACGGTTGCCAAGTCATCCAGCGAAGGGCGCGGAGCTCGTAGTGACGCCTTCAGCCATCGATAAGGAAGCGCGATTGCAAAAACAAGCGCTGTCAGTTTCTCCGAGGGCTTAGGATTCGAAGCAATTTCTTCCAGGAGTAGTCTCTTGCCGGGTATCTCTAATTTTGGAAATCGCTCAAGGAATGCCTGCGAGGTCACAACCGCCTGCAGATTGCATTGGCGTGCGCACGACGCAAGCACTTCGTTATTTGCAGTGTAATTCAGATTCACCGGTATCTTGCCCAGCAGCGATGCCGCATAGTTCACCAGCGCTCCACCCACTGAAGGTGGCAACAGGATTCCCACGTTTTCCTGCGCGGCCCAGAGTTTGCGCAAGCGCCTGGCGAGGAATATGGTCTTCGTCAGAGCTGAACCAAAGCGAACTTTCGGCGTTCGCCCATCGGCCATCATGAAGCGCATTGGGTGCAGACGTGCGCTGCGCACCAACGAGGCATCCAGGGTCGTCATTCGAGGTTTCCGCAGATTGAAGGCCTCGGACTGCAATTCTTGAACAGCGCGGCGAACTTCCGCTGCAGTCGAGTCGGTCGGCATCGGAGTGCCGAAGCTTACGGTGACCGGATAGGGTATCTGCCGCGGAATCTTCCAGAGAAAGCGGCCTCGCTCAAAGCTGAAAATGCTGCCCCACACGCCATCAAGGTGGACGGGCAGGATGGGCACGCAAACGCCTTTCATAATCCGCTCGAAGCCGCGTCTGAATGGAAGCAACTGACCGGTGCGCGTGATCTGGCCTTCTGCAAAGATGCACACGACCTCGTTACCCTGCAGGGCCTGGCTGGCAATACGTAGGGACTTTATCATCTCGCGTGGGCGCTGGTCGGAAGAGATGGGGATTGCTTTCATCATCCTGGCCCATGGCTTCACCAGCGGCAATTCGTATATGCCTTTGAAGATCAGGAAGCGAATCGGCCGGTCAGTGGAAGCGATCAATAGCAACGCATCAACAAACGACATGTGGTTGCAGACGAACAGCGCACCACCTTTCTCGGGAATGTTGTCACGGCCGACCACGGTAATGTGGTAAACAGTGTTGGTGGCAATCCACAGTACCAGGCGCAGAAACCATTCCGGCAGAAGAAGAAGCACATATACCGTGGCAGCACCTGTCATCACACCAGACGCGACGAACACGCCACGAGGATCAAGCCGCACCTTGGTTGTGAGCAGGTAGAAGAATCCTGAAGCCAAGGCCATGCCGATAAAAGAAAGGAGGTTCCCGGCGGCAATGATTCCGCCTCTCTGATCCTCCTTTGGCAAATGTTGTATGAGTGCATTGATAGGGACAGCGAAGAAGCCGCCAAAGAAACCGAGAAGTGCCAGCAATTCCGCCGCGCCCACAAAGCTACCGTGGAACAATCCGACGGTGAGAGTCATGGCAGTAATGCCGATTGATCCCAGCGGAATCAGTCCATACTCGATCTTTCTGCCAGAAAGATAACCGGCTGCCAGGCTTCCCAAACCTATACCCACCGCTAGTGCACCATTTAAATATGAAGCTTTGGTCGTGCTGACCTTGAGGACGTACTTTCCGTAAATCAGTACGGTGGAATTCAACAGAGCACCGAGAAACCAAAAATAAGTATTCCCCAGCACACCGAGAAGTAATGGTCGGTCCTGTCGCATCAACTGGATGTTTGTCCAGAGATCGCTGACGAAGTTGAGGCGGAAGGTCTTCTGTGGCGCGGCAGCAGGCACACGGTTAATGCCGAAACTGATCAAAACACCAAGGCATGCCAGCGTTACCAAAAAATAGCCGGCGTAAACCTCGTGGCCGTGGAGCTGGTCCGCCAGCAGACCACCGGTAACAATACCGATAATGATCGCGAGGAGCGTTCCCATTTCGATAACGCCGTTTCCCCAAGACAAGAGCTTTTCCGGCAGCAACTCCGGGAGAAGCCCGTATTTGGACGGGCCAAAAAGCGCAGCTTGGGTTGCGACCAACGCAAGCCCAACAATTGCGACAGGAAGCGAGTGAATGCCCAGCCCTATGGTGGCAATCAGCATGGAGCCGATTTCCATGAACTTGGTGACAATGGTTACGCTACGTTTGCTATAGCGATCCGCGAGATAACCTCCACTCATGCTGAAGAAGATGAACGGAAGCGAAAACATCAACATGTTGACGGACACGAGCCTGTTGCTACGGTCCTCGGCCATACCGCTTCCAACGACCATGCCGAGCAACAGGTACCGCAGCACGTTGTCGCTGAACGCGCCCTGAAATTGGGTTGCGATGAGAGCCCAAAAACCGGTTCGGCTCTCCGAATCACCCATTGCTGGTGGAGCAATGATTTCAGGAACAGGTTTCTGGATTGGAGCGGTAGCTTCCTGCATGTGGAACTCCAGTACTTGCTATGGCGGTTCCGAAAGTCGGACGCTATTCTGTCATACCGCGGCGAGGGGTACGACCTAAAACCGCAGGTCTGTAATGATCTGCAGGCAATACTCACCCGACGTAACTACGCAATAGTGTCGGAGCCACCATCAGATCCTGGCCTACGGTCGCATTAGGGGAGGCGGCCTGCTGGGCTCTTGCATCCTCGCGTCCCGATGCCTTGCAACGGTGGCCGCCACTTTAGCACCGAAGACGGCTGCAACCCATTGCGGATGTCCCCATGCCGTATCGACAGCTCCAACAGTTTTTCAGCACGGAGTCGGAATGTCTAAAATCCCAAGCTGACACGGCGAGGCCGAGGTTCAGTTCAGTGCGGATAAGAGGGTCAACCAGCCTTCCTAACTTCATCAGCCCTTCTCGGAAAAGAGTTTGCGGCCTTTCACACAGCCTTTGCGCATGTAGAGCACATCCCAAAACACCATTGAGCCACGTCTCGCATCCGCGCTGTTCAACCGCATAGCCGATCAGATCAGTTGTAGAGCTGGCATCGCCAGCACTTGTGTTTGCGGGTCAGTAGGTAAACAGGTTGTCGAGGTCTGTCGGGAGAGGACGTTGCCGGTGTCTGTCGCCTCCTCTGATTGAAGACCTAACCGCCAGGATGCGAACGCTCCAATTTGCAACTAAGTTCCTCAATGAGCTCCCTGCCGCTTTGAGCCGGCGAGCTCTTCTAGCCCATGGACAACGTGTTGCAGAGTCTTGATGTCAGTGATCGAACCCAGAGGCGGAGCCTGCAGCTTGGCTAATAAAGCCTGAACCTCGTTTGGATCGAGCCGCTTAAGGACGGCTTCCAAACGATCGATGCCGCGTGCAACCGATTCCAGCATATGCAGCACTTTCTTTTTGATCGCTGCATCACGGATCAACATTGGCTGATTCACTCGGCCGTACTCACGCAGGATGTTGCGGTAGAAGGTAGTGCCGACGGCCTTCTCCATGTCTAGAATGCGCTGATCGAGCTCATTGTCGGGAGTCGTCGCAGCCGGGCCGTCAGTACTGCCTGCCTGCTCGTTTCCCTCGCAGTCCTTGCTAGGCCGACTCAGTGCTTTTGTGCGGCTGCGACTGTTTCCTGTGTTCGGACCTTTGCACTGGACCGCTGCATTAGCTTTACCATCGCCGTTCTTGGGCCGCATTCCCTTGCGCCAGTTCTCGGGCACAGCCCAGGCTGACAGGACAGGCGTTGTGACCGGCTGCCGGTGCTGATCCAGATCAACCCAGATTGCCCGGACATCGTAGAAGTAGCGGCCAAGCCAAAGCAGGAGCAAGCCCGCTTAAAAGCTTGTGCATCCGCTGAGGTGATTCCATTGTCGTCGTCCGCCCATTCTTCACCGGTTCCAGAGTGCGATCCCAAGCCAAGGATCGTGACGGTGCAACTGACCAGCATCTTCCCGGAAAGGATGCTCTCGCCCTTTTTCACCCGGGTGATGTTGCTCAGGGTTTCGATCTTGTGCTCACGCGTCCAGCCTTGGGGAGAGAACAATGCATTCAGTCGATCGGTATAGGCCCGCGGATCAGCGTGGGAACAACCTGTCCGCGTTTCTTGTCGTTGGTGGTGTTGGTGACCCGCCATTGGACCTGGTCTGGTGAAAATGGGACTTCAAGCTTGGCAAGCAGCTCCTTCGCGTCGGGTCCGGCGGTAGACCTATTTGTGGCTTGAGTTTGCATGGGGGCGCCCTCCATCGGCGCTTGAGGTGTGTTCGGTTCAGTCTTGTAGCGGGAGAAAAACGGCAAATTGGTAGGTAATAATAGTAGGTAATAATAAAAGATGGAACGAATTCCTAAGCCTTCAGAAATCCTGAGAATTTAAGCGAACAAAAAGCGAACGCAGCAGCTATAATTCCCGCATGGGCAGCGAACGCGCTTCCACGGTTCGGCAACGTTACGCTGGCAAAATCTGCTGTGAATGCAGCTCTCCTCTTCCACCTCCCCATCGACGGGGCGAACGGTTGTGTGATCGCTGCGGTGGTGTAGGCCGGAAGCGCGTCTATATGCACTTCGTCTTCCGGAAGAGCTGGTATTGCCAGTTCCTCGAGGAGGACATGAAGACGCCGTTGCCGCGTAAGCTGGCATTCGCTGATCATCGGAAGATTTGGGAAATTGCGAAACGCGGCGGCTTCACTTTGAACATTGCTGGCCGCCAGGAGATCGAAGAAGCGCTCCGCAAAGGGGTAGGGGGAATCTGGCTGGATCTTACGCCCGAGCAGTACGCGAAGCTGCGGACCACTGAACGACGTTAGTGCTAACGCCGAACGTTATTGAGAAGTTTTCAGCCGAAATCAATATGGCATCCTGAGGGAAGGTGGTTATTGCGTGAGAGTACGAAGCTGATCTTCGATACGGGTGACTCGTTCGCGCAGCTCGCTAATTTCGCGCTGCGTTCCCATCTCGCCTCGCAAAACGGCGTTCTGAAGGGCCGCCATCAGTGCTTGCTGGTTCGCCCGAACCTCTGAGCGCAGTGCATCGAATTCGGCATGCAGGGAGTCAAACTTGGACCCCAAGGCTCGAATGTCGCCCTTCAGTTCACGGACCTCGGGAGCAACGAAGTCCTGAATACCCTTCCTGATGGTTTCGAGAATATTCTCCGTCATCATGTGACCTCCATATGATGGCCTAAGTTGAGCGAAAAGTCTCCTGCCAGAACCGGAAAATGCCAGGCGATTGACGGACGGTCATTAAGAGCACCCACTTGTGCTCCCACAGGTCATGCACCGATAGCACGTTCCGCTGCGCACCATCAGCGACCCGCAGATATTGCAGGCAGGCGCATCTCCCATCTGGATCAGCTCTCCGAGCGCGCCAACTGGATCGGCCCATTGGGATCAGTCGGTGACGAATCGGCTATCGGAAGAGCCCTGAACAACTCGCCTTGGGCTCCAGTGATAAATTTCAACTGCAGCCAGCGGAACATGTAATCCACGATCGACGTGGCATAGCCGATCTTCGGATTTCCGGACCAACCGCTGGGCTCGAAGCGCGTGTGGCTGAACTTCGTGCATAGCGTCTCGAGGGGGACTCCGTACTGCAGAGCCAAGGATACCGCCGTAGCAAGCGAGTCCATGAGGCCGGAGATGGTCGAACCCTGCTTTGCCATCGTGATGAACATCTCTCCCGGCGAGCCGTCTCGTACAGGCCAACCGTGAGGTATCCCTCATGTCCGGCGATAGAAAAATGATGGGTGATTGCTAGCCGTTCATCGGGTAGGCGACGGCGCGAAGGGCGCACAGGTTCCGAGTTCGTACCACCTGTCCCCGCGGGCGCCATCCTGATCGAGGATCCCCGCTTTTACCGGAAGCCGCGCGTGAGCCGCATTTGCCGGATGCTTGGTAGTCGGTTTTATGCCCTAGAGGGGACTCGACGTCGCGTCCACGATGTCGCCAAGAACCGGCGCATCGACGGTGGGACGCTTACGATTCCACGGTGCCGCTTTATTTGAAAGCGAAACGACGGGCCACCCGGCTGCCCAGTCGAGTCTGGAGTTCAGCGATCCAATTTCATTATATGGAGGGTGTAGAAACACCCGAAGGCGAGGGTTTCGCCGTCCGGGGAGAAGGCAAAACTGGAGACTCCGCTGGCAGTTTTTTCGCCAGCGTCACGACGATTGGTGGAATCGGGCAGAAGTTCACCCTTGGTAAACGTCGGAACTTCGATGGTGCGAAGTTCTTTACGCGAGACGGAGTCGAAGAGTTTGATGTCGGGTCCACCCAGCGCTAGCAACCGGCCGTCTCGTGAAAATGCAGCAGCGGCGTAGCCACTCAAAGTGTGTGACGTCCAGTCGGTCGTATTCCAAACGACTGCCGTTCCATCGGCGAGCTTCTTGCCTCGATGGATCGCTACCAGGATTTTCCCGTCGGCTGAGAACACAAGATTCACAAGCATTTTGCCGCCGCCATCAGGCGAGCCAACAGCGCGAGTTTCCGATTTGCTGTCAAGATTCCAGTCGTGCAGCACTCCGTCCTGGTCGCCGACGACGAACGATTTACTGTCGGGCGCAATTGCTAATACGGAGAAAAGAGCGCTGTTTCCCTTGTCGCTCACAATAAACTCACGTTGCAATGTCCAAGAAGACGTATCCCAGATCTTTACGTGTCCGTTGTGATGCTTTGTGAAAAGAAACTTGCCATCGGGCGAGTAGTCGACATCAAGGGCGGACGCGAATTCATCGCGGGACGCTCTCGGTGCTTCAAGAACACGAAGAGGCTTGTCTAACGCGTAGAGTTCGTCTACGCCGTAGAAGGATTTGAACGATTCGGCATTTTCCGCCGGCACCTGCTTACCCGGGTCTGCCGCGTTCCAAATTTCGGCGCCGATGATCGGCCGGACGGTGGCCATGGTCTTTCCGTCGGGACTGAAGGCGAAGCCCCTGAGGTCCGGAGCATAGTCGATCTGAGATCGAAATGTTCGCGCTTTGTGGTAATTGGTGGTATCGAACAACTCGATGGGGGCGAAGCCACAGGCCTGCGCAAGTTCGCTACCGTCGGGAGAGAATGCAAGTGATATCGCTGCGAAGCACCCCTCGCGTTTGATGACGACGGGCGTGCCGGTTGACTGAGCAAGAGCGCCGAGTGCGAGAGCTGCAAGGAACGCAGCGAGCAGCTTCATCAAGCTCCTCCTTGCCTGTACATCCTTCTGCAAGCCGCCGCGATTATCTCATAGGCAATGAGTTTTGGGGGCAGCTCGCCCTCCCCGTTAACTTGGCCAGCGTTCAACCTATCCCGTGGCCTACAATTGCCCGACATGTTGGCAAACGTGGGGCTGATGACTACGTGCGCAGCTTTAGCGCCAACTGAATCGGACCGCGAGCCGCCGATCTGGTACAGCGGATCCAGCGAGCCGCTCTGGCCCGCCGCACGTTCGTGGGCATGGCCAGACATCAATTCACTACTGCGGTATCGAGATGTCTTGCTGCAGCGTGAAATCAAGAAGGGTTTCACTCGGGATTTTCACTTGGTCACCCTTGGTGATGATCTCCGAACCTGCGCCTACTGCTGCGCCGGATGCGGCGCCGATGCCTGCTCCTTTGCCCCCACCGGCCACGGCACCGATGATTGTTCCCACTGCCGCTGCTCCGAGCGTTCTCTTGGCCGTGGTTTCGCCGCGCGACTTGCCCGTCAGACTATATTCCCCCGTCACCACGGGCACGGTCTGCCCATTTACCACAATCCCCGTTAGCTCCAGCCGTAGTTCCGATCTCCCCGCGAAGGTCCCTGATGTCTTGGACTCGATCAAGCGGCCGTAGACATCGGCTCCCTTCGCGACTACCACCTTGCCATCCAGCGTCAGGGGTTCCTCCAGAGACGCCTGGAAGCGATCTCCCACATGGTTTTTGGTGGAATCTATGACGTCGATGGTGCGAACACAGATTTGCGTTCCCGCCGGGATAGTTGCCGGGGCTGACGTTGTCGAGTCACTCGCGCCCGCCGTTGCGTCGGGTACAGAATTCGCTTTTCGCGTCGGCATATCCAGTCCCGGGGCTTCAGAATCGAACCTGATTGAACTGATGTCGGTCAGACGATAGTTCTGCACCGAAGACCCGACCTTGAAGCTAATCTCATTCTGGGTGCCTCCCACGAAGGTACCATTGATCAAGCTGCCATTTTTCAACTCAAGAGAGTCGGCGTAGGCAGCCGATGCGAGGGAGAGGACAGCAATCAGCGATCTCCAATGCCAGTTGAATTCCACTAGACGCTCCTAGTACTGCCACCTGTGCTATGGCACGCCGAGTTCCAAAACGTACCGGGGGAGCTATTACCCAATTCAGCAGGGCGAGGAATTGTTT
>Ga0306920_100012082_pt1 | contig 11709 bp, 8 predicted proteins | sample flu12Cox44000170_FD_204666 | JGI IMG/M metagenome (GOLD analysis project Ga0306920, IMG submission 204666) | Lab enrichment of tropical soil microbial communities from Luquillo Experimental Forest, Puerto Rico - flux4day.12C.oxic.44.000.170 (v2)... | ecosystem: Environmental > Terrestrial >...
TCCTGAGAATGAACCCTTGCGGTGGCCAAAAAGTTCGCTTTCCGCGAGGTTCTCACTGATGGTGCTGCAGTGAACCGTGACGAAAGCGAATCCACAACGCTTCGCGTCGAGGCTGTGGATGGCGCGCGCGAGTACCTGCTTGCCCGTTCCAGTTTCTCCGTGCAGCAGTATGGTCGTATCGCTCACCTGCGCCGCTTTGTATGCACATTGCAGCACGGACGTCATGCGCGGGCTGGACGTGACGAATCCCAGGTTCGAAAAGATTTCGCGCAGACGGCCGGGATCTGGAACTTTCAACAGCAAGGTGTCCCCAGAGTAGCAATCCCAAATGCGCCAAGCAGAAGGAAGTTATGAGGATCAACACTATGACCGCCACTTCCTCTGGCTGTCAAGCAGCACCAAGGTGTCGGCTGCGTCAAGTTTCGCATTCAAATGGTCGGGCATTTGCTTTAAGTGACTCTCCGGGACCGACCTGCGTGACGAGCTGCAAATGCTGCGGGATTATGCACCAAAGGGATGGTAGCAGCAAAATAACTTGCGCTTCGACCGCGCAAGCACATCGATGACGGCAGGCGAACTAAACGATGTCATTGACACGCGAGAAACTGGATGTGTGTGATCGTGCAGCTCCGGATCATGTCGGTCCAGGCACGTACATCCTGCTCGTCAACGTAACAAAATTAAAGTCAGCCGGGGTTTCACCGGCATATTTGACCTGCAGTTTATTGTGGGTTCGGATCGCTTTCTATGTTTTAGTGGCGGTGTAGCTTCTCCTTTAGCCGCGCAGCGAGGGCTGTGCACATCAATAAGCTACTCTGAAACAAAGTATTAATAATGCTAGGTGCGGCACCGCCATAGAATAGCGGTCGAGTAGCCTTTATTCGAGTAGTCCTAACTATGGAAAGTAGGGACGAGAAGCTATGACCGCGCCTGCACTTGCCTCGATCGGTGATCACGGAGTGCTGAACACTCGATTGCCGAGGGAGCTGTCTTCGGTTTGGATCGACCGTGACCTTGGCTGGCTGGACTTCAATTATCGTGTTCTTGCCGAAGCCTTGGACCAACGTACACCTTTGCTCGAGAAGGCGAAGTTCCTCGCCATTTTCACCTCGAACCTCGATGAATTCTTCATGAAGCGCGTCGCGGTGTTGCGCCAGGGGCCAAGTGAAGCACAGCACACTCTGCTCGAGCAGTTGCGCAAGAAATTGCTTCCGATGCTTCGCGATCAGGCGGATTGTTATCGGCAGGTGGTGATACCCGGCCTATGCGATCACGGCATTCTACTGCGCCGCTGGGACGAATTAGGGAAGCGACAGACCGATGAGGCCAGCGCCTACTTCGATTCCAGCGTTTCCGCCGCCCTCACTCCTCTGGTCATTGATCCCGAACATCCGTTCCCATTCCTGTCGAACTTGTCCACGTCTCTCACCTTCCGTTTATACGATCCCGAACGGGGCGATTCCATGTACGCGCGAGTGAAGGTTCCCGCGGGACTGAAACAGTGGGTGCCGCTCGCCGCCGATTTGGAGCATGGCCAAAAGTTGTTCATTCCGATGTACGAACTCATTCGCGGCAATATTCACAAGTTGTACGGCGGGATGACCATTACCGCGACGAGCCTGCTACGGATTACCCGGGATGCAGAGGTGGAAATTGACGACGATTCTGGCGCGGAGATTCGTAAGCTGGTCGAGGCGCAGGTGCGTCAACGCCGGTACGAACCAATTGTTCGTCTTGAGTTTGGGCCAGGCGCGGATCCAACAATTAAGGAAATGATGCGCGAGCGCTTTCAGCTCTCGTCTTCGGACGTGTACGACATGCCAGAGGAAGTGGACTACACAACCCTGTTTGAGATTGCAGGGTTGCCGATTCCCGAACTTCGCGATCGCCCCTGGACACCCGTACAGAATCCGGCATTTCCGCAAGACGGGACTGCGATTTTCTCAGCCATTCAAGCTGGCGACGTGCTCGTCCATCATCCGTTCGAAAGCTTTGACGGCAGCGTCGAGCACTTTATAAGCATTGCTGCCAATGATCCCCTGACCGTCTCAATCAAGATGACCGCTTATCGCATCGGCGACGATACACCGTTTGTGAAGTCATTGATCCGGGCTGCCGAGCATGGTAAGCAAGTTGCCTGTGTGTGATGGAAATCAAGGCGCGCTTTGATGAGGAACGCAACCTGCATTGGGCAGCGGAACTGGAGCGCGTTGGCGCCCATGTGACGTTCGGCGTGGCCGGGCTTAAGACCCACGCAAAACTTGCCCTGGTGGTTCGTAAAGAAGGTAACAGTCTGCGTTCGTATGTGCACGTTGGCACGGAGAGAACAGAGCTGACCGTCGAAGCGCTGATGCAGTCGTTTCTCGATAATCTGTTCTTCGTGCAGGGGCGATCACCCGAGCGGGCCACACGCAATGATCTGTACATGGCGCTCGCGCACTCGGTCCGCGACCGGCTGGTGGAAAGGTGGATCTCGACCGTCCGGAATCATAGCGCCCAGGACGTCAGAATTGTCTGCTACCTGTCGGCTGAATTCCTTACCGGGCCTCATCTGGCCAATAACCTAATCAATCTGGGCATTCATGATCAGGCGAAGGAGGCCATGGAGCGATTGGGTCTCGATCTGAATACTTGATCGAGCAGGAAGAAGAGCCTGGCCTGGGGAACGGCGGCTTGGGACGTCTCGCTTCCTGTTTTATGGATTCATTAGCAACTCTCGATATTCCTGCCATTGGCTACGGAATCCGCTACGAGTACGGCATTTTCGATCAGGTCATTCGCGATGGATGGCAAGTGGAAACGACCGACAAGTGGCTGCGGCTGGGCAATCCCTGGGAGATTTCTCGTCCTGAAGACGCTTTCGAAGTGAAGTTTGGCGGACACACCGAATCCCACAAAGATGCAACCGGACGACTCCGAGTGCATTGGATCCCGGAAAGAGCGGTGAGAGGCGTGCCACACGACACGCCGAGTTTGGGGTACCGCACCAACACCGCCAACACCATGCGGTTGTGGGCTGCCGAAGCGGTGGAATCCTTCTCCGTTGAGGTGTTCAACACCGGTGACTTTGTTGGAGCAGTAGCCGACAAAGTGGCTTCGGAGAACATTTCGAAGGTCCTGTATCCGAATGACGAGGAGATCCAGGGCAAGCAGCTTCGCCTTGCCCAGCAGTTCTTTTTTGTTTCGTGTTCTTTGCAGCACCTATTGCGCATTCACACCATTCAGGAACGCCCACTAACGGACCTCTATCGCAAGTTTGCCATTCAGCTGAACGACACTCATCCGGCGATTGCGGTGGCGGAGCTGATGCGGTTGCTCGTGGACGAACATAATCTGGAATGGGACACCGCCTGGCACATTACGCAGAATACGATCTGCTACACCAATCACACCCTCCTGCCGGAAGCGCTCGAGCACTGGCCCCTCGATTTATTTGGAGAGCTGCTGCCGCGTCACCTGGAGATTATTCTTGAGATCAACCGGCGGCATCTGGATGAAGTTCGGGCAAAGTTTCCCGACGACCCGGAGCGTGTTGCTCGCATGTCCATCATCGACGAGCGAGGCCAGCGCTTTGTGCGCATGGCACATCTGGCCGCCGTAGGCAGCCATGGCATCAATGGCGTGGCTGAGCTGCATTCGGAGTTGCTGAAGAACTATATTCTTCGGGACTTTCATCACTTCTCGCCGGAGAAGTTCAACAACAAAACAAATGGTGTTACGCCGCGACGCTGGATGGTACTAAGTAATCCGCGGCTTACAGGCCTCCTAAATGCCAAGATAGGGCCGGGCTGGATTCACGACCTGGAACGGCTTCGAAGGCTTGAGGCCTTTGTTGACGATGCCGATTTCAGGGCGCAGTGGCACGAGGTCAAGCAGGAAAACAAAAAGGACCTGGCATTATTCATCACAGAAAAATTGGGGATGACCGTTAATCCTGAGTCCATGTTTGACGTGCTGGTCAAACGGATCCACGAATACAAGCGGCAACACCTTCAGTTGCTCCACATTATCACCGTGTACAACCGTATCAAACTTGATCCGGACCGCGAGGTCACGCCGCGCACGTTCATCTTCGGGGGCAAAGCAGCGCCGGCCTACCATATGGCCAAATTGATCATCAAGCTCATCCATTCGGTCGGCAGCGTCGTGAATGCTGATGTCGATGTTAAGGGCCGTTTGAAGGTCGCGTTCCTGCCGGACTACAACGTGACGCTGGGTCAAAGAGTGTATCCAGCGGCAGACCTTTCCGAGCAGATATCGCTGGCTGGCAAGGAAGCCTCCGGCACCGGCAATATGAAGTTCGCGATGAGTGGTGCGCTAACGATTGGTACACTCGATGGCGCCAACATCGAGATCCGCCAGGAAGTGGGAGAAGAGAATTTCTTTTTGTTCGGTCTGACCGCCGATGAGGTGCAGGCGCTCAGGTCCGCAGGATACAAGCCGCGGTCTTTTTACGAGGCTGACGAAGAACTGCGACGCTGCATCGATTCGCTGGTTTCCGGTCAGTTTTCTTCGGGCGATCCCGACCTGTTCCGTCCATTGTACGACTCGCTCCTGAACCAGGACGAGTACATGCTGCTCGCAGACTACCGGTCCTACATCGAATGCCAGGAACTAGTCAGCGCCGCCTATCGGGATCGCGATCGCTGGAACCGAATGTCCATCCTGAATGTTGCGCGCATGGGAAAATTCTCTTCTGATCGCGCAATTCGGGAATACTGCTCAGACATCTGGCGGACATGGCCAGTCAAGATCGAGTTTGAGTCGTGAGAATGGCTGACGTCCCCGGAACACTGTGGCAGGCAAATTTATAGCGCGGCGGGATACGAGGCCGCTCGTTAGCCGCCTGGGCTAATCGCATTCACAGCAGCGAGTGCTTTCTGGACAACAGGCTGGGGTAAGGGCACATAGCCGAGTTGAGATGCATATCGCTGACCATCCTGCAGGCACCACGTGAAGAGCTCACGCAGTGGGATTGCGGCTTGGTTGTTATTTCCCTTGCGAAGCAACACCCACGAGAAGGTGACGATCGGGTATGAATCTGCGCCGGTTGGATCCGGGACAAATGCTCTCAAATTGTCAGGTAGAGGGGCCCTGGCCAAGCCGTCCTGGCAACTCTGCTGTGATGGCTGTACAAACTTTCCTTCCTTGTTCTCGAGCGCGGCCATATCCAGTCCCAGGCGGCTGGCAAACTCATAGCCGACATAGCCAATCGATCCTTCTGATTTCTGGATGAGGCCCCCGACCCCCTCGCTGCCCTTACCTCGCATCGCGTCTCCCGGCCAGTTGACCAGCATCGCCGCCCCAAACAGGCTGCGGAACCGGTCATTGATAGCGGACAGATTGTTGGTGAAAGCAAAGGTGGTGCCGCTGTTGTCCTGGCGAACGACGGTTACGATCGTATGATTGGGCAGTCGTATGCCGGGATTCGATTTGGCAATCAGTGGGTCATTCCAGTTCTTGATCTTCCCGAGAAAGATCCCGGCATAAGCCTGGCGTGAGAGTTTGAGGTCTCCATGGAAGCTGGGAAGGTTGTAAGCCAGCACAACGCAGGCGGAAGTGACCGGCACCATGAGCGTGTTGTTATCGGTTTGGGCGAGATCTGCGTCTGTCATGGCAAAGTCGCTCGCGCCGAAGTCAATCACCTGGTCCTCCGGAATGTTGGTTCCAATGAACCGGCGAACACCCTCTCCGCTACCAACCGCAGCGTACTTTATGACAATGTTGGGACGGGTATCGTGGTACACGGTAAACCAGCGTTTGAACAGCGGAGCGTCAAAAGTTGAGCCGGCGCCCGTAATCAGAATGCCGCCAGGAGGCAACTGAGTCTCCGCCGAGACCGGGTGGGTGCTGGAACAGCCTGCGATTAGCACCGCCAGTGCGACGACTGCAAGTAGGAGACCTCCGGGTAGGTGTTCTTTCTTCACCGCCATAATTCTCGTTCCTCCGTGTCGTATTCAAAGCCACGCACGTTGCCCGGGAGACTACAAACGCGCGGCTAGCTGAATTCGCCACGAATGTACTCGCGGGTATGTTTCTCCTTGGGATTCTCGAACATCTCCTTCGAATCGCCGAACTCGACCAGATAGCCGGTGCGTCCTCCCTGCGACGTATCCACGTACAGAAAGCCGGTCTTGTCGGCCACTCGCTGCGCCTGTTGCAGATTGTGGGTGACGATAGCGATCGTGTACCGCTCCTTCAGGTCGAGCATAAGTTCTTCGATCTTTCGGGTCGCGATCGGATCGAGCGCGGAGCAGGGCTCGTCCATCAGGAGCACTTCGGGATCGGTAGCAATGGCGCGCGCGATGCACAGCCTCTGTTGCTGCCCACCGGAAAGGGACAGCCCGCTGTTGTGCAGTTTGTCTTTAACCTCGTCCCAAATGGCAGCGCGTTTCAAGGCTTGCTCAACTTTTTCTGTTTTGTTGCCCTTATACTTGTTGATCCTCAGGCCGAAAGCGACGTTGTTGAAGATGCTGGTAGCGAACGGATTGGGTTGCTGGAAGACCATACCGATGTAACGTCGCACGGCTACCGGGTCGATCCCGGGGTCGTAAATGTCCTTGCCGCGATAGCGGACTTTCCCGTTGAACCGGAATCCTCGAACCAGATCGTTCATCCGGTTCAGGCAACGCAATACCGTGCTTTTGCCGCATCCCGAGGGACCAATGAAGGCGGTGATGGCGTTCTTCTTGATTGGTATCTTGGTATCGCGCACGGCCTTAAAAGTCCCGTAATAAAGCTCCTGGATCTCGCAATCCATGATCACATCATCGTTACGGTGGGCTCTTGTCGGCCCGCCAGCCGGAATGTCTGCCTTGCGATCTGAGCCGGGAACTATTCCAGGAGCCATTTTGCAACACTCCTATTGCTGAACCTGCTGTCGAGAGAAGCTTTGGCCGATGAGATTGACGATCAAAACCAGCACCACAAGAACCAGGGCCGCTGCCCATGCCAGTTCAACTTGGTTCTTGAACGGCATCCCGGAGAAGTTGTAAATCAGCACCGCCAGCGACGCTGTGGGTTGCATGAGATTGAAATGGCCGCCGCTGGTGATCCAATAATTGCTGAACAAAGCCGTAAACAGAAGCGGTGCAGTTTCACCGGCCGCGCGGGCGACGGCCAACATTATCCCGGTAAGTATTCCGGGCATCGCGGTAGGCAAAAGAACCATCCAGACGGTTTGTGCGCCGGTGGCCCCCAGCCCGATAGAAGCTTCTTTCATCCTCGCGGGCACCATGGCGATCGCATTCTCGGAGGTAAGGATGATCGTCGGCAACATGAGAATAGAGAGCGCAACTCCGCCCGCTGTTGCCGAATAGCCTCCTGTGATAAGAACGACGGCGCCATAGGCGAATACGCCCGCCAGGATCGATGGAAATCCGGTAAGTACCTTGGCGGAAAATCTGACGGCCGAAGCAAGTCTGCTCTCGCCGGGGGCCTGTGCCAGATACACGCCGCTAAGAATTCCCAGCGGCACCGTGATGAGAGAGGCGATTCCCACCATGATCACCGTGCCGACGATGGCGTTGCCGAAGCCCCCTCCCTGTTCCAACGGAGCCGGCGGCAGTTGTGTGAACAAAGCCAGGCTGAAGTTCCGCCCACCTCGCCAGATCAACATCCAAAGCACCGCAAATAACGGAATTAGTGCGAGCACAGTCATGCCCGTCACCATCCAGCTCAGAATGATGCTGAACAACGTTCGCGGCCGATAGAGTGAGAGTTCAAGCTCTGAAAAATCGACGCCCGCAAATGGATCTTTCTCAGCTTCGGCTTCGGCGCGATGCAAAAAAGCTTCGCTTTCGCTTTCCCTCGCTGGGCCAGGCTGCTGGTCGCTCATCTCGCCTCCGCCTTGGCTGCGGCCCGCTCCAGGACAAGTGCACCGAACATGTTGACCAGAAGAGTAATCGCCAGTAGCACCAGGGCCGCATACATCAGAACTGGAATCTCATGCGCGCCCGCTTCAGGAAAGGTGTTAGCGAGCAACGCAGCAAGTGTATTGGCCGGCGAAAACAGGGAAACAGTGAGTCGGTTTGCGTTGCCTACCAGCATGGCCAGCGCCATGGTTTCGCCGAGGGCGCGTCCGAAGGCGAGAACAATGCCGCCGAAGATTCCTCGGGATGCCGTGGGCAGGAGCACACCAAGGATGGTCTCCCAACGGGTCGCGCCCAGCCCGTAAGCTGCCATGCGCAGCTTAGAAGGCACCGCCACCAAGGCGTTGCGGCTGATGGCGGTAATGGTCGGCACGATCATGATGGAGAGCACCAGAACCGCGGGCAAAATGCCAGGGCCGCTCAGGTCCGTCGAGAACAGCGGAAACCAACCAAACTGTGTGTGCAGCCAGTTGCAGAGTGGCCTGATTAACGGGATAACCACGAACAGACCCCATAATCCGTACACCACGCTGGGCACTGCCGCGAGCAGCTCAATCAGGTTCTTCAGGAGCCCTTCGAGGCGCTGAGGAAGCGTTCCCCAAAACGGATGAAAGTGCAGATTGACTGCCTTGAGAAGCTTGAAGACGGCCTCTCCCAAGTAGTCCTCGCTGAGAAAAACCGCTGCCGCGATGCCAAAGAGGGATCCGAAAAACAGCGCCAGGAGCGAGGTGTACAGCGTGCCCCAAATCTCCGGCAGGATTCCATACTTCGCCTTGTTGGAGTCCCAGGTCGTGCTCCATAGAAAGCTCAGACCGTACTCCCGAAAGGCAGGGATTGCCTTGATGCCGATCTCAATCACGAGGAGGACGATCAGCACAATCGTCAAGGCCGCGAATATCAGGCAGAGGCGCCGAAAAGCGACATCGAACCATCGCTGGCCCGTGCTGGGCGGCTGCCACACCTGGCCCGGATGCCAGGCCGCCACCTCCTCTCGCGCTCGAGTTGTTTCTGGAACTGATGCCATAGATCAGTTAACTCAATTCATCTCCAGCGCCGATTGCAGTTACAGGGCCTCGACCGCAGCCTTGGCCTTGGAAGCAACATTCTCTGGCAAGGGAACGTAACCCAGCGCCTCTGATTCCTTCTGGCCGTCTGTCAGCCCATAGGCGACAAGTCCCTTTAGCGCATCGAGCTTTTCTTTGTCCGGATACTTCTTGTAAAGAACCATCCAGGTAAAGGTAACAATTGGATAAGCATCTGGCGCTGCCGGATCAGAAACCCAAACGATCATATCGGGCGGCAAATCCGCGGAAGCAAGCGCCGCCTTGGCGGAGTCGGTAGTAGCTGCTACGTAGTTGCCTGACTTGTTCTCCAGGGTGGCCATGTGCAGGTTCTGGCTGTGAGCGTAGCCATACTCCACGTAACCAATCGAGCCGGGCGTGGTGAGAAGGCTGGCGGTGATCCCTTCGTTGCCTTTGGATTTGGTTCCTACGGGCCAGTTGGGCTGGGTGTTCGCGCCAACAGCACTGGCGAACTCAGGATTGATAGCAGAGAGGTGCTTGGAAAACACGTAGCTCGTACCGCTGCCGTCTGCACGAACGATCACGTTGATCGACTGGTCGGGGAGCTTGGCGTCTGGGTTCGCCTTGACGATGCGCGGATCATTCCACTTGGTAATCTTACCCAGAAAGATACCAGCGTAATCTTCGCGAGAAAGACGCAGGTTGGGAACATCAGGCAAATTGTAGGCGAGGACAATGGCGCCTGCTGTCATCGGCAGCAACTGGACTCCACCCTCGACCTTGGCCATATCTTCCGCCTTCATCGCTGCGTCGCTGGCCGCAAAATCAACTGTCTTGTCCATGAAACTCTTGACGCCGCTACCGCTACCGACGGACTGGTAATCCACCTGAATATTTGGGTGAGCAGCGTTGTAGTTCTTGAACCACTTCAGATAAAGCGGAGCTGGGAAACTCGCGCCCGCGCCTTGCAGTTTGACCGAGTTACCTTTGCTCCCGCTACAAGCGTTGAAGAACAAAGCCCAAACGAGTACCGAGGCACTTACAGCGATACGCTTTCCGTTCATGACGTTGGCCCCTATGAAGTAGTTTGGCTTGGTTAGACAAATGACCAGCTTTGCGTGCTCGCTTATCCGAAAACACTGCAGCGGCTGTGACTGTAGCCGAAAGATTGTCGGAAGGATATTGCAGTCAGATTAATTTAGAGTTAAACCTTCAAAAACTTCGTGAGCATTGACAGCGCAGGTAGAGAGCGCAGATAGAGCTTGATTTTACAATGGCTGTCGGACTTTAATTCTCTGCCCCTATGGCAACCCAAAACCCCGGCACGGCAGAAGTGGCGATCACTCCATCGCCTTCGTTCGAGTGCGTGAACACCTACTTCCTGTTCCCGTTTGCTTTGGACAAGGAAGCGATTCAGGAAGATCATCCAGAGGCGTGGCCGGAAAGGACTCGTTGGATCGACGGACTGGATTCCTGGGTCACAGGGGACAAGCATCCCTTATCTCAGGGAATGAATCTTTTGGGGCGCTGGAAGCGAGCGAGTTATTCCCGCTTCGACGTGGAGTCGCCGGCCTACGCTGACCTGCTGTTTTTCAACTCAATCGTCCGCCATGTGTTTTTTGACACCAATATCGGCCGGCAGGCCGATGAACAGGAAAATCAACTGCGCTGCTACGCCATCAACATCAACACTCCCAGGCGTCTGTGGTTTGAAGGAAGTGACGCGTTTGGGTTTCGCGCCCGTGCAGAAGTTACGGACCTGAGGTTATTTCTTTCCGCTCAGGGCATTGGTGTCTTTTCTCTCGGCATTGCTATGGGCGAAGTCGATGCGTCTCAGGCCTTGTGGATGAATCGGCGCCTCCGCAAGCTGTATCCCGTGGATGCGGAAAGCGTCCGCGAAGGGCGAACTCCAAGCTGGCTAGTCCTGCGCCTGGAAAATGGCGGGCAAATGGAGACCGTCGCCGAGGAAAAATTTGACAGTCCAGCGATGGTCGGGTTTTATCCGCCATTGCCAAGCACAGTGAAGAGCCTGCTCTATTTTGCTGACTATTCCAAGGAAGAGTATGAGCCATTACTGGACGAGAACATGCTTGTCTATGCCTATGCCGAGATGAATCTGGAGGCGAGCTCCAATGGAGGCTCTGCCGCGGTGGAGGCGGCGCTGGACGACTATCTTTATCTCCGCCACCAACATGCGGACGCCATCCGTTACTCGTCCGGCCAAAGCGATGTGCTGTTTGGGTTCACCGGACATAGCTGGTCGATTGTGCGACTACGTGGGACAGCGACAAGCGGCGGCGAGCCAGCGCCCACTCCGCGGAGTTTGCCCGCACTTTCTCGGGATGACCTTGCGATTCAGAAATCGTTTCACACCCGCTACTACCTCATGATGGTGATTGCCCTGTTCTATCGCGCCGTGCTGCTGGACTTCAGCGAGCGGAGTGCTCTCGTCGCCCGGCGATTGCTCCAGGACCAGCAGGCTGGAAAGTTGACACTTCCAAGTATCCGTATGGTGAACGACTTTCGAACCGAGTTCCTCACTTTCAGCGGTTACTGGCACTTCGACGATGTGTCCTGCAAGCAAGGCGACAATGATCTATTCCGCCGTCTCTGCAGCGAGTACAGGATTGATGAGATGAAAATGGTCCTCGCCAACGAGCTAAGACACATGACAGAGTTTGTGTACAACTTCTACCAGCTCCGGACCACGGAGGCCGTGAACCGCCTTGCTTTGCTCAGCCTCATCTTTGGTGGCGGCGCGGTGCTCACTGGCTTCTTTGGCATGAACTTCGCGCGCGAATTCGGTCAAGTGCTCT
>Ga0306920_100012083_pt1 | contig 11708 bp, 7 predicted proteins | sample flu12Cox44000170_FD_204666 | JGI IMG/M metagenome (GOLD analysis project Ga0306920, IMG submission 204666) | Lab enrichment of tropical soil microbial communities from Luquillo Experimental Forest, Puerto Rico - flux4day.12C.oxic.44.000.170 (v2)... | ecosystem: Environmental > Terrestrial >...
ATGTGGTACCGCCGGTCGGCCGACAAGGACTATGTGGAAGCCGAATATCGATTGGGACGAATGCTTGCCGGCCGACCCGACACGAATATGGCAGAAGCGACTACCTGGCTTCGTCGGGCTGCCGATGAAGGAGATCCGCGGGCGCAGTTCTCGCTGGGACTGATTTTGCAACAGGGGCGTGGTGGGCTGTCTAAGAACCTTGGGGATGCTGCGACGTGGTATCGCCGTGCCGCCGACAGCGGATACGCCGAGGCCCAGCTGAACCTTGGCGCGATGTATGAATCAGGTCGCGGGGTTGTGCAAGACAAGGTGGAAGCTGTGCACTGGTACGCAGAAGCGGCCAGTAAGGGGCTCGTCGCTGCGGAGTGGAATTTGGGTATTGCGTACGAAACGGGTTCCGGTATAAGTCTGGATTTTGTAAAAGCGCGCTATTGGTACCTGCAGGCGGCAGAGGGTGGAGATCGCGATGCGCAAAACAGCCTGGGTCATTTGTTATACGTAGGCTTGGGTGGAGGTCGTGATCGGCAACAAGCACTCCAGTGGTTTCAGTCCGCTGCAGACCGCGGAGATCCACATGCCGCGCTCAACCTGGGAATCGTCCTGTCGGACCCCGAGGGCTCAGAGTCAGATCGTGTTGCAGCGGTTACATGGCTAGAAATTGCGCGCCAGCGAGGACTGGATCCTGGTTCAGCACTGACGATCATCACCGCTCACCTTACCCCGGTACAGGCCGCAGCCGCGAGGCGAAACGCTCTTGCATGGCTTTCAATCCACTGATAGACGGGATGTATCGCAGTAGACGTGCCCGACCGCGTGGTATCGGGTGCGAATAGCACTCGATTGGGGACGGATGAGCAAGACAGGTGCGCGCTGAAATGATCTAATGCCTTTCCGCCATGCCTAACGATCACGCGCTCAGTGAGTCTATAGCCTCAATGCTCCCCGCTGTCACCCAAAACTCTCCGGGGGAGCCACGAAAACAAAACCTAATGCATCTGAAGGTGCTCAAATCAACTTGGAAAGTTTGGGTTGCCAGTTTCGTGGTGTGGACGTTCATCGCCGTGATGAGCGCTTTCTCAATGTACCGGTTCAATTACCTCTTCTGGAAGCCGTCGGCAAGCTTCTGGGATGAGTTGCGGATTCCGCTGATTAACGATCTGATCTTCGCCGCCTTCACCCCGATCATTCTGCAGATCAGCCTTCGCTATCCCATCGAGCGATCCAATTGGATAAGGCGGGGGCTGCAGTACTGCGCGGGCGCAATCGTCTTTGCCGCCGGGCATGCGTTGGTGCGAATGCTGGTTTATCCCGTCACTGACTCGATGACCAAGCAAGCATATCCTATTGGCTGGTCGCTTTTCGGGCGGCTCTTGCTCTATGGCCTTCCCGATATTTGCTTCGAGGTGTACCTGCCGATGGTCGCGATCGCACATGCCATTTGGTACTACCTGGAGTTCCGCGACCGCGAGCTGCGGGCATCGCAACTGGAGACCCGTCTGGCGCAGGCGCAGTTGAAGGCACTGAAGAGCCAGTTGCAGCCACACTTTCTGTTCAACACGCTGCACTCGATCTCAACCTTGATGTTCACTAATGTGAAAGCGGCAGATTCGATGCTGGTACGACTGAGCGACCTACTGCGGATGAGCCTGGAGAACAACACCGTCCAGGAAACGACACTGAACCGCGAGATGCAGTTTGTGAACGGCTACCTGGAAATCGAGAAGATGCGGTTCGGTGACAGACTTGAAGTACGCTGCGACATTGCCCCCGAGACACTTGATGCGCGCGTGCCCCATCTACTTTTACAACCGTTGGTGGAGAATGCGATCCACCACGGCACATCGCGACTGACGCGCGGTGGCGAGTTGTGGATTAATTCCTATCGCCGCGGAGATGATCTTTATCTTGATGTGGGCGACAACGGTCCCGGGTTTTCTCCTAAGCCTGAATGGCACGCGAAACACGGACTCGGGTTAAACGCGACGCGCGAGAGGCTGCGGGTCTTTTACGGTGAGCGGCAGCGGCTGGATATTCACAGTGCCCCCGGGCGGGGGACGATTATCAGCGTTCAGATTCCGTTCAATCGCGGACAAGTGCCCGTGATCTATGAGCTGGAGGCTATTCACGGACTTCGCTGACGAGCTTAGAGCGCGGACTTTAGCAGCAGGCCAAGATTTCCGCGATAGCCGCGGCTGGAAGGAAGTTCCTTGCCATTTACCAACGTGACGATGAACTCGCCGCTGTTGCATGGCTGCACGCCTCGGATTTTTTTCACGTTCACGATGATCGAGCGGTGAATGCGCAGGAATTGCCGGGAATCGAGCTTCTTCTCCATCTCATTCATGGTGTGCCGCACGAGATGGCTTTTGCCAGCGCTGTAAAGCTTCACGTAGTTGGAAGCAGCCTCGATCCAATCGATTTCGTCGGTGGTGAAGAATAAAATCCGGCCCTCAGATTTAACGACAAAGCGCTCTAACGGTGGAGGAGCAGTGGGGCGCGATTCTCCGTTGGCCGACACAGTGACTTGAGCGGCCTCTGCCAGGATTTCACTCTTCGCACGTTTCACCGCGCGGGCAAACCGTTCTTCATCAAATGGCTTTAACAGATAGTCGATAGCCTCGGAGTCGAAAGCCTGGATCGCATAATTATCGTAGGCAGTGGTGAAGATGATTCGGGGCCGTGCCTCGGGCCCAATGGCATTGATCACACTGAAGCCGTCATCGTCAGGCATTTGAACGTCAAGAAACATCAGGTCCGGCTGCAACTCCCTCAATGCACGAATTGCATCGCCCGCAGTCGCGCATTCTCCTACGACGCGGAAGTCGGGATCGCGTTCGAGAAGAACGCTGAGCTTCTTTCGAGCCAAAACCTCATCGTCGACAATGAGCGTGTCGATTGTTTGCATCCCCATGCCCCAATCTCTCCTCGACGCCAACGCTTAACATCGATAAGTCCCCCCGCGAAATAAGTGCATCGATGAAGCCGCACTGGGACGATTTGCTGAGCGAAATGAGTAACGTCCCGACCGCTTACCATGCGCCTTGGACGACCGTCTGTCCGCTCTTGTTCTCAGTAGCACGACGGTCCTTTGGCTCTCTTAGACGCACCTTCACCACAATGGTCATGTTTGAGTTACGTATGAGAAACGAAATAGTTCCGTTGGCCGCGTATACCAAATTCAGAACGCTACATGAGACTCGTGGACGTAGCCCTAAGCTGCGTGCAAGCGTCCCAGATGTACTTGCGTTCAATCCAATACCACTTATGCTCGTCCCAATCAGGTGTTTCACTAGATAGCGACTCCAATTCTGGTTCGTCCAAAGGGCAGGGGAAATGCTGGGGTACTCTGGGGGGTTAATGAACCGCGCAATGGCAAGCGGTGTGGCAGAAAGGCCGCAACGGGGTTGCATGAGAGTCGTGGTTCTCGAGCCGAGCGAGGAGAATCGCAATGTGCTTACGCGAGAGCTGGATCAGCTTCAGGGTTTCGCGCTGGTTGGGCAATCCAGTAACTGGGACGAGTGCCTGGTCCTTCTCAGGGCTCTTGTGCCGGAATTGCTGATCGCCCCGACCTCGTTTGCTCTTCGAAATCCCATGGACGTCACGGGCGATGTTGCGTTCCCGGTGTTCGTTGGGCTGGGAAGCAGAGAATGTTTACCGGCTAATGATTGCGTTTTCGAGACGGTGAACATTCCGCTTGATCCAAATGCAGTGCGTACGGCGATGGAACGTGCGCGCACCGAGATCTACCGTCGAAAACTGGATGACCTGTCGGTCTTGCTTCGCCGATACATGGAATATTCACGAGGGTTACATCGGGTGCTTACTGGGGTCCACTTGGAAGATGGACGTACCACCGATATACCTGCGGAACAGGTGATGTTCATGGCTGCTGACGGCAACTACATTCGTCTGCACACGGGATCAGACGTTCACGAAATTCGCGAGACGATGTCGGGAATGACCTCGAAGCTTGATCCTGCACAGTTCGCTCGAGTGCATCGTTCGTTCATCGTCAATCGAGCACACGTAACGACTGTCCTGCGCAAAGACGGCGCTGCCACGTCAGTGCTGCTAACTAATGGCACTGAAATTCCAGTAGGGCCAAACTACCGATCAGAAGTCGACGGCTTCGAGCATTACTCCCGCCTGAGTGCGTAGTTAGCGCTGACAGCTTCCCTTCCTCGCACGTTAGCGCTTTTTCGTCAGGTACTGGATTCCGTTAATCACGTTTCGTCCCGTGACAGAGTCAGTCCGAGGGTCCGTCCTGTGATGAAGATTGTGACAAGCCTTGGTTTCGACTGGTTACCGCAAACGGCATAAATTCCTGCTTGACGCATTTCGTCGTTTGTTTACCGTCATCTGCCACAGGAGCTCGTGTCTTCGTGTCATTACCACCTCTTTAATCCCGAGTGGCAGCAGGGTTGCTCCGCCTAGATCACCAGGACTCGTTTTGCAAATAGCTCGCCGCTGCAATCGAGATCTCAGGGATGAAGAGGGGGTAGTGATGAGATTCATTCGATTCGTATGGTCCATCGTTTCAGTCGCCGCGATCGTGGTCTCGCTTCTTTGTTGTGTGACTGTGTCGGCTGGGGCGCAAACAACGTCGATGGGTACAATCACGGGATTGGTTACAGACCAAAGCAATGCGGTCGTTGCCGACGCGATTGTCGTCGTGAAAGACACTTCGACAAGTGAAGCACGAACCATCACAACCAACTCAGCGGGCCGGTATGTCTTCGTGAACCTTCCACCCGGCACCTACGACATAACCGTTACCAAGACGGGATTTCAGAAGGTTTCGATTCCAAACAACGTGATAGCCGTGGGTATGGTGACCACCCAGAACGTTGCCTTGAAGGTCGGGGCCGACACCGAGACCGTTGAGGTGCAGAGCTCCGGAGTGGAGTTACAGACCCTGAATGCCACCGTCGGCAACCAGGTATCAGGTCTGGCACTCGAATCCCTTCCCACGATTGCGCGTGACACCAGCACGTTCCTGACGCTGCAGTCGGGCATCAGTCCCGACGGCAGCGTGGCGGGCGCCGCAGTGGACCAGAGTTCGTTTCAGTTGGATGGGGGCGAGAACACCAATGATATGGACGGCAGTATGAGCGTGTACACGCCCACATATGCCGGTGATCCCACAGGTGGTGCGGCGAATCAGAGCAACGGAGTCGCGGCGGGAGCGACGGGTGTAATGCCAACCCCGGCCGATAGCGTAGAGGAGTTCAAAGTGAACGTTGCCGGTATGGGAGCCGACTTCAATAGCTCCGCCGGCGCGCAGGTGCAGATCGTCACCAAGCGCGGTTCAGATGCATGGCACGGAACCGGTTACGAGTATTACCTGGACAACAATCTGAATGCCAACACATGGCAAAACAACTTCAATGGCATTCCGATTCCGAGCTACCACTACAGCCGCTTTGGCGGTTCGATCGGTGGCCCGATCATTCCCAAGAAGATCCTGGGCGGCAAGACCTACTTCTTCGCCAACTATGAAGGCTTCCGCTTCCCGCAGGCGGCGACTATCGAGAAGGCAGTTCCGTCAGCGGCGATGCGTCTCGGATTGTTGCAGTTCCCGGATGCGAACGGCGTCGTGCAGGTCTATAACCTCAATCCGGTGCCCGTAACTTACAACGGCGTGAGTTATGCACCGGCACAGTGTCCGGCAGGTCCGTGTGATCCGCGAGGGATTGGAATCAATCCTTTGATTCAGCAACTGTGGAACAAGTACGAACCTCTATCGAACGAGACTGGCTGCGGCCAGTCTCGCTGCGATGGGCTGAACGTACTGGGGTTCACAGCGAACATGTCGACTCCGCAAACCTCCAATTTCGGCGTGGCTCGCATCGACCATGATTTCGGCGACAAGTGGCACTTCATGAGCAGCTATCGCTACTACAACTTGCAGAGCGCAAGTACGCAGCAGGTGGACATCGGAGGGTTTTTCCTGGGAGATACCCTCGGCGTTCCCCACTCGCTCTCGAATAACCCGCAACAGCCGTGGTTCCTGGTGGCAGGCCTGACCGGCAACATCACCAACAACTTTACCAATGACATCCGCTACAGCTACTTGCGCAATTGGTGGGCATGGGGCAGAGCGGGAGGACCAGTGCAGTTCCCCGGTCTCGGCGGAGCGCTCGAGCCCTTTGGTGAAACCAACAGCCCGAACCAGGGGCCGGTCCAGCCTTACAACGTGAATACGCAGCAGACCCGTACCCGCTTCTGGGATGGCCAGGACAACATGATTCGTGACGATGCCACCTGGCTGAAGGGCAAGCACATGATCCAGTTCGGTGGCATGTTCCAGCACAATTTCAATTGGCATTCGCGCACCGATAACGGCGCCGGTATTAACTACTACCCGGTGTATCAGTTGGGAACAACAGCTGGCGCGGGCATTAACATGAGTGGCTACGTACCGGCTGCCGTCTCGTCCACGAAAAACTGGGGCCGTGACTACGCTGCGCTGCTTGGCATCGTGTCGGTCTCCCAAGTTGCCTACACTCGCACTGGCGACAATCTGACGCTCAATCCTCCGCTCACGCCGGCGCAGGACAAGGTCACCATCCCCTTTTACAACTTCTACGGCAGTGACACGTGGCGCATCACTCCCAAGCTCACCTTGACTTACGGCTTGGGATGGACACTCGAGATGCCGCCTGTCGAGGCAACCGGCAAACAGGTCATTTTCGTTGGGCCGGATAACAACCCTATCAATACCGAGCAGTACCTGAATGCTCGGGAGGCTGCCGCCCTGCAGGGCCAGGTGTTCAACCCGCAAGTCGGATTCACTCTCGTCGGAAATACGGCTCATCCCTCGAAGTATCCTTATAACCCGTACTACGGTGAGTGGAGTCCGCGCATTGCCGCAGCTTTCGACGTGTTTGGAGACGGCACAACTGTGGTTCGTGGCGGATATGGGCGCACTTTTGGTCGTCTCAACGGAGTCAACCAGGTGCTGGTTCCTCTGCTCGGAACGGGCTTAATCCAGCCGGTGCAGTGCTTCAATGCGCTGGCTAATGGCACCTGTGGAACCTCGTCACCAAGTCCACTCAGTGCTTTCCGAGTGGGGCCGGACGGCCTCGTCGCCCCGATACCAGCGGCGAGCCAGACCCTGCCACAACCGCTCTATCCGGGCGTAAATGGAGTGGCTGCGGGCGCAGGTTCGGCGCTTGACCCCAATTACCGTCCGAACGTGGTCGATACGTTCACTCTTACTTTCGCCCGCCAACTGAACAACAAACTCAGCTTGGAAATTGGCTACATCGGTCGAATCATCGGCAACGAGTTCCTGCCGATCAATCTCAACGCAGTGCCGTACATGATGACTAGGGGCGGCCAGACATTTGCCAAAGCGTATGCCAACACAGTCATCGGCTACTGCGGCAACGGCAACGTCAATAACTTGGGCGGCGGCAATTGCATTGGGAATCCTGCAGCCGTTGCACCCCAGCCTTTCTTTGAGGCTGCCCTAGCGGGCACGGGCTATTGCAATGGCTTTGCCAACTGCACGCAGGCTGTTATCGCGAACGAAGGCATCGGAGCAAATGGCACGGGGAACCTGGCCACTGCCAACGTATGGAGCCTTTACAGCGATCTGGACAACGGCGGCTTCAACTTCCCACGCAGCATGATGAACACGCCACTGAACTGCCCGACCGGCACTGAAATTGGCTGTCAGGGGCAGCTGACGTCAGGGGTGGGCATGAATGCCAGCGTCGGCTACGGCAACTACAACGCCCTGTTCATCACCCTAAAGTCGCAAGACTGGCACGGAGTGACCATGCAGTCGAACTTCACGTGGTCGAAGGCGCTGGGTACTGGCTCACAGGTGCAGGCTACGAGTGCGGCCACGCCTCCCGATCCGTTCAATCTGCGGACGGGTTACGGCTACCAGGCATTCGACCGCCGGTTCGTCTATAACCTGTTCGCCGTGTACCAGCCTCACTGGTATAAGTCGCAGTCGGGTTTAGTCGGGCACCTCTTGGGCGGCTGGACTTTTGCCCCGGTGTTCACGACGGGCAGCGGCGTGCCAATAACTTTGGGTACGATCAACGGCGGCGGTCAGGCATTCGGCGAGGGCGACTCGGTGAACTTCTTCGGATACGGTGTATCGGAGAACGCGATTCCGCTCAGTCCCGCCAACCTGGGACAGGGATCGCGTCATTTCGTGAACACCAATGGCACGATCGGTGTTTCGGGCTTGAACGGAGCCAACATGTTCGCGGATCCGGCGGCGGCTTTCAATAACATTCGCCAGCCGATTGTCGGTTTGGATACACGCGACGGTGGCTTCGGTGTTTACCGCGGCATGCCGTACTGGAACGTCGATCTGAGCGTGAAGAAGATGTTCAAGATCACGGAGCGCTTCAGCGCCGAGTTCCAGGTCGTCTTCACCAATTTCTTCAACCATGACCAGTTCGCCGATCCTAATGGGGCGGGTGGCGACTATCTGGATACCAGCAATGCTGCCGGTTTCGGTTCTCTCCCGGGCTCCGTAACGAACGGAACGATAACGTATCAGCGGCAGATGCAGTTCGGTTTGCGGCTTAGCTTTTAACTAGCCTGACGGCCATCCGGGGAACGGGGTGAGATAGCCGTCAGGACGCTGCGCAGCGGCATGGGCGCTCTTCGGAGCGCCCATTTTTATTGAGGCGCGCGACGCAGCTTCTATTCGAGTCTCACCGTTGACGCCGCGTCCATCCTGCCGAGCATGCCGTGTTGAACGCGATGGCGAAGCTGGGTGGCTCAGTTCCCACCAGCGGCCTTGATAAACCTTACGCCAAACGTATTTGGGCGCGAAGTCCAATGGACTAGGCCGCGGTTCGTGCACGTGCATTGTCATCCTATTCTACGATTGCTCTTGTGATCAGATATCGCAACTAATTCTGCGCCGGATTACTTGTGTAAATTCTTGCCGGATACAAAAGTCGCTGCGCGTAACACCAGCGATGGAAGCAGGGATTACAGATTATATCTGCAGCGTACGGGAGCTGCTTGCCTAAGCACTATAATTCAGCGTCGTATGTATCGATTTCTATCGATAAGCGTTCGCGCGTGGGTCCTCGGACTATTTGCGCTCTTTTGTTTCTTGAATACCTCTGCCCAGGAGGCTGAAAAAGCAGTCATCGAACTAGGCCCGGCTGTTAGCCGCAGTCTTACCGAAGGCCAAACCGGCGTCGGCCCAACGCTCGCGGTTGAGGTCACTCCAATAGAAAACCGATTGGAGCTTGAGGCTGGGATAACCGCCCTCTTTCAGAGTCGCGCAACAGAATGGAGCGTCGATTTCTTGTTCAAGAAACCGTGGATTTTTTCTGATCGGTTCGAGTTCATGATCGGTATCGGCCCGGAATGGGTACACACGGATGCCCACGGCATCAAGACGAATTCGATCGCCATCGAAGTCGCGCCCGACTTTATGTTCTGGCATTCCGCGAGGCACAGATTCGGTTGGTATCTCGAACCAATGTATGAATACAAGTTCGGCTCACCGCGTGAGCAATCGCTCGGCATAAATGGCGGCCTCCTGATCGGAATCCGATGAGCCATCAACGCAGCTCTAGGACACCACCGAGGAGACTTCACGACAGTTATGACCTTTCCTGCTCACGCCGAGCCTTGAACTTGCGCCTCGAACTGCCTCAAATCCCAGTAGTCCCGCCATGCCGCAATTTTCCCGTCACGCAGTTCGAAAACGCCCATACACGGTACGCTTACTGTCTTATCCCCAACTATGAAGTGATCGACTCGCTCCGTCATCACAAGGTCGCGGTCGGCTACGATGTTACGAATTTCCCACGGCAAGGCCTTCATCTTCCCGGCACCTCGGCGGAACGCCTCCTTGATGTCCTGAACACCTCGAATTGGCTGCCAAGGTGCATTCCACCAAGTTGCGTCCTCCGTGAAGTAATCTGCGAATTCGTCGGGATTGGCTCTCACACAAACGGCGACAAATCTACGTATTAGGGAAATGTTTTCAGCGCTCGTCATGTAATCTCCAAACACCGTTCACAGCGACGAGTGGTTGTGTTCGATCTTCAGCTCCAGCCCGATGTCCCGCTTTGCTAAAAACAAATTAGTCGTACGGAAGACAATCGACAACTGACCACTTGTTTTTGTGGAAGCATCACATCCTACCGTTGTAAAACAGGACGCAGCTTGCTGACTCGTATCCCGGAATTGGAAGCTTAGCGGGTCGGCAAAATGGCCGCAACTCGCGTTGCGCTCATCGAAGGGTTTTGACTGACATGGGGAGCTGTTTTCCAACAGCTATCCGCATAAAACGGAAGCGGCCCCAAAGAGCGGCTCTCCTTAAACACCGTTGCCCGCCTACCGATTCATTTTGGGGCGAGCGACTTTTATCATCCCTACCATGCCGGTGCCAGGCAGCAGGAGGCTTGATGGTTCAGGAATGCTAGTGGCAGTCACGCTGACATCGTCAAGGAGTATTTCGCCTCCCGCTGTACGTTAGCCCTGAAAAGGCCACCACAGTGCTGGTCGAGGTTGCAGTGGAGCTAAAGGTGTACTCCACCTAGTCGTTCGGGGGGACCGACGCCGTGGTAGGAGAGGTTCCATTGAATAGCGTTGGCGATGTTTCGTCCGTTTGGTCTGCGATGCCCTGATACGATTGCCCCGATGAGCCGAATTGCCCTGTACTTCGCGCCAGGTGAGGTCTCTTTACCTTGGCGTTGCACTACTCCTGTTATTGTGGTCGCTCCTACCATTGCCGCAGCGCCGCTAATAACCGGAGGCAATGCCTAACGTGAAGGCTATTGTGTGCACGAAATACGGTCCCCCGGAAGTGCTTCAGCTCGAGGAACTAGACAAGCCTGAGCCCAGCCACGATCAGGTGCGCATCCGGGTTCGCGCCACCACGGTGACGTCGAGCGATTGCATCGTCCGCGGATTCAAGCTCCCTATCACTCTCTGGCTCTCCGCACGACTCGTGCTAGGCATTCGAAGGCCGAGAAAGATCCTAGGCATGGTGCTGGCCGGAGACATCGACGCGATCGGCAGAGGCGTCAGATCTTTCAAAGAAGGCGACCATGTCTTTGGGTTTGATCCCTTCGCTTTCGGAGCGTATGCCGAGTACAAGTGCATGTCAGAAAGGAGTGTCCTTGCGCCCATGCCCTCCAATCTCACCTACGCCGAAGGCGCCGCCATTCCCTATGGCGGCATGCTGGCCTTGCACTTCCTCAAAAAGGGCCAGATTCGCAGCGGGCAGAAAGTGCTCATCTACGGAGCCTCCGGGGCGGTGGGCACTTCTGCCGTGCAGCTCGCCAAGCATTTTGGCGCGGAAGCGGTCGGGGTTTGCAGCTCCAACAATTTTGGATTGGTGTCATCCCTTGGAGCCGATGCTGTCATCGACTACAGAAAGGAAGACTTCACGAAAAGAGGTCACGTCTATGACCTCGTCTTCATCGCGGTTGGAAAACGCCTACATCCCCCATCGAGAGAGGAATGCAAAAGAACCCTGGCCGAAGATGGCGCATATGTCTCGGTGGACGGTGGCAGGCCAAAACTTCCCATCGAGAATCTGCTTTTGTTGAAGCAACTAGCCGAAACCGGAAAGCTGAACCCAGTCATAGATCGGGTCTATCCCCTGGAACAGATCGTGGAGGCCCATAGGTATGTCGATACCGGTCACAAGAAGGGGAATGTCGTGATAACGGTTGCCTAGACTAGTTCACGCCCCAACGTGCGAA